>Ga0185299_10001289_pt1 | contig 50377 bp, 39 predicted proteins | sample PaiPotPPA55metaG_FD_128002 | JGI IMG/M metagenome (GOLD analysis project Ga0185299, IMG submission 128002) | Iron sulfur acid spring bacterial and archeal communities from Banff, Canada, to study Microbial Dark Matter (Phase II) - Paint Pots PPA... ... | reverse complement strand
AATGCTTCGGGGTCGCTGTCATGGTCAGGCTCCTTTCCAGGAAATGAGTAGAGGTTGTCCTGGATAGAGCTTACCGGCAGCGGCCCCAATTGCCGATGCCGCCGTTAATAGTGTCTCACACACCCCCTGCAGCGCCGGGTTGAAACGAATCTTCCGGCCCCAGGAGTACGACCAACCACCTAGGGACGATACGGACGGCCGCGGGGGACTTTGTCCCGGTTTCGGGCGGTCGCCCCCGATGCTTTCGAAGCGGGTGGTCAGCGTCACAACCGGACCCCCGTTTCGATCGGGCAATCCGGTTTAGCGCCGCATTGACCTGGAAGCCATGCTAAAATGCCCTCAAAGTCCAATTAGAGCGCCCAAACTCTTCGGGAGGTGCCTTTCCTTGGAAGGGACTGCCCAAGCGGATAACCACAATCGAACGCGGGACGGCCAGGCCCGGGCCCTCTTCGACGGCATCGATGACTGCGTCTTCGTTCACGATTTGCAGGGCCATATTCTCGACGCTAATCCAGCGGCCTGCCGGCGCCTGGGATACTCGCGCGACGAACTGCTCCGGCTCACCACGCGTCAAATCGACGATCCGGAGTTTGCCGCGGGCTACGAAGATCGGCTTCAACACCAACAGCAGGAAGGCAAACTCGTTTGCGAAGGCCGCCATGTCACCAAGGACGGCCGGGTAATTCCTGTTGAAATAAGTACTTCCGTCATCGAAATTGAAGGCCAGTCCGCCGTCTTGGCTGTCATTCGCGATATTACTTCCCGCAAACTGACGGAGCGACGGCAAGAAACGCTTTATGCGGTGACCCGAATTCTAGCGGAGGCGATGACTCTCAAGGACGCGGCCTGGCGGATCCTTAAAGTGATCGGCGAGGGGTTTGGCTGGGATTTAGGCGCGGTTTGGCTCGTTGACAAGCATGCCACCCAGTTGCACTGCGTCGATTGCTGGCATTCCCCGGCTGTCAATGTGCCCAGTTTCGAGGCCTTGACTCGGCAAACGTGCTTTAAGCCCGGCAGCGGGCTTCCCGGCCGAGTCTGGCTCAATGGCCAGACAGTCTGGCTTGCCGATGTCGTAGCCGATGCAAACTTCCCCCGAGCTGCCGCCGCCGGCGAGGCCGGGCTGCACAGCGGATTTGCGTTCCCTATTCAAACCGCCACGGAAACCACGGGCGCTATCGAATTCTTCATCCGTGGCTTTGACAGGCCTGATGATCACCTGCTTTCCTTGTTGAGCGCCTTGGGTAGCCAGATCGGCCAGTTTGTCGAGCGCGTCCGCTTCGAAGACGCCTTGCGCGAGTCCGAAGGCTTTTACCATTCCCTGGTCGAGAGTCTGCCCCAAAATATCATCCGCAAAGACCGCGATGGACGGATCACGTTTGCCAATCAGCGCTGCTGCACCACCATGGGCAAGAAGCTGGAAGAAGTGGTCGGCAAAACCGACTTTGATCTCTTTCCCAAGGAGCTGGCGGAGAAATATCGCAAAGACGATTTGCGGGTTTTGGAGACCGGGCAGAACTTCGAGGCGATTGAAGAGCACCGGACCGCCACTGGTGAAAAGCTCCATGTGCAAATCATGAAGACGCCGATTTTCGACTCGGCAGGCGAAAAAATCGGCACGCAGGTGATTTTCTGGGATGTAACCGAACGAAAGCGCTGGGAAGAGGCTCTGAGTGATTCGGAGCGCCGCTATCGTCAACTTACCGAGGCCGCGCAGGACGGGATCATTGTGGCCGATGAAGACGGCAAGATAACGCTCTTCAACCCGGCCGCCGAGCGGATTTTTGGTTACTCGGTCAACGACATCATGGGTCAGCCTTTCGATTCGCTGGTGACGCCCAAGAACGAGCAGGATAACCGACGAGGCATGCGTCGTTATTTGGAGACAGGCGAGACCATGCTCATTGCCCGGCCGACCGAGATGATCGGCCGGCGCAAAGACGCGACCGAATTCACCCTTGAACTTTCGGTTAGTGCCATCGATTTCGGCAGTGAACTTCGATTCCTCGCCACAATCCGCGACACTACCGAGCGCACCCGCATGCGCACGGCGCTCATCCAGAGTGAAAAACTGGCATCCATTGGCCTTCTCAGCGCCGGCGTCGCCCATGAAATCAATAATCCACTCGCCTACGTTGCCAACAATTTAGTGGTCCTGCAACGCGACCTCAAAGGGCTCATGGCTTTGCTGGACCTCTACGAAAATGTTCGCACCCGCTTGGCCGAGGTCGATCCCGAGGTTGGCCGGCGCGTGCAAGCGCTGGCCGAGGAAATCGACCTCTCTTATGTGCGCGATAATCTCAGTCGGGTCTTGGCCCGTACTCGCGAGGGAGTGCAGCGCGTGGCCCGGATAGTGCATAACCTGCGCGGCCTGGCCCGGACAGACCGGCCCAAAATGGAAGAATGCACGGTGGCCGACATAGTGGACATGAGCCTGGAGCTTGTCCGCGGCCGGCTCCAACGGCGCGGCATTACTCTAGACCAGGATTACCAGGTGCCCCGTATACGCTGTGTTCCGGCCCAAATAGGTCAGGTTATCCTGAACCTACTCGTCAATGCTCTCCAGGCGATCGAAGCCAAGGAGGAGGCCGAGGGCGGCCAGATCCGCATCACCTCTCAGGCCGTAGGAGAGGATACACTTATCGAGATTTCCGATACCGGTTGCGGAATCGATCCCCAGGATGTATCCCGGCTCTTCGACCCGTTCTTCACTACCAAACCGGTGGGCGAGGGGACAGGGCTGGGACTTTCGATCACGCACGGCATTATCACCGGCCATGGGGGACGCATTGAAGTCACCAGTCAACTCGGCCAAGGCAGTTGTTTCAAGATTTATCTTCCGCATTGCTAAAGAGCGAGGCACCGATGACCGCGCCAACCAAACATTGCTTGCTCGTGGTGGATGATGAGCCGGATGTTTGCGATTCAGTCCATGATTTGCTGCGTCGCGAGTTTACCGTGCTCAAGGCTCGCAGTGCCGCCGAGGGCTGTAAACTCCTTCAGCAAAACGTCGTTCATATCATCATGACCGACCAGCGCATGCCGCAAACGACGGGCGTCGAACTCTTGACCAAGGCGATCACGCGGCATCCGCGCGCGGTTCGAATGCTCTTCACCGGCTATGCCGACCTGGAGGCAATCATCGCCGCCATCAATCAAGGCCACGTTTATCACTTCTTGAAGAAACCCTGGCAACCGGAGGATTTGGAAGCGGCTGTCCGCGCCGCTGCCGCCGAGTATGACCGCTTGGTTGAGGAAGCGGAGCTGCATGCCCACATGCAGGAGGAAGTCGAGAACCTTCGCAGACGGGTCACCGCGTTGGAGGAAGAAGTCGGACGGTTGCGTGGTGATCCTAAATAGAACATCACTTGACTTGCGCAGGCCGTGTCTGCAAGAAGAACTCCATGCCTCGCCTTATCGACGTTAGCCATACCGTCGAAAACGGTCTAATCACCTATCCCGGCCTGCCCGGCCCGCTGGTGTGCGACTTTCTATCGCGCGAAGCCTCGCGCCGGCATTATGCGGAGGGAACGACCTTTCAGATCGCCCGCATCGAGATGGTCGCCAACACGGGCACTTATGTTGACGCGCCGTTTCACCGCTTTGAAAACGGTGCTGATTTGGCCGGCCTAGAGTTGAGGCAACTAGCTGACTTGGATGGTGTCGTAATCGATGCCACCGACAAGGGACGAGCGATCGGTCCGGAAGCGTTTGGCACGACAAGTTTGCAGGACAAGGCGGTTCTCATCCGCACGGACTGGGATCGACATTGGGCGACCCCCGCTTATTTTGAGGGTCATCCTTACTTAACGCGCGCTGCCGCCGAACACTTGAAAACCGCTGGAGCGACGCTGGTGGGCATTGACTCGCTGAATATCGACGACATCGGCGACGGCGCCCGGCCGGTTCACACGGTCCTGCTTCGCGCCGGCATTCCCATAGCGGAACATCTCTGTAACCTTGGGGATTTGCCGCCGTCCGGTTTTCGTTTCCACGCCGTCCCCGTCAAATTCCGCGGCGTCGGCACTTTTCCTGTCCGGGCGTACGGCGTAGTGTCCGATTAAGTTTTGCTTGTTCGAGCAGCCTCCCTTCATTCGTCTACTTCCTGCAAGCACGCTGTTGCTCCGACGAAATCCCATGCGATAATCACCCGGACACCCAACGCCTGGGCTGATGAAAACGGAGGCGAGTTTTCGTTCGGTTTTCATTGCGCCTTCGGTCTCCCCTCTCCCCCGAGTACGGGGGAGAGGGGGGCTCCAAGTGCCTCTCCCAAAATCGGGAGGCACATTCCCTTTCGGAGTGCCTGGTTAATGTTCAAGTTTCTCAGCTGCCCGCATGGCCACGATTGGAAAATCGTCGCTCTCGGCGATTACGCGATTTCGGATAAGTGGGTCGTTTGTCCTTTCTGCGGAACCCGGCCGGCGATCAAGGAAGCGATTCCTCAGGAAGCGTTGCCGCCCATAGTCAGTGGTCCAGACGATGACTTGCCGCCCCCCGAGCCTCCCGTAAAGCGCGGCCCGAACCCTGTTCTTATGCTCATTCTTGGCGGAGTCCTGGCCGCATTGGCGGTCGGCGGCGTGAGCTACTTAATTATGCAAGGCCTGCAAGACGACCTGGAGCAAGCTAAAAAGAGGACCGCGGAGACGGATGCCGGTCTCAAAGACCTCGAAAAAAAGCACAAGGATCTGACTTTCAAGACCCAGAGAGACCTTGAGGAAGAAAAGAGCCGGGCCGCGGCCAAACATCAGCAAATTCAAGAACAGCGCGACCAGGCTCAAGAGCTTCGTCGCCAGGCCCAGTACTTCGGCAGCCAATTGGCCCTGGAGCGCGGCCTACAGTTGGGCCGACTAGGTGAATACGGCCCGGCCATGCTTTGGCTGGCCAAGAGCCTTGAAGTCGTCCCTTCCGACGCCAAGAATTGGCAAGCGTCGATCCGCAACGTTCTGGGCGGCATGAATAGCCCGCTGTTTCCGCGCCGCCTCGAATTGCCGCATGCGGATCAGGTCCTGGCCATCGCCATTAGCCCGGACGGCAAGACGATCCTCACCGGCTGCGCGGACAAGACTGCCCGCATGTGGGACGCGGCTACCGGCAAGCCGATCGGGCCGCCGCTCCAGCACGACGGCCCCGTGAATGCGGTGGCCTTCAAAAAAGACGGCCAAATGATCCTCACGGGCAGCGGCGACAAAACCGCCCGGATCTGGGAGTTCCCCTCCGGCAAACCGACGGGCAAGGTCATGAAGCACCCAGCCGAAGTCCTGGCGGTCGCCTTCAATCCCGAAGGCGGTAGCGTCTTGACCGGCTGCAAAGATGGCGGCGCGCGGCTTTGGCAACTGGCGACGGGAGAGACGTTCGGCGAGCAACTGTCGCATGGCGCCGCGGTCATGGCGGTGGCCTTCAGTCCCGACGGCAAGACCATCTTGACCGCCAGCGCTGATAAGACCGCCTCACTCTGGGACGAATATGAACGCAAGGGCAAAGGCGAAACGATGCACCACCGCGCGCCGATCACGAGCGCGGTTTTTAGCGCCGACGGGCATACCGTCCTTACCGCCAGCCAAGACGGAACGGCTCAACTATGGGAGGCGCCTTCGGGCAAGCCGCACGGGGAACCGGTGCGCCATCCTTACTGGGTCACCTCGGCCGCCCTAAGCAAGGACGGCAAGACCATCGCCACGGGCTGCTGGGACAATACGGCCCGCCTCTGGGACGCGGCGACCGGTAAGCCCATCGGCAAGCCGATTCAGCACGGCGACGTCGTCACCGGCGTTGCGTTCAGCCCGGAAGGCACGACCGTGCTTACCAGCAGTCAGGATAAGACGGCACGTGTTTCAGAGACCGTAACCGAGTGGAAGCTGCCGCACCGGCAAGCGGTCAAGGCGGTCGCACTAAGTCTTGATGGCACGAGGGGGCTCACGGCTGGCCAGGATAAAACCGCACAGCTTTGGGATACAAGCACGGGCAAACCTGTTGGAGGACCGTTGAAACACGACGGCCCAATCCTTTCAGTCGCTTTTTCGCGCGACGGTAAAACCGTGGCGACAGCCAGTGAAGACAACACCGCACGCCTCTGGAATGCCGCGACCGGCAAACCAATTGGCGAACCGCTGCGCCATGGCGATCAAGTTCAGACCGTGGCGTTCAGCTTCGATAGCAAGCTGGTTGCCACCGGCAGCGCGGACAAAAATGCCCGCGTTTGGGATGCGACGACGGGTAAACCGGTCGGCAAGCCGCTTTCTCATGGCGGCGCGGTGCGTGCTGTGGCCATTAGCCCCGACGGCAAAATGCTGGTGACCGGCGCCGCCGACGGGACCGCGCGCCGCTGGGAATTGCCTTCGACTCGGCCGTTCGGCCAGACACTGATCCACCGGAGCGCTGTCACCGCCCTGGCCATTAGCCCCGACAGCCGGTTTATTCTTACGGGCAGCGCCGACAATCGAGCGTGGCTTTGGGACTCGAAAACGGAAGGCTCCGCAGGAAAATCGATGGTCCATCGCGGCGAAGTCCTGGCCGTCGCCTTCAGTCCGGATGGCAAACTGATTCTGACCGGTAGCGCCGACGGCGCCGCCCGGCTTTGGGACTTCTCCCAGCAGCCTCACGGTATTCCCTTGGAGCATCAGGGGCCCATTACGGCTGTTGCTTTCAGTCCCGATGGCCGTCTGGTTTTGACGGGCAGCACCGACAAGACCGCTCAACTATGGGACGCCATCCGCTGCCGTCCCGCCGGGCTGCCCTGGCAGCATCAAGGCGCTGTGACAGCGGTGAGCTTCGATGGCCAAGGTAAATGGATGCTGACAGGCAGCGCGGACGGCACCGCTCACTTGATGCAGGTCCCAACAGCGTTTACCGAGCCGGACGAGCAGATTCGGCTACGAATCGAAATGACGACGGGGACGGAACTGGACAGTGAAGGGTTGGTGCAACCACTGGCGGAAAAGGACTGGCTGACGCGCCGGCAACGGTTGATGAAAGGGGCCAAGTAACGTTTAGCGGCGAGCCTCCGGCGAGCGCGTTGCAACGCGCTCGCCGGAGGCTCGCCGCTAAACGATTGGTGATTACTTTTCTTTCTTCGCATCCACGGTTTCGGCGATCTTCTGTGACAATTTCTTTGCCAACAGCCCGCTAGGATCGCAGCCTTCGGCTATGGAAAGGATCTTGCCGCCTTTTTTGATGAGGAAATTCGTCGGCATGGCCTTGGTCTGAAACACGTCCCAACTCGCCCCCTTGGCATCGACGGCGTAGAGCATGTTCAGCTTCTTTTCCTTGACGTATTTCGCCACTTTGTCGTCGGGTTCCTTGAAGACGGCCAAGCTGGTGAGTCCTTTGTCCTTGTAAGCTTCGTGAATGGCCTGGAAGTAAGCCAGTTCCTTGTCGCAGCCGGAACAGCCACACGTGAGCCGCAGCAGGACCGGTCCCTTGGCAGTCAGCTCAGCCAGATCAATTACTTTCCCAGAGGCATCCTTAATCTTGAACTCGGGCGCCTTATCGCCGACAGCAAGTTTGTCCGCGGGGCGGGAAGGCTCCTCGGCGCGTCCCATAAGTGCCAGAACCAGCAGAACGAAGGCCGGAAGAAAGCGGTAGGTCATAGGATTCTCCTGGGAGGTAAGCGCCAAGGCAGGTAGGAAGCCCAAGCATACCAAACTTGTCTGGAAAGGCAAAAAGATTTAGTAATTAGCCAAGCCGAAGCTAGCGAGGGGCTTTTCAACGGCGCTCGATCTCATTAGCATGCGGATTAATCGGACGTGGATTTCCCTTCAAGAAGCATCGAGGAGTTATTGTGAGAGCGAGCGCGTGCCTATTTGCTTTCCTTGTAATGAACTGCCCTGCTGCACGGGCCGACGGCCTCGCTGACAATGTCGCCGACAAGGTCCGCCCCGTGCCGCCGCCTGGTATTAGCGTCCCCGCCGCCGACAAAAAAGAACTCGAAGCCGGCCTCGCGCAACTTGAAAAGACAATCGAAGAACTGCACTCGGCCGCCAAGAATAAACCCGCGCTGGTAGAGTTGCTGCCCGACGTGCAGATCTATTACAACGCGGTTCATTACGCGCTGAAATACAACGAGTTTTTCAATGACAAGGAGATTCCAGTCGCCAAAGCTCTCCTCAAGCAAGGACGGGATCGTGCCCAGCAGCTTAACGAGAGCAAAGCTCCCTGGACCACGGCAACCGGGCTGGTCGTACGCGGTTACGTCTCGAAGATCGACGGATCGGTGCAGCCTTATGGACTTGTCGTGCCGGCCTCGTATCATTCCACTTCGCCCAATCTCTTTCGACTCGACGTCTGGCTCCATGGCCGCGGCGAAACGCTTAGCGAACTGAACTTCATCAATGACAGGCAGCGAAACGCCGGGGAGTTCACGCCAACCAACGCCTTCGCATTGCATCCTTATGGCCGATATTGCAACGCCAACAAATTCGCCGGGGAAATAGATCTTCTCGAAGCGATGGCTCATGCCCATCGCCATTATCCAATCGACAAGAACCGACATATCGTCCGCGGTTTCTCGATGGGTGGAGCGGCATGCTGGCAGTTCGCGGTCCATTACCCGGGCCTGTGGGCGGCAGCCGCGCCGGGGGCGGGGTTTTCGGAAACGGCGGACTTCCTGAAAGTTTTTCAGAAGGAGACCGTCAAGCCGGCCTGGTACGAGGAAAAACTCTGGCATCTCTATGACTGCACCGACTATGCCGTCAACCTCTTCAATTGCCCGACCGTCGCCTACAGCGGTGAGATTGACTCGCAAAAACAGGCTGCCGACAAAATGGCCGAGGCCCTCAAAGCGGAAGGCCTGACGCTCCTCCATCTCATTGGTCCCAAGACGGGACACTCGTATCATCCGCTGGTGAAAAAGGAAATCAATGAGCGAGTTGACAGCATTGCTTCACACGGCCGCAACCCTATCCCGCCGCATGTCCGCTTTACGACCTGGACGCTGCGTTATAACCAGATGCTGTGGGTCACGGTTGACGGGCTGGAGCAGCACTGGGAGCGTGCTCGCGTCGATGCCGAGCTGTTCAGCGACCATGTCGTGGTGAAGATGCAAAACGTCTCCGCCCTGACGCTGTCCATGCCGTCGGGATACTGCCCGCTGGACAACACCCACAATACCAGGGTGATTCTTGATGGTCAGGAACTCGATGCCAATGCACCACTTTCCGATCGCTCTTGGACGGCGCACTTTCGTAAAACCGACCGGTGGTCGGTTGTCGCCTCACCGGACGAGGAAGGCCTCCATAAGCGCCATGGCTTGCAAGGTCCAATCGACGACGCCTTCATGGACAGCTTTCTGATGGTCCGGCCGACGGGTGAACCGCGAAACAAAGAGGTCGGTGGCTGGGTAAAAAAGGAAATGGCCCATGCTATTGATCATTGGCGTAAACAATTCCGCGGAGAGGCTCGCGTCAAAGACGACGAGGCGATTACCGACGGGGATATCGCGTCTCACCATCTCGTCCTGTGGGGCGATCCGGCCAGCAACAAGGTATTGGCTCGAATTGCCGACAAGCTGCCGATTCGCTGGGGCGGCGATAATGTCCAGCTCAGCGGCAAGTCCTATCCCGTCTCGAACCATGTTCCTGTTATGATTTATCCCAACCCACTGAACCCCAAACGGTATGTCGTCCTCAATAGCGGCTTTACGTACCGGGAATACGATTACTTGAACAACGCCAGGCAAGTGCCCAAGCTGCCGGATTACGCGATTATCGACGTCAAAGTGCCGGCAACTTCCCGGGCGCCGGGCGGAATTGTTACCGCCGGGTTTTTTGGAGAGAAATGGGAATTGAAGGAGACGCCCAAGTGAGTAGCGCTTCGAGGTAAACCGATTCAATAATCAATGAATGTCGAGACGCCCTAAACGAATTACTTAAGCAAGACGAAACCTATTTGTTCTTCGGAGGTAGAGACTATGTTGCGACGCTTAATCCTCGCACTTTGTGCCGGGACTCTATTGCCTTTTATGGCCTTTCCACCCGCCCGCGCGGCGGACAAAGACGAAAAGAGCGCAAAGAAGGACGAAAAGAAGACCGAAGCCGGGCTGACGAAGGTGCCCGTCTTTCGTTTGACCGGATCCATTACGGAATCTCCTTCCGACGAAACCTTCTCTTTCAGTATGACTCCAGGCATGACGCTCCGCGAGTTGGTGGGCCGGATGAACAAGGCCGCCAAGGATCCTTCAGTCAAGGCCGTTGTGCTCCTCTCCGCCGGCGAATCGCTCGGCTTGCCGCAAATGGAAGAAGTTCGGCAAGCGATGGGCAAGATCCGCGAAGCCGGCAAGGACATCCTGGTGCATGCTGACTCCCTATCGATGAGCGAATACGTCCTCTTTTCCGGAGCTTCGCGGATCAGCGTTGTGCCGACCGGCGATCTGTGGATCACCGGCATTCACGGTGAATCTCCATATATCCGAGGCCTGCTCGATAAGATCGGCGTCAAACCGGATTTCCTGACATGTGGCGAATACAAAAGCGCGGCGGAAATGTTCACGCGCGAAGGCCCCAGCCCCGAAGCCGAGAAGATGCAGAACTGGCTCCTCGACGGCCGCTTCGAGACCGAGATCAATCTGATCGCTAAGGGCCGCAACGTCGATGCCAAAAAGGTTCGCCACTGGATCGACAATGGGCCTTACACCGCCGATAGGGCCAAGGAAGCCGGCGTTATTGACGCGATCGAACATCGCCAGTCGTTCGAAGAAGTCGTGAAATCGAAATACGGCAAGAATGTCGAATTTGACAAGAAATACGGCTCCAAGAAGCAGCCCAAGCTTGACCTATCCTCGCCGTTCGCCATCTTCAAAATGTGGGGCGATATGCTCCAGGATGCCACCAAGAAGAAGCCGAGTAAAAACTCGATTGCCATCGTCTATGTCGACGGGGCCATCTCGTTAGGCGGCGGCAACGCTTCCCCTTTCAGCGGCGCAACGGGCGCGCACAGCACGGACATCCGCAAGGCGCTCGATGAAGCCGCCAATGACGACAACATCAAAGCTGTCGTCCTCCGCGTCGATTCCCCCGGCGGCTCGGCCGTGGCCAGCGAGATCATTCTCGATGCCACCAAGCGCGTGAAGGCCAAGAAGCCATTCGTCGTGTCGATGGGCAATGTCGCGGGCAGCGGCGGTTACTACGTCGCGTGCGGCTCCGACACCATCTTCGCCGACGAGGCCACCATCACCGGCTCCATCGGCGTGGTGAGCGGCAAGATGGTGACCAATCCGATGTGGAACAAAATCGGCATCACCTTCAAAGAGTACAAGCGCGGCGCCAACGCCGACATGCTCAGCACCAGTTCGCCCTTCACCAAGGAAGGCCGCGAAAAGATGCAGGGCTACATGGATGAGATCTACAAGGTCTTCAAGGGCCATGTTGTCGAGGCCCGCGGGGATCGTCTGAAGAAGCCGATCGACGAGCTTGCCGGCGGCCGGGTTTACACAGGCAAACAAGCCTTGGAGCTCGGTCTGGTTGACAAAATCGGTTCGCTTGAGGACGCTATCAAGCACATTGCCGGCGTCGCGAAGATGAGCACCTATGAGGTTCGTGTGGTGCCCGAATCCAAGAACTTCATCGAGAAGATTCTCGAGGAAGCTCTGGGTGAATCCGAGGATGAGCCCAATCGCTTGGAGATCGCGGCAAGCAAAATCCTCAAGGGCCGGCAGACTTCGCTGGTCGAATTGGCCATGCCCTACCTCAAGGGCTTCGACCCGCAACGCGTCCGCTCCATCACCCAAGCTCTGGATCGCTTGCAACTGATCCAAAAGGAAGGCGTGATCCTGATGATGCCGGAAATGACGTTCGGACATTGAGCCAAAAGGAATTGCTCCAAGTCGAATGGCGGTTGGGAAAGAAGACTTTCCCTACCGCTATTTTCTTTATGGGCCACATCTTGGAAGATGCGAGGCGCCGCGGTTGGAAAGGGGGGCGGCCGGTTAGCTCCAATGAATTCAAGAAGATGAAGAAAAAACTGTATCATTTTCCCCGCGCGCGCCCAATATCTACTGGACATGGCTAGTCCAGGGCTTCGAGGCACTATTATGGCGACCGGTCAACTGGGCGGGGTTATTCATTATTTGCGACACATTGCCGCGCCCCGCGACGGCGGCGAGCGCACCGATGGGCAGCTTCTCGAGGGCTTCCTTGTTGGGCGCGACGAAACCGCCTTTGCGGCCCTGGTTCGGCGGCATGGACCCATGGTGCTAGGCGTGTGCCGTCGGTTGCTTAACCACATGCAGGATGCCGAGGATGCGTTTCAAGCGACATTTCTTGTGCTTGTGAAGCGGGCGGCGTCCGTAGTGCCCCGGGATAGGGTTGGCAACTGGCTTTACGGCGTCGCTTATCGCACGGCCTTGGAAGCCAAAGCGGCGGCCGCCAAACGGCGAGTGAAGGAGCGGGCCATGCGCCCCAAGGTTGTGATTGAGCAGGACGGCTGGGCCGAATTGCAGCCGGTTCTGGATTACGAGTTGAATCAGCTTCCCGACAAGTATCGCGTGCCCATCGTGCTCTGTGACTTGGAAGGCAAGACGCGCAAAGAGGCGGCCCGGCAACTGGGCTGGCCGGAGGGCACCGTCTCCGGCCGGCTGGCGCGGGCTCGTGTCCTCCTCGCGAAAAAGTTGACCCGGCGCGGCCTCGCCCTTTCGGGCGGAGGGCTCGCTCTGGTGATGTCCCAAGGTGCGGCGTCGGCAGCGGTGCCGGCGACGCTGGTGATGACCACGGTTCGAGCCGCGACGGGAATCGCGGCTGGCCAGGCGGCAGCAGGCGGCGTGGTATCCGCCCCCGTAGCCGCGCTTATGGAAGGAGTGATGAAAGCTATGTTGCTGAGCAAATTGAAAAATGTGACGGCCGTCTTGGCGTTTTTGAGCCTACTGGGCCTGGGCGTCGGTTCGGCGGCCTATCAGTCCGTTGCCGCGGAACCCCCGAAGACGGCCGAGCGGTTGGCCCTTAACAACGCGGCTCCAGCTCCGCCCGAAACGGCCAAGTCGGAGGAAAAGCCTGATTTGCCGAAAAACTTCCCGCCTCAGCAGGTGTTGGCCCAGGTCGATAAGGAGGGCCAGTTCATCGTCAAACGGCTGATTACCATGGCCATACCGGTTACCAAGGCCGGACCATTTCCAGGCCAGAGGGTCACGAGCTATGAGTATAACAGCAGCTTGGTCGCGACAAGTTACAAAAAGGATGAGGTCACGGCTTACGATACGAAAGGCAAAAAGATCGATCTCAAGGAGTTGGTCAAAAGGCTGGAAAAGGAGGCCCCGGTGCTCGCATCCAATGATGGCAAGCCGGTCGATCCCCTGCATTTGCGGTTGATCAAGGACGATACAGTGATTCTCGTCTTGCCCATGCGAATCGAAGCACATACTGTTGCCGCTCCCCCCCCGGCCGTTGCCCCCGGCGTGCTTCCCTTGCCCGCCTTACCGGCGATCCCCGGCGCGGGGGGACCGGCAGCTCCTCCGCCGGCCGTGCCAGGATTGCTACCCGCGGCGCCGGCTGTTCCCTCGGGCCCAGGAGGAGCGCCGGGCGCCTTTCCTCCTGTCATCACCCCCGCGCCCGTCGTTCCACCTATTGGAGACAATGGCCCACCCGCACCATCCGAGCCAGCAAGACCGTGATCACAAGCAATAACTTGATTGACGCTACTAAGGGCGGGCACGAGTGCTCGCCCTTGCTTTGTTTCCACAGAATGGAAAGCGCCATCAGGCCGAATCAAAAGCTCATTTCTGAGGCATGTACCGCTTCCATACGCCGGTGATGCCTTACTTAGCATCGCCACAAGCCAGAATTTGGTTTCCATGAAAGGCTTTACGGCCTTTCCAATAAACATCTATAGTGAGAGACGCAACCGAACAGACATGAAAACCACCGAGTTGCCGAATATGTCTTCCCCAGAACTCGCCGAATGGGTTCGTGACGCCCGCCGCCAAACTTTGGCCTTGATTGCTGATTTGAGCGATGAGCAGTTGCTGGGGCAGCCGCTTGCCATCACCAACCCGCTCCTTTGGGAAATCGGCCATATCGCCTGGTTTCAGGAAAAATGGGTCTTGCGCCGCCAGGGCCAGCCGTCGATTCGCTCGAATGCCGACGCCCTCTATGATTCGGCCGCCGTGCCGCATGATGTCCGGTGGGGCTTGCCTCTCCTGGCTCGCCAAAAGACATTGGCTTACATGCAAGCGGTCCTGGATCGCGTCCTTGAACGCTTGGAGAAACCGGTTCAGGAGGAGGATCGCTATTTCGTCAAGCTGTCCGTTTTCCATGAGGATATGCACACGGAGGCATTTACTTACACTCGGCAAACGCTCGGCTATCCGTTGCCCCGGCTTGACGTGCGCTTGGTGCAACCCTCCGAGAGCGGACCGCTTCCCGGCGATGTCGAATTGCCGGGCGGCTCTTTTCTGTTGGGGGCAAAGCCGGACGAGCCGTTCGTCTTCGACAACGAGAAATGGGCCCATGCCATAGAAACCCAGACTTTCCGCATGGCCCGCGCTCCGGTCACGCAAGCGGAGTTTCTCGCTTTCGTGGAAGCTCAAGGTTACGGCAACCTGCAAAACTGGACGCCGGAAGGCTGGCAATGGCGCGAATCCGTACAGGCCGGCCGCCCGATTTATTGGCGCAAGGATCCCACACACGGCTGGCAACGCCGCGCCTTCGATCGCTGGGTCTCTCTCGAACCCCACCAGCCGATGATCCACGTAAACTGGCACGAGGCCACCGCCTACTGCCGCTGGGCCGGCCGGCGCTTGCCCACGGAAGCCGAGTGGGAGTACGCGGCGTCGGGCCCACGCAAGCACCGGTTCCCGTGGGGTGACGAGTCTCCAACGGCGGAAAAGGCCAATCTTGACTGGCAAGCCAGTGGTTGCGTGGACGTGGGAGCGTGCCGTGAAGGCGATAGCCCGTTTGGCTGCCGGCAAATGATTGGCAATGTCTGGGAGTGGACCAGCACGGACTTCCTGCCCTATCCCGGGTTCATCATCGATCCCTACAAGGAATACTCGCATCCCTGGTTTGGAAACCACAAGGTCTTGCGCGGCGGCTGCTGGACGACCCGATCCCGGCTGCTCAGGAACACCTGGCGCAACTTTTATAAGCCCGATCGACGCGATATATGGGCAGGGTTTCGAACCTGTGCTTTGTAAATTAACAAGTCCGAGCAGCGATTAACTTCGGCGTTTGGTTTGGCGACGGGTATCGCTTGGCACTTTGGCCTGGGCGGGGCGGGGAGCGGGCGCGCCCCGTAGGAGGCCCTCCGTGCTTAGGTCCTCATCGACGTCCGGCCAATGGATGCCGTAACCGCCACCGCCAATGCGCCAGTTTTTCCGATGAGCCGCGGTGGCGTTATACAGGCGCGGATACCAAGCCAGCGGGACAGTGATAGTCCGCCCATCCCGTAGGGCGACGCTGAGTGTGTCCTTGGTGAACTTCACATCGGCAACCCGTTCATCGAGGCATGAGCTACCCATCGTAAATCCCCAGACCGGCACGTCCTCCCTCTTCGCCTATTACTGCCGTGCCAGAATTATGCCCGCTTGACAAGGGTAATTCAAGGATGGCGCCAGCCCTCAACCGATATTCCATTCTCCATTCTCCATTCCTACTTCCCTGTCGGCTCTTTCAAGACGGCCTCGGCTTCCTTGAGGAAGGCTCGGGCTTCTACTCTAAATTCCCTGATACATAACGCCGGGACCGGAGCAGTCGTGCTTTACGGCCGGCCCAGAAACCCTTTATATTGGCAGACATGATCGAGCGTGATTTCGCGATTGAAGTCGTGCGACGTCTGCGCGAGGCCGGCTATCAGGCCTTATGGGCGGGCGGCTGCGTGCGCGATGAATTGCTGGGGCTTTGCCCTGACGATTACGATGTTGCAACCGATGCTCGACCCGAGCAGGTCCGCCAAGTTTTCGACCGCACGGTGGCCATCGGGGCGAGCTTTGGGGTCATCGAAGTGATTGGACCGCGCACCGACGCCGGTTTCCTGACCGTGGAAGTCGCGACCTTTCGTTCGGATGTCTCCTATAGCGATGGCCGGCATCCGGACGCTGTCGTCTTTTCTTCCGCCAAGGAAGACGCGCTGCGCCGCGATTTCACCATCAACGGCATGTTCTTCGATCCGCTAGCCGGGGAGTTGATCGACTATGTCGGCGGCAAGGCGGATCTCGAAGCGCGGATCGTGCGCGCCATTGGTGATCCGAAGGTGCGTTTCACCGAGGACAAGCTACGCATGTTGCGAGCGATCCGCATGGCCACGCGCTTCGATTTCGCCCTCGACCCGGCGACGGCCGAGGCGATACGGGCAATGGCCGCTCAAATACGGGTCGTCAGCGCCGAACGCATTGCCGAGGAACTTCGGAAGCTCCTTATCTCGCCCCATCGAGCCAGGGGCATTCGCTTGTTGAGGGAAACAGGCCTCGCGGCGGAATTGCTGCCGGAAATCATGCCCATGAAGGGTTTGCCTCAAGGTCCCCCCAGCGCGCCGACAGGCGATCTCTGGGATCATGTCTTGGCGGTGTTGGAGCGGCTGGGACCTGACGTCTCGTTTACGCTCGCCTTTGCCGCCTTGCTGCATGACGTCGGCAAACCGCGCTCGCTCGCCCGCACGCCGGAGCGCTATACGTTTCATCAACATGAACACATCGGCCGGCGCCTGGCGTCGGAGATCGCGTTGCGCCTCAAGCTCTCCAACAATGAGCGTGAACGGATCGAGTGGTTGGTCGAAAGGCATCAGTATCTCAGTGACGCCCCCCGCATGCGGCGCAGCAAACTGAAGCAAATTATGTCGCATCCCGGCATCCGCGAATTGCTCGCGCTCCATCGAGCCGACGCGTTGGCCAGCGGGCACAGTACGGATCATGTCGATTACTGTGAGCATCTCTTGCAGAAATGGTCCGAGGCCGACTTGAACCCGCCCCCGCTTTTGACCGGGCATGATTTGATGCGCCATGGCATTCCGCGCGGGCCTTTATATAAGAAACTGCTCGATGCCGCGTGGGACGCACAACTGGACGGGACGATCACGACGCCGGAGCAAGCACTGGAGCTAGTAGATCGCATCATGAAAGAAGAAACCGGCGAATCAAAGGACGACGAGCCGGGATAGGTTCGTCTAAGCACCCTCCTAACCCTGTGGACCAACTGGTGCGGGTCCAGAGGGTCGGTGCCTGACCCTCAGGGTCAAAAGGTGGTCCACAGGGTCCAGCTGCAAAAGCATAGGGCCTTCTGACATCCAATGCAACCGACTGCGCTTACCGCCCAAGCCACCCTAGAGACCCGTTTTCTTAGTCCACAGGGTCAAAACCTGGTCTACAGGGTGGTAAGTTGGTCCACAGGGTCCCACTTCCGCAACGGTGCTTTCGAGGCACCTTCATTCGATACCATGTAGGAAGCGAGGTATCCGAGGTGGTACAAGTCTCCATCAGGTAGGACACCTTAACCCCTGATTACGGAGACCAAACATGACCACCACCAACCCTCCTCGCACCCTGTACGTCGCCCTGGAACTCGGCTGCGATAAGTGGGTTCTTGCCAGCGCCACGCAGGCGACCGAAAAGCCGCGCTTTCGTACGGTGCCGGCGCGCGACCTTACCAAATTCCAGGAAGAGATCGCCAAGGCCAAGGCTCGCTTCGGCCTCGCCGCCGACGCGCCGGTGTGCACTTGCTACGAAGCCGGACGCGACGGTTTCTGGCTGCATCGCGCCTTGACGAAGCTGGGCATCACCAACGTCGTTGTTGATGCTAGCTCCATCGAAGTCAACCGTCGGCAGAAACACGTCAAGAGCGATCCGGTCGACGCGGCCAAGCTCGTGAACATGTTGTGCCGCTACCACGCCGGCGAACGTAAGGTGTGGAGCGTTGTCAACGCGCCGACCGTGGCGGACGAAGAAGGCCGACAATGGCATCGGGGCATGAAAGACGTGCAACGGCAGAAGACCGAGTGCAGCAACCGCATCAAGGGTCTGTTGGCGTCGCTGGGCCTGACGGCCGCCGTCGATGCCAAGTTCCGCGCGACGTTGACCGGACTGCGTGATTGGGCGGATCAGCCAGTGCCCGCGGGAATGCAGAGGCGCTTGCTTCAGGAATATGCGGTATGGGAAGCGCTGCATCGACAAGAACGCGACGCGGCCAACGAGCAAGAACGGCAACTGCGTGAAGGCCAAGATCGGCGCCTGGAACTGGTGCGGCGACTGATGGGGCTGCGGTCGGTCGGTGCGCGGACCGCCTGGATCCTGGTGATGGAGCTGTTCGCCTGGCGTGGCATCAAGAACGGCAAGGAGCTGGGGGCGCTCGTCGGCTTGACGCCGATGCCTTACGACAGCGGCAAGAGCAAACGCGAACAAGGCATCAGCAAGGCCGGCAACAAGCACGTGCGCTCGTTGATGGTGGAGCTGGCCTGGCTGTGGTTGCGTTGGCAGCCCGGCAGCGCGCTCAGTCAATGGTATGAGCGACGCTTCGGCCCAGGCAACAAGCGGGCGCGCAAAGTCGGCATCGTGGCGCTGGCGCGAAAGCTGTTGATCGCGCTGTGGCGCTTCGTGGACCAGGGCGAGTTGCCCGAGGGAGCCGAGGAGAAAGATTGGCGTTTGAACGTAAGTTCAACGGCTCGGCGTCACGCCAAGCAAGCGGCCGCTGTCGCCGTGTGATCGGTGTGAGCCGGGTGAGCGAGTCAGCAACGCGGAGCAAGGGAGGAACGTGACCGCCGCGATTCGAGCGGCGAAGCCAGTCGGAGAGAGTCGCCGTTATGCCGCCGGGTGGCCTGCCAAGGCACCGTTCGTTCGATGGGTAGACTCTTGATTTGGCGTCCAGGACGCTTTGAGCGTACAAGGTAAAGGGTAGTGGCGCCGTTTCCGGCGTCACACGGATAGACGGTTGTCCGAGCGACCTGCTCGGGCCGTTAACGACGCCAGCCGACACGAAGGGTTTCGCGAGCGACGAGCCGCGGGTGGAAGCGTCCAGCGAGCGTGAGCATTCTTTCTCCCCCGCCGCTCTCCCCCACGACCGGCTGAGGGGAGAGCGGCGGGGGAGAAAGAATGCCAAGGCAGCAGAAGCAAGGAGGCGGCGGCAAGATGCCCGATCGCGATCGCGAGCGCGGACGGACTGCGCTCTGGCAGAAAAACCGATAAAATGCCTGAATGGGGCTTGACCTGAAACCTCATAGACGGCGGTATACTCAGGAAGTCCGAGCCGTCAGGGCGGGTTGACGAGCAAATCGCGCCAAAATCGAGACGTGCATGCTGAAGGACTGGACGATTCCACGACTTGCGCAAAGAATGGTTTAGGGGAGGAGATCTGATCGCGGTTTCCGCGCCGGGATTGAAATGGTCAAGTTGCCGATTTACCTGGACAATCATGCAACCACGCGCGTCGATCCGCGCGTCGTGGAGGCGATGCTGCCTTTTTTCACGGAGAATTATGGCAACGCGGGCAGCCGTAACCACGTCTTCGGCTGGAAGGCTGCGGAAGCCGTCGATCAGGCCCGTGAGCAGGTCGCTTCTCTGATCGGCGCGAGTGCCAAGGATATTGTCTTTACCAGCGGCGCTACGGAGAGCAACAACCTGGCGCTCAAGGGCGTGGCCGGCATGTATCGCCAAAGGGGCAACCATTTCATCACCGCCAAAACCGAGCACAAGGCCATCTTGGATCCCTGCAAACGGCTAGAGCGCGACGGGTTTCAGGTGACATATTTGGATGTAGATGGCTATGGCCAGGTTACAGCCGATCATGTCGCGGCGGCCCTCACCGAGCGCACACTCCTGGTTAGCATCATGGCGGCCAACAACGAAATTGGGGTTTTGCAACCCATCCGGGATATCGGCAAACTGTGCAAGAAGCGCGGCGTCCTGTTCCACACGGATGCCGCCCAGGCGGTCGGCAAGATACCGATCGATGTCGAGGAAATGGGGATTGACCTGCTCAGTTTATCGGGCCACAAGATATACGGTCCCAAGGGCGTCGGGGCCCTCTATGTTCGCCGTCGTAATCCGACCGTTCGTCTTGACCCGCAGATGGATGGTGGTGGGCAGGAACGGGGTTTGCGCAGTGGGACCCTTGCCGTCAGCAATATCGTCGGCTTCGGCAAAGCTTGCGAACTTTGCCAAAATGAGATGGCGTTCGAAGCCGATCGACTTCGCGAGCTTCGCGAACGGTTACGAATCGGCATAATGAGCCGGCTCGACCAGGTTTACGTCAACGGCCACCCGACGGAACGCCTGCCCGGCAACCTTAATTTGAGCTTTGCTTTTGTGGAAGGAGAGGCTTTAATGATGGGCATTAAAAATGTGGCCGTAAGTTCCGGATCGGCTTGCACCTCGGCCAACCTTGAGCCAAGTTATGTTCTCAAGGCGCTGGGCGTGAGCGACGAATTAGCCCGCAGCAGCATCCGCTTCGGCCTGGGGCGCTTCAACACGGCAGAGGAAGTAGACTATGTGGTAGAGGAGGTGGCCAAAGCGGTTACGCATCTTCGCGGGATGAGCCCGCTCTATGAAATGGCACAACAAACTCCGACACAAACGTCCTTGACACGCTAGAATAAATAAGGATGAATAGACTTGAAAGGTTCTCGCGACTTAAACCTTTAGATAGGGAGACTTAGAAAATGGCTATTACCGTTACCGAGAAGGCGGCGGGCGAAGTCAAACGGATCATTTCCGACCAGCAAGGAACCGGTTCGATGCCGGAAAAGATCTACCTGCGTATGCGCGTTGTCGGCGGCGGCTGCAGCGGCTTCCAGCACAAGTTGGACCTCGATCCGGTCATCAATGAAAAGCTCGACGAAGTTTTCGATTTTCACGGCGTACCCGTGGTCGTCGACAAGCGCAGCCTGATGTACCTGGACAACGCGACCGTCGATTTCCACGACGACCTGAACAAGCGCGGCTTCAGCATCACGAACCCCAGCGCCAAGAGCACCTGCGGGTGCGGCAGCTCGTTCTCGATGTAATGCGGAAGTCCAAAACCCTTAAAAAGGTAGGGTGCGCCTTGTGCACCCTACCTTTATTGATAAACGAGTTGTGCGGATGTCTGCATTTGAAAGAGAACCGATATGAGCCGAATGCCGAAGAACTTAGGAATGATTTTGCTGTGTATCTGGCTCATCGCGACGGGAGTTATTCAGCTAGGGGTGCTGACAATTACCTTTGCTCATACCGGGGTGATCTTGGGCATTTTGGCGATTGCTGCCGGGGTTCTGATTCTCTTGCAACGCTAAAAAAGATGCTTCAGGGCACTTAGCTCAGCGGCCAGAGCACCTCGCTTACACCGAGGGGGTCGGGGGTTCGAGACCCTCAGTGCCCAATTATATGTAAATATAATAACTTAATCCCGATTGTCCCATGCATGGCCGAGTTTCTTGATGTCGATCCTCGCAATCTGAGATTGCCTCCAAGTCGCTTTTCCGGAGCCGATCCCGGTAAACTCGCCCGGCACATGAAACAGTTCGGCACTTCGATACAAGGAATCCCGATTTTGGAGGTGACGCGCGGAGCCAACGGGGAGCTAATGATTAACAGCGGTGTGACACGAGCGACCCGAGTTGCAAAGCTTCTTCCAGGCCAAACGGTCCGAGTTGAAGTAATCGATAATCAGCCGAATAGAGACATGAGCAAGTTTCCAAGGGTGAAAGACAGGTTACCATGAGCCCGACTCGAAGAGAGCTTTTTGTAGCCCTTGAAGAAATGAGTGAGCGTTACCCAGAATGGCGCTTGGGGCAAATGCTGGCGAACATTGCGGATTGGGCTAAGCAGCCGGCAGACCCAGGCGCTGGCGCCGCAGCCATCTGGGACATCGAAGACCAAGAGCTTGTAGATTGCATAAGACGGCACTTTGAAAGGCAGCATTTTCACTCGCATTCAGGAAAGTGGCCGTCCGAGTGAAATGTCAATTCGTCTAGTATCTTTGAGGCGAAATGTTGGTCGAGACCCTTATGATAGGCGGAAAACGCAAGCGTTTGCCGAACCGCGTCTAGGTTGCCTTCCTATACAAGCACTCTCTTAATCACATTCCCACGAAAACCCGTCAGGCGCTGGTCGAGACCCTGATAGAAGTACGTCAGTCGCTTATGATCCAACCCCAGTAAATGGAGAATAGTCGCGTGTAGGTCGGAGACGTGCCAGGGATCCTCCACCGCTTTGAAGCCCAGTTCGTCGGTGGCGCCAATAGTTTGTCCGCCCTTGACCCCGGCGCCGGCAAGCCACATGGAGAAGCCGTGGGGATTATGGTCGCGCCCCGGTTTACCAACCCCTTCGCTCGTAGGCGTGCGGCCAAACTCGCCGCCCCAGATGATGAGCGTTTCCTTCCACAGACCCGACTGTTTCAGGTCATCCATGAGCGCGGCAATCGGCTTGTCCGTCTCGCCCGCATGGGTCTTGTGATTGGTGATGCAATCAGAGTGACCGTCCCAGGTTTCCTCGAGGTGGCCGCCGCCGGAGTAAAGCTGGATAAAGCGGACGCCCTTCTCCAGAAGCCGTCGTGTAATTAGACATTTCCGTCCAAAATCCGCGGTCGGCTTATCATCGAGCCCGTAGCGCTGCCGCGTCTTGGCGTCTTCCTTATCCAGGTTGACGACTTCGGGAGCGCTGGTTTGCATGCGATAAGCCAACTCATAGGATTCAATGCGCGCGGCCAACTCGGAGTCGCCGGGCCGCGTATGCAGGTGTTCCTCGTTGAGTTGTTTGAGAAGGTCAAGAGAGGCCCGCTGGGTGCGGTCGCTCGTCCCCTGCGGCGTGGCCAGGTCGAGTAAAGGCGAACCCTTGCCGCGGAACAGGGTTCCCTGGAAAGCGGCGGGCATAAACCCCGCCGTCCAGTTGGAAGCCCCGCTGATCGGTCCCCCGCGCGGGTCGGTCATGACCACGAACGCCGGCAAGTTTTCGTTGAGCGTCCCCAGGCCATAACTGAGCCAGGCGCCCATGCTCGGCTTGCCGATCAGCACGCTGCCCGTGTTCATTTGCAGGCAACCCGAGGCATGGGCCGCCGTGTCCGTGTACAACGATCGCAGGACACAGAGGTCATCCGCATGGCGAGCGATGTTGGGAAACAGGCTGCTAATCTCCAGCCCGCTCTTGCCGTGTTTGGTAAAGGGAAATGGCGACTGCATCAAGTGGCCAATGGGTCGGCCGTTGGATCCGACAGGCGTATCGCCCTTGTAGGCGGTGTTGTTGAATTTCGCGAGGGCAGGCTTGGGATCGAGGGTGTCCACCTGGCTGGGCGCGCCGTTCATGAACAGGAAGACGACGTGTTTGGCCTTGGCGGCGAAGTGCGGTTCCTTGGGCGCCAGCGGGTTCGTTGGTTCATCGTTGGCGGCGCGGGTCGCGGGGAAAAATCCCTCACGCGACAGAAGATCGATTAACGCCAATCCGGCAAAACCGCCCGCGACCTCCCAGAGGAACTCGCGACGGGTGCGGCCACAAGGCGTGTGATTGGGAACAAATCGTTGTATGAATTCGGACATCGACCAACCTCCAAAGACGAACCCCTCAAGCTCCGGATTCTTGAAGTGATCGAACTCAGTCCGGATATACGAACTCATTCAGGTTAAATATCACCCTACATGCTTGTACCAAGGCTGCTTCTCGTGCGTTCTTCGGATCGAGGGGCTTCTCTGTTTTTTCGCCCTCTTTGATCAATTTGGCACTTTCGTCCTGAAGAAACCCCGCCAGCTTTTCGCTTTCCTTCTTGGAAGGGGGCCTGCATAAGGCCAGACGATAAGCCTTTTCTATCTGTTTCTTTGGATCATCTCCGATTTCCTTCGTCAAGCGCTCCGCCAAGTAAGTTGCTTGCCGGTTAACGAATTCGCTGTTGAACAAGGTCAGCGCCTGGGGTGCGACGCTCGTCACATTGCGTTTGGCGGCACTGCGGGCGCTGTCGCACAGGTCGAGGACCTCCAGCAGCGGCACCACCATCGACCGTTTGACGCAGGCGTACACCGTTCGACGCGATGCCCCTTTTTCATCAGAGGCTTTCCAGATCTTGTCCGGGTCGCTGCTGCCTTCGAGCGCTTCCTTGGGAATCGGCGGGAACATGCTCGGGCCACCCATCTTCGGATTGAGCCGCCCGCTGACAGCCAGGATGGAATCGCGAATCGCTTCGACCTCCAGCCGCCGATAGGGCACGCGCCAAAGCAAGCGATCTTCCGGGTCCTCCCCGGCGTATTCTTCGTTCCACTGTTTGCTCATCCGATAGGTGTTGCTGGTTAGGATCAATCGGTGCAGCTTCTTGATCGACCAGCCTTCCTTGACAAACCAGTTGGCAAGCCAGTCAAGCAGCTCGGGATGCGTGGGCGCCTCACCCATCGTGCCGAAGTCGCTGGGCGTCCGCACCAGGCCTTCCCCGAAGTGGTACTGCCAAACGCGATTAACGATGACTCGGGCGGTTAGCGGATTATCGGGGCTGGCAATCCACTTGGCCAGCGTCAGACGCCGCCGGCTCGTATAGTCATCCGGCGTCAGGAACTCGGGCTGTCGATCCACAAGCACCGTTGGGAGTCCAGGGCTGACTTCCGGTCCGGGGCTAGCCGCCTTGCCGCGTTTGAGGAGATGGGTCGCCGGAGGCTTGGAAGACGCCTCCACGAGGAAATAACCGCGCGGCAAATCTGGCATGCCCTGGCGCATCTTGCGGGTCGAGATCTCCACTTGGGCCTGGTGCACGCCTTGCAAAACGCCCATGGAGGCAGGAAAGGTTCCGCCCAGGAGAGACAATCGTAAGCTGATGATCTCCGCGTCGTGCGCTCTCTGAGCCTGAAGTTCAGCACGCGTCCCGGCCGGCCGATCTAGCTCCGCGCGGCCATTCTGGGGGCGTTGGAGCGTACTAAAGACCGCCGCCAGCCGGTAATAGTCATGCATGGTCAGCGGTTCAAACTTGTGGTTGTGGCAACGGGCGCAGGCGAGCGTCAGGCCGAGGTAGACTTGCGACGTCGTGTTGATCATGTCTTCGAGTTGATCGTACCGGTCTTCCTGGGGATCGGCCGGCTCATCATCCCACGGCCCTAAACGATAATAGCCGGTGGCAATTAACGTTTCGCGGTTTGCATCAGGCAACTCATCGCCGGCCAACTGTTCCAGGATGAAGCGATCGTAGGGCTTGTCATTGTTGAATGCCCCAATGACGTAATCGCGGTAACGCCAGACATTCGGCTTGTGCGCGTCGCGCTCGTAACCGTTGGTCTCGGCGTAGCGGACCAGGTCCAGCCAATGCCGGCCCCAGCGTTCGCCGTATTGCGGGCGGGCCAACAATTCATCCACCAGTCGATCAAAGGTCTCCGGCGTGGCCCCCTTCAAGGAAGCCTCCTGCTCCTGGGGCGTCGGCGGCAAGCCGATCAGGTCGAGATAAAGCCGTCGCAAAAACGCGCGCTCTTCCGCGGCTCGGGCCGGTTTCCAGCCCTTGACTTCGAGCTTGGCCAAGACGAATTGATCGATGGGATTGCGAACCCAGGCTGTGTTCTTGACCTTCGGAAGTTCAGGCACTCGTACCGGCTGAAAGGCCCAGTGCTTGCGATCCTTCGGCTTGATGAGCGCGTCGTAAGCCGAGAGATCGTCGGGCGCGTTTTTACGAGGTTCAGCGGCGACCGCTGCTGAAAGGCTCAAGGACAAAATCAAAACCGATAGACCCGGACGCAGGCGTACCATGAGAGGCCTCGCAAAAGCGAAGAGCGCACCCTACCCTGTGTTCTAAACCATTGTCTGGCGGGGAGCAAGAAGGGGTTTGAAGTGGTTTACGTTTCGCGCCTGGAGGGCAAGCGAACTTTCCGTGGTCGCTTCACCAGGCTTGCCGGCTTTCCGGGCGCGAAACGTAAACATGATGGGGACTATTCGCGGCTCTTGGCGGGCTTGGCTTGGATCTTGCCCGACCGGCCCTTGGCCTGCTTTTTGCCGGTCATTTCGTCCGCGATGTCATCCGCGTCGTATACCTTGCGAAGCGCTTCGATGATGCCCTGCGAGTGGACGGCGACGGCGCGGGCTACCACGTCGGTATAGGCATAATCGAGAACCAGCGATTGGATATTGCCGTCGAAAATCAGGCCAACTACCTCGGCATTCTTGTTAATTACCGGGCTGCCGGAGTTGCCCCCAATGATGTCGGCCGTGCAGACGAAGTTGAATGGCGTCTTGAGATCGAGCTTGTCCTTGCGCTCTTCCCAGCGCCGCGGCAGGTCGAACGGTTCCTTGTTCTTGTGCTCGGCGGCCCGCTCATAGAGCCCGGCGAAGGTCGTTTCAAACGGGACGGTTTTGCCGTTCTCCATGTAGCCCTTAACCTGACCAAATGACAGCCGCAGCGTGAATGTGGCGTCGGGATAAGTACTCGTCCCCTCGACGGCGAACTTGGCCTTGGCGATCTGGGCATAAGCCTGACGCTTGACTTCCTCGACCTCGGTTTCGTAGATTTTGCGAATCGCGCGCGACTCAGGATCGATCAGCTTGGCCAAGGCGATCATGGGATCGTTAGACGCCATGATCGCTTCCTTGCCGCCTTCGTACAGTTTCTGACGTGTAGCCACGTCTTTCAGCTTGGAGCCGGCGACCAGTTCCACGGCCCGGTCATTGGGCGATTTGCCGGCCAGGACCTTTTGTACAATGGGAGCGTCCTCGCCGAATTGCTCGGCCAGGAACATTAAGGAATTGGCCAGCTTGAGGATCTCGAAGTCGTCATAGAGCGGCTCCTCGGAGAAGAGCTGGAACTTTAGGGAGTCCAAGTTCGAATCGGAATACTCGCGGAGCCGCTCGCCATTGGGCTTGGGCTTCTCCTCGGCAGCGCGGACCAGATGACGAGCGATGCCGAACAGGGTGCTATTGAAAGCGCGGCCGCCTTCGAGAAGATTGATCTCCTTCGCATGAGCGTTGGCGACCTTGTTGGCCCCTTCGATCTTATCCCAGGCATACGTGGCGTCTTTCAACTTCTCGTTTTTCAGAACGGCGTCCCGAAGAATCGCCTCGGACTTTTCCTTGCTGGCGATGAGAGCCGGGTCCATGAGACCTTCGAGGCCGCCCAACCGGGCCTTGCGGCTATTCTGCACGCCGAACAGCAGCTCCTTGGCCTTGCGAGCGTTTTCCTCGCTGCGGCCGCTATACGATAACAGCAGGACTTCCAGGCGGTTCAGCATTTGCAAGGTGCGCGGCATCTGCTGGTCGCGAATGTACTTCAACTCGCTTACGGTATTCAGCCGATCCGTGCGGCCGGGATGCCCCGACACGAAAACGAGCTCGTTATCCTCAGCGCCATGACTGCTCCACTTGAGGTAGTGGTCGATCTTGGCCGGCTTTTTGTCTTCATAGACGCGCATGAGACATATATCGAAGTCATAGCGCGGATATTCGAAGTTGTCCGGATCGCCGCCGTAAAAGGCGATTTGCTGTTCCGGCGCGAAGACGATGCGAACATCGGTGTATTTCTTGAAGCGATAGAGGTGATACATGCCGCCCTGATAGAGCGTCACGACGTCGCTGCGCAAACCCGTCTTGTCCGTGGATTCCTTGCTGATATCGGCGATGACTTTCCGCCGCGCGGCGAACGCCTCGGCGGGTTTAATGTCGGGCTTGACCGCCGCGTTGACTCGGTCGGTCACGTCTTCGATGCTCATGAGCACATTCAATTCCAGATCGGGACACTTGATCTCTTCGTCATTGGTTTTGGCGCGGAAGCCATCGCGGAGATAATTATGCTTTTCGTCGCTGACTTTCTGCAGTGCGTCGGCGCCAACATGATGATTCGTCATGACCAGGCCGTTGGGCGAAACAAACGAGCCGGAGCCGCCGCTGTTGAAGCGGACCGAGGACTTCTGAACGTGCTCCAGCCACTCCGGCGAGGCGTCGAAGCCGTATTTCTCTTTCAGGTACTTCTTCGGCGGATCGTTGAAGAGCCACATGCCTTCATCGGCGTGAACATTGGCTGCCATTCCTAGAAAGCTTGCTGCGAGCAGGCAAGCATAAAGCCAATCGTGTTTCATTTCGTTTGCTCCATTTCTGGAAAACCCCGGAGGGAAGAGAAGTAAGTTGTTTTCGACATTAATTCTTGTTTTATCGATTGAGGTCGTTTTCAGAGCTCGGTCCTTCACCTGAGATGCCAGACTTGGCGCGAAGCATCTTGCCTGTTCCCACTAACAGCAGGAATACCATTAAGAGTCCGAAAACTATCCACGGCACAGAGTCGGAGGCGACCCAAGGCAAGGGTTCAGCATCCGGCGTTTCTCCCGGCCTGCTGAAATCAACAAAATCCTTTGCTCTTTTGAAGAACGGAAGTTCCAGAAAAGCGATGAGAACGCCGGCTAAAGTGCCTCCCGCAATGTACCCTGATGAAAGCAGGACTCCGGGCCCCGTTTCGGATTCCACAATTGCCCGCGCTTCGTCAGCTGATGTTCCTGCCGTAGGACGGGTTACGTATCGATCTACCATGTAGCGTAAGAATCCTCCCAGGAATATCGGAGCCGTGTATTGCATCGGGATGTATACGCCAACGGCGAACGCGAGAGAAGAGATGCCACAAAGCTCGATCCCAACGGCTAGCATTGCTCCAACCAAAACTAAACCCCAATTCAACTGCTGCTTCAAGACGCCGTTGATAATGATGCCGATAACCTCTGTTTTGGGGGCGGGAAACTTCATCTTCACATCGCTGCCATCGTCCCGCTGCTTGAGGCGCCCTGTGATAGCCGGGTCTTCCAAAACAGCCGGCCGGCGGTCGTCGCCAATGTAATACTTACCGGGCTCAACTTCAGGAAATGCACCGCGAGCCGGTCTCCAAACGCGATAATCCTTTCCCTCGAATTGGGCCGTTTCAGTCAGAGCGGCATATTGCTCCGGTGAAAGGGTAATTTGAGGCAGGTCTTTCTGGCTATAAACTGTCCCGGCTTGATTGAACACCAGAAGTGTCACGCCGATGACAAGTGCCGAGGTTAGCGCCCCGATAATGATGGCATACTGTTGCAGCCTGGGAGTGCCGCCCACGAGGAATCCGGTCTTAAGGTCCTGTGACGTTGTACCGCCGTTCGATGCCGCAATACACACCACCGCGCCTATCGATAGAGCAACCACGCTTTCCGCGGGCGAGGTCATGCCGAAGGATAAGAAGATCAAACACGTCAAAGCCAGCGTGGCGACAGTCATTCCCGAAATGGGATTGGACGAGGAACCAATCTCTCCGGTCAAGCGCGACGAAACAGTTACAAAAAGGAACCCGAACAAAAGCACTAGAAATGCCCCGAGGACTGCCTTGCTCAGCGCGCCGGATTCTCCCGCCTGATTTAATTCACGTAATAGAAATAGTGCCAAAAGAACTAATAGACCGAAGGACCCAAATAAGACCGACTTCATGGAGATATCATCCTCAGTTCGCTTTTTACCGCCAGTTTTCACTCCCCGAAGGCTACCAAGGCTTGACCGGAAGGAACGGAGGATCAGGGGCATGGTGCGAAACATACTGATAATGCCCGCAGCGGTTACACATCCTGCGCCAATAAACCGGAGGTAGTGTTTCTGAATTTCAGGCAGCCCCAGCTGGGAAATAGGTTTGGTAGCCGGTGCAATCGGATTGGGAACGGCGTCTCCGAAGGTTGCAATAGCCGGGACAATCACGAGGTTGCCGATCACGGCGCCGGCCATCATAACGGCCGCGATGCGCAGGCCGATCACATAGCCGACTCCAAGAAGTTCCGGCGCCATATCCGTTGCGATGGCAGCGACGCGATTGAAAAATCCGAGCGGGATAATCATCGTCTCCCGCAACAACGTCATGCCGACAGTGATAAACTTGTGAACGAAAGCGATCCCGAAGCCCATGAAAACCGTTCTCGCGCTGGTCCCTCCTTGCTCGCCGGAGATGAGAACTTCGGCACAGGCGGTACCTTCAGGATACAAGAGCGTTCCTGGTTCTCCGGCCTTGCCGTGCATGTTGACGATAAACGCGCGTCGCAACGGGATCATCATCAGTATGCCAAGCAACCCGCCAAGGATGGAAACGACCATAACGCGCGTCAAATCCATGTCAAAGCCGAGGAGCATCAAAGCGGGCATAGTGACGCCCACGCCAAAAGCAATGGACTCTCCGGCCGACCCGGCGGTTTGAGTAATATTGTTTTCGAGGATGGTGGCGGGTCGAAAACCGAATACACGGCTGAAAACCCGGAATAGCGTGATCGATAATACTGCAACTGGAATGGAAGCGGAAACGGTTAACCCGACCCGCAGAACCAGATACAAAGACGATGCCCCGAAAACTATGCCCAGCAGCGCCCCGACTATGACTGCCGACCAAGTGAATTCCGGCATCTTCACCGCGTCGGGGACGTAAGGTTTGTGCTCGATGCCGTTGGTTTCGGGGGCTGAGGATGGGGAAGGCGTGATAGTCGGCGCGGACATGCGCGTTGGCTCCAACAGTAGGAGAAGGTGGAAGTTCCGTGATTCCGCTTAATCCGGCGGTTCGAAGGGGAGTTTCAAGATGGCGAGCGGGGGGCGAAAGCCCCCCGTGGGGTTTGCTGATAAACCACTTATAAACCACGGGGGGCTTTCGCCCCCCGCTCGCCTGGTTGATGACGAATTACGTTCCCGGCTTGGCGAAAGTATTATCATCGAGCTTTTCGGAGAACTTGACGTCGGTCGTTTCCGATTCGACGAACTTCTTGCCGTCGCGGTTGATGGTTAACTTGCTGGGATACTTGATGCCGTCTTGGTCCTTGTAGTCGGAAAACAACCTTTCTTCTTTCTGTTCTTCTCCGCCGCCCATGGTGTTCTTGACGGTAGCTTCCAACTTGATGACCAGGCCGGTCTTTTTGTCCAGGAAGAGGGTGACATCGCGGTAGTCCTTCCGCGACACTTTAATCCCGTAGGCCTCCACGTCGCCGACCTTTGAATCGCCCAATGATTTCAAGGTGTATTCCTTATTGGGCAGCATGTGGAGCCGAGAGATAAAGCCCATGTACAGGCCCTGTTTGATCTCGGCAAGCTGGTCCTCGGGCAGCTCTTGGGCATCGGCGCCCATCGCCATCCAACCCTTGCCATCGTTGTAGACTTGCGTGAAGGAAAACTTGTTTCCATCCATGTTGCCTTCGATGAGATTGCGGATTTTGTCCATGCCTAAAGTGGACGTTTCCGACGTGTAGTCGAGACCATCGCCGAAACCGTAGAACTTGCCCTTGGACTTCAAAACTGTGGCTTTGAGCTTCGCGAGCTTCTCCTGGCCGCCCAGCGACTTGACGCCTTTCTCGATGAGGGCCTTCATGTCGGCTTGCTCATCGGCCCTCGTAAAGGAAACGCCGGAGACAACAACGCAGACAGCCAACCAGGGGGAAACGAACCTACGCATGGGGGATACCTCCAGATGGGAACCTAGATGCTAGGAGAGGATTCGGAAAAGTGATTCTATCCGGGCAACCAAACCGGAGCAACGTTTAGAAAGGCTGCAAACGGAATTTGCGGTTACCCGACAAGCCCCAAGCGCCGCAACCTTTTGTAAAGGTGGTCATCCAAACGCGATACAGTCGATCTAAGGCGATAATCTCAGGAGTCGAGGTCGGTTGATGACTGTTCGACCACTCCGGGGAAGAATCGGGATGCTTTCCATTGCTTTCCACAGGGGGTCTGGCGAAATGGAGAGAATCAATTGGGTGCGCCCACAAGCCAGGGGGTGTGTGAGGGGCTGCAGAAACGATCTTTCCTAACAGCAACAGCCACACAGCCTTCCGGCAAAAAAGATCGTTTCACTGATTGTGACGGCTACATGAAACGAATTCGTCGCAGAGAAACGAAACCGGGAGGAAAGCCGACTTTCCCAGATGACCAGCCGCCGAATAGGCTTTTCACCCTTATTGGCAAGCCATTTACGCTCCGTACTTGCCCAATCGCCCCGCGTGGGCCAGTGCGAAGGGCATTAGGTACATCGCCTGGAATTGTCCTAGGCCTCCTCTTAGGCAGTAAGACTCGCCGAACTCCGTCGCCGCATCGGGCCGGCACGTTTGCGACCACAACACAGTCGGCACTGGATGCCAGCTATGGCTGCGGAGCTTGCTCGGCGTGCTATGGTCGCCGGTCACGATCAAAACGTCAGGATTTAATTCCCGGATGTTCGGAATCTCGGCATCGAGCCGTTCGATCATTTCCACCTTGGCGGGGAAGTTGCCGTCTTCTCCCGTGCTGTCGGTGTACTTGTAATGCAAGAAGAAGAAATCGTAGCGGGTCCAGAGCTTTTCCAGTCGTTTAACCTGGTCGGAAAGGGTCGCGCCCGCATCGACCACGTCCATGCCGACCAGCCGGGCCAAACCCTTGTACATGGGATACACGGCCAGGGCGGCAGCGCGGATGCCATAGATTTCCTGCATGGTCGCAATTTTTGGATAGCGGGCAAAGCCGCGCAGCGTAATCATGTTGGTCGGCTCGTTGCCCTTGAGGATCTTGGCCGCCTCCGCCACGAAGCGATTGACGACCAGGGCGGTATTCTGCGATTCCGCGTCGGCGCCCTTGGCCTCGAGCGGCTTATGGCCCACCTGCTGCGGATCGGTGTCGTTGACGGCGTCACCGAGTTTGTCGCCCCGCACCACCACGACAAAGCGATGTTCGCGCACCGGCTCAACAAAGATCTCCACCGCCGGAAGCCGGATTTGTTGCAATTTCTGGCACATGGCCGCACAGCGCTCGGTCGTGGGTCGTCCGGCCCGGCGGTCGGTGATGAGGCCGCCATCATCGACGGTGCAGAAATTGCCCCGGACGGCCACGTCACGTGGGCCGACCTTGAAATTGATGCCCAGGGCTTCGAGGATGCCCCGACCGATGCGATATTCGAGAGGATCGTAGCCGAAGAGTCCCAGATGTCCCGGACCGCTGCCAGGCGTGATGCCCGGCAGGACGGGTAAACTGAGCCCGCAGACCCCTTCGCGAACCAGGGCGTCGAGATTGGGGGTCTTGGCGGTCTCCAGTTCGGTCTTGCCGCCCGGCTCCAATGGCAAGCCGCCCAGTCCGTCTGCAACGACTAAAACGATTTTCGTGTCTGCGGATTCGCGCAATTCCTTAATAAGTTCATGCAGTTTCATGGCGTAGAGTTTACCGAATACAAAGTCGGAAGTATAGTTAGGCCAATGGGTTTAACGTGCGGTTCCCGTCGCGGCACGTCCTTGAGGAAATTCTACCTGTCAGCCCCGCTGTCGAGGCGTTGGAATAATCATGCAATTACCCGATGAAGCGATTTCATATGAGTATCAGGCGGCCTTGATTCCGGCCAGCGAAGAATGGACGCCGGTGGCCGAACTCCGCTCGCGCCATTTCCTAAATCCCGTACGCCTGCGCGATCTCGGTGGCCGGTTGATTCAAATCCGCAGTCAAGTGGCCGCCGAGCGCGATTTGCAGCAAGTGCCGCCCGAAATGCAGCCGCTCGACGCAGCCTTCATGGATTTTCCCCAAAAACTCCTCGATCAGCAGCGCCGCAAAAACGAAGACAGCATCCTGGGACGCCTTTTGGCCCGCGCGACCAAGCTCAAGGAACAGAGCGACCGGGTCGTCGTCCTGGGCATTGGCGGCTCGTATTTGGGAAGCCGGGCTCTTTTCGAAGCATTGAAAAGTTCCTACCACAACGAGTTGCCGGCTAAAAATCGCCTAGAGGCGCCGCGAATTTATTTCGAAGGCAATAATTTTGACAACGACGTAATGCAGGAACTCCTGGACATGCTCCAGGAAAACTGCGTCGACCCCGAACGGCGTGAAGAGCGCTGGTCGGTCATTATTATCAGCAAATCAGGCGGCACGCTGGAGACCGCCGTCGCCTACCGGGTCTTGCACCGCGATGCCGTGGAATACTACGGCAACCGCTCCGAACGGCTCAAACAATTATTCGTGCCAATCACCGGCCCGACCAGCAAACTGCGTGATGTTGTCAAGGCGGAGGGCTACGCCGATGAAGACATTTTTACGATTCCCGATCGCATCGGCGGCCGTTATTCGGTCTTCACGCCGGCCGGCCTTCTTCCCGCGGCTGTGATGGGGCTCGACGTCCGTGCCCTCTTGCAAGGGGCGGCCGCGATGACGCGCCGTTTCCTGGAAGAGCCCTTCGAGCGCAACCCCGTCCTGCAATACGCGGCGGTTAACTTCCTCATGGCGGAGGAAATGGCCAAGCCTATTCGCGTATTGTCCATCTGGTCCAAGAAACTGGAAGCCCTCGGCATGTGGCACGACCAGTTGCTCGCGGAAAGCCTGGGCAAGCAAGGCCGAGGCCCGACTCCGCTGACGTTTGTTGCCACGCGCGATTTGCATTCGCGCGGTCAACAACAACAGGAGGGGGCCCGCGACAAATTCATCAACAACCTAGTCGTCCGCACGCCGCGCACGCCGCCGATCATGGTGCAGATGGCCGATCGCAATGAGGATGAGCTAAACGCCATTTCCCGCAAGGGCTACCCCGACCTCACCGATGCAGCTCTCCGTGGCACCAACCAAGCCTATTCCGAAGCCGCCCGCCCCACGGCCGACCTGATCGTGCCCACGCTGTCTGAACACACCATGGGCCAACTCATGCAAATGCTTATGCTCGCCACGGTCGTCGAAGGCCGCCTCATGGGCATTAACCCGTACGGCCAGCCGGGCGTCGAAGCTTATAAGCGGAATATGAAGGGGTTGTTGAAGGGTGAAAAGGATGGAAAGCCCGGTTGATGCCGGTCACGATTTCCGGGCCACTCGGAGCGCACAGACCGTAAGCAACCCATTCCTAACCGGCTGCCACCATCCGGTGTCCGTCAATGGCACAGCGTGCGGGAAAAGAAAACAGCCGCAATCCGTTTCCCCGTGATGCCAAACCGAATAACCCAGAAACATTACCAAAAGCATGCAAACAATCGCCCCCGCTTCGCGCACAGCCACGCCGAGAGCCAGGCACAATCCGCAGGTCAATTCCAGCCAGGGCAGCACGGCCGCGACGATCGAGGCCGGGAGATAGCCCAACCCCGAATGCAAGATCAGACGATCCGTGAAGACGTGGAGATCGGTGATCTTCGAAACGGCCGCCATCAAGAATACGGCCGCGAGTAAATAGCGACAGGCCAGGCCGAACGCCGAAGACAACCCGCAAAAGAGCCGCGCCCTATCTTCCGGAGCCGGCAGTTGGCAATTCACTGTTGACCCACTCATTCCAGCCTGCCGGGTAGATTTGGACGTTCTTGAAACCTTCATTTCGTAACCGGATTGAAGCCCACAAGCTCTTGCCGCAGTCCACGGACTTGCAATAAACGACGATCACCTTGGCCCGCTCCAGCCGCGGCTTTAGGTCCGGAAGACGCTTCTCGAACTCTTCCTCCGGCAACGAGAGAGCGCCGGCAATGTGTCCGAAATCATAATCAATCGAAGATCGCACGTCGAGAAACAGCGTCGCCGGATCGTGCCACAGTTCCTCAGTGGAGTCTCTGCGAAGCAACGGGATGCCGGTCGAGCCGGATTCGCCCGTAAGACTCGTCTTGGCCTGCTCGCGGTCGCGTTCGGCCTGCGACCAGGTGCCGTAACTGGACAGGAAGCCGGTTATCGCGAGGATCAGGAGGAAGTTGGTCAATTTCATGGTCGTGGCGGCGGGCCGATTGTACAGCTCGTTTAGCGGCGAGCCTCCGGCGAGCGCGCTGGGCGACATCTTCGCGCTCGCCAGAGGCTCGCCGCTAAACGAATCTAAAACGCCAAATACGGCTTGATCGCCTCTCGGCCGACTTCGCGTGCGTCGCCATGCAAGGCGATAGAGCCTTTTTCCATCACGTAATAATAATCCGCCAGTTTCGTCGCGAATTCGAAGTACTGCTCGACCAACAAGACGGAAACCTTGCCTTCCTTTTTGAGCGTCGCCAGGACGTTGCCGATCAACGAGACGATATTGGGCTGGATGCCCTCGGTCGGCTCGTCGAGGATCAAAAGCTTGGGATTGGCGACCAGGGCGCGGGCGATGGACAATTGCTGTTGCTGCCCGCCGCTGAGCACGCCGCCTTTGCGCTGGAGCATCGTCTCCAGCATGGGGAAGTATTCGAAAACTTGGCGCGGGATCGCCTTGGGCTTATCGGGATTGGCGAGCAGGCCGATTTGCAGGTTTTCTTGGACGGTAAGGCCCGGAAAGATCTCGCGCCCCTGCGGCACATAGCCGATGCCGGCGCGAGCACGGATGTCCGGACTGGTGCGGGTGAGGTCTTTGCCGTCGAAATGGATGGAGCCCGAGCGCGGCTTCAAGAGGCCCATGATGCTCTTGAGGAGCGTGGTTTTGCCTACGCCATTACGGCCCATCAGACAGACCACCTTGCCGGGGCCGATTTCCAGGTCCACGTCGCGTAGGATCAGCGACTCACCGTAGGAGACCGACAGCCGCTCGATCTTCAGCATGCTCTTCGTGGTCCTGTCCGAGATAAACCTCGATAACGCGAGGATCATTCTGCACTTCCTCGACCGTACCCTCGCACAACGTCTTGCCCTCGTCAAGCACGGTGATCTTCTGCGCGATCTGTCGCACGAAGGTCATGTCATGTTCGATGACCAACAAGGCATGCTTGCGCGCCATGGCCATGAGCAGTTCGCCGGTGCGTTCGGATTCGCGCGGCGTCATGCCGGCGACCGGCTCATCGATGAGCAGAAGCTCCGGATCCTGGGCCATGAGCATGCCCAGTTCGAGCCACTGCTTTTCGCCGTGGGCCAGGATGCCTGCCTGTCTGGAAGCTTTCGCGGTCAGGCCGATGGTGTCGAGAATTTCGTAAACGCGCCCTTTGCCGTTGCGCGAGAAGGAGGCCGCCAGCGTCGCCATGACGCCCCGATTGGCCTTCACCGCCAACATGAGGTTTTGCAAAACGGTCAGGCTTCTAAAGACGTTAGGCGTCTGAAACTTTCGGCCAATGCCCAGGCGCGCGATCTGATGATCGGGCATACGCGTCAAGTCATGACCATGAAACTCGACGCGGCCGGATCGAGGCCGGGTCTTGCCGGTAATGACGTCCAGCAGCGTGGTCTTGCCGGCGCCGTTGGGACCGATGACCACGCGGAGTTCGCCGCGCTGCATGGAGAAATTGAGACAGTTGAGCGCAGTGAAACCGCTGAACTTGACCGTCAGATCTTCAACAGCAAGAATCGTCTCGGATTGGATCGAGGGATCTGAATAGCCCATGGTTCACCTTGTGGAAACAGCCAAGTCTCGGTTGCGAAACAGCAATTTCTGAACGCGAAGGGGCGACTTGCGGAGCCACCCGACAATTCCTTCCGGCAAGAACAACACAACCACGACAAAGAGGCCGCCCAGGATCAAAGGCCAACCTTGCTTGTATTCGTTGTTGACGTAGGTCTTGCCCATGATCACGAGCAGAGTCCCCAGCACCGCGCCTATCAAAGTGCCCCGCCCGCCGACTGCCACCAGAATTACGATTTCGATGGAAAAGCCGATGTCCAGCACTTCAGTTGGTCCGACAGTTCGCTGCGTGGTCGTGTAAAGGGCCCCGGCAAAACCAGACATCGCCCCGGCCATCGCGAAAACGAAGGTCTTGTACATGGCCGTGTTGTAACCCAGGGCCAACGTGCGCGATTCACTGTCGCGGATTGCCGTCAGCACCTTGCCGAACTTACTGTGCACCAGCCACAGGCATAACAGGAAGCAAACGGCCAGCGAACTGGTTACCAGCAGGTAAGTCTGCTTGTTATCGCGAAAGGTATGCCCAAAGAGTTCTAGATACGCCAAGTAAGGCATGCCTACACGGCCGCCCGTATAGGGCTGCTGATTGTCAACAAGCGTGAAAATTGCCAGCAAAAGAGCTTGCGTGACAAGCGAAAAATAGACGCCGCCAATGCGAGCCCCGGGGATCATCAGGCCGCCAACCAGCGATCCGGGAAGTAACAGCCCAATGCACAAGGCCGCCATTGGATGGGCCATCAAGGGCTCTCTCCACATGTAGGCCACCGGCGCCAAGGCGATCAGAAAAACTGCCAATGTGGTCAGAATTGACTTTTTGGTTCGCAGGCGGGGCCGAAAGGTGTACAGGCCAAACAGCATAGCCACCAGCGTCGGGGCCAAGATGGCCAGGGCCAGCGCCGTCCAGATATTGGTGAGCGGAACAATCCAATCCGGGACTCTTTCCAGCCGGCACCACAACATGAAGTCAGGCATGGCCGGCGAGCCAGGCGGTAAATCCGCCTCAGCCGCCGCCTGCTTCATCTTCAAGCTGTAGGCGACGGCATAGGCGCCCAGGCCAAAGTAAAGGCCCTGGCCAAGACTAAGCAGCCCGGTGTAGCCCCAAACAAGATCGGTTGCCAGGGCGAAGATCGCCAGTGCCATTACCCGGGTGAAGATCGGCAGCCAGTACCGGCTATCTCCGAAAACGAGAATGGGTGTGATCAGGAGAGCCGAAAAAAGCAGGAGTTCAAAGCCAAGTTTCGCCATCTCCAAAGGAGCGCTCGACTTAGTCATAGGACCGCTCCTTCGGCGCGAAGATGCCGGACGGCCGAATGAGGATGAAAGCAATCACCAGCAGCAAGACAAGCATCTTTGACATGGTGGCATTGACGAGGATTTTTTCGACGACGCTTTCCCCCGTGCCGATCATCAGACCGCTTGCCACGCTACCGAAGGGACTGCCCATCCCGCCGGTGATGACGGTCATGAACGCTTCGACAACATAATCGGGCCCCATGTTGTATTTCGCGGTAAAAAGATGGCCGAAAATGCAGCCCGCCACGCCCGCAAGTCCTGAAGCAAAAGCAAAGGTTAACGAGTCAACTCGACGAGTCGAAATGCCCAGAGCCGACGCCATGGGCCGATTCTGAACAACCGCCCGAATTTGCAGACCCAGATTTGTCCGGAAAAACCACAAATAAACCGCGAATAGACAAAGCGCCGCCACCGCCACAACGAACATGCGCAGCTTGGGAATGGCCACGCCGACCACCTCCCAATTGCCGTCCACGACTTCGGGCAAGTGAAGCGCTTTAAGATCGGCTTCGAAGAACAGCAAAACGATCTGCTGAATGATGAGGCTCACGCCCCAAGTAGCCAAAAGGGTATCAAGCGGCCGGCCATAAAGAAACCGGATCAGGCCCACCTCCAAGAGGTAGCCCACGAACCCGACGAATAGAAAAGCGGTCGGGATGGCGACGAAGAGGTTGAGATGAAAGCCAAATTCGGTTTGCCACTGGGCTCCAAACAGCTTGCCGAAATTACGAACCATGACCGGCAGGGCTTGAGGGTTTTCAAGCACGTAGGCGGTATAGGCCCCTAGCATCAGCATCTCGCCGTGGGCCATGTTGATGACCCGCATAACGCCGAAAGTGATGGCCAAGCCCAGAGCGGTGAGGATCAGAATAGAGCTGAAGCTCAGGGCATTGAACAGGATTTCGGAAAGCTCTAAGGCATTCACGGGTACGACGGTAACCTTTGCGTCTGGACATGCCGGAAGCGCGGCCAGGCAAAAGTCCCGGCCGCGCTTCCAAAAACATGACACAGTTTGACCGGCTTAGTTCTTGTCGGGTAAGACTTTGACTTCCTTGCCCTTGGTGACGCCATTATTAGGATTTTTGACCCAATCGCAGCTCCAACCTGGGAAGGCCACCTCCGGGTACGGCACCGGTTCGATCAGATCCGTCTTGAAGACAACATCGAATTGCTTGTCGTCGCGGGTCTTACCCATGTAGAACCGCTTATAAGTATGTTGCGTCTTGGGATCGAGCTTGACCTTCCCGCCTGGAGCGTCGAACGCAATGTTGCTCTTGAAGGCCTCGCGCACTTTATCGACGCCGATGTCGCCGGCCTTTTCGACGGCCATCTTCCAAAAGTAAACGCCCATGTAGGCGGCTTCGATGGGGTCGTCGGTGACGCGATCCTTGCCGTATTTGTCCTGGAATTTCTTGATGAATTCCTTGTTCTTCGGCGTGTCGATGCTCTGGAAGTAGTTCCAAGCCGCGAGATGGCCCTTGACTTTGGACGGGTCCAGGCCGCGAAGCTCGTCCTCGCCGACGCTGACGGCGACAACGGGAATCTTGTCAGCCGTGATGCCGGCAGAGGCCAATTCGTTGTAGAAGTTGACGTTGCTGTCGCCGTTGATCGTGCTGAAAATGACGTCCGGCTCTTCCTTTTTGATGTCCTGGATATAGGTCGCATAGTCCTTGTGGCCGAATGGGGTGTACTTTTCCGCCACGACATTGAGGCCTTTGGATGCGAGGTATTTGACGATGATCAAGTTCGCCGTTCGCGGGAAGACGTAGTCCGTACCTAGCAGGTAGAACTTCTTCTTCGAGCCGCCTTCCTTGCCCAGCAGCCACTCAACGGCCGGCAAGATTTGCTGGTTTGGCGCGGCGCCCGTGTAAACCACATTTTTGGAGCACTCGTTGCCTTCGTATTGAACGGGGTAGAACAACAGACCATTGTTTTCCTCGAAAACCGGCAATACGTTCTTACGGCTGACGGAGGTCCAACAGCCGAAAACGGCGGCGACTTCATCCTTGAGCAACAGCTTCTTGGCCTTTTCCGGGAATCCGACCGTGAAATCGGAAGCCGGATCCTCGATGATCGGCTTGATCTGTTTACCGAGGACGCCGCCGGCCTTATTGATTTCTTCAATCGCCATCATCTCCACGTCCTTGAGGGAGGATTCGCTGATGGCCATCGTGCCGGTTAGGGAATGCAAGATGCCGACCTTGATTTCACCGCTGTCGCTGCCGCTTTTGCTGCCGCAGCCGGACAGAATAAACGGCGAGAGGGCCTGGGCGGCCGCGAGAGTAATGCCGGCTTTGCCCGCCTTCCTGAGAAGGTCGCGGCGAGTCATTTTGCCGGGCGTGGTCTCGGACCTGGTGTTTTTCAACGAAGTTTCCTCCATCTATGTGCGCAGAAATACCCTTGGAGAGGGTGGGAATTGAATTGCTTCCCTTACTTGGCAAACGAAGTGCCGTGGCCAATTACCCTGGTCTTGTCAAGCCGTTGTTGAAGGGTATCCGGCGCGAGAATCAAGTCGCAAGGCATTTATGAGCAAACAATTAAGAACAATGGTCACGTAGTAGATCATTTTTTAGCAAATCGGTTCAAGAGAGAAGAAAGTGCATGGAACGCTGGCACGGATGCCCGAAACGATGGCAGGTCATGGCAGCTGAGGAGTCTGGGGAGCGGGGGAGGCAAGTCCCCTGATAACTCGCTGAGAAATCTGGCGAGCGGGGGACGTAAGTCCCCTGATAACTTGGCCTGATGCGCGAGTTATCAGGGGACTTACGTCCCCCGCTCGCCGATACATCTTCGCGGGCATACAGCCCGCCATTCGCCCGGCGGTATCCCTCTCTGAATTCTGCAGCCGTTTCTTCCGTGAAAGCCTTTGACCCTTATACCCTCGAATGATACGATAACCTTCTTCACCCTTATCCAAGGGGGGTTATGTCATGAGCTATTTAACTAGCCTGGGTGGCCTTATCTACCGAACCGAAAAACCCGAGAGGGCACAGGAGGGCAGTGCGTGGCGATTGTTCAGGTAAAGGACCTAATCGAAGCCGGCGTCCACTTTGGACATCGAGCCAGTCGTTGGAACCCCAAGATGCGGCCGTATATCTACGGCAAACGCAATCTGATCCACATCATCGATCTTCGCGAAACCGTCCGCAACCTGCTGCGCGGATACCGGTATCTCGCCAAGGTGGCCAGTAACGGCAGCCTCGTGCTGTTCGTCGGCACCAAGCGGCAAGCGAAGGACACAATTGAGCAGCAAGCCGGCCGGTGCGGCATGCCCTATGTCAGCGAACGTTGGCTAGGCGGCACCCTGACCAACTACCGCACCATCCGCGATCGGCTCAAGCGCTTGCAAGAACTCGAGGGGTTGTGGCTGGCGGAGAACGAGAACCCGGCCAAGGTCGACCTGCAAGCGCACATGCGCAGCATGCTCAATGAATCGGGCAAGCTGGAACTTACCAAGGCCCCGGAAACGGCCCCCATACGCAAATACAGCAAGAAGATGGTCGCGACGCTCAATCGCGAATTGACCAAGATCCACCGCAACCTCGAAGGCATCCGGCACATGAATCGGCTGCCCGACGCCCTCGTTGTGGTCGGCCCCAATCGGGAACACATTGCCGTCAAGGAGGCCCAGCGCATGGGCGTCATGACGGTCGCCCTCATCGACACCGACAGCGATCCTGACACGGTTGATCTTGCCATCCCGGGCAACGACGACAGCCTGCGCTCGATCGAGTTGATCGTCTCCAAACTGGCCGACGCGGTCCTCGAAGGTAAGGCAGCGGTCCCGGCCGATCAACAGAACCTCGCCAAGCCTCGGCCCCAGGTCACCGGCAATGGAGCCAACACTCAGGCCGCGAACCCGAAACCCGCCGCAGCCGTCCTACAATAAAGATAAACGAACCACAGAGGCACAGAGAGCACAGAGAAAAGAACACAGAGGAAGCCAATGAGGATGAGGGATTGAGAATCGAGGATCAAAAGCAGAAAGTCAGACTTTTTGACAATCTGATTCTAAAATCCTCAATCCTCCATCCTCAATTTCCTTTCTGCCTCTGTGCTCTTCCCTCTGTGCTCTCTGTGCCTCTGTGGTTCGTTTACACCATACGAGAGGAGTAACGAAACCATGAGCATTTCCGCCGCCGCGGTCAAGACTCTACGCGACCGCACCAATCAACCGATGATGGATTGCAAGGCCGCTCTAACCGAGGCCAACGGGGATATGGAGAAAGCTGTTGAGTTGCTGCGCAAAAAGAGTAAGGATGTCGTGGATAAAAAGGGCGGCCGCGAAACCGCGGAAGGGCGTATTGCCGTTTTTGTTGATGAAGGCAAGAAGGTCGGCGCCATCTTGGAGATGCGCTGTGAGAGCCCGCCGGTGGTCAAAAGCGAGCATTTCATGGCCTTGGCCAATGACCTCGGCAAGCAAGTCGCCTTGCAGGGCGCCACAACGGTTGAGGTCCTTCTTGCCCAACCGTTTATTGGCGACGCCAAACATACGGTCAGCGATCGCATTGGCGATACGGTTGGCTTGATCCGCGAAAACATGAAGCCGTCGCGCTGGACGCGCTTGACGGGCTTGCTCGGCAGTTACGTTCATCATGACGGTTCGGTCGGCGTGCTGCTCCAGGTGGAAGGGGACAAGGCGGACCCGCAGATGCTGCGCGACATTTGCATGCACATCACGGCGCGGAACCCAAGTTTCGGCCGGCGCGAAGAAGTGCCCGCTGCCACCGTGGCGAAAGAGCAAGAGATCGCCCGCTCCCAGATCGCGTCCGATCCGAAGAACGCCAGCAAGTCGCCGCAGATCGTGGAAAAGATCGCGGAGGGCAAGTTGAAGACCTGGTTTGTCGAGAACGTGCTGCTCGAACAGCCGTTCGTCAAGGACGACAGTAAATCGGTGGGCGACCTGCTCAAATCCGCGGGACTAAAGTTTGTGAAATTCATCCGCTATAAAGTCGGTGAAAGCAGCTAAGGGATTACCAGCCCGCAGCGCCAGCAAGGGCCGTTTCGCCTTTGGGGGCGCTGCCTTTTTTATTGGGGCACCCAGCCGGGCGAGAAACAAACATAAGTGTGTTGATCATCATAGTTAAGCAGTCCGTTTCGTTTCATATATAAACCGCCGGTTTCGTTTCATTTCGTTCACTTGTTTGATACCAAGGGTTTACTTCAAACCGGGTCACTGCGTGAAATGAAACGAAATGGGAGGCTCATACTCCGGGGGCTCACGCCCTCCGGCTCGCCAGGTCAATAGCATGGTCGGTCTAGCGGCAATTCTGGCCTTCTGGCATCATGCCACCCGGCGCAGCTAGTGCCTTGTGTCGCCCCACCTGCCGAGGAAGCATGGCGGAATCTCAGTCAAGCACGTCAACTGCCGCCGATACCAATATTCACCGGAACGCCTTGAAAACTTTGCTCAAGGGCTTAGTTTGGGGAATGATCTTGGCCGGACTGGTCGAAGCCGGGACCGTGCTGATTGGCAGCAATTTTCACGTCGTCATTCCCGGCAGTGTTTATCGCTGCTCGCAGCCCTCGGCCGAGGGACTGGAACGCTTGATTGATAAGTATCGGATTCGCACCGTCGTGAATTTGCGCGGCTGCTGTGCTCCATTTCCGTGGTACGTGGACGAGTGCCGAGTAACGCATCGGCATGGCGTATCGCAGGAAGATATATGCTTTTCCGCCGGGCGCCTGCCGCCTAGCCAGGAGGTTCAGCGCCTAGTTGAAGTTCTGGAACACAGCGACTATCCTTTGCTATTTCACTGTTATCACGGCGCGGACAGGACGGGGCTCGCCTCCGGGGTAGCTCTCCTAATGAAGACGGATACGAGGCTGGAAGACGCACGACGACAACTCAGTCCGCGTTATGGCCACGTCCCCTATGGCAGGACCGGCAACCTGGACCGCTTCTTTGATCTATATTCTCAATGGTTGGTTCAGCGGGGCTCCGAGCATACGCGCGCGCTGTTTCGCCAGTGGGTTGCAACCGATTATTGCGCCGGCGAGTGCCGGGCTACCATTGAATTGCTGGACCGAGGTCCCGGCCCGATTCAGCTCGCCAAGGGCAAGCCGTTTACTCTCAAGGTGCGTTGCTACAATACCTCGGTCGCAGCCTGGAAATTGCGGGCCGGGAACAACGCCGGCATTCATGGTTGTGCCATCATCAATGACCAAATGGGTCAATGCGTGCTTTGCGGTAAAGCGGGCCTTTTCGATGCCGAGGTTCCAGTCGGCGGCCATGTGGACCTGACTTTTGCCTTGGAACCAATCTGGAAGGCCGGATCGTATCACTTACTATTTGACATGATCGACGAGCAGCAAGGATGCTTTTACCAAGAAGGATCGGAGCCGCTAGAAAGGGATTTGGTAATTCGTGAGTAAGTTGATTTTCAGGATAACAGTCACGTTCGGTTTGCTGGGTTTCCTGGCCTATCAGATGGATTGGCCGCGGTTGGGTCACGAATTAGCCCATATGCGCATTCAGTTCTGGTTGCTTGCCATTTGCATCTATCTTCTCGCCCAAGTGGCCAGCACCCTTCGCTGGCGGTGGCTGGCCCAACCACTGGGGTTCCAGCAACCTTCAAGCCATTTTCTCGGCTTCTACTTCATCGGCATGTTTTGGAATATGTTTCTGCCCACGGCCGTGGGCGGCGATGTCGTCCGGGCCTGCTACCTTGACGGCAAATCGGGCCGTAGGTTGGCTGCTTTTTTGAGCGTCCTGGCGGATCGAGGCAGTGGCTTACTAGTTCTTCTGGGCATGGCTTGCGTAGGTGTTTTGACTTATCAACATCCCCTGGATCCCAAGGTATCTACGGCGGTCTGGTTAGCGGCCGGTTTGGCTGCGCTCGGCTTGGGCTCTGTAGCCGGGATCGCTTTATGGAAACCCAAGAGCGTACGAAGTTGGGATGACAAATACACTCCCGACCATCGGCGAAAGGGCTGGCGGGCCAAGGTGAGACACGTCCGTGCGCGGTTCCGCGCTCTGATCCTTTCTCTTACCCATGTCTTTACGCTTTACGTTGGTCGCCCGGGTCTATTAATCGGCACCACATTGCTTTCCATCGTCGTTCAGGCGGCTAGCGTGTTGCTAGTTTGGCTCATCGGCCAGGCGCTGGAAGTTCGCGTCCCGGCGAGCTATTACTGGATCTTCGTGCCCATGGTGTCACTGCTGACCATGCTGCCGAGCATCGCCGGCGGCGGCGTGCGTGAATACAGCACATTTTTGTTGCTGGCTCCGCTGGGGATTTCTCAGGAGACGGCGTTTGCCTTGGCCTTCATGTGGTTTGCCGCCATGTTCCTGGCCAGTATGACCGGCATTCCCTTTTATCTCTTTGGCCGGTATCCTCGCTTTTTTCGCCACGCGGAAGGATCGGTAAGTCAGGAAGCACAGGCGCCTAGCGTCTCTGCCCACGCCCCGAACATGGAGGTTCGATTCAATGATGGATCTTTCTGTCGTGATCCCGATCAAAGACGAGCGGGAGAACCTTCGCCCGCTTGACGACCGCCTTCGCCAGGCCCTTCAGCCTCTCGGCCTTAACTACGAAATTGTCATCGTGGATGACGGCAGCATCGACGGTTCCTTTGCCATTCTGGAGGAACTCGCGGCTCGTGATGCGCGCGTAAGGGTGGTCCGTCTGCGCCGTAATTTCGGCCAGACGCCCGCCCTGCAAGCCGGCATCGACTGGTCCAGCGGGGCCGTCATTGTCACCATGGACGGGGACCTGCAAAACGATCCGGCCGACATCCCAATGCTCCTTGCCAAGCTAGGCGAAGGCTACGATGCTGTCCTTGGCCTGCGTGCCAAACGGCAAGACGACTTGTTCATCCGCAAAATTCCAAGCCTCCTCGGCAACTGGTTGATCCGCAAAGTCACCGGCGTACACATCAAAGACATGGGCTGCACCTTGCGGGCCATGCGTCGCGACCTGGCCGAGTCGCTGCCGCTCTATGGCGAGATGCATCGTTTCATTCCCGTTCTGGCACAACAATACGGCGGCCGGCTGATTCAGGTTCCCGTCCGCCATCATCCGCGCACCGCCGGCTACACGAAATACAACCTCACTCGCAGTTTTCGCGTTGTCTTGGATCTTATGACGATCAAGTTTTTGTCGAGTTACCTGACCCGGCCCATGCACGTCATGGGTCTGGCGGGCCTGATTGCGATGGGTCTTGGCGCTGGGGCTTTGCTGACGACAATTTGGATGAAAGCCCACTCGGGCATCTGGATGACGGGCAATCCGCTGTTGCTGCTCAGTGGAATACTTGAGTTGATAGGCGTGCAATTTATTTCGATGGGATTGCTCGGCGAATTAATGACGCGAACGTATTTCGAGAGTCAGGGAAAGACCGCGTATACGGTGTTGAACACCCTGAACCTGCAGCCACCGACACGCCGCCGCGCCGCTTAATTCCTGTTTATCGTTTCGCGCCCGCCGGCCACTCTGCGGGCGCGAAACGATAACCGGATCCTCATTGATTCGTGATCAGCACCACGTCACAAATGCGATAAAGATCCCGATGCCGCCCTAACAAAGCGTATGGCCCAGTGATTTTAACTTGTAAATCATCCCAAAGGACCGCGGGAACAAACAGGTACACCGGCAGCGGGCTACTCAAAAAGTTGATTGCCTGGTATTCGTCGGAAAGCTGGATCACCTCGCGGCCGCAGTAAAAAACTAGACTCGGTTGAAAAAAGCGGTATGTGGCGATTCGGATTTCCGGGTCGGTCCGTTGCTCGCGCACGATAGCAGCCAGCGGGCGCGGCGCTTTGTAGACATCCACTGCACAGACCGGACCCACCGCCAATAAGCCCGCGAACAAGACCGTTGTTCCGGTGAGGAATCCGATCGCCATGTTGCGACGTTGTAGGCGGGTGTACCAATAAACTGCAGTCGCCCCGAAAAGAGCCACCAAACCCAAGAATGCCCACCTCTCCAGCCCCGGCAGATGGCGCCCTCCTAACAAGGTTGCACCACCCAGCCATCCGCCGGCCATGATCAGACCCACTGTGATTAAAACGCCAATTAATCCGATTAGTAGGAAGCTCACCTGCAAGACCCAGCCGGGGATCTCCACTTCACCGCGCCGCCACTGATTCAGGAATTGAGCCAAGAACAAAGCGATGGCAGGATACGCAGGCAGGATGTAGTTCGGCAGCTTGGTCCTGCTGAATGAAAAAAAGATGATGTAAACCCCAATCCAGCAAACGAGAAAACGCAAGGAGGGACTGAGGCTGCCGAATTGATCGCCCCACGAGCGGAGCCACCTCACTTTTATTTCTGATTGCTTTTCCAAATCACCAGGTCGTTGCTTCCTTATCTCAAGGTACGCACACCAAAGAGCGGGTCCTAGGAAGCAGGCCCAAAACAGCAATCCGACAAAAAGCGCCGCAATGTAGTAGAAGAAAGGCCCGCCATGGCCTTCCATCGGTGCCCGGAAACGGTCGAGATTGTGCTTGAGAAAGAACCCTTTCAAGAACTCCCAGCGCGTATCGTTGCCGACCCAGCCATACCATGGGCCCATTACAAGGAGAAATGTCAACAATCCCCAGAGGAGACGTCGGTCGCAGAGCCGGTTCAATTGGCCTGACCACCAAAGAAAGAGTCCAATCACCGACGCCGGCAACACGAGACCGACCGGCCCTTTCGTCAGCATGGCTAGGCCCGTGGTAATACCCGCTAGAGCAAACCAACTGCTGCCATCTCGGATGTAGCCTCGCCAGAAAATAACAAACGTCAGCAAGGTGAAGAGATTGAGGAGTGCGTCAGGATTGGCAAAATGTGCCGCGGCGCAAAATGCCGGAGCGCTCGCTAGAATCATGCCCGCGAGAACTCCCGTGCAACGACCATACAAGCGCCTGCCCAGTTCATAGGTAAGCAACACCGCGAGAATACTTGCCAACGCAGACGGCAATCGCGCCGCGAACTCATTGATTCCGAATTGACGATAAGCGGCCATTTGCAGCCAGTAAAGCATGGCGGGCTTATCGGTCCGTAATTGGAAATTGAACGTCGGCACGATCCAGTTATCGGCATTCAGCATTTCCTGGGCGCATTCCGCGTTGTTGCCTTCGTCGATGTCCCAAAGGCTGGGCGCACCGAGGCCCGGCAGAAATAGCGCCGCGGAAACGGCTATGAGCAGCAAATGATGACCGAGCCGATTTTGTAGGAGGCGGAACATTCCCTTGTTCCAGTTTTAGAGCAGCGGATCTCTAGGTCGCGAATCCAATCGCGACATGTGCCGTTGGCGTCCCAATCAAAACAACTGCCGATCCCGCCCTTGACGGCTTTGGTTTCGCATATTCGTCGTAGGAACGCAATGTTAATCGATGCAGACGGGTTTATGGGGCCTCGTCGAGCGGGATCAGTTTGGGCCTCGGCACGGCCACACCAACCACGCTGCCGTGGCGGTGCTGGAGTTGGCTGAAATTCAAGCGCAGGAATCCGTGCAGAGAGGCGTCGGCGCCGTCGGCTAGATATTGCCGTACCAGGTGGGCCATGTGCTTGTCGTAAGAGTTCTTGCTGCTGGTATGTATGGCGCAGCGGCCCGGGTGACGGCGCAGATCGCCATCGAAAGCCGGGCCGATGTGGTACATCTCGTGAAAGAGTGTAATAAACTTATCGTCGAAATCTTGGTCCAAGAATCGGGGCAAGCAGAAGGTCATCAGATAGAGAATTTCGCGTTCGTCCACGAAATAGCGCTGCACTTGATAACAAACGCCATGGCGTTGACGGGTTAGGTTTCCTTTCCGAAAGCGCAACGGCGTGACACGAGCCTGAAGGCCATGGCGTCGGCCCGTGCGAGCCTGGGTCATGCCGAAGATCAATCGGCTGGCATCAACATGCTGAAGTTCGGGGCAGCGGCGGGCAATGTCGATGCATAATCGGCTGACATGGCCGCTGAAATCGAAAGGCTGGTCAACGCGGCCGGTGTTAAACCAAGGGGGAGCTTCCAGGCCAAAGGGATGATGCCTTCGATGATGCTGAGGCAAACGCACAGACCGCAGCGGCAAAGGATTGGTTTGGCCGCTCCAGCAATAGGCGAGAGGAAGCCCATAAGCCGTCGGCAAAGTTACGTAGTCCACCAAGGCTTCACTCATCCTATCCTCCGCCGTTTACCCCGGCCCGCCGAGCGCCCTCCGCAAGGCGCTCATTCCGTATTAGGCCGCAAATCCGTTAAATTCCCTACCCTTGGATGCCGATGCTAACAGTCAAGCAGCGCGCCAGACGGAAACTGCCTTTGCTCGGACCGGGACCGCCCGGCCGCTGATGATTTCGTTTACTCATTCGAGAAGCCAGGGGGCGCGGATTGCCGTTCCTTATGCACGGCTTTCTTGCTGGGAGAATCCAGACCATGAAAAAGACACGTCAATGGCCATGCTGGTGCCTGGCCGGCCTGGGTTTGGCGCTGACGGTCCTTACGGGCTGCCAAACCAACGTGGGCGGCATGACGCTGCCTTCCGGCCATTATCTGGAGCATCCGCCGCAATATATTCCTCCGTCGCCGGCGTTCCCCTTATCGAGGGAATTGGCTTCTCAAGAAGCAGCCGCCGCAGGCGTACCCAACGGCGCCGCCGTGGTTCCGCCTTTGCCGAGGCCGATCCAATAATCCTCCGGGGAGCCTAACTTAATCTGCCAGCAGGGCCACCGGAGAAACACCATTTCTCATTATTCGGGCAGGCAAAGGAAGCAGCTTTGCTTCTTTTGCCTGCCCTTGAAGGCATTTCCTTTCATAGCAGATCGGCTTGAGGCCATCGTCCAAGCTCCCTTTATACCCCCTGTTTAATAATCCCATTTGGTTTCGTTTCACTGACGGGGGTCATCCCCCGCAGGTGACTTCGCTTTGAATTCTTAGAGACTGTTGCAAAATTAACCACCCACCCTCTACCCTCTGGCTCAGGTTTTACCGTTCCAACAATGTTGCGAACGCCCCTCTTGGGGGTCTGATTCAAAAGGGCAGGGTTGCACCTTGTAGACGACACGGACGCCGTCTTCGCCCACCTCCACGTGCTTGATCAGAGCGCGCATAAT
>Ga0185299_10001288_pt1 | contig 50444 bp, 30 predicted proteins | sample PaiPotPPA55metaG_FD_128002 | JGI IMG/M metagenome (GOLD analysis project Ga0185299, IMG submission 128002) | Iron sulfur acid spring bacterial and archeal communities from Banff, Canada, to study Microbial Dark Matter (Phase II) - Paint Pots PPA... ... | reverse complement strand
TTTGATCAAAGGGAAAAAATCGCAGCTAATCAGGCGACGTGAAACGGTTAAGGATCTGTTGATAGCCGACGTTCTTACCTAACGGGCATGTTGAGATCTGATTCGACTACGCTTCTCCCCACTTCAACTTGTTGCGCAGAATTTCGAAATACGATTTATTGGGAGTTTGAATGAGCTTTAAAAGTTGCTGAGCGCGAGAGATTCGCACTCGATCAGTGGCCTGCAGGGGAATTCCTTTTTGCCCGTCAAGAGTTAGAAAAACGGATTCGGTGCCGACTGACAATTTCACTTCAATGATGGAAGTGTCGCTGACCACTACTGGGCGGTCGCTGAGAGTGTGCGGGCAAATCGGCGTGATGATAAATGATTCGACAGAGGGATGCACTATGGGCCCGCCAGCGGAGAGAGAATACGCGGTAGAGCCGGTCGGGGACGCGACGATCAAGCCGTCGGCGCGATAGCGGCAGACAAAAACCCCGTCGATGCTCAACTCCAATTCGATCATGCGAGCTAGCGCGCCTTTATTGATGACTACTTCGTTCAGCACGGTTTGCTTGTCGAGAATTTTGTCGCCGCGTTGAAGCTCGGCGTGAAGCATGACGCGTTCGCTGATGGTTAAGCGGCCGGCAAGAATGTCTTCCAGAGCGGGATAAAGTTCCTCCAACATAAAACTGGTGAGAAAGCCGAGGCTGCCCATGTTGATGGGCAAGATGGGAATGCCCCTGGGTGCGGCTACACGCGCCGCCGCCAATAACGTTCCATCGCCGCCGAGAACGAGCAACAGATCTGAAGCTGCTGCGACTTGTTCGCGGCTGCGGCCTTCGGATGGTTCTGCGAGGGAGCTAGCGGTTTCCTGGTCATAGGCGACATGAATGCCATGCCTTTGGAGCCAGGAGAGCAATGGGGGTACGACTTCGGAAAGATTGGAGCGCCTCGGCCGGGAAATGATGCCAAGATTTCGAAAAGTATGTGCCGGCCGCATGTGTGAGAGCGATTCTACCTTAGCGAATTTTTGCGTGCGTGCAGAAAATATTCCTGATTGCCTTCTGCACCTGTTAATTGGCTAGGTTGAAGGCCCAGGTAATCCAAGCTCGCTGATGCGGCCGCGTGTTTAACGATTGAAATGGCTTTTTCGTGCAGGGTCGCGTCGGCGACAATGCCGCCGGGGCCTATTTCCTCGCGGCTCAGCTCGAATTGCGGCTTCACTAGAATTAGAAAAGTGGCGCCTTCCTTGGCGACGGCTGCCGCTGGTGGCAGTACTTTGGCGGCAGATATAAAGGATACGTCCACGGTTACGAGGTCCACAGATTCCCTAATGTCGCGGGAGCTAACCTCTCTGGCATTGCGTTCTATGCGCAGGACGCGGGGATCCTGGCGCAATTTCCAAGCAATTTGATCCACGGTAACGTCAACGGCGTAGACACGGGCTGCGCCGTGTTGCAGCAAACAGTCCGTGAATCCGCCAGTGGAAGATCCGACGTCGAGACATATTTTGCCGGCGGGATCGACGTGAAAATCTCGCAGAGCTCCTTCAAGTTTGAACCCGCCGCGACTAGCGTATTGTTGTTCGCGGCTATTTATTTCCAGCAACGAATCTTCGGCGATGGGGGTGCCTGACGTGCTTACTCGAACTCCGTTTACGAAGACTTCGCCGGCGAGAATCATCGCTTGAGCTTTTTGGGCATTCGGGGCGAGCCCGCGCGCCATTAACAAGGTGTCGAGGCGCGTCCGCGGAGTCTTTCTTTTCATGGAAGGCCGGGAGTTCAAAAATCAAGGGATCAGGCGCGACGGTGCACAAGAAATTCTGCCAGGGCGCGCAATCGCGAGGCGCGTTCGCCAAAAGCATCCAGTTGCGCAATGGCTTCCATGGCCAACTTAGCAGCGATTTCATGTGACTGGGCAACACCAAACACTGCCGGGTAAGTGGCCTTTTGTTGCGCGATATCCTTGCCAGCGGTTTTACCGAGGGCCGCGGATGATTCTTCCACATCGAGAATGTCGTCGGTTACCTGGAAGGCCCAGCCAATGGTTTCGCCAAACTTGCGAAGTCGCGCGACATCGGAGATTCCTGCGCCCGCGCTGATGGCGCCGGTGCTGACGGATGCGCGGATAAGAGCGGCGGTCTTCGAGCGATGGATATACTCCAGCGTTTGCGGCTCGACACGCTTGCCTTCGCTTTCGAGGTCCGCAACTTGCCCGCCGACCATACCTTTCACAGTGCCAGCTGCGCTGCTGACTTCCTGCAGGGCGGCGAGAGTGCGCTCCGCAGAGGTTGGACTTTCACCGATGATTTGAAAGGCCAGAGTAAGCAATCCATCGCCGGCCAGGATTGCGGTAGCTTCGCCGAATTGTTTGTGGCAGGTCGGTTTGCCGCGGCGCAGATCGTCATTATCGAGAGCCGGTAGATCGTCATGAATTAAAGAATAGGTATGGATGAATTCGATGGCACAGGCGGCATGCATGGCCGGGGAGGCGTCAGGCTGAATATCGGGTTCAAAGATTCGGGCGGCTTCGAGGCAAAGAATGGGGCGAATGCGTTTGCCGCCGGCGAAGACGCTGTAGCGCATGGCGGTATGGATCGAGATTGGCTCCGTAGTTTGAGCGGGAAGCAAACGGTCGAGCGCGGCGTCAACGGCCAGACGATCCTGTTCAAAAAAATCGGGAAGGTTCATCGCCAGGGCACTGGAAGCGGGAGGATACCGGACCTCAAGATTCGTTCTCGGTCTCGGGTTCGAATGGCTCGGGTGCCAGTTTTCCGTCGGCCTTCTTCAGGAGAATCTCAACGCGGCCTTCGGCTTCTTCCAACTGTTTCTGACACTCGCGAGAAAGCGCGACGCCCTCTTCAAAAAGCTGCATGGCGTCGTCGAGGGAGAGTTGCGGGCTCTCAAGGCGGCGAACTACTTCTTCCAGACGCGCGAGAGAACGCTCGAAATCAGGTTTCTTGGGAGCCTCTGGTTTCTTGGGAGCAGGAGAATTCACGCGTCAACCCTAACTTTAGAGTCGTAGAAATGTAGGCGATTAATGCCATCGGTATGCAATCGGTTAGTGCGATCATTGGCCGGATAATTCATGATGTTCCCACGTTACGAGACCCACCCTCCAAAAGGCTGAGGATGGGGCACCCTCCGGGTTGCTTGAATTGGAAATGAAACCGAGGAATAAGCGCTAAAGTTCGGACATGGACATACCATGAAGACAACATGTGAGCATTCTAAGGCACGCGCGAGAGAGGACACAATCGCTTTATCTTGCGCCGGCACGATTTTTATTTTGGGCGAGTCATAGTGATTAGCGTTACGATCCGGGCTTTAAAGTTAGTGTGTGTTTACGCGTGGTTTTTTCAGCGGCATCGCTGAAGGGCAGGATAATAGGTTTTCCTTCATACCAATAAGAAAACTGATCAGTGTAGTGCGAACTTCCTACTTGCCCGGACTCTCCAGAGGTGATTAACAGTATCGAGTCATCCCAGTTGGCAGTGTTGGCGACGAAGCGCTCTGAAGGGCCGTGACTCTTGCTGGCGGCGCGCACGCTGTAAATGGTTCCAGATTGTGATTTGTCGCTGATGCTGAAGAGCAATTTTAGAATTCCCGTTTTGCCCATGGGATGCAGCATTTGAAGAGAATTAAATCGTTTCCAAGGCCAATCTTTAGCCCGTTGACTTTTAGTCTGCTCCGCTAGTTTCGAAACTGCGCGATCCGAGGCTGCGCTTAGTAGTTCATCATAGTTTTTGTAGTTAGACGGAAGCCACTTTGCGGAACGCTCCGTCAGAACTCTTTGCAGAAACGCCATGCTGCGCCAATTGTACAGGTCAGTATCGTTCCCGAGATAAGGCTCAAGAATCATTTGCAGCAGCGACCGCCGGACCGCCTGCAAGAAAGAAACTTCTACAGAGTCCGAGTTGGCAATGCCATTCCAGTCCTTTAATTGCTGAATTAAATGTTGAGCCCGTGGGTCCTTAGGCGGCACGCCCTTGGCAGCTGCCGATAATTGTTCGGCCAGGAACATGTGCGGGTAACTATAGGTGTCGTTCTCAACCTTCAACATGTCTTCAGGACGCAGATCGTGGCGGCCCTGCAGCAAGTCAAAAATTCTTGCGGTGCGGTATGGCTCTTCCCATCGATCGGTCAAATAAGGTTTGTAACCCGGGCCGACGACTCGCGCATTGGCGGTGACGATCAGGCCGCTATCCGGATTGAGAGCCTGGGGCAATTGGTCAAACGGAATATATCCCGTCCATTCGTATTCGTCGGTATCGCCGGGCACGGGCACTTCACCGTGGCCTTTCTTGCGAATGGGAACCTTCGCCGACATTATGTAACCGATATTTCCAGCCACGTCGGCGTATACAGCATTTTGCGCCGGGCCCCACGACTGCTTGATCGCTTTACGAAACTCGTCCCAGTTTTTTGCGGCGCCCAGCCAGTTATAAGAATTTGAGAGAGCGCCCGGTTCAGTGGCCGTCCAGCGCAGGGCATATCCTTTAGTGCCGTCACGTCGAACCACTGGGCCGTGACGTGTTAACGCAACGGCGAAATGTTCATCAGGTTGCCCTATTACGTGAATTACTTCGTCAAGTGTCTGCGTCTTTTTCCAAGCGCCATTTACGCGGTATTCATCCGGAGCGACAGGATTGAAAGACTCGATGTATAAATCCTGCACGTCGGCGCCGTTATTGGTGAATCCCCAGGCGATGTGGTCATTGTGACCGATGACCACAAGCGGGGCTCCTGGAAATGTGAAGCCTGCAACATTCCAGCCCGGAGAGGTGAGATGAACCTGGTACCAGATCGAAGGAATGCTCAGTTCCAGATGCGTATCGTTGGCGAGCAACGGTTTTCCGGTGGCGGTGTGCGCGCCACTAACGACCCAATTATTGCTGCCCAATGACTGTCTAATTTCACGATTTGTGGCAGACAGAAAATCGCCCGCGACGGGCCACAGTATCGCGGTGATGTCCGGCGGGATTTCATCTTCACCGGAGGCGCCAGGTTTAAGATTTTGCGCCTTGATGACGTCATCCGACTCCATCTCATCGTCATCATCGTCTTCATCGTCATTGCTGTGAGCGTGTTGGGAACCGTCTTGCTTGTCGTTTGGATCGCCAACAATAAAATGGTCCATGGCGGCTTCCTGCGAAAAAAGATCTTTGGCGCGATCCAGACCGACACGCTCCGTTACTTTGGCGCGATCTAATTCGCGTTCCCAGGTGTCGGCGAGGGTCGCGTACATATAGCCGCCAATAACAAAAGTGTCGGCGGGGGTCCAGGGTCGGGGCTTGTAATGCAAAAGGGAAAATTCCAGCGGGAGCTGACTCTGGTGTTGCTCGATAAATCTGTTTACGCCGCGAGCGTAAGCCTCGACGATTGCGCGGGACTCGCCGGCGGCTGCGGCTGCCTCGCGTTCAGCGGCGCGACCGAAGCCCAGAGTGCGAAATTTTTTGTCGACGGATAGTAGCGCGGGGCCAAATATCTCGGAGAGTTGACCGCGGCCAACGCGCCGCAGGAGATCCATTTGCCAAAGGCGATCCTGGGCCATCACGTAGCCTTGAGCTTCGACCATATCTTCGGTAGAGCCTGCGCGGATGTGCGGGATGCCCCAGCGGTCGCGTTCGACGGTCACATCGCTGTGCAGACCATTTACCACGATGGTTCCATCGACCTGCGGGAGCGGGCGATAGACAAACCACCAGACGGCGGTGCCTGTGGCAATCAGGAGAATTAGAAATACTGAGAGTAATACCCGTCGAACGCTACGCAATTTGTTCCTTAGCCGCCACACGTCTCCAATCGAGTGTAAAAGACGGCGTAACCTCAGGCAAACGCGCAACGCTCAAGTCGCACATACCGTTTAACTGTAAACAAGTAAGAATTGTCGCCCGACGAAATTCTGCGTCACGGCACGGATAAAAACGGACTAAAGTGTCCACCTTCAGGCGGTTTCGTTTGATCTGTTAAGAACCTATCCTCAATGATATCGGCTCTTCGGCGCAGCTCATCCATGTAATCCTTATCGAGGAAAATCTCGGCCGGCCTAGGCTCGGCTAGCATCAACTCAACCGGGCCAAGATAGAGATAAGCATCCACCATTTGTGAAAAATAATAATTGTCCACTTCTACCAGCCATGTATCTTTGATGTTTTGCACGAGCGAGGGAACGGTCCAAGAAGCCATCCGCGTTTTCATTTCGTCAATGACAGCTGGAGGAACCGGAGCGCGAGATACGATGTTTGTTCCAATGACAAAGGTCACGCCCGGATATTTCATCTCATAGCGGTGTACGGCTGATTCCAATCCTGCTGGGACGATACGATTGCTGTGATAAAGATGCATGGTGCCAAAGAGCATCAGCGCCTTGCGGTGTTTCGAGAGCACTTCCTTTTCCATCACTGAGGCGATGGTACCGTCGCGGTCAAGCATGACTTCGGATTGGTTTTTGACTTTAGTCCAATCAAGTGGAGGGTCGCCCGCCAGAACGCGAATCTGCTTTGCCGGGGAAAGCGTCTGGTTAATCCTGCGCACCACCGGAAAGAGTATTTCGTAAAAACCAGAGACGCTGCACATGGAAACGGTCGTGTCGCGCCAAACCTTCTGAACCTCGGACTGTGGAACATCCTCTCCAGCGACATAGCGGTCCAAGATCGGCTGGTATAGCGAATTACCGCACTCCACGACGACATCGTTCACTGCGTTGGGGAACGCGGGGTCTCGTACAAGATGCAGAATGAGGTCGTCGAGGTCCTTATTGCCGTGCGCGGCATCCATCCCGACCACTTCGTATTTGTTAAACGCGGCAATTATGGCCCGAGTTGGGTCCTCCGGTTTCACGTCATTTCTTCTGCTGTGCACCGATTGCGTTGTCGACGCTTTCGGTCTTGACACTTGAGCTCTGGAGTCCGGTAGGGCGCCACCTAAAAGCAACGCGACGAACATAAATGATCGGAGATGAAGCGGTTGGTGATCCTCTGCCATTCGTCCTCCATTTTTCGGTGCGCCTTTCAAGTGGTGGTTACGCGATTATGCACCACCAGATACTAGAACGTGCTACCAAGTGCAATTACCCGCCACGCTTCTGCGCCCTGGCAATTGTCTGCTGCTACAATGCGGCAGGGGACCGTTTGTCTATGTTTGTGTTGCGCTTGATTGGGGTGCTGGCGCTGATTGGCCTGAATGGATTTTTTGCTGCCGCGGAGTTTTCGCTGGTGGCGGTTAGAATTTCCCGAGTGCGGCAACTGGTCGCCAAGGGAAACCTGCGGGCGCGGGTGGTAGAAATTCTGGTGGGCGATCTGCGCCGGGTGGTTTCCGGCGTGCAGCTGGGGATTACGCTGTGCAGTTTAGCCATTGGCGCTCTTGGCGAATCGAGCCTGGCGAAATTGTTTCAGCAGATCTGGCCAGGCACCCTGGGCACGCACTCGGCGCTAATTGCGCACGCGGTTGCGCTGACGGTTGCGTTTGCGCTGCTCAGTGCGCTGCACGTGGTGATTGGAGAACTGGTTCCCAAGACCATCAGTCTTGCGCGCGCCGAACGGGTGGCGTTGCTGATTGCGTTGCCGTTTCATTGGTTCCTAAAAACTTTTTACTGGGCGATTTATATTTTGGAAGCTACCTCTAACGGGATTATCAAAGCCCTGGGTGTCACGGCGGCGCCTGGGCACGGCGTTGCGCATTCGACGGAGGAGTTGCAAATCCAGATTCAGCAGGCGCGGGAGCGGGGACTGCTCGCCGTGGGGGAAGAAAAATTTATTGTTAGCGCCATTGAGTTGACGCAAGTGCAGGTGCGGGAAATTATGGTGCCGCGGCCGGATATGCACACTCTGCCCGTGGAGGCGTCGTTGGATGATGTGATGCGCGCGTTCGCTACTACGCAACGCTCGAGAATTCCGGTTTATCGGGATTCGGAAGATCACATCCTGGGTTTCGTGCATATTAAGGATATGTTGTGGGTGCTCCTCGATCGCGAGCGCCGCACCGAAGAAAATTTGCCGCCGCCTGCGTTCGATTTGCGGCGGGTGCTGCGCGAAGTATTGATCGTGCCGGAGACCAAGCCCGCCAGCGAACTGCTCCCGGAGCTTCGCGCGCGTCATGTCGGGATGGCCATGGTGGTAGACGAATTCGGAAGCATTCTGGGGCTGGTCACGCTGGAAGACATTCTCGAGCAAGTTGTGGGCGAGATTCATGACGAATTTGACGTGGTCGAACAACCGCTGACGTTGGCGGATGGCGCGGTTGTTTTCGATGCGGCGCTGAACGTCCGCGATTTAGACACGCAGTACAACATTTCACTGCCGGAAGACCCGGCTTATGCGACGGTAGGAGGATTCGTTCTCGCTCAACTGGGATTTATTCCCAAGGGCGGCGAGACTTTCGAATACGGGAGCTGGCGTTTTACGGTTGCGGAAATGGACGGCAAGCGCGTCGCCCGAGTCAAGATCCAACGTATCCGTTTTATATCTGAATCGGTCAAAGTCGGCGACGCACCTGATGGGACGGCTCGTCCACAAAAGGAAACACGAATTGCTCATTCTGATTCCTGAGTTCGCACCGGCGCTGGATCGGTAAATTCAAAAGATGCTGCGCTATTTTCTCCAACGATTTCTGATGAGCTTGCCGGCGCTGTGGCTCGTGCTGACGCTGGTTTTTCTGATGATTCATGTTGTGCCCGGCGATCCGGTGGAGCAGATGCTGGGTGAAGGCGCTGCTCCGGGCGAACTCGCGCAACTGCGGCATTCTTTGGGTCTCGATTTGTCGCTTTCCGTGCAATACGGACATTACCTTTCGCGACTTGCGCACGGCGATCTGGGACATTCGCTGAAATTTCAAGCGCCGGTGCGGCGGATTATTTTTGAGCGTTATCCCGCGACGTTGCAGCTGGCGTTTCTGGCGCTGCTGGTTTGTGCGGCGATTGCTGTGCCTGCTGGTGTACTGGCTGCGCATCGGAGGGGTACTGGCGCGGATCGCGCTGTGGGTGTGTTTACGCTATTCAGCCTCGCGATTCCTAATTTCGCCTTGGGACCTTTACTGATTTTGCTTTTTTCCATTGAGCTGGGATTATTGCCGGTATCCGGACGAGGTGGGCCGGCTTACTACATTCTTCCTGCGGCGACTTTGGGCGCTGCACTGGCGGCGATTCTTACCCGCATGGTGCGTGGGTCGATGCTAGAGGAATTGTCCAGCGATTACGTTCGAACCGCGCGCGCCAAAGGATTGTCCACCGGAGCTGTTTTGTTTCGCCACGCATTTCGCAATGCGCTGATTCCCATTATCACTATTCTTGGTTTGCAGTTCGGGACTTTGCTGGCGGGCACGATTGTAACGGAGACGATTTTTTCGTGGCCGGGGATTGGGCGGCTGACGGTGCAGGCGATTTCTTCTCGAGACTATCCTCTGCTGCAAGGCTGCATCCTGGTCATCGCGGTTTCTTACGTGGTGGTGAATTTGCTTACTGACTTGCTCTACACGTTGATCGATCCCCGGGTGCGGCTGTCTTGAGCCTCTGGGCGTCGCTGCGACAATTTCTACAGCAAAGCGTGTTGGCTCGCGCAGGATTTATTGCCGCAGTTATTTTGATTCTTGCAGCCTTGCTGGCGCCATGGATTGTTCCCGCTGATCCGGCCGCTCAGAATCTGCCGATTCGGCTTTCGGCTCCCTCGCACACGCACTGGATGGGAACGGACGAACTTGGTCGTGACATTCTTTCGCGGACGATTTTTGGGGCGCGCATTTCTTTGCTGGTGGCGATTTCCGTAGTGTGCGGATGCGGCTCCATCGGACTGATCATCGGGATGCTGGCAGGGTATTCGGGCGGGTGGTTCGATCGCTTTGTGAACCTGCTGCTGATTAATGCGTTTCTTTCTTTTCCCGGGATACTTTTGGCCATCGCGTTTGCGGCCTTCCTAGGGCCTGGAATTGGGAAAGTTATTCTGGCGTTGATTATCACCGGATGGGCTGGGTATGCACGCCTGGCTCGCGCGCAAGTCTTGAAAGCTAAAGAACTGGAATTTGTGCTGGCGGCGCGTTCGCTGGGCGCATCGCACCGACGAATTCTGGTGCGCCATCTGCTGCCAAATATTTTGCAGCCGATTTTGATTCAGGCGACCATTGGCATGGCGGGAGCAATTCTTGCGGAGTCCACGTTGAGCTTCTTGGGGCTAGGAGTGCTTGCGCCGCTGCCCAGCTGGGGATCGATGCTTAATGATGCGCGCAGCCACTTGTTTGACGCTCCGCATATGGTGGTTTTTCCGGCGCTGGCGGTGATGACCGCGGTGCTGGCTTTTAACTTGTTGGGGGACGCGTGGCGGGACTGGCTTGATCCGCGCACCCGTTCGCAAATGACTGCGCTGGAAAGCTCTCGGTGATTTTATTTCCGGCGGAGAATATTCGCGATGCGACTGGATGCGAGCGAAGAGTTAGTTGGCGGAACCTAACTCTTGGGAAGAATCAAGGCCGCGCCGCGGGCAATTGCTAGTTTTCGCGCGGCATTCGCTTTGTTGATGCCGATCTCGAGATAACCGCTCGAGCCCACATAGGCAATCGGCTCATCCGCCGCGCCATTCGCGAAGGTGTCCACCAGCTTCGCTATGGTGTGGGTACCTACCTTCAAGTTCAGACCGCCGCCGTTTTTCGCCGATTCAGGCAAGTCTTCCGCGCGAAAATTGGTCATTACGTTGCCGAATGCGTCGATGCGCAGCACCACACCTTGCGATCCGCCGTCGACTGGTTTGGGGCGGGGAAGAGTGAAGCGCTGAAAATCCTGAATTTCTTCGCCCATGGCGGAGGTTTGCCAGCCCTTGGATAACCACGCGGCCACTGGCGCAAAGATGTCGCGGCCATGAAATGTCTTGCTGATGGGTTGCAAAAAGTAATGTTCGGCGGTCGCGTGACGGACGGCTAAATTGTCTTGCTCGCGTTCGTAAACCAGGGAGAGAACGCCATTGTCTGGAGCTACGAAATATTGATTTTGAGCAGTGACCAGCAACGGGCGGCGAGCCGTGCCCACGCCAGGATCCACGACCACGATGTGAATTGTTCTTGGAGGAAAGTAGGAGTATGCCGCACCGATGGTGAGTGCGCCGTCAAGCAAGTCGTAGGGATTCACGTGGTGAGTGATATCGACGATGGTGAGTTCAGGATTGATCTTAAGCAGAACGCCCTTGAGCGTGCCGACCAGATGATCGTTGGTGCCGTAGTCGGTGGTCAGGGTAATGATTGGATTAGCCACTGCTTCTCCCGGTTGATCTGTAGGGTCTTTGATTCATGGGTGCAGCGAAAAGAAAACGCAGTGAACGCGACACCCGTTATTGACGCTATCGAAGGGCGGGGCTGGCGTCAAGAAAACAGGCGTGAACTGCTGTGCAAGCTGCAACAGAAACTTTTGGCCCATGCGCTGACGTGGCGGGCTATGCCAAAAATTTTCTTGCGAGGGTTATTTGAGATTGGGGTCCACGATGCCGATTTTGTCCACGCCGCTGCAAGCCAGGTAGATGCGGCCGTCGGTCGTGGTGGCCATGTTTCGAACCACCCCACCGCCGGATGGGATCGTGGCGCGGGCGAATTTGTCGGAGGATGGATCGAATTTAATTATGGTGTTGGGTTTAACGCCAGACTCGCTGTACCACACGCTGCCATCTTTGGCGATGGCGATTCCGTACGGGCCGGAATCGGATCCGCCGGGGGACGGCCACATCTTTACCGCACCAGTCGCTGGATTTAGCCGGCCGAGATTGCCGCTTTTGAAATCGGTGAAATAAACCTGGTCATCGGAGGCGATCGCCAGCCTGCGTGGGCGAGCAGTTTCCGGCAGCTTAAATTCCGTGATGGCCATTGTGGTTGGGTCGATCTTGGCCATTTTGTTAGCGCCCAATTCGCAGAAGAAGGGCACATCTTTGCTGTTAATGGCGATTCCGTAGGGTAATGCGTTTTCGGTGGGCACATTCTTTAAATCTATTTTCCCGCTCTTTGGATCGAGACGGCCGACCATATTTCCGCCCTGGACGGTAAACCACAAAGTGCCATGGTTGTCGAAAACGGGTGTGTGTGGATCGTCAGCTTTTTCGACAGGCATTTTGTATTGCGTGATTTTTCCAGTTTGTGGATCGAGCTTTCCGATATACCCGCCAAAGTTCGCGGTGAACCAGATGTTGCCATCGGTATCGGAAACCAATCCGTGCGGGCCAGCGTTTTCTCCCGTGATGGGATATTCTTTGAAATTTTGCGACGCGGGGTCAAAGCGGCCAATCTTGTTGGTCATCTGCTCGGTGAACCATAGCTCACCATTCTTGCCAACCGCGGGGTCGTGAGGATGCGCGCCCTTGGTGGGGACATCCCATTCTCGGATGCTCACGTGTAAATCGCTAACGGGTGTTGCTGCGGCCCACAATGTCAGGGCTAGGGAAGCGGTTAAAATTGCGACGACCACTGCATAGCTTCCGGATTTTGTGTTGCTCATGGCATCCTCTAGTGGTCCGAGGGCGTTCTCAGTCGGTGGGCGACCGGCCCTTGAAGGGAAACATAACAAAAAGCTTAGGCGACGGAAAGCGTTGATCTGCGCCACCTGGGGTGCAGCCCCAGGGTTTGGAGAGCCGACGCATGTCGCGGCCCCCACCTCATCGGGCAGCCTAGCCGCGCTACAGAGCAGAGACTTACGAAACAAGGTCAGTCCCCGAGTTTGCCTGCTAACACCGTAACGGACGCCTTCGGGAGAGTATACCTTGTGCTCGCATTGCCGGTGATGGTTGAGCGGACTGCCGGGCCATCTGGATCGGCGGTGCCTCCATTGATGTTGGAATGCCATTGATATTGTTCGCTTCCGAAGGTGACCATGCTGACGGGGCCGTGGAAATGGGTCTGTTTTGCGCCCAGGCCATCAAAGGAGATCTGCACGGAATGAGCGTTTTCCTGATCTTTATTGACGATCATCAGGGACCACTGCTTGTCGGGCCTTAGAACGGCGTAGACGGTCACGAGAGTGTTTCCCACGAGATCATGAATGTCGCTGGCAGCAGAGTAGACCTGATGCTCGCCGCTACCTGGTTGGACCCACTCAAGGTTAATCATTTGCCCGGCAAAGAATTGAGAATCGGGCTGTTTGATTTGAAAGTCAGGAGTGATGGTGAACATGCTGAAAGTGCTGGGAGAAGTTCCGCCGCAACTGAGGGACAGTTGCTCGGGAGCGTAATGGAAATAGTAAACCGCTTTGCCGCCGGCTTCCAAGAAGGCTCCGATGTAGTCGGCCCACCAGAGCGCGGCGAAAATGTCAACAAAGGATTCATCGGAGCCAGAAGCGATGTTTGATTCGGTGATGAACATGGGGACGCCGGGAGGCAAGCCGTCGTCACGCCACACTTGAAGAATGTGGCTTACCAACTTTGCTTCGTCGTACAGATCGCTCCATTTAATTGCGCATTCTCGCAAAGGGTAATGTTCGAAGGAAACGAAGGAGAGATCGGCTAGACGTTGGTGGGATTTCAAATAGTCGAATAAGCGGCCCATCCAGGAAACTCTTCCCTGGGCATCGGGCCAGACCTGAATGTCTTCGTTTACGCCTTCGAAGATCGGGCCGCCCAACTTTAATTTTGGATCCACGCGATGCAGGGCGGTAGCGAATTGGAGATAGAGCTCGCCGTAATCTTCCGGCAGGCAATGTTTGCCGTCGGGCTCCTCGCCCATTTCAACGTAGGAAATTGGATAGCCCCGCTTTTCGAGGTACGCGATTTCAGCGGCGGCGTTTTCCGGGGTGTCGTAAAGCATAGCGATGGGAATCATGGCGGGCAGGCCGCGGGTAATGCCGCTGGTGAAGAAAAGATCAAAGCCCACCTGGTCGGCGCGATCATTGACGACGGAGGCGGTATGCCAAGGATCGACTGAGGAGCAGATGGTGTTGGTCTGCGCGCGGTCGGCGGTGTGATGAACGAGGTCGTGGAAGCCGCTTTCATTTAAGGTGCCAGCATAAAGTTCGCGAATGGCGTAACCGACACAATTGCGCTTGTCGGCCGAACCGTGGGTGTCGCAGGTGTTGGACGACTCGGTCATCCAGATGCGCAGGAACCGGGTGGCGACTGGCAAATGCGAAAGGGTGAGCGTGGATTCTCCTCCTGTTCCGTTGGCGATGGTGCCTCCTGGGAAAGTAATCCAACTGCCCTCAGCGGCGTGGCGAAGGGGATCGGGGCCGGTGAAATACTGGACGAGATATTTGCGACCGTAAGGGTCGGCCCAATCAATGCGAATGGCGTTGATCTGTTGAATGGCGGCCAAGTCGACGACAACCCATTGCGGGTGCACGGAATCATCCTGGCCAGTAAACGCTTTGGTTAGGTAGGGATTGCTCTTCCAATAGGTGTTGGTGTCACCGTCAGTGAGGCGCGAATAGCTATTGCCGTCGGGTTGAGAAAAACCTGCGTGCGGGAGGGGATAGCCGAAAGAGTGACGGATGGGTTCTGCGAGGGCGGAGTTGCCAACGAAGTAGCCTTTGTCGCCGTCGCTCCAGGCGCCTTCGGGATTCCAGTGCCAGGCTTCTACGTGGAGTTCGGTGTTCTGGCGGTAGGTGACCGTTTGCCAGCCGGCTGAAAGCATCGGTTTGAGGATCGCATCAGTAAAAATTTTGTCGGTGGATACGCGCGAAATACGATCGAGGCCAGCGCCCAATGCTTCGGTGGGACGAAAAGAGTTAACGATGCGGTCCGGCGCGGCATCCACGTGGATGGTTTGGGTTCGCCCGCTGGGAGCCAGGCTAAGCAACAACGATAAACAGACGGGCGACCTGAGGATCCAACGCCGAGACATTTTCAGTGGAGCAAGGGTCGCGTTCATCAGCCTCTCGAGGGAGTGGAAATTTGCGGTAAAACTGCAGGCGTTGATATAGGACCCAGGTTCATACCTCAACCGCGAATCCGGGGCACTCTGGTGATATGCCCGCGCCGGCTTGGTCCTCATGAATGACAACAGAACCCCTTACGCTCGGTGACTAGAAGTAAAGCTTCAAAGCCAGCTGCAACTGACGAGGGCTATTCACTGTCGAGGTGATTACGCCGAAATTGCTGTCTCCAACGATGGTGTCGGGCCCTTGAAATTGCGGATGGTTAAAGATGTTGAAAGCTTCGGCACGAAATTGGAGACGGATACCCTCGTTACGCTTGGACAAGTTGAAATTTTTGAAGAGAGACATGTCCATGTTTTCAGCGCCGGGCTGGCGCACGCTAGTGATGGTGCGCGGTGCGTTTCCGAAGGTGAAGGGAGCGACCGTAGCGGTGTCTTGCAAAACGCCGACATTGTCGCCAACGGTGTTGTCAAAAGTGGCATTGGAAAAATAACTGGTGCCCGGATCGGTGAAATTTTCAGGTCCACCTGAAGAGCGTTTTAAGGTGCCGGTCAGAATGGGGCGTTGACCGAAGGTGGGGATGGAGTTGGTATTCAACAGCAGCGGGATGAGTGGCCTGCCACTGTTAATGCGTAGAATACCGTTGACTTGCCAACCACCTACGACGGCATCGAGGACCGGGTGCATGTCATTGCCAAATTTCCGACCGCGGCCGACCGGCAACTCGTACACGAAACTGGCCTGAAAGATATGCGGGATGTCGAATACGGAGACCGCGCGCTCCGCGCCGAGATCATAGGGATTCTGGACGGCAAGTGTGGAACCACCGGTGGTGCCGCCGCCGAGAAATACGAAGCTGTCGTCACTGGCCGAGGCGTCATCGATGGACTTTGACCACGTATAGGTAACGAGAAACTGCAAGCCGTTGGAGAATTCACGTTCGGCGCGAATTTGCAGAGCGTGATAGATGGAGTTGGCGATTGGTGGCGAGTCAGCCTGGAAGCCGGTGTATTGGGGAAAAGGCAACAGCAATTGAAAGGCGGACACGGTCGGCTGGGAAAGGGCGCTGTTTGGGTTGCAAATATAGTGAGTGGGGTCGCAAGGCCCCGGACTAGGATCGAAAAATGGGTTCGCGACCGGATTGGTAAGGTTGCCAATCTGATTGGGCGTGAGACCAGCGATGGACGCGAAGGGAAGAATATTATTTTCGCGGAATCCGCCAAGGTACAGGTGGGTTCCTTTTTTACCAACGTAGCTGGTGTCGAGTAGGATTTTGCCGGGCAGCTTCTTCTGGAATCCGAAACTCCAGGCTTGCTCGTAGGGTGTGTTCAGGCTGCGGCTCTTTATGGGGCCTACAGCGGCGAAACCTATGTCATTGAAGGCTCCCAAAGAATTTCCTGGAGGGGGCGCGACGCCACACGTGAATGGCGGATTGAATTGGCACGAGGTATTACTCAGGGTATTCCACGGGGTGGCGTGATCGAGGTTTAAAGTTGTCAGCCACGGCGGTTGCACATCGAAGCCTTCGAATCCCCAAGGGCCAGTACCGGAAGCGGAGCTTCGTGGAGTTGAGAAATAAATGCCGTAGCCGCCACGGAGTACAAACCCGCCCCAGGTTTGATAAGCGAAACCAAAGCGAGGTTGGATATCTTTGTAGTCAGTGTAGTAATTTGAACGATTGGCAGGACTGGCGAAGACCTCGATACCATGCAGATTGCTAAGCGTCTCGGTAGCTTGCAACGGCAGTCCCATCGCCTGAACCTGGGATACTTGAGCGGCGGTGAGTTGGAGCGGAGACACCGCCGCGGGGTCGAGAGAATTCATGCGATTGTAGCGCTCTGTGCGAGGAGTGTTCAACTCGTAGCGCAAACCTAGGTTGAGGGTGAGCTTGGGAGTTACGCGGTAATTATCCTGCACGAAGGTTGCGTACTGAAAGCTCTCGGTACTGACGAAATTCACGAATCCAACCTGGCATGGCGTGCATCCTCCTCCGCCGAGGGAGGGAGGTCCCACGCCCATGAGGAAGCTGGCCAGCCCGTCACCTCCGGAACCCGGGTCGCTGGATACCTGGGAAGTGCCGCTAAAGTCGAAGTTGAAAGCGCCGGAAGGCCATCCTGGTTGCGTAAAGTTTATTTGATGCAGGCGCCACTCACCGCCGAACTTAAGTTCGTGCTTGTTGTGAACCCAACTGACCGCGCCAGTAAGATAGTGGACGACTTGGCCTTCCCTGAGAATGCTGAAGGGATTTGTTCCGATATTGGTGTTGTTGCCGGTTTGATTAGCAGAGGCATATCCATTGATGATGATGGTGGGAAGGGTGCCGAAACCGTGGTTCAGGTAGGACGGGAAGCCTAAACTGGCGAGGCCTTGTTGCGCGGCAGAAGAGTTGCCAGCAACGCCTTGTTGATTGTCAAATCCGCGTTGAAATCCATACGTGGCAGTGAATAGCAGGGTATTGCTAAAGGTATGGGTATGCGTCAGTGAGAAAATATAACGGTGGGTAATGACTGGACCGCCGGTGCAAGGGTCGGCGATATTGTTGAAACAATCGAAACTATTGCTACTGGCGTGTTGCTGTGAGTACTTGGCGCTCAATAAATCACGCTCACTGAAGCGCTGGTCAATCTTGATGTCGAACTGATTGTTCGACGAAGGATTAACGCCGGAACCAAACCAATTGCTGTTTTGGAGAGAGCTCAAATCCGTAGCCTGGTTGGTGGGCAGCGGAAAGAGCTGAATCAGTTTTGCCGCGACCGGGTTGATGAGATTACCCGGCCCGGCGGGAAGCTGAAAGGGCGTGCCAACCAGAGTTGGATTTCCTGGGCTGGTGTAAGTGGCAAGATTATTGAAGGGAATAAAGTTTTGACGAAGGGCGCCCGGGCCGATGTTTGGATTTGCGGGTTCGGGAGTTGAATTAAAACTGCCGCTGTAGGGGTCCCAAAGTTGTCCGCCGGGGGCGGAGCAGAGGCCGGTGGCGTCAAAAGTCCCGCCATTTGCGCCGCAGAGAACGCCGAAGTCACCGGTTCTTTCCGCGGCGGTAGGCACGCCGGCGACCGCGTTAGTGGCGTCGCGCTCGCGCAATCCCTCGTAATCAAAAAAGAAAAAGGTTTTGTCTTTGCGGATGGGGCCGCCGATAGATCCGCCGAAATCGTTGCGCTTTAGAGCGGCGATCGGTTGGCCGTTTTTGTTGCTGAACCAATTGTTGGCATCCATCACGGAGTTGCGGAAAAATTCGTAGACGCTGCCGTGAAATTTGTTGGTTCCCGAGCGGGTTACCACGTTGATCAGCGCTCCGGCGGAAAATCCGTATTCGGCGGTGAAGTTTGCTTGCTGGACCTTGAACTCTTCCACGGAATCGACAGAAGGGGTATAGAGGACATTGTTGAGGCCGCTATTTTGATCGAAATTCGAAGCGGTGGCGCCGTCGATCAAAACGTCGGCGGTGGAATTGCGGCTGCCATTGGAATTGAAGTTGATGCCGCCTTGCGCGTTTTTTGTGCCTGGGGCGTTGGTCTCGGTTACGCCCGGGGCCAAATATGCAAGGTTGCTGAAATTGCGATCGACCAGCGGCAAGTCATTCACAAACTTTCGATTGACGACTTGACCAGTGACGGCGTCCTCGGTTTGTAGTTGAACGCTGCTGGCTTTTACCTCGACGACGTCGTTGATGGAGCCGAGCTTCAAAGCCAGGTCGACAGAGATGTTTTGGCTGACGTCGATGTTGATATTCTCCTGGGTCTCCTTTTCAAAATTCGCGCCTTCCGCAGTGATGGTGTAGGTACCTGGCGGGATGGAGCGCAGGAGATATCTTCCGGCGTTGTCGGTAGTCGCGGTGAAGGAGTAGCCCTTACCCTGATCGACCAGGGTGATCCTCACAGCAGGAATAGTGGCACCAGAGGAGTCGGTAACAACTCCGGTCACCGAGCCGGTGTAGAGTTGGGCGGGCGCCGGACGCGGGGTAAAGAAAAGCGCAACGAGGAGTGAAAGGAACAGCCAGTAACTTCTTGGCCATGAAATGTGAGACGTGCGTTGTTGCTGCGGTACTGATTTGGCAATCGCGTAAGCTTCGGGGATATTGCACGCCCCGTCGAGTTGGGACACAATGACCTCCTCTTTTTCCTCGACAGAAAGTTCACCGCAGGCCGAAATCGGCGACGGAACACCCGCAAGAACTGATTTTAAAACGATTTAATAAACGGTTTAGCTCTTGGTGTCAAGAGCTAAGTTGAAAGCTAGGTATTCAGAGTCTAGTGAATAAGGGTCTACCGCTTAGGCTCTGCCTTGAGCGAGGGGCAGTTTCAGTCCTCGAGGGTGGGGAGAGTCTTTAGCACTTCAGTCGCGATTGGGCGGTTGAGCACCGGCTCATCCTTGCGAATTTTGCCATCGCGAAAGATAAGAGTACGTTTCGCAAAGTGGGCGACGTCGAGTTCGTGGGTTACCAGAACAATGGTCAAGCCTTGGTCGTTTAGTCGCTGAAAGATTTCCATGATTTCCACCGAGGTGCGGGTGTCGAGGTTACCGGTCGGCTCGTCGGCGAGAAGGATCGAAGGGCGATTGACCAAGGCCCGGGCGATGGCGACGCGCTGCTGCTGTCCTCCGGACATTTGTGAAGGGAAGTGTTCAGAACGGTTGGCGAGGCCGACCATAGCAAGTGCTTCGGTGGCGCGTTTGGTGCGCTCGGACTTGTGAATTTTAGTGTACAGCGTGGGCAGTTCGGTATTTTCGAGAGCGGTGGTACGTGCTAACAAATTGAAACCCTGAAATACAAAACCGAGTTTCTGATTGCGGATGTGTGCGAGAGCTTTTTTATCGTGCTCGGAGACGTCGATTCCGTCGAGGAGATATTTACCGGAAGTAGGCTTGTCCAGGCACCCGAGTAAATTCATAAAAGTGGATTTGCCGCTGCCGCTGGCGCCCATGATGGCGAGAAATTCTCCACGCTGAATCTCCAGGCTGACCCCGCGCAAGGCGTGCACGCGCGTTTCGCCCAGATCGTAATACTTGTGAACATCCTCCACGCGGATAACCGCGCGGTCTGGAGCAGAAGACTGGAACTCAGTTGATATCGCAGCAGCCATTAAATTATTTTCACAAGTCTGATCCACGCGGCATAGAACTTAGCGCCTTATAGCTCCGGGAGCAGAAGGTTTTGAGCTGATGGAGCGAACCACGAGATCGTCATTCTCTTTCAAGCTGCCTTTGAGGACGGCGGTAATTTCCGTGAAGGCGTGGTCAGTGATTCCGAGAGAGACTTTCACGGGCTCCATGGTGTTATCGGGATGCAATTTCCAGACGACCGCGGTGGTAGCGCGGGGAACGCGAGTAATATTCGATTCGGGTGTGCCACCGGATTGCGCACCTTGTGAAGGGGCCTCAAGCTGTTTCTCGTCGATGCCGTGCTGCGCATAGAGTCGCATCACGTCCTCAGGGGACATCGCGGGCTTGTAGCGCAGCGCGGTGTTGGGGAGTTTCAGGACGTCTTGAACGGTAGCGACGGGGATGGTGACATAAGCGGTCATACCGGGAAAAAGTTTAAGTTCGGGATTATCGAACTCAATCATGGTGTCGTAGGTGACCACGTTTTGCACGGTGGTGGGATTCATGCGTACCTGGGAGACGGTGCCATGAAAAGTTTCTTTGGGAAAAGCATCGACTTTGAAAGTGACTCGTTTGCCGGGCGTGATGTTGCCGACGTCGGACTCGTCAGTCTTGGTATAAACCAGCATCTTTTTTAAATCCTGGGCGATGGTGAATATTGTTGGGGCTTGCAACGAAGCCGCGACGGTCTGGCCGACGTCGACGTTGCGAGCGACGACAGTGCCATCGATGGGGGAACGGATTACGGTGTAATTGAGATTGGTTTGTGCGACCTGCAGCGCAGCGGCTTTTTGCTTTACCTGAGCTTCCGCTTGAGTGACATTCGCGGCGGCGGCGCCGACGCCGGCGTTCATGGAATCGTAATTGGCCTTGGCGAGATCAAGCTGCTGCTGGCTGGTAATGTTTTCTCGAGTGAGTTGACTGGCACGTTCGTAATCAGCCTTGGTCTGAACCATGGATGCTTTAGCCTTCTCTAAATTTGCCCGCGCAGCCAGCAGGTTGGCTTTGGCGCTATTCAGATCGGCATCGGCTTGCTGCACAGCGCCTTGGAATAAGGCGGGATCGATCAGGGCAATGAGGTCACCTTTGTGTACGCGAGAGTTGAAATCGACGAAGAGCTTGGCGATCACCCCAGAAACCTGGGACCCCACTTGCACGGTGATTACGGCATTGATGGTGCCGGTGGCCTCCACGACGTCATGAATATCGCCGCGCTCGACTTTGGCGGTAAAGTTCTGGTCTTGTGATTTGGCGCTGAAGCCGAAGGCGGCCAAAATGGCTACCACCGCCAAGACGCCAGCCAAAATCAGCCATTTAAGATTCTTCTTCATTCACAGTCCTGAAAAAATAAAAATTCGCGCAGGTTAGTTAGGCGCAACCCAAATTGAATGTAGCGCGCTGACTCGGCTTACTCGTAGCGCAACGCCTCAATGGGATCGAGCAGCGAAGCTTTGCGTGCGGGGTAGTAACCGAAAAAAACTCCTACAGCAATGGAAAACAGGGCCGCCACGACGATGGCCTGCATGGATGTTTCCATCGGCCACTTTAAAGTCTGGCCGACTATGTAGGAGCCGAGAACTCCGAATAACACACCCGCGAAGCCGCCAACCAGGCTCAGCATCACAGATTCCCCGAGAAATTGCAGTTGAATGGCTTGCTCGGTGGCTCCGACGGCCACGCGAACACCAATTTCGCGGGTGCGTTCGGTGACGGAAACGAGCATAACGTTCATGATGCCGATGCCGCCGACGATTAAGGAAATGGAGGCGATGGCGATGAGCAGGACGGTAAGAGTTTTGCTCGCTTCCATCTGCGCCTGAATGATGTCTTCGGGATTGCGGATGTTGAAGTCGTCGTCTTCTTCAGGGCGCAGGTGATGGCGATCGCGCAGGATCGCGGCAGCTTCCTGGCCGGCAAGCTTTACCGAGTCCTGTGAGACGGCGGAGCAGAGAATATCGTCGAGCCAGGGATTGCCCTTCATCTTTTTCTGGGCGGTGGTGTACGGCAAGATGATGTTGTCGTCCTGGTCCTGCCCGGACATGGAGAGGCCCTTGGGATGGAGGATGCCGATAACTTTGCAGGGGAGATTTTTTACGCGGATAACTTTGCCGATGGGATCTTCCGCGCCAAAGAGTTGCTCGCGAACGGTAACGCCAATATCGCAGACATCCGCGGCACGTTCGACGTCTTCGTTGGTAAAGACTGCGCCTTGGTCTGCGTACCAACGCTTGATGTCAAAGAATTCCGGGGACACGCCACGATAGGCGGTAAACCAGTTTTGATTCCCGTAAATGACCTGCACGTGATCATCGACGTTGGGCGAAACTGTTTTGATCAGCGCGATCTGGTTTTTGATAGCGGCAGCGTCAGCCATGGAAAGTGAAGGGGAGCCGTGGGTTCCGGTGCGCACACCGCTGACGGAGCGGCCTCCTGCTTCGATCCACACGAAATTGTCGCCGAGGTTGTTCATTTGCTGTTCGACCCGCGATTGGCCGGCTTTTCCGATGGCTACCACGCAGATCACGGCGGCGATGCCGATGGTGATGCCCATGACGGTCAGCACGCTGCGCATTTTGTTTCTGAGTAGGGCGACGAGCGCGGAGCGAAGTAGTGCGGAATAGTCCATGGTGGCTCCTATAACCGGCCAGACGAATAACGGCTAGGACCATCTAGAATAGCGCTTTGTGAGGGTCTTGAATTGCGGATCATGGCTGAATCTGTCATGTAACTCCTAGCATTTTAACGCGAGATAAAGGAAATTGAATTAAGCGACCATTAGTTTTCGTTTAGGTTTGGGAAAGAAAAGGCCCCGGAAGCGCTAACAAATTTCTGTTCAGGCGCTTGCGGGGCATGAGCCTCGTGAGTCTGTAAACTTATTCGCCTACGACCAGCACCTGTATTGAGCCCTCTACCACGGACGGGCGCGGACGCTTGGAAGGATCGCCCGTGAATTTCGCCGAAGGCAGATAGACCTTGTGGGTGGCGGTGTCGAGTCCGTGAGTTTTTGATCCCGCTGGAGTGTCGATTTCCTGAACCACAGAGTATTTACCGGATTTATCCGCGTGGATGATTTGAAGTTTCCCGGTGCTCGGGGATGCGAAGACATAGCCGGTCGCAGGATCGAAGGTTACGCCGTCGCAATCATCACCGATGGCGACGCTTTGGCGAACTTTACCGCTGTTGCTATCGACGACCATGAGTTTTCCATCGCAGCTGGAGAAAAGAGTGTGAGTCTTATTGTCGATGGCTAATCCGGAAGGGCCTTCACAACCCTCCATTGGCCAGGTCGACTTTAATTTTCTGCTGCTGGCATCGATGACGGCGATGGCGTGCTTGTCTTCCAGATTAATAAAAACGTTCCCTTTTTCATCGTAGGCGAAAAATTCCGGTTTGGAGTCGAGCGCAATAGAGGCAACGACTTTTTTCGTTTTAGCGTCGATCACCGAGGTTGATTTGCTTTTTCCATTCTGGACGAAGACTTGATGAGTGGCGGGGTGATAGAGGATGGAGTCGGGATTCTCGCCGGTAGCAATCTGAGATTCCACTTTCAGCGTTTTCAAATCGAAGACGGCAACTTTGGCAGCTCCGCCTTCGCTTACAAAACCAATGCCGAGGTCGGGAGCAACAGCGACGCCGTGTACGCCGGGCGTGTCGGGGATGTCACCAACGACGGCTCCGCTCTCAGAATCGAGCACGGTTACATGCGTGGCGCGCGCAATGTAAACGCGGTGCGCTTCTGGATCGACGGTGACGTAGTCCCAGCGCCCGCTCCCTTCGAGAGGGATCTTTTTCACGATTTTGAATTTGCCGCCGTCATCTCCGGCGCGCAAGGCGCTGGGTGTTAACGCGAGCGCAGCGGCGGAAAAGATCAGAGCCGAATTTCGCAAGAATCGATGCATGTCTGTTTCCTCGTTTGGCGTGCAAGGGCAAGTTCTATGGGCCCTGGCCGCCATGATGTAAGAGCGTGGCGGTAATTGCCGCGGAGAGAGGCTAGCAGGTGATTAGCGTTCTGCCTACCGAAGATGGCGTAGATAAATGAAAATTAAGACTAATTTAGGAATTGAAAGACCGACGCCGTTAACGGTAATGGTCGCATCCTTCAGGGGCTAAAGCCTGCGTTTAATGGTTAAGTTATGTCGCGGCTGAAGCCGCGACCCACAAAGCGCGACCCGACGTAGGGAAGCAACTATAGAGCGTGACTTTTCAACCCGACGACGGATGTGTCAGGTCGATGCGGGGAGCGCGGTAGGTCGTTGCCAATTAACGGGCTGCACTGGACCTACGATGAAAACCCAGGACGAGGCACCGACCAACGCGACGAGAGCCGTAAGTGCGAAAGTCCACTGGAAGTGGCCGGTACGATCCAAAATAAATCCCGTGAGGGCGGGTGCGACGATTCCGGCTAAGTTTCCAGAGCCATTTTGCAGGCCGGTCCAGCGTCCTGCGGCGTACGGGCCCGCGAGAGTCTGCGAGATGGCCCAAATGTTGGATGAACAGATGCCCTGGCAAGCGATCCCCAAAACCAGTAGAAGCACATTCCCCGCTGGGGGACTGACGGCGGAGAGAAAAAGTAATACACCGGCGGCTGCCAAGCCACCGGCGACAAAAGGTTTGCGGACGCGAGTTGGCGTCCCTCCAGAGCGGATCAGGCGATCGGAGAGCCAGCCGCAAAATATTGCGAGAAAAGCGCTGAGGACATAACCGGTAGCGCCGATTTTGGCCATGCTAACGATGGAAAAATGCCGGTCGCGTACAAGATAAAATGGAAGCCAGGTGAGAAGGAAATAGCTCAGGTAGTTGTAACCAAACTGGGCGACGATGGTGCCCCATGCGGAACGCTGCAGCAGAATGGCTGCGTAACTTGGCGCGAGGATTTTGTCGAGATGAATGGCGGCTTTTGCTGGAGGCATCCAAGTAAGCCAAGGGATCAGCCAGCACAAGCTGATCAATCCGAGAACCACGAAGAAACCGCGCCATCCGAATCTGGCGATTAATAGGCCGCCGGCCAACAGGCCAAAGCCTGGGCCGAGGGCCAAGCCGGCCGAAATTATGGAATTGGCGATGCCGCGATGTTCCTCACGATAGTGAAGCGCGATGATTTTTGAGTAGGAAGGATACGCGACAGATTCGCCCATCCCGAGCAATAAACGCAACATCAAGAGCAAGAAAAATCCGTGAACGAGGCCAGTGACGATGGTGGCGACGGACCACAGAAAAAAACCGCCGGCAAAAACCCAGTTCACATTGAGCCGGTCGACGAGCCAGCCGGAAATAAGCTGCAAGAACGCGTAGGTCCAGAAAAAGGAAGAGAGCAGGAGCCCGAGCTGCGAGCCGGAGAGATGTAGTTCGTCTTTTATAAGGGGGGCGGCGATGGAGAGATTGGAGCGGTCGATGTAACTGATGAATATGGAGAGGCCTAACAAAATGAGAACGCGCCAGAGTTTGCCGGTAAGTGGCTGTGATGGAGATAGAGGTGTGGGCATTTCGAGTTGGGAAGGGGATTCTCTCTTGTGGCGGCAGGCGATTGCAAACCAATAGGTCAATGTAATGCAAGAGCGTTGAAGCGGGAATTTTTTTGAAGCGCGATTATTAATTGCCGTGGAGCTGTTACTTGTGCTTAATTGTCCCCCGCTGTCTCAAGCGGCATGCCACACACAAAACTTTCATCAGCACAAATTACTGGCTTCTGGGGAGCATGGTCGGGATGGACTCTAGATGGCATGGATTCGTTTATCTATGCGCTGGTGTTGAGTCCGGCGCTAACGGAGCTTTTGCCCAAGTCGGGATATGCGAAGACTCCGGCAAACGTCGGAGTCGCCGGGTCGATTTTGTTCGCGCTCTTTCTGGTTGGTTGGGGGCTCTCGTTTATGTGGGGGCCGATTGCCGATCGATTCGGACGCACGCGAGTGCTGGCGGCGACGATTCTGGCGTATGCGGTGTTTACCGGCGCGGCGGCATTGGCGCAAAGTGTGTGGCAATTGGCGTTGTTTCGGTTGTTGGCGGGCATTGGAATTGGGGGCGAGTGGGCGCTGGCCGGAACGTATGTCGCGGAGGCGTGGCCGGAGGACCGGCGAAAAATGGGGGCCGGATTTTTGCAGACCGGTTATTACTTTGGATTTTTTCTGGCTGCGGCGCTGAATTATACGGTGGGGGCGCGGTTCGGCTGGCGCGCGATGTTTTTATGCGGGTTGTCGCCGGTGATTATTTCTGTCCTGATTCTGGCGCGGGTCAAGGAGCCCGAGCGGTGGAGGGAAAAGGCAGGACCGCCAGGGCGAGTAGGTAAACCGCGGCGCTGGGCGGCGTCACTCGCGGAAATATTCTCGGCTAAGTACAGGCGGAAGACGATTGTCAACGCGGCGTTGCTGACGGTCGCGATAGTGGGCCTCTGGGCCGGAGCAGTGTACGAACCGACCGCCATTATCACACTCGCGAAAAAGGCTGGCATGTCGCTGGCACAGGCATCCAAGACGGCTTCGATCGGGACGGCGATTCTTTCCATCGGAACGATATTGGGTTGTTTGATGGCGCCGATCCTTGCGGAACGGCTGGGAAGGAAAATTACGCTGGCTATCTATTTTTTGGGCATGAGCGCGTACATCTGGTTGAGTTTTGGGTGGGCATTTTATTTGGAGAATGGCCTGACGACGTTTCTCGGGTGTTTATTTTTTCTGGGATTTTTTGGCGGCAATTTTACTTTATTCAGCTTATGGCTTCCTGAGCAATACGAGACCGCCGTGCGGGCTACCGCGTTTGCGTTTGCAACTTCGTTTGGGAGGTTCATCGGAGCGGGCGTGAATTTTATGATTGGCGCAATGGTGCGCGACGCGGGCACGATAGGTAAGCCTGTTGCTTATACGGCGATTGCGTTTGGACTGGGACTGTTGATTATTCCGTTTGCGCAGGAGACTCGCGGGCAGACTTTACCGACCTAAAGGTGGACATGATTACTGAACTCAGCGGCCAGCGAAGCGACGAGGCACCTCAAAAGGGGCGCGGGTATGCGGTGGCGTCGGGAATATTGGGATGGACGCTGGATGCGTTTGATTTTTTTGTCGTGGTTTTTCTGGTCGATACGCTAGCGACGCACTTTCAGGTGGTCAAGGGTTCCATCGTGCTGACGCTGGGGGCCACGCTGGCGATGCGGCCTGTGGGTGCATTGCTGTTTGGGATGATGGCGGACCGTTACGGGCGGCGAAAACCGCTGATGGCGGTGGTGGCTTATTTTTCGCTAATCGAAGTATTGAGCGGGCTGGCAGTGAATTACCCGATGTTTTTAATTTTGCGGCTGCTGTACGGAATTGGCATGGGAGGATTTTGGGGAGTGGGTGCATCGCTGACGCTCGAAAGCGCGCCAACGCGATGGCGAGGTTTGCTTTCTGGATTGCTGCAGGGCGGATATCCTCTTGGATATTTATTGGCGGCAGTGGCTGCGCGTTTGATTTTACCGGCGTGGGGTTGGCGGGCGATGTTCTGGGCCGGGCTGGTGCCCGCGGCGATCACGATATTTGTGACGTATCTATCGCCGGAGTCGGCGGCGTGGAAACAACACCAGGTTCCCAGCATGAGCGGAATCGCGCGGGTGATGTGGGAGCATCGTAAGGGCTTCGCATACCTGGTGGTGACTCTGACGTTGATGATCTGCCTGTCTCATGGCACGCAGGACCTCTATCCGGACTTTTTGAAAACGGCGCATCATATTTCGCCGAATGTGGTGGCGTACCTGGCGATGTTCTACAACGTCGGGGCGCTGCTAGGCACGATTTCCGTGGGCGCGATTTCTGAGCGATTGGGAAGGCGCATGAGCATTATTGGGTCGTTGGGGATATGCGCGCTGGTAATTCCGCTTTGGGCGTTTGGGGATTCGCTGGCGATCTTAGCTGCGGGTGCTTTTTTAATGCAGGTAGGAGTGCAAGGCGCGTGGGGAGTGATTCCGGCGCACTTGAACGAGCTCTCGCCAGACGCCGTGCGCAGTTTGTTCCCTGGTTTTATATATCAGTTGGGCGTGCTGTTCGGTTCACCGACGAACACGATTGAATATGCGTTACGGGACCGGATCGGGTATCAATGGGCACTGACGATTTTTGAAGGGTGCACGATTGTGGCGCTGACGATTGTGTTTGCGCTGGGTCCAGAACGTAAGGGTAAAGATTTTTTCCGCAAGTCGTTGTCCCCGCAAGAGGTTGAATCGATGTCGTAAGGCGACTAAGACCGGGGCCGACCTAAAAGAAACTTAATTTAGAATTAACCGCCCGTGGAAGTATTATGCGGACTTGAAACCGCCGGGTTAGTCGTCACGATCGATGCCAAAATAATCACGTCGATAATCTGATCGGGAACTAAAGTAACGGTGAAGTCATCGAATACGCGGATGGAGTTCATGGGATTTTCTTGCGCGAAATTCGTCAATAAAGCTGGCGTTGCGTTGGTGATGTTGGCGTGGAGTATGCCCGCGTTGCCGCAGGGTAAATCTGCTGGGAGCCCGGCGGGTGCCAATGGGGCTGCGCGGGAACAGCAAACTCAAGAGCCGCAGCCACAGACTCCGCCCTTACAAAGTCCAACTCCAGAAACTCCTGCGGTACAGATTCCGGCGCCGAAAACGAACGGTGCGGACAGCCAGCCACTGCCGCCGCCAACGGATCCTGCGGCGACAGCCCGGCGGGCGGCGCCGCCACCGAATGGAGAGTTACTGCATTTAACATTTCAACAGGCTTTGGACCTGGCGCGAAAAAACGCCACGCAATTTCAGGCCGCGGTGGTGAACGCCGGGCTTTTGCACGAAGACGCCAAGCAGGCGCGGAACACGTTGCTGCCGACGGTGACATACAACAATTCCGCGTTGTACACGCAAAGCATCCCAGGTGCGGAGGTGCCAAAAACTGCAGGCACTGCCGAGGTGGTGGCATCGCCACCGGTGGTCTATATCGCGAACAATTCGCCGCACGAATACACGAGTCAGGCAGATATACATGAATCAATCGATATGTCGGCTTTGGGAAATTGGCGGCGTGCTTCGGCGGCGGCGGCAGTGGCACGAGCACAGATGGAAATTGCGAAGCGCGGTTTGGTAGTTACCGTGGCGCAGAATTATTACAAGGTTGGAGCGGCGCAACACAAATTGGAAACCGCACAGCTAGCCGCGGGAGAAGGCGATAAATTTTTCCAGCTTACACAAAAACTCGAGAACGGCGGCGAAGTAGCGCACGCGGATGTCATTAAGGCGGAGCTGCAGATGCGAGACCGGCGCCGGCAGCTTCAAGAAGCACAGTTGGCGTTGCTGAATGCGCGGCTGGATTTGGCGGTTTTGATCTTTCCAAATTTCAACGACAACTTTGAGGTTGCGGACGATATACACGGGGCCGCTCCCTTGCCGAGCATTGAAGAAATACAGCAGCAGGGGACCAAAGATAATCCTGATTTACGCGCGGCGCTGGAAGCGGTGCGGCAGTCGAGATACGACGTTTTTGGCGCGCGGATGGGTTACCTGCCGTCGCTGAGTTTCGATTATTTTTACGGGATCGATGCCCCGCGCTTCGCGGTGAACTCGGAATTGGGCAACGGCAGGCAGTATTCCAACGTAGGTTCTTCGTGGCTGGCCACGCTAAATATTCCCATCTGGAATTGGGGAACGACGCAAAGCAAAGTGAAGCAGGCGGAATTAAAGCAGGCTCAGGCGAAGCGGGAATTTTCGCTGGCGCAGAGGAAACTGATCGCGGAAATTCAATCGCTATACGCGGAGGCCAGCACGGCGTTGAGCGAACTGGAAGATTTGAAGCGATCTGGTGAGCTGGCGGCAGAAAGCCTGAGACTGGTCACGCTGCGTTATCAAAACGGCGAGTCCACGGTGCTGGAAGTGGTGGACGCGCAGACGACTTTTACCACCGCAAATGCCGCTTATCAGGATGGGGCGCTGCGCTACCGCGTGGCATTGGCAAGCTTGCAAACTCTAACGGGTGTATCGACGAATCCATGAAAATAAAATCATCATGCGGCACGCTAAAATTTTTCAGACACGCGGCGATGACCGCCGGTATCGCTCTGGTGTTCGGCTTTGCGTGGGGTTGCGCCAAGGAAGAAAAGGAAAAAGAGCCCGAAGTAAGTGTGCAAACCACGCCAGCGGAGAAAGAAGATATTTCGCAGATCGTGAACGCGGAAGCAGTGATTTTTCCGCTGCAGCAGGCCACCGTGGCGCCCAAGATTACTTCCACGATCAAGCAATTCCTGGTGCAACGCGCGAGCAAAGTAAGAAAGGGCCAATTGCTTGCGGTGCTGGAAAATGCCGATCTGTCCGCAGCTGCGGAATCCAGCCGCGGGGATTTTGAGCAAGCCGAGGCCGCGTACACAACTACGGTGACTTCGAGCTTGCCGCAACAGATTCAGAAAGCGCAACTGGATGCGGATTCTGCAAAGTCCGCGTTCGAAGCGGCTGAAAAGGTTTACAACAGCCGGAAAGATTTGTTTCAGCAGGGGGCACTTCCTCGTCGTGAGCTGGACGCGGCGGAAGTGGCATTAGTTGCGGCTCGAAGTCAGAACGAGCAAGCGCAAAAACAACTTGCGGACTTGCAGCGCGTAGGTAAGGAACAGGCGCTTAAGTCCGCGCAAGGCACACGACTGTCGGCGGAAGGGAAGTACCGCGGGGCGGCGGCGCAGCTCAGCTATTCGGAGATTAAGAGTCCCATCGACGGAGTGATCACGGACCGGCCGCTTAACGTGGGAGATCTGGCCATGGCCAATCAGCCACTTTTGACGGTGATGAATATTTCAAGGCTGATTGCCAAGGGACATATTCCGCAGTCGGAAGCAGCGCAACTGAAGGTCGGGAATCCGGCGCAGTTGAAGGTTCCGGGCATGGATGATCCGATTGAGGGCAAAGTGACTTTGGTGAGTCCGGCGTTAGATCCCGGGAGCACTACGATTGAAGTATGGGTCGAAGCAAAGAAAGCGAATCCGAATTTGCGACCAGGCATAACGGTGCAAGTCGCGATGACCGCGAAGACGGTAAAAGAAGCGGTGGTGGTGCCCGCGGCGGCCGTGTACAAAAACCCTGAAGGGAACGGCAACTACGTGCTTGTGGCCGGAACGGATGACAAGGCGCATGTGAAGCCTGTTCAAGTGGGAATTCGTAATGGCGAAGACGCGCAAATTGCGAGCGGCATCAACGCGGGAGATCCGGTGATCACTTCCGGAGGTTACGCCGTACCGGATGGGACGAAAATAAAAGTCGAAAAACCCGAGGCACCAGAAAAAGCGGAAGGGGATAAAGCAGGAGCGGACAAAGCGGACAAGAAGGGCGCCGACGACCCGGACGATAAAGATAAGAAGGATAGCGGCGAGAAGAAAGATGTCAAAAAAGGCGGCGCAGCGGCAAAACCCGAGAAGGAAAAGGAGTAGCCTCGCATGGATCTTCGGACATCGTCACCGCGAGGCGAACAGCCGGTCGAGCAGGAGCAACAACCCTGGTTTCACCGGCTATCTCGACCGATCCTTTTCCTAATTGTTAGCCTGGCTTTGGTGGGAGTTTATTACGCATTTACAATTCCTGTAGCCGTATTTCCCGAGACGGATTTTCCACGCATTGTAGTTGGTATCGATAACGGCGTGATGCCCATCGATCAGATGCTGGTTACAATCACGCGCCCTATTGAGGAAGCGGTAAACAGCGTGCCCGGATTGCTGAAGGTCACGTCCATCACCAGTCGAGGATCCGCGGAAATCGATCTGTTTTTCGACTGGAGTTCGGACATGATTCTCACACTGCAGCGTGTGGATGCAGTGGTGGCGAGGTTACAAGCGGAACTTCCGACGACAGCGAAGGTGGATACGCACCGAATGACGTTTGCGAGCTTTCCGATCATCGGTTACAGCCTGACATCGGATACCGTGCCACAGAAAAAACTGTGGGAGGTTGCGACATACGATTTAAAGCCCCGCATTAATCGGCTGGAGGGTGTGGCTTCGGTGCTGGTTCAAGGCGGGAGAGTACCGGAGTTTCAAGTCACACCCGATCCGGCACGTCTGTTGGCGGCAACCGTAACGGTGCCGGAAATATTGGATTCGCTTAAACGCACCAATCTGGTCGATTCTCCGGGATTGTTGGAATACAACCACCAGTTAGTTCTTGGGCTGGTCAGCGGACAGGTGCGCAGTCCTGAAGAAATTGGCCAGATCGTGATCAAGACTTCCGCTGCCGGAATACCAATCCGTATCGGGGACATTGCGACGGTATCGCCGTCCGAAGCGCCCGTCTATACGGTGGTAACCGCGAACGGTAAACCGGCCGTGCTGCTGAGCGTTAACAGGCAGCCGCAAAGTAACACGATGGATGTGGCAAACGAAGTACACAAACAGATCAGCGATCTGTTGCCGGCGCTGCCACCAGGGGTGCATGTAGAGCCGTTTTACGATCAGTCCACAATCGTGCATGACTCGATCGCCAGCGTGCGCGATGCGGTACTGCTGGGATTGGTGCTGTCCTCGATCATTTTGGTTTTGTTTCTGCGCGATTGGGGGACCTCGCTGGTCGCGGGACTAGTTATCCCCGCGACTCTGCTGATTACTTTTATCGTACTGAAGTTGACCGGACAGAGCTTTAACCTCATGACACTCGGGGGGCTTGCTGCGGCGGTGGGGCTGGTAATCGACGATGCGATCGTGGTGCTGGAGAACATCGTTCTACATCGGGACGCCGGGCAGGGTCGCTTCCAAGCGATAGCCAGCGCTCTTCGTGAACTGACCATTCCACTTATCGGTTCGACCATCACTCCAATCGTCGTATTTCTGCCGCTTATTTCGATTACGGGTGTCACGGGAAGCTTTTTTCGAGCCTTGGCGGTCACCATGACCGTATCACTCTTCACGTCACTGCTTCTCGCGCTCACCTGGACTCCGACACTGAGTCAATATCTGGTGAGGCGCAAAGATTCAGCGAATGCGCCACGCGGTCCTGAGCACGGGGACGATGTCGCGTCCCTACTTGCCGCGGAAGAAACACATCTTTCGGGATTTTTTGGTCGGATTGTAAAGGTTTATGGGCAAGTAATGGAATCGGTGCTGGGCCGTCCTTTGATTCTGGTGATCAGCGCTGTATTGATCGTCGGACTTTCCGCGCTTTGCTACAATTTTTTGGGCACCGATCTTCTTCCAGAGATGGATGAAGGCGGATTTAGTCTGGACTACTTTACTCCGCCAGGCAGTTCGTTAACGGAATCGAATGCCATTTTACAGCGCATTGAGGCCATACTGCATGCCACGCCGGAGGTAGAAAACACTTCGCGGCGCACCGGGTTAGAGTTGGGAATAGCGGCAGTCACGGAAGCAAATCGCGGCGACTTTACCGTAAAACTGAAGAACAAACGCAAGCGCGGCATCGATGAAGTCATCTCGGATATCCGCGGGCAGGTCGAGGAAACCGAACCCGCGGCCAAGGTGGAATTCATCCAGAAGTTGCAGGACATGATTGGCGATTTGACGAGCCAGCCCGAACCGGTGGTAATCAAACTGTTTTCCGAAGACGCCAAATTGCTAGAAGAGACCGCGCCGAAAGTTGCGGATACGATTACCAAGATTCACGGGGTTGTCGATGTGCTCAATGGAATTGAAAATACCATCAGCGGACCGGCGGTCACGTATCAAGTGAATCCGACGGTGGCCGCGCGTGCGGGATTTACGCCTGAAGAGGTAGCCATGGATGCCTCCGCGATTTTGGAGGGTGAGCCTGCTGCGCTGCCAGTTATTTTGAATGACCGGCCGTATACAATTCGGGTACGTTTTCCGGAATCCAGCCGGTCTTCATTGGAAAGCATGAGCAACACGTTAGTGGCAAGTTCAGCGGGGCACACCGCCACGCTGGGATCGCTGGCGACGGTAGTGCAGGAAGCGGGGCAGACGGAAATCCGGCGCGAGAATCTGCAGCGGCTGGTGGAAGTCACCGGGCGATTTGAAGGGGTAGATCTAGGAACGGGAATTGCAGCTGTAAAAAAGGCGGTCTCGGATATGCACCTACCCAGTTCCATCCGAGTAGAGTACGGGGGCGTTTATGAAGAACAGCAGAAATCATTCCATGATCTGCTGATGGTGTTGTTTTTGGCGCTCTTGCTTTTGTTTGTGGTGTTGTTATTTGAGTTTCGGACTTTCTCTGCGCCTATCGCGATTCTTTCTTCCGCATTGCTGTCTACCTTCGGCGGTTTTCTTGCCCTGTTGGTGACACGCACCACATTCAATGTGGCTTCCTTCATGGGCATGATCATGGTGATAGGCATTGTGGCGAAAAACGGTATTTTGCTGCTGGACGCCGAGCACCATTTTCAGGAACTGGGTTTTTCCTCGAAAGACGCCATGATTCAGTCGGGCCGGCGGCGGCTGCGGCCCATTGTGATGACTGCGCTTGCCACGATTGCCGGTATGTTGCCGCTGGCTTTCGCAATAGGGGCTGGTTCGCAAATGCTGCAACCGCTGGCGATCGCAGTAGTGGGCGGCTTGCTGAGTTCGATGGTGTTGTCGCTGGTCTTTACCCCGGCCATTAATTACTACTTGCAGCCGAAGACCGCCGCCGAGCCGGTTAGAACCCCGATGCCGCAGCGCAATGCTCCGGGACTCTCTCTCCGTTAACAGCGGCCAAATCGGCTAAGCCTCTTTTTTAAGACGTGGCCCTTCCTTATATAATGATTGATCACGCGCGAGGCACCGACTTGGGCTTGCTGGACATGATGAAGGCGAAAACTTTGCGTTTTCGCATGATTATTTTGTTTTGCTCGGTAGTGGCGGGGCTTCTGGCGGTTTCCTATCTGGCATTCTGGGCGTTATTAAGTAGCGAAGTAAGAGCCCAACTTAATAACCAGCTGCAGCAAACCGCTGGTCCGATCATCGCGGACCTAATTGCCGAACCTAATGTTGAGGATGTGAACAATCTTAACATTCCCGACGAATTTTTTGAGCTGCTGAATGCGGATGGTGTGGTTCTGCAGCGTTCCAAAAATCTGTCGTCGCCACTCAATTTAAGAGGAATGAATCCGCGGGTCACTAAACCGACATTCGGCGCGGGGGGATTGGACGACGGACGCCACGTGCGGGTGGCGCTGATTCCATTTCAAATGGTTAACGGGCTGCGGGTGCTGGCCGTGGCCATTCGGACCTCGCGGTTTGGCAGCACACTTGAGAATTTCGGCAGCGTTGCTTTGCTGATATTTCCATTGAGCTTGCTATTGACCGCGGGCATTTCCACTTTTTATGTGGGAAAAAGCCTGGCGCCAATTACGGCGCTCACGAATCACGCCGCGTTGATGGCGAAACGCGTCACTAATCGCGAAGGTTTCTGGACGCCACTGCCGGTATCGTCGCGCCACGACGAGTTGAGCCTTTTGGCCCAGACAATTAATCAACTGCTCGAACGCGTGGACTCATCAGTACGCCCGCTGCGCCAGTTTGTTACCGACGCATCGCATGAATTGCGCACTCCTTTATCGGTTCTTCACGGTGAAACCCAATTGCTGCTGTCCAAGCCGCGCAGCGCGGAAGAGTATCGAAAAACGCTTTGCGAGTTTGATGAAGAATTCAAGAAGCTCACCCATATCGTGGAAGGATTATTTACGCTTTCGGTGGCTGATGCGGGCCAGTTACGTTTGGCGAAAGAGCCGCTGTATCTGGACGAAGTGTTGGATGAAGCGTGCGCGCTGGTCAAATCTCGCGCGGACGCAAAGAATATTATTCTGGTTCGAGAGTTCAGTCCGGACGTACCGTATGTGGGCGACGAGGCATTTATGCGCCAGCTTTTTTTGATTTTTCTGGACAACGCGATCAAGTATTCAGATAGCGGCACTTCGATCAGGGTGCGCCTGGAAAAACACGACCGCGCAATCAAACTTCATTTTGAAGATAGAGGCATCGGGATATCCACCAAGGACTTGCCCTTTATTTTTGAGCGATTTTATCGCGCGAACTCGTCATCGAACAACGGAGGTCCTCACCAGAGTGGCGGGCTGGGGCTGGCCATTGCCAGTGCCATCGTGGAAGCGTTGGGAGGCTCTATCGAATGTAAGAGCACCCCCGGCGTCGGCTCAAATTTTACGGTGATCCTGCCTTCCGGTGGCGCGACTGTGAGTGCTGCGGTTTGAGGAAGAGCGCCTCAGAACATTTGGCAACAGCGGCGCGCATCTCTTTTTACAAACGTCAGACTGCCACGTTCTTTTCGAGGTCGAAAAAGAGTGCCCGGGCGTGTCGTCGCGACTTAACTCCGAGGCGTCTATACAGTGAATACCGTAGGCACACAAATGCGGCACCCGTGTTAGATATTAGAGATAACTACGCTGTTTCTTCGGAGCGCAATACGGTCATTTTGGTAGAGGGCGAAGCTTGGCGTTGTTTCGGTAGCCGAGCGATAGAGTCGGCTCCGGTATCGAATTCGAATAACGGGCTAGGAGAATCAGAATGAAGCGAACCACGCAAGATTTGGGTCCGACAAAAACAGAGACCCTTGAGCCAGGGAATGCCGCTCTCAAAAGTAACGTCGATGGGATTAGCGGGAGGAACGCGACGACTACTGCGACATCGAAAACGGGCGGAAGCAGCAAGAGCAGCGCATTATCCAATGCGAAAACTGTGACGAACTTAGGAGATGGCAAGAGCAACGGTACGCACTCTAACGGGCAAGCGGCTGGAGAGTTCGCGGCGATACTGGTAAGTTTGCAAACAATGCGCGACGGCGATTTCTCTGTAAGGTTACCCGGGGCGTGGACCGGTTTGCCCGGGAAGATTGCAGACACGTTTAACGAAATCGTGGCGGCCAATCAACACATGGCCAACGAACTTAAGCGCGTGGGACTAGTAGTCGGTAAGGAAGGAAGAACAAGGGAGCGCACGCGTTTCCATGAATCGAAGGGCGCATGGGGAGAGATGGAAACGTCGGTTAACACACTGGTGGAAGACTTGCTGCGTCCGACCACCGAAGTGACGCGCGCGATCGCGGCAGTGGCGCAAGGGAATTTGACGCAGACGGTGCGGTTGGATGTGGATGGGCGGCCATTGGAAGGCGAGTTTTTGCGGTCGGCGACAATCGTAAACACCATGATTCAACAGCTAGGCGTGTTCACCGCAGAAGTGACGCGGGTGGCGCGCGAAGTAGGCACGGACGGAAAGTTGGGAGGACAAGCGCAGGTTCCGGGCGTCGCGGGAACGTGGAAAGACTTGACTGATTCGGTGAACTCCATGGCCAGCAACCTAACTGGTCAGGTGCGAAACATCGCGGAAGTAGCGACGGCGGTAGCCAGCGGCGACTTGTCGCGCAAAATTACGGTGGACGTGCGCGGCGAAATTTTGCAGCTCAAAGAAGCGATTAACACGATGGTGGATCAGCTGCGGTCGTTTGCGTCGGAAGTCACGCGTGTGGCGCGCGAAGTTGGCACCGACGGAAAACTGGGCGGGCAGGCGGTTGTGCCGGGCGTGGCGGGAACGTGGAAAGACTTAACGGACTCGGTAAACGCGATGGCTGGAAATTTAACCGCACAGGTTCGCAATATTGCGGAAGTTACTACGGCGGTGGCGCGCGGCGACTTGTCGCGCAAGATCACGGTGGACGTGAAGGGCGAAATTCTAGAGTTGAAAGACACCATCAACACCATGGTGGACCAGTTGAACGCGTTCGCGGGCGAAGTAACCCGCGTGGCGCGCGAAGTCGGTACCGAAGGGAAACTGGGAGGACAGGCACAGGTTCCTGGAGTCGGCGGAACGTGGAAAGATTTGACCGACAACGTGAACTTCATGGCCAGCAACTTGACGGGTCAGGTGCGAAACATCGCGGAAGTGGCGACGGCTATTGCGAGCGGAGACCTTTCGCGCAAAATCACGGTGGATGTGCGCGGCGAAATTTTGCAGCTGAAAGAAACGCTAAACACCATGGTGGACCAGTTGAATCGGTTCGCCGGCGAAGTGACGCGCGTGGCGCGCGAGGTGGGTAGCGAAGGGCGGTTGGGAGGACAGGCGAACGTACCTGGAGTGGCTGGAACGTGGAAGGATTTGACGGACTCGGTGAATTCGATGGCCGGAAACTTGACCGGCCAGGTGCGAAATATCGCGGAAGTGACTACTGCCGTGGCCCGCGGCGACTTGTCGCGCAAGATCACGGTGGACGTGAAAGGTGAAATTCTGGAGTTGAAGAACACCATTAACACCATGGTGGATCAGTTGAACGCGTTCGCGGGCGAAGTAACGCGCGTGGCGCGCGAAGTCGGTACGGAAGGAAAGCTTGGCGGACAGGCGCAGGTTCCTGGAGTAGCGGGAACGTGGAAGGATTTGACCGACAACGTTAACTTCATGGCCAGCAACTTGACGGGCCAGGTGCGAAACATCGCGGAAGTATCGACGGCGGTGGCGCGCGGCGACTTGTCGCGCAAGATCACGGTGGACGTAAAAGGTGAAATTCTGGAGTTGAAAGACACCATCAACACCATGGTGGATCAATTGAGGTCGTTCGCTTCGGAAGTCACGCGTGTGGCGCGCGAAGTTGGAACGGACGGTAAGTTGGGCGGCCAAGCGTTGGTGCCCGGCGTGGCGGGCACGTGGAAGGACCTCACTGACTCGGTGAATTCCATGGCCAGCAACCTTACCGGTCAGGTGCGAAACATCGCAGAAGTGGCGACGGCTATTGCGAGCGGCGACCTTTCAAAGAAGATCACGGTAAACGTCAGCGGCGAAATTTTGCTGCTGAAAGACACCATCAACACGATGGTGGACCAGCTGAACGCGTTCGCGGGCGAAGTAACGCGCGTGGCGCGCGAGGTGGGCAGCGAAGGGCGGTTGGGAGGACAGGCGAACGTGCCTGGAGTGGCGGGCACGTGGAAGGATCTTACTGACTCGGTTAACTCCATGGCAGGAAACTTGACCGGCCAGGTGCGAAACATCGCGGAAGTGACTACCGCCGTGGCGCGCGGCGACTTGTCGCGCAAGATCACGGTGGACGTGAAAGGTGAAATTCTGGAGTTGAAGAACACCATCAACACCATGGTGGACCAGCTGAACGCGTTCGCGGGCGAAGTAACGCGCGTGGCACGCGAAGTCGGTACGGAAGGGAAACTGGGAGGGCAGGCGCAAGTTCCAGGAGTCGGCGGAACGTGGAAAGATTTGACCGACAACGTGAACTTCATGGCCAGCAACCTGACGGGCCAGGTACGAAACATTGCGGAAGTAGCGACGGCTATTGCGAGCGGCGACCTCTCGCGCAAAATCACGGTGGACGTGCGCGGCGAAATTTTGCAGTTGAAAGAAACGCTGAACACCATGGTGGAACAGTTGCGATCGTTCGCCGCGGAAGTTACCCGCGTGGCGCGCGAGGTGGGCAGCGAAGGGCGGTTGGGAGGACAGGCCAACGTGCCTGGAGTGGCAGGCACGTGGAAGGATTTAACGGACTCGGTTAACTCCATGGCAGGAAACTTGACCGGCCAGGTGCGAAACATCGCGGAAGTGACTACTGCCGTGGCGCGCGGCGACTTGTCGCGCAAGATCACGGTGGACGTGAAAGGTGAAATTCTGGAGTTGAAGAACACCATCAACACCATGGTGGACCAGTTGAACGCGTTCGCCGGCGAAGTGACCCGCGTGGCTCGCGACGTGGGTACGGAAGGAAAACTGGGAGGCCAAGCAAAGGTACCCGGCGTGGCCGGCACGTGGAAAGATTTGACCGACAACGTTAACTTTATGGCCAGCAATTTGACCGAACAGGTGCGCGGTATCGTGAAAGTCGTGACTGCGGTCGCCAATGGCGAATTGACGCAGAAGCTGACGGTAAACGCCAAGGGCGAAGTCGCCGCGCTCGCTGAAACCATCAACAACATGACGGATACGTTGGCAACGTTCGCCGACCAGGTGACCACCGTGGCGCGCGAAGTTGGAGTTGAAGGCCGCCTCGGTGGACAAGCGAATGTGCCCGGCGCCGCCGGAACGTGGAAGGACTTGACCGGTAACGTAAACCTGTTGGCGGACAATTTGACCAACCAGGTTCGCGCCATCGCGGAAGTGGCGACGGCTGTGACCAAGGGCGACTTGACGCGTTCGATTCAGGTGGAAGCGAGCGGTGAGGTCGCAGAACTGAAAGACAACATCAACACGATGATTGATAACCTGCGCCTGACCACGGATCGCAACGCGGAGCAGGATTGGCTGAAGACGAACCTCGCGCGGTTTACGGGCATGTTGCAAGGGCAACGCGACTTGACGTCAGTAGGACGCATGATGCTTTCGGAATTGGCGCCGCTAGTGAATGCGCAGCAAGGCGTGATCTACCAGATGGAAACGGAAAATTCGGCGGGCATGGTGCTGCTGTCTGCGTTCGCGGATGACAGCCAAGAGGGACACCGGCAACACTTGCGCGTGGGCGAAGGACTGGTTGGGCAATGTGCTGCCGAGAAAAGGCGAATGTTGATTTCCGACGTGCCCAAGAATGCCGTGCCGGTACGATCCGGATTATTTGAAGCAGTACCAAAAAATGTGATTGTGCTGCCGGTGTTGTTCGAGGATCGAGTTAAAGCGGTCATCGAACTGGCTTCACTTAGCGCTTTTACCGCGTCGCACCTGGCTTTCCTCGAGCAATTGACGGCCAGCATCGGCATCGTGCTGAACAGTATTGAAGCCACCATGCAAACGGAAGGCTTGCTGAAACAATCGCAGCAACTAGCGACCGAACTGCAAACGCAACAGAAGGAATTGCAGCAGACCAACGAACAGCTAGCGCAGAAGGCGCAGCAACTGGCGGAACAGAACGTCGAAGTGGAACGCAAGAACCAAGAAATCGAGCAGGCCCGCCGCGCACTGGAAGAAAAAGCCAAGGAGCTAGCGCTCACTTCCAAGTACAAATCGGAATTCCTGGCCAACATGTCTCACGAGCTGCGCACCCCGTTGAACAGCATTCTGGTTCTGGGCCAGCAGTTGAGCGACAACGCCGACAGCAATTTGACGCCCAAGCAAGTGGAGTTCGCACGCACCATTCACGGCGCCGGCACAGACTTGCTGAACTTGATCAGCGACATCCTGGACCTGTCGAAGATCGAGTCCGGGACGGTTTCGGTGGAGGCAGAAGAAGTATTTTTCGCGAGTCTGCTGGAAATGATTGGCCGGCCGTTCAAACACGAAGCAGAGAACCGGCGGTTGTCCTTTGAAGTTGCCGCCGATCCGCATCTGACACGCAGTCTGGTTACGGACTCGAAGCGCTTGCAGCAAGTGTTGAAAAACCTGTTGTCGAACGCGTTCAAGTTTACAGAACACGGCGGCGTGCGACTGTCGGTTGCCCCCGTGGATAGCGGATGGAGCGAAAATCACCCGATTTTGACTGGCGCTGCGTCGGTGATCGCCTTTGAAGTTTCGGACACCGGTATCGGTATTCCAACGGAAAAGCAGAGGATTATTTTCGAGGCCTTCCAACAGGCAGACGCAGGAACCAGCCGCAAGTACGGCGGGACCGGGTTAGGGTTGGCCATCAGCCGCGAATTGGCCAGTTTGTTGGGTGGAGAAATTCAACTACGGAGTCAACCGGGCAAAGGCAGCACGTTCACGCTGTACTTGCCGAAGACTTACGTTGGACCGTCGAACGCAATAGGCACGCTCACTGAGCGCAAAGCGTCAGCGAGCGCGGCGGCTATCCACCTGGCGGGCGCAGCCTTACTGGAGCATCCCGCGGAAACGATTCCCGACGATCGCGAGAACTTCGCGCCGGGCGATAATGTGCTGCTGATCGTGGAAGACGATCCACATTACGCGCGTGTCCTTGCGGATCTGTCGCGGGATAAAGGATTCAAGGTGCTGGTGGCCTCGCGCGGCGCGGAAGCATTGGCATTGGCGCGGGAGTACCATCCGACCGCTGTGTCGCTGGACGTTTTTCTACCGGACATGCTGGGGTGGACGGTGCTAAATCACCTGAAACAGGATCCAGCTACGCGGCACATTCCGGTGCAAATGCTGACCATGGATGAGGATCGTCATCACGGATTGGCGCGCGGAGCATTTTCTTTCGTGACCAAGCCGACCACGCCGGAAGGATTAGAATCGGCACTCGAAAAAATCAAAACGTATGCCGCGCCACGCCGCCGGCGTTTGCTGGTGGTGGAAGATAATCCCGCGGAGCAATTGAGTATTCGCGAATTGCTGACGCACACAGACATTGACGTTACCGTGGCGGAGACGGGCACGGAAGCATTGATGAGCGTGAATGAAAGCACGTTTGATTGCGTGGTGCTGGACTTGCGGCTGCCGGATATGTCCGGTTTCGACGTGTTAGAGCGGATCGGAAACAGCCCGACATTAAGCGATTTGCCAGTAGTGGTTTTTACCGGTAAAGACTTGTCGTCCGAAGAGGACGCGCGGCTGCACACGCTGGCACGCAGCGTGGTGGTCAAGGACGTCGAATCTCCGGAACGGCTGTTGGACGAAACCGCGTTGTTCCTGCACCGCGTGGTTACCGACCTGCCACTCGAGAAACAGCGAATGCTGGAGAGGTTGCACCGCTCGGACGAAGCGCTGGTGGGTAAGAAGGTGTTGGTGGTGGACGACGACGTGCGGAATATTTTCGCTCTAAGCAGCGTTCTGGAACGGCGGGGCATGACGGTGCTCACGGCCGGGACGGGGCGCGAGGCAATCAAGACGCTGGAGTCCACAAAAGACGTGGCCATCGTGTTGATGGATATCATGATGCCTGAAATGGATGGGTACGAAACCATGCAGGTGATCCGGCAGAATGCCGCACTGCGACGCTTGCCGATCATCGCTCTCACCGCCAAGGCCATGAAAGGCGACCGCGAGAAATGCCTTGAAGCGGGCGCATCGGAATATTTGGCCAAGCCCGTGAATACGGACCAACTGCTTTCCGCGTTACGCATGTGGCTGCACCGGTAAACGGATGAAGTCATTTATGAGCTATGCGGTGGGTATGATGTGGGGATCTTTTGGCGCGGGGGACGCGGTTGGCAACAAATATATTCCGGAGCCTGACAGATAAAATATGATCGTGCCTGACAAAGTAAACATTTTAATGGTGGACGATCAGCCTTCCAAGCTTTTGACGTACGAAGCTATCCTCGCCGAACTCGGCGAAAATCTGGTCAAGGCCAACTCGGGACGCGAAGCTCTGGAATTGCTGTTGAAGATGGACATCGCGGTAGTGCTGATGGACGTGAGCATGCCGGAATTGGACGGATTTGAGTTGGCAGAAATCATCCGGCAGCATCCCCGGTTTCAAAAAACCGCGATAATTTTTATTTCGGCAGTGCATTTGACGGATCTGGACAGATTGAAGGGTTACCAGCGTGGCGCGGTGGATTATTTGTCCGTGCCGGTAGTGCCGGAGCTGCTGCGAGCGAAGGTAACGGTGTTCGCGGAGTTGCATCGCAACGCACAACAGTTGGAGCTGCTGAACACTGAATTACGCGGCCTCTCGGGAAGATTGCTGAGTACTCAGGACGAAGAACGGCGGCGCATCGCTCGGGACCTGCATGACGGGCTTGGCCAGGAACTGAGCGCGGCCAAAATGCTGGTGGATGGAATTCATATGGGACAGCAGTCAGTAGAGGCCAAAAATCAGGCCGCGCTGCAAGCGAGCGGACTGCTGGAGCGGGTCATGCAGCAGGTGCGTAGCATTTCTCATCTTTTGCACCCGCCGTTGCTGGATGAGATTGGCTTGCAATCGGCGTTGCGCTGGTATCTGGATGGATTAACGGAACGGAGCGGAATCGAGACCAGTTTCGACGTGCAACCGCAGGAATTTCCGCGACTGGCGCCGGAAGTCGAGACTGCGGTTTTTCGTATTGTGCAGGAAGCGCTTACGAATGTTTTTCGTCATTCAGGGGCAATGAAGGCCTGCATTACCTTAACGAAAAACGAGAATGAGGTTTCGGTAAGCGTGCGCGATTTTGGTAAAGGGATCGCCGGACATATTGTGGAGTTGCGCCCAGGCAGCGTAGGAATCGGACTTGGCGGAATGCGCCAGCGCGCTAAGGAATTTGGCGGCGAGCTACGATTGAAAAATGCCGAGCCGGGCACACTGATCGAAGTGACGATTCCCCTGAAAATGGGCAATTCGGAAGTACGAGCGACACAAGCTACTCTGCGGGGGTCCCGCCCCTGAACCCTGCTGGAGGGTTCACAGTTGCCCAGCGCCTTCCGGCGAAAATAATTTAAAGTTGATTAGAATCGATCTTCAATAAATCACCCAAAAGCCCTGGAATTGACAGAAAAAATATCCCTACACCTGCAAGAACTTTTTGTGCGATGTTGGGTAGGCGTGAAACGATCTTGGACAACGGGTACGTCTAATCGATGACGATATGGGTGTGTCTTCGCGGCGAAAGTACAAGATTGAGGCAGGACCCATGAAGTTCCCGAAACAGTACGTTTTCCTGAAGCGACTCGGCCCCAGGTTAGTGTGTTGTGTTGTGACCATTGCGGCAGTATTGGCGGGGTACGGCGGTGGATCGGTTGTCGGGGGAGCCGCAGCCTCACAAGAGCGGGTACAAGTTATCCAGGGGGCGGTGGGAACTATTAAATCGGTTTCGGGGAATACTCTGATATTGACCAGCGATGCGGGCGCTGAAATGACTGTCGACGTTCGGGACTCCACAAAAATCGTTCGCATCGCTCCCGGTCAAAAGGATTTGAAAGAAGCGCAACCTATCGCACTGACAGATTTGCAAGTGGGCGACCGCATTTTGGTGCGCGGAAAGGCCGGCGACGACAATAAGACTTTTTCGGCGAGTTCCATTGTTGCGATGAAGAAGGCCGACATCGCGGAAAAACAGAGCCGCGAGCGGGACGAATGGCAAAAATCCGGTGCGGGGGGATTGGTAAATAACGTGGATGCGGCCGCCGGGGTAATCAGCATTACCACGCCGACGTTGCGGGAAAAGAAAACCGTCGCCGTGCACGTGACGAAAGATACCGTCCTGCGGCGTTACGCAGCGGGCTCAGTAAAGTTTGACGATGCCAAGCCTGCGCCGCTGGCTGAAATCCGACCTGGCGATCAATTGCGAGCGCGGGGCGAGAAAAGCCCGGATGGCAGTGACTTGACGGCGCAGGAGATTGTGTCTGGCAGCTTCCGAAATATTTCCGGCACGATTTCATCGCTGGACAGCGCGCAGAGCATCATCACCGTGCATGATCTGGCCACGAAAAAAAACGTTGCGGTGAAAATTACTTCTGAGTCACAACTTCGAAAATTGTCGGCACCGATGGCCCAACGTATCGCGCAACGATTAAATGGATCGAGTGGCACGAATGGCGGTGCAACTGGGGATCAACTGAGTTCTGGGCAGGCGAGCGCCACAAAGTCAGGCGCAATGTCAGGAACAACCGGTGCGGCGGCGGCCAAGCAACCCGCTGCGGCTTCGGGACAAGCGAACGGAGATTTTGGGGGACGCGGACGAGGCATGGGCGGCGGGGCCGGCGGCGGTGGCGCCGATTTGCAGCAAATGATCAGCCGGATGCCGGCGTCTACGATCGCGGATTTACAGAAGGGCGACGCAGTGATGCTAGTGGGCACGGACGCAAGCGGCAGCAACGCGGTGACGGCGATAACGCTGCTTGCCGGAGTCGAACCCATTTTACAAGGCTCGCCAAATGGCGGAGCATCTTCAATTCTCTCGCCTTGGAGTCTGAGCGCAGCGCCCAGTGGAGAAGCAGGGACACCTTAGGCCGCACCGCTATACAGACTCACCTGCGGCAATTCATTGTGGAGAGTTGATGAGAGTTCGGGCTCGATACATAGCTATTTTATTTTTATTTGCAATGGCTCTCGGCGTGAACTTCGCGTCCGGAGCACAGGCGCCTTCTACTGGAACGCTGCGCGGGCAAGTGACCGACCCTTCCGGCTCGACGGTTAGCGGAGCAGCAGTATTACTGACGGCCCCGACCGGGAATTCGGTGGACGCAGTTACAAATAAGGACGGCTCTTATGAGTTGACGGGACTGGCTCCCGGAACCTACACCGTAAAGGTTGTAGCGGAAGGTTTCGGCTTATTCACTGCACAGAATATTGCGGTAAAGGCGGGACAGACGCAAACACTGAAGATTGCGCTGACGCTCGAAGAGCAAAAGCTGGAGATACACGTCCAGGATTCTCCGACACTACTGGATGTGAACCCGGAAAACAACGCCGGCGCCATTATTTTGAAAGATAAGGATTTGGAAGCGCTGTCGGACGATCCGGACGAATTGATGGACGAGTTGCAAGCGCTGGCCGGGCCATCGGCGGGACCTAACGGGGGGCAAATTTATATTGATGGGTTTACGGCTGGGCAACTGCCGCCAAAAGCTTCAATTCGCGAGATTCGAATTAACCAGAACCCGTTTTCCGCGGAGTACGACAAACTGGGCTACGGACGAATTGAGATTTTTACCAAGCCGGGCACGGATAAATTTCACGGACAGTTATTCTTGACTGGAAACACCGCGGGGTTCAACTCGCGCAACCCCTTCGAAGTGACTCCGCCAGGCATGCAGCCGCCGGGTTACGAGTCCACGCAATTCAGCGGGAGCATTGGTGGACCGTTGACCAAGAAGGCGTCGTTTTTCTTTAATTTCGAACGCCGGGATATTAACGACCTATCTATCATCAGCGCAAAAATCCTCGATCCCAGCTTTAATATTGTTAATTTCAGCGATGCGGTAGCTAATCCACGCGTGCGCATGAATCTGGGCCCGCGATTTGATTACCAGGTTAGTAAAAATAACACCCTCACGGTGCGCTATCAGTATGAGCATAATCGGGTGGACAACAACGGTATTGGACTCTTCAATCTGCCCTCTACCGGATACAACAGCCTGGAAACTGAACAAACGTTGCAAGTGAGCGACACGCAGATTTTAAGTCCCAAGATTATTAACGAGACGCGTTTTCAGTTCATCCGCGAGACCACCAACCAAACCCCCGCTAATCTTGCGCCAACAGTAAATGTGCAAGCAGCGTTTGTAACTGGCGGCAGCACGCTAGGAACTGTGCAGGACGTTCTCGATCGCTATGAATTTCAAGACTACACTTCCATGGCGCTGGGAAAACATTTCCTGAAATTTGGGGTGCGGCTGCGCGCTAACCGCGACTCGAGTGTGGAGACTTCCAATTTCAACGGCGACTTCACGTTCGGGTCGCGACAAAATCCCGGTTGCCCACCCAATGCCACGCCCGCGACATGCCCGTTTATCAGCGGCCTGCAGGCGTATCAAATCACGCAACAGGGATTAGCCGCCGGGCTTACTTTTCCGCAAATTGTGGCTATGGGCGGTGGCGCTAGCCAATACTCGGTTACCACTGGAAGCGCCAGTGCGACGGTCACGTATTTCGATGCGGGACTGTATGTGCAAGATGATTTTCATCTGCGCCCGAATATGACCCTGAGCTATGGTTTGCGATTTGAAAGCCAAAATAATCTCGGCGACCATGCTGACTTCGCGCCACGATTTGGATTTGCCTGGGGATTGGGCGCGGGCGCAAAAAACAGCGCTCCGAAAATTGTGCTGCGCGCCGGCTACGGAATATTTTACGAGCGCTTCGCCTATGATTTGGTGCTACAGCAGGAGAGGCTGAACGGGTTGACGCAGCAGCAATTCGTGGTCACTAATCCAGAGTTCTTTCTTAATAACATTCCCGAGCCCGGCGTGCTGCCAGCCAGCGCAACGGCGCCTACGATATATACTCCGAACCCAAATCTGAGAACTCCGTACATCATGCAAACGGGAATCAGCGTGGAGCGGCAACTCACCAAGAATGCCAACCTGGCGGTGACTTATCTGAATTCCCGGGGCGTGCATGAATTCTTCACGGAAAATATTAACACCCCAGAATGCTCGGCATTTCCGTGCAATCCGGGCACGGCGCCCCGGCCGCTGGCGTCGACGGACAATATTTACCAGTACCAGTCGGAAGGCATTTTTAAGCAGAATCAGTTGATTGTGAATAGCAGCGTGCGAATAGGATCGAAGCTTTCGCTGTTCGGTTACTACACCCTGAATTATGCTAACAGCGATACCGGCGCCGGGGCGGGAAGCTTTCCATCTATTAACAATAATATTGGCCTCGATTATGGGCGGTCGGCTTTCGATATCCGGCACCGTGTATTTTTCGGCGGAACGATTGGGCTGCCATATGCGTTTCGTTTGAGCCCTTTCATGATGGCCAGCTCCGGCACACCGTACAACGTAACGACGGGGCAGGATCTAAATGGCGATTCAATTTTTAATGACCGGCCGTCATTTGCGACGCCGAACTCAATTCCCGCTAACGTGGTGACCAATCGTTTCGGATCCTTCGATGTGGCCCCACAACCCGGGGATCCCAGGGTTCCGATCAATTACTTAACCGGGCCGGGACGCTTTTCGATGAATTTGCGATTGAGCAAGAGTTTTGGATTCGGCAAAAAGACGGAAGCCACAAATACTTTGGGTGGCGGCCAAGCTGCTGGCGGCACGTTTGGGCGTGGACCCGGCGGCCCGGGCGGTCGCGGTGGGGGCGGATTTGGCGGTCGCGGTGGGGGAGGGCCCGATGCGGGGGCGACCAATCACCGCTATAGCCTCACTTTTAGCGTGGCCGCGCGCAATATTTTCAACAATGTGAATCTCACTACGCCCGTCGGCAATTTGGGCTCACCGTTATTTGGACAATCAAACGGCATAGTGACCGGGTTCGGTGGCGGCGGTGCCGGCGGCGGCCCTGGGGGCGCATCGGCCAACCGGAAAATCGATTTGCAGGTGTCGTTCAACTTCTAAAATTAATTCTGGCCGAAAACTACTGCGCGACGGCCTTGTACACTTCTCCACCTTTCATCACAAAGGTTACTTTTTCCATTGCGGTGATGTCGGATAGCGGGTCGCCGTCCACGGCAACGATGTCCGCGTATTTTCCAGGCTCGATGGAGCCAATGTCTTTGGAGCGGCCCATTAATTCAGCTCCATTAATCGTTGCGGCTTTCAAGGCCTCGATAGGTGTCATTCCTCCGCGGACCAGCGCGCCAAATTCTTTAGAAACGAAATCGGGGTCATCGTCGAGGCCATAGGCGATTTTCAGATGATGATCCAATGCACGCTTAAATGCCGGGCCCTGCTCGTTGATGATGGCCACGCCTTTGGCAAAACTCGCGGTGTCGCGGCCCTGCGATAAACCGGTCTCCATGTCGTGTTGAAAACAAAACAGCGTGGGGACCAGCCAAGTGCCGTGTTGCTCCATTAACTTCGCGCCTTCTTCATCGAGCACGGTACCGTGCTCGATGGAATCCACACCTGCGCGAACGGCCGCTTTAATGCCTTCGGAGCCTTCCGCGTGAGCCATAACTTTTTTTCCAGCGCGGTGAGCAATCTCAACGGCCTTGGCCATTTGTTCCTGGCTCAATTCCTGCACGGTGTAGTCGCTGATGGGATCCATGACGCCGCCGGTGGCCATCAGCTTAATCCAGTCCGCGCCGAATTTAATGTCGCGGCGAACGGCTACGCTGACCTGGTCGACGGTGTCGGCCAGGTTTGGTGCACGCGGCAGAGATTTATCTGGAGCGAGTAAATCGGCATCACCGTGTCCGCCGGTAAGCGAGACGAAATTACCTGCGGAGACGATGCGCGGGCCGCGGATCAGTCCGCGTTCAATGCTGTTGCGCAATGCGAGTTGGCCATAACCGATATCGGACTCGCCGGCATCGCGTAGAGCGGTAAAGCCATGATCGAGCCAGATGGTTACGTTGTGCACGCCCCAGATCGCCGCTTGGCCGGACGACATCCGCAAGCCAGACATGGCGGACTGATCCTTGGGGTTGCCGAGCAGGTGCGCGTGGCAATCAATTAAGCCGGGAACGACCGTGTACTTGGAGAGGTCGATGAGCTTTATGCCGGCCGGAGCAGTGGTGACGATGCGGGCTATGCGATCCTTTTCGACGACGATATATGCGTTGGTGGTTATGTGGCCGCTACGCACGTCGATGAGGCGGCCTGCTAAGATCGCGACAGGCGATGCCGAATTTTGTGGGCTCGCCGTCGCTGCTGCCAGCACGGACTGTGACTGCGCTTTGGTGGCGCCAAAACTGCTCAAGAAAAATGTGCCGACGAGTATTGGAAGTTTTAAGCTAGTTTTCACAGGGGCTCCGGAGATCGAAGAATCGTCCGGCAAGAGCTTACGAAGCGAAGGGTAGGGGACGCAACGGTATTATGATGTGGTGTGGATGACGGGCATATGAGGAAAGTGGGCAAGAAGAAATTCGAGAAGGGAACGGAAGCGCGACGCGCGGCGCGGAAGTCGGGGATCGTGCCGGCGAATACGCGGGTGATTGAAGATAAGAGGAAGCGTCCGCCGAAGCATAAGAAGAAATGGTTGGAGAAGGAAGTGGTGGAGATAGTACTGTAAATGGTTACTTTCAGTGAAAACCGGAGTCGAAGAGTTAAAGATCGAAGAAAAACCAACGACCCAAAAAAAACCCAAAGATAAGACCCAAGAGCAAAAGAAAAAAAACAAGACCCGGGTTCAACCTCAACTGCGAACCCGGGGCACCCTACTCGTTCTTAACGAAGAAAGATTGGTGAAATGCTAATTTGTTAGGTTCGAC
>Ga0185299_10001287_pt1 | contig 50637 bp, 56 predicted proteins | sample PaiPotPPA55metaG_FD_128002 | JGI IMG/M metagenome (GOLD analysis project Ga0185299, IMG submission 128002) | Iron sulfur acid spring bacterial and archeal communities from Banff, Canada, to study Microbial Dark Matter (Phase II) - Paint Pots PPA... ... | reverse complement strand
CAGCCATCATCTTCACCTCATTCCACGTCCAAGTTCAGTACTCGACCAGCATCCTGCCATTTCTGGCGTATGCGTTGATCATTGGACTAATCGCGGGCTGGTTGATGCAACGGACCAGAAGCGTATTGGCGCCCGCAATCTTCCACGCGGGCACTGACATTCCGATCTTCTTGGTCTACCTCTCGTACGTTTCGCCATGACAGGGTCAGTAGGCAGCGACGATCCAAACTCACGCTGAGCAGGAGATCTGGACCCGCGCCGGGTCACGGCGGGTCACAGATTCCCGGCACCAGGCGGCTCTAGGAGGACACGGACGGACGCCTTGGACCGGCAATTTGAATTCAGGCGGGCATCTCCGGAGTCGCCGGGACACTCGAGGACAGGCAACCAAGACGGTTCGGGACCGTGAGGACGAGGGTTCAAATCCCTCGCCCCCGACCATTTTTGTATTCTTGGGTTCAAGGAGTCGATGCAACACCCATCCCTAGGGAGGTTGTTGCATGCGATTACAGGACCGGAAGAAACAGCAGCTGTTCTGGACTCAAATCAGAGCTGGCCTGGCTTGCTCCGCGGAGGCTCCAAGCTGAGGACGCAACGGTCAGGACCGTGAGGTGCCCGGTTCGAAAATCACAGGCCGGCGCGCCTGAGGACGCACAGGGCAGGACCGTGAAGCCCCCATGGTCAAATCGCGGGGACTCGACCAATGGGTGCGTGATCTGGAAGTGGGTTGCTCAAGGTAACCCCTGGATAACAGCAACATCGATGAGCGCACGTCACATCGGGCTCCGCATCACTTCCGAGGCGCCGATCGGCGGCGATCTCTTGGAGGAAGTTTCGAACCCCCCAGCAGGCGAGAAAGCTTATCCACCGCATCAGCGAGGCGGCGCGCCTCATGCTTGGCCGTCTCGGCGCTCGCGGCAGCTAGACGAGCGTAATCGTAATAGGCGCGGACGGTCTCCCGAGCCGGTAGAAGCAGCTTCTCGCCCATGCGGATGGCTTGCAGGGCGAGCTGGCTGAGTTGCTCATTATGGCGGCGCAGGGCTACTAGGTTCGGCCTCAAGCTCGTCGACTCGTGGGCTCATGGAGACTCGTTCTCGAGCAGATTCCGCTCGACCTTATCAGGACTATGAATCGGCTCGGGGGAGTCGCTGTCATCCGGTCGGATCATGCCGGCCCTGCTCCGATTTCCTTCGCTGTTGTATGCCTGCGCACCCACCAACGCACGCGACCCCGGGTCTTCATCTGTACGCCGGCCGGGTCGAAGGCGGGTCACGCATTTCCGGATCCAAGCGGCTCCGCGACGTCACATCAGAAGACATCAAGTGGCGTCGGCGGCCGCTTCCTATTGCGGTTGCGTGGCTTTAGAGCCATGTGCCGGAGCGAACTCCTCATCCTCAACCTGAAATCTCTTCTTCTGTTGTGAGCTTGTGCACCGGAGGCGAAAAGAAGCGCTGAGCAACTAGCGTCGGAAGTATTGCGGAGAGGATGACCGTCGTTATGAGTATCGAGAACTGGGCGCGGTCGATGATGCCCGCGTTGAGCCCGAACAGCGATGAAATCGTCCCGAATGTGAGCCCAGTACTCATAAGGAGCGTGGTGTACATGGCGTGGGGCCGGACAAAGCGGATTGCGACCGGGAGTACTCCAGCAAACTTCGCTGCGATCTTGACCAGGAAGAAGCCTCCGAGGAGAAGCAGCCCGCCCGCGAGCTCGCCAACGCTCACGTTGAGGCCGCCTCTCAGGAAGAAGAACGGGGTAAGGAACGAGAAGGCGACCACACGCATGCGCTTTTGTTGCTCCGGATTCCGCTGAAAGACCGGCGCCACCGCCAGCCCGAGCAAGAAGGCTGGCAGAACAGCCTGGCTGTGGGCAAGGTTGGCGGTCCACATCAGAAGAAAGAGGGCGAAGAAGGCACCCTTGATCTCCGGTTCGATTACGCGGTCACCATAACGGCGGAAGAATGGCCGCTCCAAGAGCACCATGGCCGCGATGACGGCTATCGAGACGACCGCGAACAAGGCCAGGTATGGGGTCGGTGTGATGAATAGAACGGACAGAGCGATGACAGTGCCGAGGTCCGTGACGAATGTGGCCGCCATTATGAGCTTTCCGATCGAGGTCTTGGTGAGACCTGTCTCGACGAGCACGGCGTAGACAACCGCGAGCGAGGTCGTCGACAGGGCGATTCCGGCGATCTCGGACTGCCTGACGTTCCAGCCGGCAACGAAGTAGGCGAACAAACCGGTGGCCACGAGCGGAGCCAGGAAGGAAAGGCCGCCGATGGCCAGGGCCTGCTTGGGCCTCTCTCTCAACACTCTCGGATCGACCTCCGCCCCGGCCAGAAAGGTGAGCAGAACCCCGGCAAAGGATGCGATGAAGTCAATCCAGGGCGTGGTCGTCAGATGAGCGAAGTTTCCGGCCAGCACACCGAGACCGATCTCTATGATCGCCGATGAGATGGCCAGTTCCACGCTGAACATCGAGGCGACGAGAATCAGTGCGGCGGCCAAGGTCGCAATCTCGAGATCGTTCATCAGGACCCTCCTCTTGATTCGCGGAGGGCTGGATGCCGGCCACTACCACGAAATTTGTGGTAGAGGCCATCAGCCGGCATGGTGCCGGCGGTTTCAGCGGGCGAGCCTCATCGCCCCGAAGAAAGGTTACCTCGTCTCTTCGTCACACGGTGCAACGCATTCGCGACCCTGCGCCGGAGCGGAGAGTGTCTAGGACGAGCTCTTCCCGTGCGGCGACAGCGGGCTGCGCCGGCGCGCTGTGGTCGCTAGTCGTGCCAGCTTGGAATGAGGGTGATTGTGCTCAGCCAGGTGATCGGCGCCGGTCGCACAGGGATGGCAGAACTCGACCTGGATGGTCGTGTGCCCAATATCGAATCTCTCGCAGAGTCTCGACTCCAGCTCCCGCATCACGTGCTCCGATTCGGCTAGCGATTGGTCCTCAACGACGACGTGTGCGCTGAGAGCAAGGTGCTCGGACGATATCGACCAGACGTGCAGATCGTGCAGCGCCGTGACGCCCTTGACATCTCCGATTTCCTTACGGATCGCCGAGAGGTCCATGCCACGAGGCGTCCCCTCGAGCAGGATGTTTACCGTCTCGCGCACGATCTTCAAGGCATTCCAGCCGATCAGAGCGGCGATGAGTATTGATACGAGCGGATCGGCGTACAGCCAGCCCGTCAAGAGGATGACGATGCCCGCCACGATCACTCCGATCGAGGCGACGAGATCACCTACCGCGTGCAAGACCGCGGCGCGGATGTTCAGATTTGAACCCTGCTTGCGAAAGCTCAACGCGACGTAGCTGTTGATGCCCACGCCGACCAGGGCGGAGAGGATCACGATGCCGCCCTGTACCGGCTCGGGGTGAACAAATCGTTGAGCCGCTTCCCAGGCGATCACAAAGACGAGCACGATCAACGTCGCCCCGTTTGCCATGGCGGCCAGGATTCCCGCGCGGTGGTAGCCGTAGCTGCGAACCTCATCGGCAGGCCGCTCTGTTTGCTTGACCGCAAACCAAGCCAGTCCCAGGGCGAAGATGTCAGTTGTGACGTGACCTGCGTCGGAAAACAGCGCCAACGAATGTGACCAGACGGCGCCGACAAGTTCGACAACGAGGATCGCAACAGTTAGCAGCAGCGCCTGGCGCAAGCGGCCACTGACGATGGCTTCGAGGTGCTCGCTGATAGGCGGCTGCTCGGTCAGGGTCTCCGTGTGTGCCATCGTCAGCATGCTAGCCAGATGCTCCGTGAAATGAACCCCACATCGACCTTTCCGTCACTGCCCCATCATGCCCCCGCATCATTGCGGGCATCCCGTCCCTTACGAATCCGCTTACCTCTTGCGAATGCGCGCGAATGGCGTTCGTTAGTTGTGGATCGCTCGAAGTCTCTGTGACAACCACCCCTTTGGCCGTCAGGGTCAACTGCCTTCGGTAACCGGCCGAATTGCGGAATAAAGTTGGCAGGCTCGAGCTCATGCAGGTGACCTCCGCTTGCTGGTTGAGATGCGTGTACATGCTCGACACGTGAGTCTGGAGCTGCGCGACCAGGTCTGGAGCATCGGACTCGGTCGTGGTGCGTACGCCCCCGTCGATCACCTCGACCGCTCGTCTTATCTCGGTGTGGCGATCGAAGAGATGCAAAGTCGTCTGGGCACCCAGCCCGTGAAACAGACGACGCCGACCAACCCGAAGAGCGGTAGTAGCGGAGGGGTGAGTCAGCGCGGTCAGTGGGGGGAGCGATTTCCGGGCCCTTTACTCCGAATTAGCGGTAAAGGGCATCCGTGCGATCGGTCCCTCACCATAGGGACCGCTGTGCTCAGGATCCTGACGATCGCCGCCGTCATCTTGCCGCTCGCGATTGACACATTTGTGCTCAGCACCGCCCTCGGCGTTGCTGGTTTGGCAAAGCGCGAGCGGTTCCGGACGAGCCTGATCCTGACCACCTTCGAGGCCGGGATACCGGTAGTTGGCTTCCTGGTCGGCACTGGACTCGGCAGCATCATCGGTCAGTGGGCCGACTACATCGCCGCCGCCGTACTGGCCGTGACCGGGGTTTGGATGCTGTGGCCGAGGGGCGGCGAAGTAGAAGCCGAAGAGCAGAAGGTGCGGCTCCTCGAATCGGCTCGTGGGTGGGCGATCCTTCTCCTCGGACTCAGCATCAGCCTCGACGAATTGGCCATCGGGCTTGGAGTGGGCCTGCTGCGCTTGCCTCTAATCCTGCCTATAACTCTGATGGCGGTTCAGGCATTTCTCGCCGCCCAGCTAGGGATGAGGCTCGGATCACGGATAGCTGAGAAAGCACGGGAGGCTGCTGAAAAATTCGCGGGAGTAATTTTGCTGGTGGCCGCAGCACTTGTGGCCGTGGAGACGCCACTAAAAACCTGACGCGACCAGCGGATGGGTCGTGTTGCCGCGGGGCTCCCGAGATGGCTGTCGATCGCTGACGGCCTAGGATGTCGAGCGCGATGGGTATGGCGGAGGCAAGTAGACGATCCGGGAGGCTGTGGGATCAACCGATCTATCTAAGGGTCGCTTGGGTTCTTCTTCTGGTCCTCAGCGCCTTTCCGGTCGCCGCCTCCATAGCGGACTTGGTCGGGATCGGAAATACTGGTCTGCCCGCGGACCACGGCGCCGCGTTCGCTTCGGTGGCCGGAGCTACCTGGACCACCGCGCTAGCTGCCTCGCCAGGGGTCGCCAGCTATATCACTCTTTTGGAGTACGGATACGCGATACATGAGTTGGTCTTCGGACTGCTGTTCTTGGTCATCGTCGCAGTCCCCGTGCGGCGCGGGGCGGCGTGGGCCTGGTGGGCTTGCTGGACTGTACTCATTGCAGATATTGGCTACCCGCTGACCTTCGGCCGCTACGATCCGACGCTGCTCCGCCAGAGCCTGATCGCGGATATCTCATTGCCCATTGTGCTCCTGGTTCAGGTCAGGAGATTCTTCGCTGCAGGTAGTCAGGATGGGTGACTATGAGCTCGGCGCGGTGCTTCTGCGGGGAGAAGGTTGCGTAGGTTGATGGCCGCTGGTCGCGAAGGGCACCGCGAAGCGACGCGAACAAGGGCGAGAACGCCAGGTTGTCGTCGCGTCGGCGTGGGCAAGACCTGGAGTTCGGGATCCGGCGACTGGTGCTGGACAACGCCGGCATGCCGCATAAGATGCCGTCGGTTTGGGCTCGTCGCGCGCGGCCAGGGTCCCTGCAAACGGTTGGACAATCCGGGCGCGGTTCGGAAATCAGCAGCGTCGCCAATCGGTAGATATTAGCCGCGCTGATAACCATGACTGAAGAGAGCTGAGTTACAGGCGTTGAGGAACAGCTCAATCTTTTCTCGTACGAATAGCTTAGGTATCGGCATATCGGAGAAGGGAGATGGTCATCGCTAATCCTGATCACGACCGGGAACCAGATCGCCAACGCGTCTGCTCGAACGTGGCCGCCGCTTTCGGCTAGGGCCCCAAGAACCAAGACATGATGCCCTCCGACACCGACACCTACTTCAATGTTGCGGGCGTTGCCTCGGTCAAGTGGGACGCGCACGGCGAGTCGGTCCTGGTGGAGTGGGATGGCTGGGCGGATTCAGCGCAGTTCGCCGCCTTGCTCGACGCCGAGGTCAGGGCTTTGAGGGAGAATCGCTCGTCTCGCCTTTTGGCCGACTGCAGGCGTCAGAGGGTATTGCGCCCCGACGACCAGGATAGGGCGCACAGAGAGTGGCTCCCCAGGGCTTTGGCCGCCGGCCTGAAACGCTTCGCGATCGTCCTTCCGACCAGCGTGTTGGCCGCGATGAACGTGCAAGATCGGCTCGGCAAAGTCCCTAGCGCGACTCTCGACATCGCTTACTTCGAGGAGGTTGACGAGGCCAGGGCGTGGCTCAACCGCTGACTTGCAACTCGAAAGCGTGCTTCCAGACGTGTCCATCCCCCTGACCAAACGCCTCCTCGATGCTGGGGCGTCGGTTGCGGATACGCGGGCTAACGGACTATCGAAGGAAACACGCTGGGCCGGCTATTTTGCGGTCGAGGTATCCGGCCCCATGAAACCGACTACGCCCAATGAGGAGCATTAGGCGGGTGCCTCAGGATTCCACTCCGCCTCGGGTTGGAGAGACCTGTGCCGAGCAGATGCTCCTAGAGGGCAGCTGTCCCCTGTGTCGCGTTACTCTCGAAGTTCACGGCGTCGCATCGTGTTGTCCTTGCTGCGGATGCGGTTGGCGCGCGACGATCAAGTCGATTGAACTGCTCTCATGCAGCCTGCATCCCATTTGTGCCTGCCAGCATTGGGTGACGATATGCGAGGCGGTCGACCGCGTGCTCAACACGACCTGGCATCGACAGGATCGCGGACGACTTCAGAATCAAGCCTAGTTTCCGGTCAGCCTAGATTTGGTCGAAACCGAAGACAATGCCGTCGCCAATGACGCCTACTTCGATGCTCGGGCGTGGTCATCTGGGATCCCATCGCTGGAAGCACTTCGGCGCGACGCCTGACAGTGCCGTGGCCAAGATTCACAAGAATCATCACAGCTTCGGCAGCAGCGTCTCAAGTTGCCACCGCTGACGCTCGCGTTGCAACGCCGGGCTGCCGTCATGCCGCCACTAGAAGCCTGAGACCAACTAGACCAAGCGCGATCGCAAGGAGCCGGATGATCCAACTACCTGTCACCCGTCGGGAGAGTGCGGCCCCAAATGGCGCGCCGAGCACCACGCCGGCAGCAAGCGAGAGCGTCAGTCCGAGGGTGCCACCGTAGTCCGACTCGAAGACATGCGTGGCGGTGCCGGCACTGGACGTGAATATGAGCACGAAATGCGATGTGGCGGTCGCGATATGTTCTGGGAACTCGAAAAAGGTAGTGAGAAGTGGGACATGGATGATCCCTCCTCCGATACCGAGCAGACTGGAGACGAAGCCGACCACGACGCTCGCCGCCATTGCGAGCCCGAGATTGAAGCGATATCGATGCGTCGAGCCCTCCGAGTCAGTGATCGTCCTTTCGACACTGAACGGAGCGGAGCTCAACAGTGGGAACCGGCCGTGCGGCCTGATCGCGAGGTAGATGCCGGCAACGAGGAGCGTGATGCCCATGATCAGCTGGAACTGCACCCTCGGAATGGTCCCCACCACGATTGCGCCGAGGATCGCACCAGGTACGGTGGCGACCGCTAGCCAGCCACCGCTTTTGTAGTCGGCAAGGCGCAGGCGGTAATAGCTCAGCGAACCTGAAGAAGCGTTGGCGAGCACGACGACCAGGGACACGGCGGTCAAGCGAGCGGGTGAGTCATGGGGATACAAAAGCAGGAGTAGCGGTACCAGCACGAAGCCGCCGCCGGCTCCGATTAGAGTGCCGTAGGCTCCGACCAGTAGGCCAATTGCTGCGAGGCCGACATAGGCAACGAGGGAGTTCACGCTGACATCCGCGTCCGGCCCACGTCACAGCAATTTTGCGCCACAATTTGGCGGTCAATGAAGCGCGGCTACATTGCGATGCAAGAGCCTGTAGTTCAACTAATATCTGGACCGTGCGAAGTCTCGGCTTCAGCCTCGAGCAGGTACGTACGTTCATCGCCGTCGCCAGCGCCCAGAACATGTCTCGCGCCGCGGCCGCGGTCCACCTGACCCAGGGTGCTGTGACGCAGCAGGTGCACCATTTCGAACGAGCGCTCGGCGTTCAGCTCGTCGAACGCACTCGGCATGGCGTCCGGCTCACACCGGCCGGGAGCGCGGTTGCGCAGGCCTGCCTTACCGCGGCGCGGGAGCTCGAGTCGATCGAAGAGGCCGCTCGTTTGTACCGAACGATGGAGGTCGGAGCACTGCGGATCGGGGCGGGGCCGACCTGCGCCGGCCACTATTTGCCTCCTCTCCTGGCAAGGTTCGCAGAGCAGTTTCCACAGGTCGAGATAGTCGTAACCGTGGGCAACTCGCCTTCCGTCGCCGAACTGGTGGCGTCGGGACAGCTGGATTGCGGTCTGATCGAAGGTCCGGCCGCAGATCCGAAGCTCGAGGAGCGCCTTCTCCTCGAGGACGAGTTGGTGGTTGTGACCGGGAGCGGGCACCCATTAGCCAGATCCAAACATGTCACGCTGGCCGACCTCGCGCCTCACCGCTACCTCTCGCGCGAGCCGGGTTCAGCACTCGAGCACTCGGCACGGGAGATGCTCGGCGACGCCTACGAGCAATCCCCTCATCTGGTGCTGAATCAGCTCGATGCCGTTCAGGCCGCAGCGGTGAGTGGCCTCGGCTACGCCGTTCTCCCGCTGGTCGCGGTCGCGCGTGAATTGAAGGATCGGACCTTGGTGCGGCTGCCGCTGCCTTCGAAGTCGCGCTGGATAAGAGCGGTTCGGAGGACAGCGAGCCACGTTCCGGCAGTTGACGAGTTCTGGCGCTTCCTGCCAGCCGCCAAAGAGGTCGTCGATGCGGATTCCGAGCCTGCCTGAAAGCGCACTGGGTTCAGAGCCTGGGCAGGGCAGTACCCGTGCCTGACCTCAGCAACCTCATCCACAGCCTTGCCGGTCATTCGACCGTGGCCGACACGGTGGCTCGGTTCGCGGCCGACGACCTGGTCTATTTCGCGATATTCGTGGTGGCTTTGTTGTTCGTTCGGCACCTCTCGCTCCGTCCTTTTCTTGCCGCCGTCACGGCTACGGTGTTCGCAGTCGGCCTGGCGGCCGTGATCGGCGCTGTCTACTACGTTCCCCGACCCTTCGTCTCCGAGCACTTCACCGCTCTTGTCCAGCATGCCGCTGACGCATCGTTTCCGTCCGACCACCTGGCTGCGATGGGGTCGGTGGTCGGCGCGGCCTGGATGGTTGCTCGACGGCTTGCCCTGGCCACCGCAGCGGCGGCATTGGTGGTCGCCTTCGCGCGGGTCTATGTCGGCGTCCACTGGGTTACCGACGTGGCCGCCGGGTTCCTTCTTGGCCTAGTCTGTGGTGTCGTCGCCTGGCGTCTGTACGTCTTCGCCGATCAGTGGGCACCGCCATTCGACCCAGTCCTCCGCAAGTGGCACTTGCGTCCGGGTACGCGTGCCGGTGGCTGAAAGGGAGACCGGGACGCAATTGCCCGGATCCTCGCAGCAGCCGCGGCATTCAGGTCCGCTGGTGGCGATGGCAATTCTCTATCTCGCCGCGGTCTCGGGCTTCATGATCTGGCGCGGCATCTCGGTCTCTCCCGACTATCTGCTGCTGCTCATGCTGCCGATAGCGCTGGTCACCGGGCGATTCCTTCGCTTCCTACGCGACTGGGTCCCTTTCATCTTGATCTTCCTGGCCTGGGAGGCGATGCGAGGTGTGGCTCCCAAAACCGGCATTCCGCCGCACGTCGGCGACCTGGCCGGCCTGGAAAAGGCGTTGTTCGGAGGCCACCTGCCCACGGTTGTCCTCCAGGCCTGGTTGGCGAATCCTCCAGGCAGGCTGGTCGCATATGCGGCGACAGTCGTCTATTTCTGTCATTTCGTATTTCCGCTGGGAGTCGCGCTGGCACTGTGGCTGGTCGATCGCCGGCAATTCATTCGGTTCACGACCGCGCTGATGGGCATGGCCTTCATCGCCTTCGTGATCTTTCTTCTCGCGCCCACCGCCCCGCCGTGGTACGCCGATTCGCATGGGGTGATCACCGGGGTGACCAAGATCATCTCGACCACTCTTCCCAGTGCGATCAGTCCCTACTACGCCGTCCTCAATCCGAACCCCGTCGCTGCATTTCCGTCTCTGCATTCCGCATTCCCCTTCCTGGGCTACCTGGCAATTCGGGAGACCTTCTCGAGGCGTGTTTCATGGCTGGCGCTCGGCTGGTGCGTCGCCGTCTGGTTCAGCGTCGTCTACCTCGGCGAGCATTACGTGGTCGACGTCGTCGCCGGCGTCGGCCTCGCGGCAGGGAGCTGGTGGGTTCTCAACCACATCGTTGCGCCCAGATACAGCGCCCTGCGGCGAGCTCCTGAGCTGCCGGCATTCGCGGAACTGCTTACGCCAGCAGGTATCGCCGCTGATGAAGCGGCCAACGCGAGTAGCGATGGGGCGAAGGTGGCACCGTGAATACAATCTTGCTAGCGATCACGATTCCATTCAGCCCGGTCGCCTTGCAGTTAGGCCCACTCGCCATCCGCTGGTACGGCATCGCCTATGCGGTGGCCTTTTTGGTCGGCGGTCGGCTTGCCCTCGGCCACACCCGACGCCGAGGGATTCCAGACCAGGTCGTCAACTCGATCATCTTCTGGGCAATCGTCTGCGGCCTCGTCGGCGCTCGCCTTTACTTTGTCGTCCAGTCCGGTGTGTGGTGGTACTTGACCCACCCAGCTCACATCCTCGCCTTCTGGGAGGGCGGCATGGCCTACTTCGGCGCCATATTTGCCGTGCTGGCGGTGCTCCTGGTCGCGAGTCATCGCCTCCGCGTGAGTTTCTGGATCCTGCTCGACGCAGGCGTCCTTTTCGCTGCCGTCGGCCAGCCGATCGGTAGGCTCGGAAACATCATGAACGGCGAGATTCTGGGTCCACCGTCGTCCCTCCCCTGGGCTTTCATCTACACCGATCCCCGATCGATGGCACCGCACCTCGGTGTCGCATACCAGCCGGCAGCCGCGTACGAAGGCTTGGCCGCCCTCGCGATCCTGGCGGCTCTGCTCTTGTTGAGGCGGCGAGGGGTGCCGGACGGGGTCGTTGGAATCTCGTATCTCGTCCTTTACTGCATTTCGCAGTTGATCGTCTTCTTCTGGCGGACCGACTACGAGACGCCAGTGATCTGGCTAGGCCTCCGACAGGCCCAGCTCACGGCAATTGCCATACTCCTTCTCGTAGTCCCGCCGGTGATCTATTTCTGGTGGCGTGCGACCGAACGGGGCAGCACCGGTCGCCCGAAACGCGAACGGCTACTCTGGTCGCCGCCGCCCTGATCGGACGATCGGGGCATCTGGGGGTTCAATCCGAGTCAGTGGGAAGCGCGCGAGCGAACCAAACCCAGGTCGTGCTCACCGGCCGCGCGCCACCAATCGCGTTGAGCATGAGGTAGCTCCAAACCGCTCGGCCTTTTGCTTCCAGCCTCGTCTTGTCCGGGATGCACCGATTCAGTTTCTGATTGGCGAGTAATTCAGACCGAATTCGATTGACCAAGTGCTAGCGTGGGACGAGTGACCCCTTCGCGGCGCGATTTGTTGGTGGAGCGCGGTCTGATCGAGAGCGCCGGGCTCGGCCACGAAATGATCCAGCGCATGGCCGATAGGCAGACGGCGCTCTACGTGTGCCGACGCTGCCTTCTGACGTTGACCGTCGGATATCCAGCGGGTTCGGCAGACCGAAACATGAGGCTGATGTCGGCGCCCGCATTGACGACCGCATGCTCGGGAAAAGGGTACATCGCTACCTGACGATCACTCTGTCATGAACCTAAAGCTGCATGGCACAGTAAACCTATCGCGCCGAAGCGTCCTTCTCCCAACGACCGGTGTCGAGTGCGCCTCGCTCCGACACCCGTTAACCGCATGCGCGCACACCAAGACTCGACCAACGGAAAAACTGCCGTCGATGGCGACCTCTCCGAAAACCGACGTGACAGGAAGCCTCATGACGCCCGGAACCAATGAGCCGAGTGTCTAGGACCTACCTGAAGGAGGTGATGCTAGAGTCCATCCAACCGCCGCCGACCTGACGAAAATTCGTGATCGGGTCTGGCGAAATTTCGTGAGCGCCTACAAGCACCGGCTGCCGATCCCCGGCGCGAAGCTCGCCTCGTCCTTATATGTGTGAGTTGCCAGCATATGTGGAGCTGTCGCCGGGTCACAGCCGGGTCACACATTCCCGGAACCGGACGGTCATAGGAGGTCATCAAAGGACACGAAGGCAGCGCCACTTGAGTTCAGGAGGCGCTTGTGGGAGCCAGAGGGACACCTGAGGAAGCGCCACCGACACGGTTCGGGACCGTGAGGCCCCGGGTTCAAATCCCGGGCCCCCGACCAATTTTGAATTCAGAAACGTCAATTACTGCTCTACGCCCAGCCCTCCATGTCACAGCCGTGTCAACAGATTTCCCAGCGTATGGCATCATGTATGGCGTGAAACGGACCACGATCTACCTGCCCGAAGACTTGAAGAGCAGCCTTGCTCGAGCCGCGCACGAAGCAGGCCGGACCGAGGCGGACATGATCCGCGAGGGAGTCGAACGCCTACTGCAATCGCGCCACACCGAGCCCAGACTTCCATTGTTCAAAAGCGGCAAAGCTGATTTGGCGGAGAAGGTCGACGAGCTCCTGGCCGGCTTCGGCGAGGAGTGATCCTGCTCGACACCAGTGGTTTGTTGGCTGCTATCGACGGCAGTCAGAACCAGCACGCAGAGTCCGCAGCAACCCTACGTGAAGCGAGCGGACCTCTGCTCTTGTCGCCGTTCGTTCTGGCCGAGCTCGACTATTTGCTCGCCACCAGAGTCAGTCGTCGTGCTCAACAAGCGCTGCTAGGCGAAGTTGCCAGAGGGGCCTACCGGCTGGAGCCTTTCGGCGCCGAGGACGTAGCGTTAGCGGCTCACGTCCTAAGGCGCTACAGAGACCTTGAAATTGGCCTAGCGGACGCTTCGATCGTGGTGCTTGCCCAGCGCTATGGAGTCCTCGACGTGCTCACACTCGATCATCGGCATTTCCAGGCGCTGCGGGGACCCGGAGGCAAACGCTTTCGACTTCGCCCGGGCCCTTGAGTTCCAATTACCGGCTTGCTGTGGGATCCCACGATCGAGGCGAGTCTAGAAGTCCTCGCCAGCGTCTCGACCCGACGATCCGAGGGGTCGAGCCTCCTCTCCACTAGGCCCTTCGCCTCCAGCACGTCGGCCAGCGCGGTGATGTTGGACGGATCGTAGCCGAGCTGTACCGCGGCCTCTCATTGGGGCATGGGGTGGTTCAGCCGCTGGAGCAAGGGAGTACCTCGCGGGCGGGACGACGATGGACCCGCTCGACCAATTCGAACTCCTTTGGACCGACTCGAGAGGCTTTCAAATGGTCGTGTAATTTCGCATTTGTGGCTAATGACCGACTAGGCCTCGCCCAGAAGTTTCAACCCGTACCGTGCTTTGAGCTCAGGCACCCAGTCCATGAAGTGACTCTCGTTGTAACGCGCCGCGATCGCCTCGTGCTCGGCACCGCCCGGCTTGGCGCCTGCCGCGAAAAGCTCAGAGATTTCGACGAAATAATTCTGAAAGCCCGCCTTGCAGATGAATTCCAGAAGCCTGGCAGGCTGATCGGTCGGGTTCCAGAACGTGTGCGGGACGCCGCAGGGCTTGTAAATGTAGGTGCCTGGTCCCGCCTCGGCCACATCGTCCCCAACCCGCACACCAACCCGGCCCTCGAGAACGTAGGACAGCTCGTCCTCCATTTTATGTGTGTGCGGAGGGATGAGGCATCTGGCTTCGATCGGGTGCTCGACGATTGCGAAGCGGCCACCCGTCTCGTGACCCCACACCTTGAAGTCCACGCCCAGCGCTCCGAGGCTGACCGACCTACCTTCACCTGGGCGAACGATCAGCAACCGTTGCTCTAGAACTCTCATATCAATTTGACTCCTTGGCCTATTCGGGACACACAGTTGTATACTGATCGTGACAATAGCTGCTGACCCGGACCTTGTCAATATCAAGTCACATTGGAGATCCCTGAAATCACCAGGAAGTATCTGCTCAACCGTCGCGCCGAGCGGCAAGACGAAACCCGCGAGCGCATTGTCGACTCGGCAGTTGCGCTTCACCACACGATCGGGCCGGCACATACGACCGACGTGGCCATCGCGGAGAAGGCCGGTGTGACCCGCAGGACCTTCTATCGACACTTCCCTGACGAGCTCTCCCTTTTCCGTGCCTGCACAAGCCACTCGTTCGAAAAGTGGCCACCTCCCGAGCCCGCCAAATGGCGTCGGGTCGACGAGCCGCAGGAACGACTCCGGCTGGCTCTGGGTGAGCTCTACGCTTACTATCGGGTTGCCGGGCCCGGCCTCGCAGTCATCATGCGCGACAGGGGTCTCCTCCGAGCGGAGCTCCTCGCGTTGCCAGGTCGCGCCGATACGCTACGTGCTATGCCCGGTGTGTTGCTGGAGCCGTGGAAGGCGCGCGGACGCAGGCGCCAGGTGCTCGCTGCCGCCCTCGTTCATGCCACCGCCGTAACGACCTGGCAGTCCTTGGTCATGCAGCAGCATCTGTCGGACTCCGAAGCGGAGGAGCTGCTGATCGCAATGGTGCAGGCGGCTGCGCAAGGCGGGCGCCAGAAGCCGGAGTAGCCCTCGAGTATTCCAAATACTGCGACGATCGCCAGCCTCACTACTCCGGGTTCGCGGGCCGGGTCGAATAGAGCTCGAGGTTGAATGCGGCGCCCCCCAACCAGCTTGGCAGGTGCACTTACCTCGTGCAGCTCGAACACCGAATCTTCGGTATGCGTGGCAGCGATCGCGTCGGGATCGTGCGCAGTCCAAGGCGCGCTGTACTCCATTGCGAATTCCATCAAGTTCTTGGCCACGCTTCATTCCCCCGTGTAGATTTGCTGCCAGTAGAGGGCCTCATTTAGTGACGCCCTTCCGATTGGGCCTTCGCCGCCCATCCCTTGGGCGCGACCCGATATCGACGCGGCGCTTCGGGGGTTGGCGTCGTGTTTCCCAACGATCTTCACTAGAGAAGCAGGCGCCGACCTGCCTCCGCGAGCCAACGCTCATATCGCTCCGACGTCCAGCCCCTTTCCCGCACCAGTTGGCGGAACGTGTCCGGGCCTCCGATCGCGTACAAGATGTCCGTCGCGCTCGCAACGTCCAGATCGCGCCGCAGCGCCTTTCTCTTGGCGAGCGATCGGGCGACCGCGCCCACCGCGGCGAGGTGGCGCTCCTGCCAGCGCTTCCACTCCCGGGACACCTTGGGATCGGCACCGGATGCAGACCTCAAGACGTCGGCGACCACCTCGCTTCGCTCATGGAGCGCGCGCAGGATGCCGGCGCCAATCGCGAGCTGTCGCTTGGGGTCGGTTTCGGCCAGCACGTGCTCGACGCTTAGGTCAGCCGAGCTCGTCACCAGGTCCGCCAGGCTTCGAACCAGGTCGGGTTTGGATCGGAAGTACAGGTAAACCGTGGGGAGGGAAACACCGGCCGAATCTGCCACGCCCTGCATCGTGGCTGTGCTGTAGCCGCGCGCCTTGAACACCGCCTCGGCGGCCTTAAGGATTGCAACCTGAGTCTGGTTTCGCCTCTCCCGACGTGCTGGTGAGCTGTAGCTGCGGGTGGTTGCGCGTGCGGTGACCATTGGCTATATGATACCTCTAGTTGCCTATATGCTAGCTATAGCCAATTAACCAAGGAGCAACACATGACCGATACCATCGTCAACCCGCTCACCGGTTACACGATCACGTTCCTCGAGGCGTCCGAAGAGCTCTTCCGATTCAGGGAGGTCGCCCTGCCGAGCACGTACGGACCGGCCCTTCACGTTCACCCACTGCAGGAGGAGCGCTTCGAGGTAATCCGCGGCAGCGTCGAATTCGTGATGGGGACACGGAAGATCGTCTGCCATCCCGGCGAAAGTGTCGTTGTTCCAGCCGGCGTCGCCCACACCTTCAAGAATGCCGCTGACGGCGAATCCGAGATGTTCGGTGAGTACCGGCCCGGCCTGCCAGAACACTCGCGCCGGTTCTTCGAAGTGTATTTCGGGTTGGCGCGTGCCGGGCTGACCGACCTGAAGGGGTTGCCGTCCATCTGGCAGATCGCCGTTGAGATGCCGACGATGTCGGACCACGTCCGACTCGCGTCCCCGCCGTGGGCAGTCCAGCGGCTGGTTCTCGCCGTGCTCCGGCCGATTGCACGGCTTATAGGTTATCGACCGTTCGAATTGGAGGCACCTTCTGCCTTCGAGATGTTGCCCGACCCCGGAGCGTCGACGTAATGGAGCTCGTCGGGCAGAGGAGGACGCTCCAAGTTAGGGATGTCGAGCAGAGGTGACCGAAGCACAAGACCGTGGCGCCTATCCTGCCTGCATCGGGGGATTCTCATCGGTTCGATGACCACGACGGTTCTCGCGACCGGCCCTTCAGGTCTTGCTCGGGCTGACTTGGCAACCAGGTGGGTCTACGAGGTTTCGCAATGGGAGCCGGAGATTGCCGCCTCTGGCTTGACAGGCTCCGAGCTCGGGAGTAGACAAGGCCCACGATGGAGGGCGTGTGCGCGCCGCCGAGGTGCTGCCAACACCAGCGCCTTTGGTTTGCGGCTCTGATTGCTTCGTTCGCCCTGGTCTCGTGTGGCAACGCCACTTTCACGATTGTGGGAACGAGCAACGGCTGAAGACGTATCTCGTGATATCCGGCAACGCCGACGATGTCGCACAACTGAAAGAGGATTACGCCAGCCATGCCAGCATGGGACAGATACTGGATGGTGATCAGCACTCTGGAGATTTGATCTGCGAGCATGACTCCGCGAAGAACGGGCACCATCTCCACTTTGCTCTGTACGGACGCACCATATCCAGCGCGCAATGCCAGCTGGTCTTCGGGGAATTCCCATGACCCGGACGCACTGAAGAAGGGACGTGCTCCTTGTAGGGTAGCCGTGTATGAACCGGCTGTTCGGGAGGCGTTCCAAGTCACCTGAAGACAGGTTCGCGGACGAGATGGTGCTGCTGGCCCGAAGCCTTGCCGGCTTCAAGGCCGAGCGCATCGATGGCTTCAGGCTGCAGCTCGAACTTCCAGGCCGCTCGCCAATCATCATGAACCTCGGCAATATCTACCTCGAGGCGCAGCAGCTGAGCGGCGAGGCACGCGTGGCGCGCCTCCGCACAGCAGTCCTCGCGATGGCCCCGCCGCCCCGACCAGAGACATGGGACGAAGCCGCGCCAAAACTGATGCCGGCAGTCCGCTCGCTGAGCTGGCTTACAGCACCTCTTGGTCCGAAGCCAATCAGCAAGCCGTTCCTTCCGTTTCTCCGCCTGATGTGCGCCATCGATTCGGAGTACGCCCTGAGCTACGTCACCGACGACGATCTCCATAAATGGCGAGCTAGTGACGAACAGGCCTTCGAGACCGCCTCCGCAAACCTGGGAGCGCGCACCGTTCAGGTCGGTCGGGCCGGCCAGATCGCGATCGTGATGGGCCCTGACAGCTACACGTCTTCGTGGCTGGCGGTGCCGTCGAAGCTGTATCGGATCGCCAGCGATGTGGCGCCTGAGGTTGTCGCAGTAGCGGCGTCACGTGACTCACTCGTGCTGGTCGATGTCGCCGACGCCGCCGCAACCCTGAAGGTCCTGGAGGAGGAGCTGAAGGCATACCAGGAGGCGCCACGCCAGCTCTCACCGGTGCCCTATCGCGTCACGGCGACCGGCGTCGAGGTGTGGGATCCGCCGGAAGGTCACCCAGCGCGGTCGCACGTCGAAAAAGCACAGCACGTTCTCGCGAACGTCGAATACAACCAGCAGCGCGTTGTCCTGGATGAGCGCCTCACCAAAGCCGGCGAAGACGTCTATGTGGCGAGCTACTCATTAGTTGGGCTTCCAGACGGCTCAGTCTGGTCATGGGCTGTATGGGTGAAGCAGGTGACCAACGGGCTCCTGCCGCAGGTCGATGTGGTCGTTATGGGTGACAACGACCATAAGGACGATCGATTCGCCGTCAAGTGGGCCGATGCGATCCGGCTCGCCGCCGACTCGCTAGTGCTCGAATCCGCGTTCGACCCTCCCCGATGGCGGTACCGCGCCTGGCCGCCCGCCGCGACGGTTGCCGCCCTCCACAGCGTCGCAGTGCCTTTTCCACCTGAGATTTAGGCCGTGCCTCCGGGAGGTCGCGCCGCAAACCGATAGATCTTCGGTCCTTTCCGGGGCCTACGATGGGGGATCGATGAGTTCCAGGGTGGTCTCCGGCGGAGTGGTCCATACCGTCCCGGTGGACTTGAGACGCGTCTTGATTGCCAGCCCAAAGGTTCTGGCGGCGTGGGAAGACCTCACCCCTCTTGCCCGCAACGAGTGGATCTGCTGGGTGCTCTGGCCGAAGAAAGCAGAAACGAGGAGCCAGCACGTCCAGCGAGTGCGATCCGAGCTGCTGGAAGGAAAGCGGCGGCCGTGTTGTTGGCTTGGCTGCACGCATCGAAAGGACAAGGAGCTGAGCCCTTCTGTCCGCTGGGTGCTGAGCGGCCGCGGCAAAGTCTCGGCATGAACGACGCATCCGCGTCCCAACAGATCGATGCCATCATCCGGAAGACCTCCGGCTGGAGGGGTGAGAGGCTGGGCGAACTGCGGTCTCTGATCAAGGGCGCCGACCCCGGCGTAATCGAAGAGGTGAAGTGGAAGAAGCCCTCCCGCCCCGAGGGGGTGCCGGTCTGGTCCCACGACGGCATCGTCTGCATAGGCGAGGCCCTCAAGAACGCAGTGAGACTGACATTTCCAAAAGGGGCCCAGCTGAACGATCCGAAAGGGCTCTTCAACACCCGTCTGGACAGCAAGGCGGTTCGTGGTGTTGACTTCCACGAGGGTGACGCCATCAACGCGTCCGCCCTGAAGGCGCTCATCGTCCAGGGCGCCCGTCTCAATCGACGCTGAGATCGGCTCGGCAAGCCCGCTGAGATCGATCCGGATGGCGCATCGCGTTCATCTCCGAATAGACGACGCGAACCAGGCGGCGATCTGGGCTCGCGAGTTGAAGCCGAGTTTGTTCAGGATGCTTCGGACGTGACTGTCGACGGTGCGCTCGGAGATGAACAGCCGCGCGCCAATCTGCTTGTTGCTCAGGCCCTCGGCGACCAGGCGCGCCACGTCTGCCTCTCGTTTACCGAGCACGCCGCCGCCTGTCTCGCCAACGGCCGCTCGCGCCCCCATCTGAGCAGGTTCGCCCAGCGCCAGCCGTACCGCGTCTTCCCGGTTGATGCGCTTGCCGGCCGTGAATTCGGCGTCGAACTTCGCACGACCGAGCACCACCACCGCCGACTCCTCGGCTTGATCCAGCAGAGGCGCCAGTGGCGCGATGAGGCCCGCGCCGGCGCTGAGCCGGATCGCATCCCCCGCCCCGAGCAGCTGCGCCGCCAGGCGCGCCCGGCCATCGTGCGCGGCAAACCAGCTGAACGCGGCCAGCAGATACGACTGGGCGAGCCGGTCGTCGATGCGCCGAGCGATCTGCAGCGCCTCCGTATAGAGGGGTTTGGCGTCGCCCGCGTCGCCCATGATCAGGGTCACGAACGCCAGCTCCATCAGCATGATCTCGAGGACGTAGAGGTCGCCTGCCTCCCGACTCAGTCGCACGCCCTCTGACGTCGCGACACGGACCGCGTCCAGCTCGCCTGTGAACATTCCGTTCAAGGCTCGGGCCTGCAGAACCGACGTGGTCGATGCCAGGTCATTGGCCTGCGCAACCGCTGTCAGGGCCTCTTCGTAAAAGGCGTCCGAGGCCGCACGGTCGCCCGCCGTCATCGCCGCAATGGACGCCATCGACGTCGCCTGCGCCAGCAGCTCGGCGTGATGCAGCTCTCGAGCCGCCAAAACAGCGCGTTCGAGCCACGGCAGTGCAGCCGTCGTATCGGCCTGCAGGACGGCGAGGAAGCCTCGCAGGAAGCAGGCCCACGCCGTCGACTCCTTCTCGCCAAGTCCACCCGCCAGCATCTGCTCCAGCCACCCCACGCCCTCGGTGGTCGCGCGGGTGATCCAGAACCAGCCGAGCGACGCGGCGAGGTCGATCCCGCGACTGAAATCTCCGCGATCGAGGCAGCGGCGGAGGACGGCGCGGACGTTATCGATCTCGAGCGCCATCCACTCGAGCCACTCGGCCAGCCGGTATCGTGCGGGCGGTCCGGTCAGGGCGCACCGCTGGACGTAGTAGTCGGTACACCGCTCCGCCAGCGCCTCGGCCTCTCCGGCCTCCCGCAGCTTGAGCGCCGCATACTCGCGCATGGTCTCGTGCAGCCGGTAGCAGGCCACGCCCCTCACGTCCTCTTTGATGACCAGTGACTTCTCGACGAGCGACGAGAGATGGTCGAGGTCGAATTCGCAGATAGCCTCCACGTCCTCCAGCGTGAACCGGCCGGCGAACACGCAAAGCCGCCTGAGCAGAGTTCGCTCGCCGGCAGACAAGAGGTCGTGGCTCCACGCGATGGTGGTCTCGAGCGTCTGATGCCGGGGAATTGCCGCCCGACCGCCTCCGACGAGCAGGCTGAACCTGTCGCCGAGGCGCTCGAGGATCTGCTCCACCGACAGCACCCTGGTCCGCACCGCCGCCAGCTCGATCGCCAGCGGCAGGCCGTCCAGCCGCCGGCACACGTTCGCAACCGCAACCTGGTTCGCCGAGGTCAATTCGAATGTTCCTGTCGCCGCCGCCGCCCGCTCGACGAACAGCACCACCGCCTCGTTCTGGCGCAAGGCGCCGCCATCCACCGCCGGAAGCTCCAGAGGCGGAATCGGGAGAACGTTCTCGCCCGCCACGGCGAGTGGCTCCCGGCTGGTGGCGATCACCCGAACGCCGGGCGCGGCGCGGACGAGCTCGCTGACAACTCCAGCCGCCGCCTCCAGCAGGTGCTCGCAGTTGTCGAGCACCAGCAGAAGCTCCTTGTCGGCGAGGTAGGAGCGGAGCACGGCAAGGGGCTCCGTCGCCGCCTGGTCCCGGAGGTCGAGCGCCGCCATGACAGCGTTGCCGACCAGCGAGGGGTCGCGCACATCGGCCAGCTCCACGAGCCACGCGCCGCCAGGGAATCCTCGCGCCAGGTCCGAGGCCGCCCGCAAGGCGAGGCGGGTCTTGCCGACGCCGCCCGGCCCGACCATGCTCACCACCCGCGCCGCACCCAGCTTTCGCCGCACCTCTGCCAGCTCGCGCCGCCGCCCGATGAAGCTCGTCGCTTCAGCCGGCAGGTTGCCCAGGCGGCGGACTGGCCTTGCCATTGAGACGGCAAGTTACTACCCACGCGGGTGACGCGCCCGCACCGCAGGAATTCGGTGATTCCACGGATTCTGTTCCGCGTCTGACTGCGTAGCTTGCGGAGCGTGATCGAGGAGCCTCAGAAGAGAACGGTGGAGGTCAGCTTCGTATGCGCCCCGCCTGTGCAGCAGATCGCGCGGGCGTCGGGCGTGAGCCGGGTCGAGCTCGTCGACGGCCGGCTTTTGCGCTGCGTGGTCTACGGCAGCTTCCAGCCGTTTCTCGAGGCGTTGCACGGTCACGAGGTAATCAGCCTCAAGTCCAGCGACCTGATCCAGGAGGGATGAACGAGTGGTCAGCAGCTACCCGGTCCAGTTCGACGTCGACTTTCCCGCCCGGCCGCTCGGCCGGCTTACGACAGCCTTCCGTTTGATCGTCGCGCTCCCGATCGTCGTCCTGCTCACCATGCTCACGGGTGAGACGTTCCGCGACGATGACAACACGCGGACGCTGGTCATCGGCGGCGCCGCCGTGTTCCTGCCGCTTGTGCTGATGCTCGTGTTCCGCCAGAAGTACCCGCGATGGTGGTTCGACTGGAACCTCAACCTGCTCCGGTTCTCCAACCGCGTGACGGCGTACATGGCGCTGCTCGACGACCGCTACCCGTCGACAGACGACGAGCAGGCCGTCCACCTCGACTTCTCGTATCCCGACGCCATGCAGCTCAACCGTTGGCTGCCGCTTGTCAAATGGCTGCTCGCCATCCCGCATTACGTCGTGTTGTTCTTCCTGTGGATCGGCGCTCTTTTCGCGATCGTCTTCGCCTGGTTTGCGATCCTCTTCACCGCGACCTATCCGAAGGGCCTTTTCCACTACGTCGTCGGGGTGCTCCGCTGGCAGAACCGGGTGACCGCGTACGCCTTCACCCTGGTCACCGACCAGTACCCACCGTTCAGCCTGAGCTGAAGTCCATGAACGCGATCGTCTGCGACAGGCGCGACAGCGTGAGGCTTGAGGAGATCGAGAGACCGGCCGTGTCCGAAGACGGCGTGCTCGTTCGGGTGCACGCGTCTTCGGTGAATCCGGTCGACCTTGACCCATTCGGCGCCGGATGGTGCCGGAGCGAGCTCGCAACCGTCAGCGGTCGGTGTGTGACCCGAGAACGAGTCAGCTTCGTCCCCCCTCGTACTCGTCGTGGCGGCGCCACCACATGCCGGACTCGTTGCGACCGAGTGGCGCGCGGTCGAGCAGCTGGTACATCCCCCAGATGCCGTCGATCCCGCGCTCGTACGCCGAATAGGTGTGGTACACGACGCCGTCCTCGAGCACGAACGCGCTCAGGCCTGGCCCTTCTTGCCTGTACGTCGCCCAATCCGTCCCAACGCTCGACGTCAGCGAGACGATGAATGGATTCTCCTCGCCGCCCTTGGTCAGCCGGAGGTCCACTGGGCGGAAGTTGTACTCGACGGCTCCCGACTGCCATTCCTCCTTGGTCACCGACGCCTGGAACTCGTAGTTGAAGTCGCTGCCGAACGAAGACGCCCAGGGGAAGGTCCAGCCCATCCGCCGCTTGTACGCCTGCAGCTTTGCGAGCGGAGCTCGCGACACCGCGCACAGGGTGACGTCGTGATTCGCAAGGTGGGCGACCGACCCGTCGAAGCCGTCCGCGATCGCCGAGCACGACGGACAACCCGCCACGTAGTCGGGCCCGAACATGAAGTGATACATGAGGAGCTGCGAGCGCCCTTTGAAGAGATCGGCGAGTGACGCTGTGCCCTCGTCTGTCTCGAAGCGGTACTCCTTGTCCATTCGAACCCAGGGCAGCTCCTGCCGCCTCTTCGCCAGCTCGTCGCCTCGCCGCGTCAGGGCCTTCTCGTCTTTGAGCAGCTCCAGCCGGGCGGCCAGCCACTGTTCGCGCGTGCCTGTCTTGTGATCGGTCATTGTCTTTCTCCTTTCTTGTCGCTACATGAGTCCGGGAACATGCGAGGGCGCGGTGATGATCAGGATTCCAAGTCCAACGATCGCCGCCGCCACCGGCACATCGATGGCGGCTTTCGCCGGCAGCAGCTTTTGGGCCAGGACGATCACGGCTATCACGAGCATCCACATGACGCTCATGAGGCTCAGCGCCACGAACATCAGCATCAGTCCGATGCTCGAGCCGGCGCAGCAGAGCCCGTACTCGAATCCAGAGCCCGCGCTCTCGCGGCAGCGCAGGCGGAAATGTTGTTTGAGTGGCGTGAGCTCGTACAGACCTGCAGCGATCACGACCAGGCCGGCTGCGAATGGCGCGTGCGGCCGGTAGAGCGCAAAGACGGCGAAGCCCACGACCGTCCAGACGGCAAGGTACGACGCGACGAAAGCCGGCACCGCGCGAATGCCGCCGGCGTGAGCGCGTCTCAAGACTGCCGGAGCCGCGCCCGGCAGCATCATCGCGGCCATCATGGCCGCCCACAAGCCGATAAAGAACGCGAACGAACCGAGCGGGGTGGCCAAGCCCATTTCAGCCCCATTCATTTGCCCGTTCATCTGCCGGACTGCGAAGACCCAGGATGCCGCGGCAAGCCCGAGAGTTGCCGTCAGCGCGGCTGCGGTCGCGCCGGTTCTGGGGCCGTTAGAGATCACGCCTTCGTCATTCAAAATCATGGTTCCCTCCTTCACTGCTCCACAAATTGCTTGAGACGGTCGAGCGCCGCGTCCCACCGCTTCGACACGTGCTCGAGATAGCTGCGCGCAGCTTCCATCTGTTCCAGCTCGAGCTCCCAGATGCGCTCGCGGCCACGCCGAACATCCGAGACGAGCCCCGCCGTGGCGAGCACGTCGAGATGCTTGGTGATCGCCTGTCGTGTGACAGCAGATCCGGCAGTCAGCCGCGTAATCGAGAGTGGACCGTCCGAGCTCAGCCGGGCCACCAACGCCAGCCGGGTTTCGTCACCGAGCGCCGCAAATACCGGCGCGGCGCGAGAGACGTCGCGCCAGGCCGTGCTATGAAGCGACATATCTCGCGATGTTCTCCAGCTGCTCAGCCCAGCCCTCGTTGTTCATCCGGAATGCTTCAGCTCGCCTCGACGCCGGGATGCCGTCGAAGCCTGACTCGACCACGGTGAGCCTTGTGCCTTCCGCAATCTCCTCGAGTTCGAATTCGACCAGGGTGGTGGGCTCGCTCGAGTAGTCCACGCCGGATTCGACCGCGTATGGATGCCAGCGGTATGACATCCGGCTCTCGGGATCCATCCGCTCGATGGCGATCTCGATGTTCATGTGCCCATGGCCGTGCAACGCGATGGCACGTGCGCCTGGTGCAAAGGTGCCCTCAACTTTCATGCCGAACCAGGCGCCGAACTCCTCGGCGTTGGCAAGCGCGCGCCAGACACGCGAGCGGGGGGCGCGCAAAACGATCTCTTTCTCGATGCGGTCGGTACTGTTATGCAACTTCATGGTTGCATCTTAGCCCGGCCACCCCTCGAAATGCAACCAGCAAATTGCATATGAGCTGTCTCCTGCAACACCTGCTCCTATCGGCTGAGGGGTAATACTTCTTCGAGGAATCCTTGACAAGGGTCGTGATGTGATCTCCCGCCGGACCTTCTACGCATCGGTCGCAGTGCTCGGATGCGAGGCCATGGCGTGCTTCTTCGCCGGCTCCATCGAGTGGGGTGACAGAGGGGCCATGGTCGGCGTCGACCCGGCTGAAACCGCTGAGCAAGCACGGTTTGTAATTGAGCTCTACGCAATCGGAGCGCTGAACGTTCTCGGGTGCGTGGCCTTCCTTCTTCGCCGATCGGGGTGGGTCTGGTGGCTTGTGCTCGCAATGCAGCTCGGGGTATTCGTGCTGGCGCTGATCGAGGGAGCTGTCCTGGACCTGGGTTGGTATTTCTTCAGCGGTCTTCCGCTCTTGACGTCGTGCCTGCTTATCGCGTTTCGCACAGCGCAGACCAGGCTGAAGCCGAATGCAGAACGCAATCTGACACTCGACTTGATGCGGTAGAGGAGGCCGCCCCCGCGCGAGTGACCTGCGTCAGCGACCCGAAGGCGTCGCGACTAGATCGCATCGTCAAGCGCGTGCGCGCCATTCCCGCTGGGTTCGTCAGCACCTACGGGGACATCGACCCCGTCGCGCCTCGCCTCGTGGGACGGGTTCTTGCGACGACCCACGAGGACCTTCCGTGGCATCGCGTCGTGCGCTCCGACGGGAGCCTGGCGCAGGGAAGCCGCCAGCGCGCCATGCTGGCTGAAGAGGGCGTACCTCTGCGCGGCGATCGTGTGGACCTGCGGATGGCTCGGCTCTCGCCCGGGTTTGGACGCGAGAGCTCCGCAACCGCCAGGTAACGCCCAAAGCCCTTCAGCTACAAGTGGTATTGACCACTTGCCCATTTTGTGGTTTACTCCCGCTCGTGATATCCCCGGCAGGACAATACCACTTGAGTTCGGAGCGGCCTGAGTGAACAAGCAGGAGGACACTCGCGACCGCATCCTCGACTTGATCGAAGGTCTCGACGTCGGCCACTCGATTCCCTCCGAGCGGCAGCTGACGGGTGATCTGGGCGTTTCGAGGCTGACGGTGCGAGCTGCCCTGGACGAGTTGGTTCGCGACGGCTACCTCGAGCGCCGCCACGGCAGCGGCACCTATGTAACCGAACCCAAGATCGCCCAACCGCTCACCCTTACCTCGTTCAGCAACGACATGCGCCGCCGCGGGATGGTTCCCGGGAACCGGACTCTCGAGCTGACCACGATCGTTGCCGGCGCCCGGCTGGCCCACAAGCTGGCCGTCTCCCCGGATGCTCGAATCGTGCGAGTCAAGCGGCTCCGACTCGCCGATTCAAGACCGATGGCGATGGAGGTGCTCCACGTTCACGAAGCGCTGATCCCCGGGCTGACACGGTCGGATTTCGAGGACCACTCCTTTTATGACCTGCTCGCGGAACGCTATGGAATCGTCATCGCGTCCGGCACGCAGAGCATCGAGCCGACAGTGACCAACGAGGAAGAGTCGGAGGTGCTGGGCGTGCCCTTGCACTCGCCCGCATTTCTTTTCGAGCGGACGACCGTCTCCGAGTCAGGGCGGATCGTCGAGTTCGTCCGCTCGATCTATCGCGGCGACCGTTATCGCCTGGTCGCCGACCTGGTACTCCAGCGAGGCCGCAATGGACGCTCGGCCGGCGCCCTGCGCGGCCGTCCGCCTGCGGCACCGGGACGAGAGGGCGACCACCCGGATGGCGAACAAACGCCGCATTCAACCAATAGGGAGATATCGCGCATATGAATCTGAGGAAGGCGTGGGTCAGCGCGATCGTCGTGGCGATCGCGGTCGTGGCGGCCGCCTGTGGCGGCACGAGCAGCAACAGCGACAATGCGGCCAACCAGACGGGGACCTTGACGATCTGGTTGATGAACGGAAGCGCCCCGCAAAGCGTCGTCGACGGGGTCAATGCAGACTTCAAGGCCAAGTATCCGAATGTCACCGTCAACGTCGAAATCCAGCAGTGGGGCGACATCGGGACGAAACTCGACACCGGATTCGCCGGGAGCACCCCGCCGGATGTGGTGGAGCTCGGCAACACGCTGGTGGCGAAGTACGCCGCGGCCGGGGCGCTCGAGAACATCAGCGGAAAGAAGTCCAGCTTCGACAACTCAGGCACCTGGCTGCAGTCCCTGACGGACTCCTGCACCGTGGGCGGCAAGCTCTACTGCGTGCCCTACTACGCGGGCAGCCGGGCCATCATCTACCGCAAGGATTTCTTCGCATCAGCCGGCGTGCAGCCGCCGACGAGCATGGACGACCTGCTCACGGTTGGCCAGAAGCTGATGGCGGCGCACAGCTCCGACCCCAACTTCTCGGCCCTGTACTTCCCTGGCAAATACTGGTACGCGGCGCTTCCATTCGTGTGGGACTTCGGCGGCGACATCGCCACTCAGTCCGGCGGCAAGTGGCAGGGCTCTTTGAGCAGCTCGAGCGCACAGCAAGGCCTTACCACCCTCAGCACGTTGGTCAGCTCGCTCTCGCGCGCCGACAAGACGGGTGACGAGGCGAAGCAGGACGCAGCCTTCGCGCAGGGCCACATCGCCATGATCGTGGCCAACGGATGGGAGGTCGGCGTCATCACCGACCCCAAGGCCGGCAATCCGAGCCTGGCCGCCCAGCTGGGGGCGTTCCCCATTCCCAGCCACAACGCGGGCCAGACCGCTCCCGTATTCCTTGGGGGCTCCGACTTCGGAGTCGCGGCCAAGAGCCAGCATCGGGACCTGGCCAACCAGTGGGTCGCGCTCTTCACCGGCAACAAGTACATGACACAGATGGCGACGACCGGCGGCGTCATCCCGAACAACACGTCAATGCTCAACCTTGGCACCGGCATCAATGCCGTGTTCTACGGAGCGGCCAAGAACAGCAAGTTCGTACCCAACTCTGAGAACTGGGCGAGCGTCGAGAACGCCAACGTTCTACCCGACATGCTGGTCAAGATATTCACCAAGCAGATGCCGATCCCGGACGCCACCAAGGCGGCCAGCGACCGGATTACGTCGATACTGAACGGCGGCTCATAGGCCGCAAGCAACCAAAAGGGGGCTGGTTCGATGGCAGCGACGATCGCGGCGCCTGACCTCGAACCGGCCCTCCGCCGGCGGCCCCGGCCAAACCTGCTGCCTTACGCGCTGATTTCACCGAGCGTGGCCGTGATCGCCGGCGTGCTCGCCTTTCCCCTGGGCATGCTCGTGTGGCTCTCGCTGCAGCATTACGGACTGCGCGAGCTCATCGCGCACCAGGGGGATTGGGTCGGGCTGAACAACTACAGGGCCATCCTTGGCGACGCGCTCTTCCGGCAGGTCCTGGTCCGTTCGATTCTGTTCACGCTGGCGTGCGTAGCGCTCACCCTCGTGTTCAGCACGCTGATCGCCCTGCTGCTTCTCAGGCTGAGCCGCCCAATCCGCATCGTTCTGATGAGCGCGCTCGTTTTTGTCTGGGCGACCCCCGTCATCGTGACGGTGGACATCTGGCAGTGGATGTTCGACTACGAGTTCGGTGTGATCAACTACCTGCTCACGCGGCTGCACCTGGGCAATTTCGTCCACCACAACTGGTTTGACAACCCGCTGCAGGGCTTCAGCGTGATCGTGCTGATCGTGGTGTGGGGTGCGATCCCGTTCGTGACCATCACGCTCTTCGCCGGGCTCCTGCAGGTGCCGAGCGACCTGATCGACGCGGCGAAGGTCGACGGCGCGAACTCGTGGCAGGCTTTCCGGTTCGTCACCGCGCCGATCTTGAAACCGATCTTCCTGATTGTCCTGTGCCTCTCCACGATTTGGGATTTCGGGGTCTTCAACCAGATCTACGTGCTTCTCAACCAACGGCCGAGCTCCGACTACTACACCATGGCCATCTATTCGTACCGGGAGTCATTCGGAGTGACGCAGTACGGCCTCGGCGCGGCGATCGCCGTGCTGCTCGTCCTGGTCCTGGTCGTCGTCACCTTCTTCTATGTCCGGCAGACCCTGGAGGTGGGCGAGATCGCGCCTACGGCCGCTTGATCGCCCCGGGCACCACCCAGCAAGGCATCCGGCTGGCCCGTGCGGAAACGGCTGCGGGCGCCCGCGTCGGGATCAACCTTCGCGCGCGCTCAGGGCAGGTCCTCTTCGACGCACTGGGCGTCGCCATCAGCGCGGTGATGCTGTTTCCCATCTACTGGATGGTGGCGACCGCGTTCAAGCCGGGGCGCGACATCCTGACCCTGGAGCCGAAGTGGATCCCCTCACCGTTTACGCTGCAGAACTTTCAGGACGCCATCTCGCGCCCGTTCTTCCTGGAGGACGTGAAGAACAGCCTGCTCGTCGTCGGCGCGATGCTGGCGATCTCGCTGGCGGCCGCATTCCTCGCCGCCGTCGGTGTGGCGCGATTCGGATTCAAGGGGCGAACGGGCTTCATCATCATGATCATCGGCGTCCAGATGGTCCCGCTGAACGCTCTGATCATCCCGCTCTACTTGATGCTCGACAAGCTCGGACAGACGGACGCGCTGCCAGGAGTGATCGCCGTTTACGTCGCCGTGGTTCTGCCGTTCATGGTGTGGACCCTGCGCGGGTTTGTCGCCAACATCCCGGTCGAGCTGGAGGAGGCGGCGATGCTCGACGGCTGCACCAGGCTCGGCGCATTTCTGCGCATCACGCTGCCGCTGGTCGGGCCTGGACTGGTCGCAACCGCGGTCTTCGGGTTCATCCAGGCCTGGAACGAGTACATCATCGCCTACGTTCTCTTATCCAGCCCGGGCAACCAAACGCTGACCGTCTGGCTCGCGTCCTTCACGACCAACCATGGCCCTGAATGGGGTCCTCTGATGGCGGCGGCCACGCTGACCGGGCTCCCTGTTGTCGCCTTTTTTCTAATCGTTCAGCGCTACCTGGCCGGCGGTCTGACGGCTGGATCCGTGAAGGGATGACATCGATCGAGCGGCTCGCTCTGCGCTGCCTCCTACCCGGCTTCATCGGAAGAGTCCCACCGGATTGGGTGAAGCGGGCGGCAGCCGCAGGACTTGGCGGCGTCGTCCTCTACGGCCGGAATGTCGCTGATCACGACCAGCTCGCCGCCCTCACCGCCGGCCTACATGCCGAGCGGTCCCAACTGCTCGTCACCATCGATGAGGAAGGCGGCGACGTCACGCGCCTGGAGGCGAAAACAGGGAGCTCATATCCCGGCAACCTCGCGCTCGGCGCTGTGGGCGATCCGAGGCTGACGCGCGACGTGGCCGCGGCGATCGGCGCTGACCTCGCGGCAGCCGGAATCGATCTTGACCTGGCGCCCGATGCCGATGTGAACAGCAACCCATCCAACCCGGTGATCGGCACCAGGGCCTTTGGTTCGGACGCGACCCTGGTGGCCACGCATACGTCGGCGTGGGTGGAGGGGCTGCAAAGCGCCGGCGTCGCTGCGTGCGCCAAGCACTTTCCAGGGCACGGCGACACGTCGGTTGACTCCCATCTCGCCCTGCCCGTAGTAGCCGAAGATCCACATCGCCGCGCTCTCGCCCCGTTCAAGGCGGCAATCGAGTCAGGCGTGCGAGCGATCATGAGCGCGCACATCCTGGTGCCGGCAATCGACGATGTGCCGGGCACCATCAGCCTCCGGATCATGACCGACCTCCTCCGCGGCGAGCTTCGATTCGAGGGCCTCACGATCACCGACGGGCTCGAGATGCGCGGCCTGAGTGACCAATTTGGCGTCGCCGAAGGTGGCGTCCGCGCCCTGATCGCGGGATGCGACGCACTCTGTATCGGAGGTGGCCTGGCAGGTGAAGACGTCGTCGCCGAGGTCAGCGCGGCGATCGTCGATGCGGTAAACACCGGGCGCCTGAGCGAGGGCCGCCTGGCCGAAGCGGCCGCGCGAATCGATGACCTTGCGGCTTGGCGCGCCCATGAGATGCGGCCGCCGGTTGCCGATCGCGGCCTCGGTCTTGTCGCTGCGCGGCGCGCGGTGAAGGGTGATGGCCCGGTACGCATCGGAGATGATGCAACGGTCGTGCAGGTCGATTGGATGCGATCGATCGCCGCCGGCAAGGTGCCATGGGGAATGGCAAAACCTCTCGCCCAAAGGGGAGTCCGCGTTACCCCGATAGAGGTGCGAGATGGGGCTGCGGATCTCGGCACGATCCTGGCTCGCGCCGAGGGACAGAGTCTCGTTCTGGTGGTCCGCGACCTGCACCGCCACGCGTGGCAATCCAACCTGGCAGAGGCGCTGCTGTCGCGGCGGGCGGATACGGTCGTGATTGAGATGGGGCTGCCGCAATGCCGCCCCAAGGGCGCGATGGCTTACATCACCACGTATGGGGCGGCCCGAGTGTGCGGTGAGGCCGCTGCCGAAGTGATGAGGCCATGAGCGAAAGCGTCCATCCGCGCGCCGACGAGCTCGAGAGTTTGACGACGCTCGAGCTCGTCGAGTTGATGCACGCGGAAGAGCGTCGGGCTCACGAAGCGATCCTGCCGCATCTTCCTGAGATCGCCCGCGCCGTGGATGCGATTGCGAGGCGCGTGCGCTCAGGGGGCCGGCTGCATTACTTCGGCGCGGGAACCAGCGGGAGGGTCGCGGCGCTCGACGCCGCGGAGTGTCCGGCAACTTTTGGCATCGCACCCGATCTGGTGCAGGCGCACGAAGGCGGCGACGACGAGCAGGAGGACGACGAGAATCGCGGTCGCGACGATGCCCATCGCTCAGGGATCGCGGCAAGTGACGTCGCGGTGGGTATCAGCGCGAGCGGCACAACGGCCTACGTGCTCTCCGCGATTGGAATGACGAAGGCAGCCGGGGCCCTGGTCGTCGCGCTGACGTGCACGCCCGGCTCGCCGCTAGGCAAGACGGCCGACATAGCGATCGAGATCGAGACAGGGCCCGAAGTAATCGCCGGCTCCACGAGACTGAAAGCGGGCACCGTGCAAAAGGTGACCCTGAACATGATCAGCACGGGGGCCTTTACACGGCTCGGGTATACCTACCGGGGCCGGATGGTGAACGTCGTCGTGACCAACGACAAGCGGCGGGCCCGCGCCGCGCGCCTTGTGGCTGAGTTGGGAGGCACATCAATCGAATTGGCGACGCGTGCGCTCACGGAGGCTCGTGGCAACACGAAAGCAGCGATCCTCATGCTACGTCGAGGAATCGCCGCTCATGAGGCTGAGAAGCTGCTGGCAGCCGCGGGCGGCGACCTGAACGCGACCCTGACCGAGGCCAGGCGTCCGTGAAAACGCTGCTGCGCGGCCCGATTCACGGTGTCAAAGGTGCCGATGGCGTGCTCGTGGACGGTGAGGCGATCGCCTGGGTCGGCCGCGGTCAGCCGCCGGAGCGCCCTGACGAAGAAATCGTCGCGGCGCCGGGCGAGCTGATTGCTCCCGGGTTCGTCGACCTGCAGGTCAACGGGTTCGCCGGGCATGACGCAGCGGCCGGAGCCGACGCCATCGCCGCAATCTCGGAGGCTTTGCCCGCGACCGGCGTCACGGCTTTTCTCCCCACGCTAATCTCTTCACCCATCGACGCGTGCGCGGCATTTGTGGCCGCGGTCGGAGCGGCCTCCGAATCCCGCGGGGCGCGAGTCCTCGGCGCGCACGTTGAGGGACCATTCATCAACCCTTCGTTTCAGGGCGCCCACCTCCGCGACAACCTCACCGAACCGACGCCGGAAAAGGTCGACGTCATTGAGGCCGCCCACCCGCGAATGGTGACGTTGGCGCCTGAGCTTACGGGGGCCCTGGCCGCGATCGAACGCCTCCACCGGGCCGGGATTGTCGTGAGCGCGGGCCATACCGGAGCTGATTTCGAGCAGGGTAGGAGAGCAATCGTCGCCGGCGTCCGTTTCGGCACGCACATCTACAGCGCGATGTCCCTGGTCCACCATCGCACCCCGGGGATCGCCCTGGCTCTTCTCCTCGACCCGCGGGTTACCGTGGGGCTGATCGCGGACGGCGTGCACGTGCATCCCGCCGTTTGCGAGCAACTGATCCGCATCAAAGGCACATCGGGGATGGCGCTGACCACCGATCAGACGTCCGCCGCAGGTTCTCCGCCCGGCACGTATTCACTCTCCGGCCGCCTGGTCGTCAGCGACGGGCAGGTGGTGCGGCTGGACGATGGGACGTTGGCCGGCAGCGCCGCAAAGATGGACGACCTCGTCAGGTTCATGGCAAACCTCCCAGGTATGACCGCAAACCGAGCGATCGACCTGGCGTCGGATGTCCCCGCACGAGTTCTCGGTGAACGCCGGATGGGGCGGATCCGCCAGGACTCGTGCGCAGACATCGTGGTGCTTGACCCGCACCTCAGGGTGAGACTGACGATGGTCCGTGGGGTGGTGCAATTCAGACGTCAGTCCTAGGCATCGACATCGGAGGATCCAGAACCCGGATGCGGCTGTCGGCCGGTGGCCGCATCGTGGCGGAGGTCGAGGGGCGAGGCGCCAATGTGGCGACGCTTTCTCCAGCCATCGTCAAACATCGATTGACGGAGGTGGTCGCGCAGTTTGGGTCGACACGCCTCCATCCCGTCGCGTGCTGCGCGGGCGCAGCCGGCGCCGAGGTGCCCGCGGCTCGGGCACGTCTCGAGCAACTGCTGGCGAGCCTGCTGCCTGGCAGCCGGATCAGCGTCGTGCATGACGCGCGACTCATCCTCGCCGCCGAGGGCATCGATGAGGGGATCGCGATCATCGCCGGTACCGGGTCGGTTGCTTACGGAAGGAGCACTGCGGGCCTGGAGGCTCGCGCGGGAGGATGGGGCTGGCGCCTCGGGGACGAAGGTGGCGGGGCGTGGATCACACGCGAAGCGGCACGCGAAGTGTTGCGCCGCGCTGACGCAGGCGAACCTCTCGGTGCTCTGGGCGAACGGCTTCTCGCCCTCTGCGGCGCCCCGGACGCCCTGCAGCTGATGGGGAAGCTGAACTCGCTTGGCGAACCGATGGAATGGGCGTCGAGGGCGCAGGTGGTCTTCGACACCGAAGCCGCTGACAACGGTGCGCATGAGATCGTCCTGAAAGCCGCGTCAGCGCTTGGTGACCTGGTGGCGTCGGTGCGGAGCGCTCTCCAAATCGACGGACCGGTGGTTCTGGCCGGAGGTCTGCTGTTGAATCTGCCGACACTGGAATCCGCACTGCGTGAAAAGCTCGGAGCGAAGTGCGTCCGTCTGAAGGAGTCCCCGGTCGCGGGCGCGGTCAGGCTCGCTGAATTGGAGCTGGACGCATGAGTCATTTCCGCGACGAGATCGGCGAGCAGCCGGAGGTTGCATCGCGGATGCTCCGCGAGAGTCGTGACACGGTCTCCGCGATCGGTGCTCGAATACGTGAGGTCCTGCCGCGCGGTTATGTTATCGCCGCGAGGGGCAGCTCCGACCACGCTGCGCTCTATGCCAAGTATTTGTTCGGCGTCAGGAATCGGGCTCTGGTCGCACTGGCCGCGCCGTCACTGTTCACCCATTACGCAAGGCCACCCCACCTCGAAGGCCAGTGCGTCATTGGCATCTCGCAGTCGGGCGCCTCACCCGATGTCGTCTCGGTTCTCGAGGAAGCCCGGCGGCAGGGCGCGCTCACGATCGCGATCAGCAACGACGCGGGGTCGCCGCTGGGCAAGGCGGCCGAGTATGTCATCTCGCTGGGAGCCGGCCCAGAGCGCAGCGTGCCGGCCTCCAAGACTTATACGGCAAGCCTCCTCGCGCTCGCCCTCATCTCGCAGGCAGTAGATGAGGACGCGGCGTTCGAAGCCGCACTCTCGATGGTTCCACAGGCGATGGCAAAAGCGCTCGAGATGGATTCCGGCCTGGAGAGGCTTGCCGGCCCGCTGAACGCGGCGCGGGCGATCGTTCTGGGCCGAGGCTTCAACTTCTCGACGGCGGAGGAGCTTGCGCTCAAGCTGATGGAGACGAGCTATGTCATGGCGCGCGCATGGTCCGTCGCGGACTTCGAGCACGGACCCATCGCCGTCGTCGAAGGCGGCATACCGATCGTCGTCGTCGATGGGGGTGGCGCAATGGCAGCGTCGATGGAATCCATCAGAGAGCGCGTCGGCGGCAGCGGCTGCGCGGTGGTACAGCTGGTCGACGGCAAGATCCGCGATGCCGACCCCGCGACGACCGTGCAGGTTGCATCGGGGCTGCCTGAGGAATTGACGCCGATCAGCCTGACTGTGCTGGCGCAGCTTCTCGCTCACCACGTCGCGGTGGTCCGCGGGTTCGACCCGGATAGCCCGCGCGAGATTCATAAGGTGACGCGCACCTGGTAACCCGCGTGGCAAGTGGGACTTCTCCAGATAATCCCCGGTTACACCAAAACAATGACTGAGGGCTCTGTGCCGGTGCGGATCGAAGCGGTGACGCTGGGCGAGGCGTGGATCGCCATCGCGGCGGCGATCCTGACCCGCGGATCCGTCGGGAGCTGGGAAGGACTGCCGATCGTCGAGGTGTTCCGAGCGACGCTCGACGTGCGTTCGCCGAGTGTTGAGGACAAGATAATCGCCCGGCATGGCGATCCCGGGCGCCTCGCCTGGATGCACGCGAACTTCACCAACCCCTCCCGGGTGGCGGAGCTCGGTGACGCCGACAGCTACGCGACCCGCCTGTACGACTATGGCCATGTCGGTCGCGACCAGATCCGCTGGGTGATCGACCGGCTGGCCGCCAATCCATGGGCGCGCGACGCGACCGTGACGACGTTCCAGCCGCTCACCGATGACAGCTACGTCCCCTGCGTCAGCCTGCTCGACTTCTGGCTCCTCAAAGGTGAGCTGCAGCTCGCCGTCTACGCTCACTCGATCGACTTCGGTACGAAGGGCTACGCCAATCTCGTCGAGCTGGCGGCGCTGCAAACTCGCGCGGCCGGCGACCTCAGCGTCGGGGTGGGAACGCTGACGATGACGGTGAAGTCAGCCCACATCTATGAGACCGAGGTCGACCTGATGCGACGCATCGTCGCAACGAGCTCAGGGGTCAGCTGACCGGCGTGCCGCCAAATGCGCCCTCGAGCTCCTGACCTTCGGTCGGGATCAGGGCTCCTCTCTGTACTGCCGTTTGCCGGTCGCGGGGTCCTCGTAAACACGGGTCAGCTTGTTGGTCGTCGGATCCTTGAAGACCTCATTCGTCGGTTTGAAGTTGCCTTCCTTGCCACCGCGGTACCGGCGATCCCAGACGAAGTAGCCGATGACCGAGAAGACAATGATCACGGCCAGCACGACGAGCTGCGAGCCGGCGTTCATGAACCGCTTGGCTCGACGATCGCGGCCGTGCCGTACGCCACCACCTCGGTCATGGTCTGGCCCATCTCCGACGAGTCGAAACGCATCATCACGACGGCGTTGGCGCCCATCGCGCGAGCGTTCTCGACCATGCGGTCCACGGCGTGGCGCCGGGTGTCCTCGACCAGCCGGGTGTACTCGACAATCTCGCCACCACCGAGCGCTCGAAGGCCGGCCAGGATGTTGCCTCCCAAACCCCGGCTCCGCACGACCACGCCAAACACCTGGCCGAGCGCCCGCTTCACCTCATAGCCCGCCGGGCGCTCGGTCGTCGTGACGAGTACCGCCGCAGCCTGTTGGGACATGCCTGAACCTCCAATTTTCGTGCCTCGGTCGGGTCGGTTTGGGCCCCGGGAGCCGCCCGCCGGGGACATTTACGTTTATTTTCGGGAATCGAAACCGGGCGTAGTTACTATTTCTGAACTCCGCATCGAACCGGCGGGGTGGGTGTGCCGTCAGGGGTTTTGAAGGAAGAGGGTGTCAATGAAGTTAAGACGACTCGGCTTGTCGATTTCGGTAATGGCCGCGGTGGTGGCGGCCTTCAGCGCCGCGCCGGTCAGCGCGAGCAGCAACCGGCACATCCTGCCGGGCACCAAGCCCAGCTGGACGGCTGGAGCAAACAAGACCGCCGACGTCGGCGGCAGCGAGCCCGTCACCGCGCAGGTGTGGCTGACTCCCCGCAACGCATCCAAGCTCGACGCCCTGGCGGCGGCCGTGAGCGACCCCTCGAATCGCAACTACGGGCAGTTTCTGACCGCGGCGGAGTACAACCAGGCGTTTGCGCCTTCCGCAGCACAGCTAGCGACGATCACGCAGTGGCTGACGGCAAGCGGCGCCCACGTCGATTCAGTCGGCCCGGACAACGCGTACGTTGCGGTGTCGGGGACGGCCGCCGCGATCAACGCGGCTTTTGGCACCCAGCTGTCCACCTTCAAGGTCAACGGAAACTCGGAGCAGGCTCCGTCGCAGGAAGTCTCGGTTCCCGATGTTGTTGCCGACAGCGTGACCGCCGTCACCGGCCTCACCACCTTCGGCCACAAGGTGACTCCGGCCGATCTTGGGAATCCAGGCGGCTTCCGCAACAACACGCCGTGCTCGTCGTACTACGGCCAGCAGATGGCCACCACGCTGCCTCAATTCAAGGGACAGACGCTTCCGTACGCTCCCTGCGGGTACGTGCCTGCGCAGTTCCGCAGCACCTACGGCGTAACTTCGAGCGGAAAAGCGGGCGCCGGACAGACCGTCGCCATCACCGACGCCTTCGACTCATCGCACCTCCAGGGCGACGCCAACAGATACTCCACCAACCGTGGTGACGCGACGTTCGCCGCCGGCCAGTTCCAGGACATGAGCGTGCCCGAGTGCACCACTCTGACCGGGTTCAGCTGCGCGCAGCTCGTGAGCGACTGCGGAGGCAACGGCTGGTACGGCGAGCAGACCCTCGACGTGGAAGCGGTCCACGGCATGGCGCAGAGCGCCACCGTGGCTTACTACGGCGCGGGCAGCTGCTACGACAACGACCTGCTGGCCGCATTGGCGCAGGTGGTCAGCGACAACAAGGCATCGATCGTCACCAACTCGTGGGGTGAGCCGACATTCGTCAACGTGGGTGGCCAGATCTTTGAGACCATCGACCAGAACCTGATCAACGCGTACGAGGACGTCTTCAAGCGCGGCGCGGTCCAGGGCATCGGCTTCTACTTCTCCTCCGGCGACTCGGGCGATGAAGTCAACAACGCCGGGGTCAAGCACCCCGACTGGCCGACCGGCGACACGTGGGTCACCTCGGTCGGAGGCACCTCGCTGGCCGTCGCTCAAGACGGCACTCGTCAGTTCGAGACCGGCTGGGGCACGAGCCAGTGGCGGAGCACGAACAACTACGCCTCGTGGAACTTCAACATCGCGCCGTTCCAGTACGGGGCGGGCGGCGGATTCAGCCAGCTCTTCAAAGAGCCAGGCTGGCAGAAGAAGGTGGTTACGAACAACCCGACCGGCGGGCGGGCCGTCCCCGACATCGCGATGGACGCGGACCCGACCACGGGCATGCTGGTCGGCGAAACCCAGAATTTCGCTGATACAGGCGTCGGTTACGGCGAGTACCGCATCGGCGGCACGAGCCTGGCCTCGCCGCTGTTCGCCGGCCTCCAGGCCGACGCGCAGACCGGTCGAGGCAGGATCGGCTTCGCCAGCCCAAACATCTACGCCCTCTACCACGGGCACTCCGACATCTACTACGACGTGACACCACAGGGTGACGCGGGCAACATCCGCTCGGACTTCAGGAACGGGATCAACGCTACTAACGGCATCCGCTACAGCGTGCGGACTTTCGACCAGGACTCGTCCCTCACCACTGGCACCGGATGGGACGACGTGACCGGTGTGGGTTCTCCCACCGCCGCGTACATCGCGCTGGTCAACCAGGGCTAGATCGAACAGAGCATCACCGCTGAGAGGCCCGGGCCGCCGGGCCTCTCTCTATTTCCGGCGGACTCTAAAAGTCGGCAGCGGACGTCGCGAGCGGCATCTCATCTGAGAGGTCGGCAATGATCTGCGCGATCGACGCAGGCTTCCGGCCGGTGACCCTTTCGTAGTCGTCCGTGACGACGTCGAGCTCGCCCGCACGCAGCGCCTCGTACGACGTCAGTCCGGCTTCGAGGGCCCACTCAGGCCGCCCCTGGGCCTTCCACCTCTCAATCCATTCGGCGTCTGAGATCGGCGCGTAGTCATAGGCCTCGCCGGTCACCTTGCTTGCGATCTGCGCCAGCTCACGCATGGAGACAGATTCGGGTGTCGTGATGTTGTAGATCTTGCCGTCGTGCCCGGGCCTGGTCAGCGTTACGGCGATTACGTCAGCCAGCTCAGGTCGGTACGAAAAGCTCATGCGCGCCTCGTCCCCCGGTTCGCGCGCGACCCCATCCGGGTCAAACCACCCCGGGATGTCGTCCGCATACATGCTGTTGCGGATCGCCGCCCACGGCATGCCCGAAGCCCTCAGCATCTCCTCGGTGGCCCCGTGCTCCCGCGCATGGGAGAAGATCGCGTCCGGTCCGGCGTTGACGAAGGATAGATAGACGACCTGGGCCACATCAGCCCTGGCCGCCGCCTCGATGAACGAACGGTGCAGCTCGAGACGAACCTCGCCGCCGATCCAGAGAGAAACCATGAACACGCGGTCACCCTTCTGGAGGCCTCTGGCGAGGGCTTCGGGAGTGCCGTACTCCGCCCCATGGACCTGCGCTCCTTTGATCTGGGGAGCGCGCTGCGGATCGCGTACGAGAAGCCTCATCGGGTGGCCTCCCGACTCGAGCCGTCGGGCCACCAGCCCACCCACGCGACCGGTCGACCCGGTGACGACGATCATGAGGCGGAAAGAATAGAGCCCTCGCCGCGACTTGGTCCGCCCACGGACGATTCCGAATTACCATGGGGCCCTGAGCTCCGCTCCAGCGACCTCGAGGACTGATCCGCACGAGCTCCGCGACCTGCAGCTGAAGAAGCTGCGGGCAGGGCTCGGCGACGTGCTGGCGGCCAACGCGTTCTGGCGAGAGCGCCTCCACGACGTGCGCGGATGGGACGATTTCGAGCGTCTGCCGCTGACGGCGAAGACGGAGCTGCTGGCGGACCAATCCGCCCATCCGCCGTTCGGGACCAACCTCACCGATTCGTTGGAGAGATACGTGCGCGTGCATCAGACCTCGGGATCGAGCGGCGCGCAGCCTTTGCGGTGGCTGGACACCGCGGAGTCGTGGGAATGGTGGCTGAGGATCTGGGCCGACCACGTCTATCGCGCGGCCGGGGTGAAGGCCGGCGACCGCGTGTTCTTTGCGTTCTCCTTCGGGCCGTTCATCGGTTTCTGGTCGGCGTTTGGCGGAGCTCAGCGGCTGGGCGCCCTGTGCATCTCCGGTGGCGGGATGACGAGCGAGCAGAGGCTGCGGAGCATGCTCGACCAGGACGCGACCGTGCTGCTTTCAACACCCACGTACGCGCTGCGATTGGCGGACGTCGCGAACGAGCTGGGTCTCGACCTACGCGGGTCGGGTGTGCGCGTGACGATTCACGCGGGCGAGCCGGGAGCCAGCATCCCGGCCACGCGCGCCGCAATCGAAGAGGCTTACGGCGCCACGTGCTTCGACCACACCGGCATGACGGAGCTGGGCCCGACAGGCTTCAGCTGCTCGGAGAGGGATGGGATCCACCTGATCGAATCGGAGTTCATCTTCGAGGTGCTCGACCGGGAAGGGCGGCCCGCGGATGAGGGCGAGCTGGTGGCCACCAACCTGGGCCGGTGGGGCATGCCGCTCTTCCGCTATCGCACAGGCGATCGGGTGAAGGCGTCGCGCGAGCCATGCGCGTGCGGCAGCCCGTACATAAAGGTGATCGGCGGTATCAAGGGACGCGTGGACGACATGTTCACGGTGCGCGGCGTGAATCTCTATCCATCGCAGGTGGAGGACATCGTGCGCCGGTATCCGGAGGTCGCCGAGTTCGTGATCGAGCGCCGCCGCGAGCGGCAGATGGACGAGGTGTCCGTGTTGCTCGAAACGTCCGCGGACGGCTTCTCGACCGAGCGCCTCGAGGCCGATCTGCGGCAGGCGCTCGGGGTCCGTCTCGAGTGTCGCGTGGTCGAGCGGGGGACGCTGCCACGCTCCGAGCTCAAAGCGAGGCGAATCCGCCAAGCCGGAAGCTGAGACGCCACCCGCTCCGATACCGCCAAAAGGGCACAGTTGGCGCTATTCCCCAAGGCGGCCATGGCGCCAAATGGGCACACTCGGCCGCATTCATACGCCCGCCTAACGGCGCTCGTTAGCGCCGACCACCTTGGTCAACAGGCCCAGGAGGTCATCGCGCTGCTCTTGGTCGAGCGGGCCCACGAGCCGGCGCGTCATGGCGTGCGTGCGTGGGATGAGCTCGCGCACGGCGTGAAGGCCCTTGGGCGTGAGCGCGATCGTCTTCCGGCGGCCGTCACGCGTGTCGCGCTCGCCTCGAATCAAGCCGCGCGCGCTCAGGCGCGCCACCACCTCGGCCATCGTCGAGCGGTCGAGCGAGATGCGCTGGCCGAGCGTCCGCTGGTCGAGGTTCGGCTCACAGTACAGCGCGTTCAGGGCGGCGAACTGTGGGGAGGTGATCGTGTGCGAGACCTCTTCATTCCACAGCTGATTCATCACCTGCACAGCCCGCCGGAGGAGGTGGCCGGGATGCTGCATCAGGTCCTCGGGCGGATGCGTGTCAGGCGGTTCTTTCTTCACCCTTTCCCGCTACAACTCGATAACCCACCGGCAAGAGGCGCAGGCCCAGGCGCTCCTCGATGGTGCCCCAGATACCGCGCGGAAGGGCCAGCGCAAAAAGCGCCGCGGTCGCTCCGAGCCCGACCAGGTACCACGGGCCACCTTGCGTGAACGTCGTCTGGATCCAGAACAGCAGGATGGCGCCCAGGATCGGGCCTTCGAACGTGCCAAGGCCTCCCACCAGCACCATGAAGATCATGTAAGCCGACCACTGGACGCTGAAGATCGAGCCCGGCTCGATGAACAGCGTGTTGGCGCCGATGAGCACTCCGGCGGCCCCGCAACCAAAACCGGCGAGTATGAAGAGCAACCGCTTCCGGGCCGCCACCCGGACGCCGAGCGAGCGTGCGGCGTCTTCGTCGTCGCGGATCGCCTGCAGCGAAACTCCCAGCGGAGAACGCAGCAGGAAAAAGAGAGCGGCGAGGAAGATGACCGTGAACGCCAGCGCCAGCCAGAACGTATAGGCCTGGCGGAAGTTGGGCGCGTACTGGTTCAGCTGGATGAGGGAGATGCCTGTCCCGGCGCCCAGGTTCTGATCGAGCCGGACGAGGATCGAGATCGCCTCGGCGATCACCCACATGCCGATCGCGAACTGCGCGGCTCGCAGGCGGAGGGCGAGGAATGAGATCGGAATCGAGATGACTCCCGCCACCAGCATCGCCAGCACCATTGCCGGGTAAGGGCTGACACCAAGGCCCGCGAAGAAGATCGTGCCGTAGGCGCCGATGCCGATGAACGCCTGCTGGCCGACCGATAGCAGTCCGCCGTAACCGGCGAGCGCGTTCCACATGGCGGCCAGGAGCACCAGGATCAGAAGGTTCGTGAGCTTCTGCACGACGTCGGACTCGAACACCAGCGGGACCGTCGCCAGCAGAACAGCGATCGCGACCGTGGCGCCCGTGAACACCCTCGACGTCCGCGTCCAGCGCTGAACCCTCATCGCGCGGTCCGCAAGCTCACGCGGCCGCCGCCATATCGAACGACCAGCACTGCGAGAAAGAGCAAATGACCCGACAGAGCGGAGTACTCCGGGTTGATCTGAGCCCCCAGGGTCTGAGCGACGCCCAGCGCGAGCCCGCCCAGCAGCGTGCCCCAAAGACTCCCCATTCCGCCGATCACGACCGCTTCGAACGCGAAGATCAGCTGTGTCGGGCCGCTGAGCGGATCGAACACCGAGCGGATGGCCAGGAACAGCCCGCCCAATGCCGCGATCGCCACCGCAAGCGCAGTGGCCCGCGCGTAAACCCCGCGGCTGTCGATGCCGACGAGCTCGGCGGCGTCGGCGTCCTCGGCGGTTGCTCTCATCATCCAACCGGCACGCGTCCGCGACAGGAATAGCTGCAGCGCTCCGAACACGAGCACCGCCACCACCAGGATCACGATGCCAAGCGCCGACACGGACAGGCCGCTCGTCACCTGCCAGCTCGACGTGGTGACGGCGCCCGCCTCTCCGCCGAGTGAGCGAACGTCGGGCGAGAACTTGATGAGAAGCAGGTTCTGGATCACGATCGACAGCCCGAAGGTCGCCAGCAGCGGGGTCAGAATGCCGGACTTCAAGCTCCTCTCGAGGATTGTCAGCTGGAGGAGGTAGCCGAGCACGATCATCACGGGCAGCGCCACGATGAACGCGACAAAGGGCGACATGCCAGTCGCCTGGACGATGACGAAGACCACGTATGCGCCAAGCACGGCGATGTCGCCGTGGGCCAGGTTGATGATCCGCATCACGCCGAACATGATTGAGAGGCCGCACGCGAGTACGGCGTAAAAGGCGCCAAGGAAGATGCCCTGCACGACGGCGTTGGCGATGGTCATGCCGGCCGCTGCAAACCGAAGTAGGCGCTCACCACCCGATCGCGATCCAGCGAGGCGGCCTCGCCCTCCAGCACGATGCGCCCTTCCAGCATGCAGATGACGCGGCCGGCCACCTTGAGCGCCCGGGTGAGGTCCTGTTCGACCAGCAGCACCGTCGTGCCCTCGCTGATGATGCCCGCCAGCGAGCGATAAACGGAGTCGACGACGATCGGCGCAAGCCCCAACGAGACCTCGTCCAGCAGGAGCAGCCGCGGATTGCTCATCAGCGCGCGCCCGATCGCGACCGCCTGCTGCTCTCCGCCAGAAAGGTTGGCGGCCGGCATGTGCCGTCGCGGCTGGAGCAGGGGGAAGACCTCGAGCACCGACTGCACGTTCCACCTGCCTTGGCGGGTCGCGGCGACGCGGAGGTTCTCTTCGACGGTCAGGCTCGGAAACAGCCTGCGGCCTTCGGGCACGAGCGCGATCCCGAGCGACACGCGGCTGTGCGCTCGCGTCGAGGTGACGTCGGCGTCGTCGAAATGCACGCGTCCGCCGTACGGTTTGTGCGCTCCCACGATTGCCCTCAGCAGGGTGGTTTTGCCCGCGCCATTGGCGCCGATCAGCGCAACCGTCTCGCCACGCCCCACCTCGAACGACACTCCCCGCACGGCTTGCAGGAGCCCGTAACGGCAATCGAGATTTTCGACACGCAGCAGCGTCATGCGCGACCGCCCAGGTAGGCGTCGATCACGGCCGCCTGCTCGACGACCGCCCCCGGCGGACCCTCCGCGATGATTCGGCCCGCGTCCATGCAGACGAGACGGCTCACCACCTGCATCAGCAGGTGGACGATGTGCTCGATCCACAGCACAGCGATGCCGCGGTCCCGCAGGCCTGACACCAGCTCGACGAGCGCGGCGGTTTCCGCATCTGTGAGCCCGCCTCCGATCTCGTCGAGCAAAAGGATTGCGGGTTCAACGGCGAGCGCGCGGGCGAGCTCGAGGCGCTTGCGCTGCAGAAGGCCAAGGCTTTCCGCACGGCGGTTGGCAAGATGGCTCAGCCCGGTCTGGTCCAGCACCTGCAGGCACAGGTCGTAGGCTTCCGAGCCGCGCCGCTTGCCACCGGCGGTCGCGCCGACGAGCACGTTCTCAAAAACGCTCATGCCGGCAAATGGGCGCGGCACCTGGTGGGTTCGGGCAATGCCCAGCTTGCAGCGGTCTGCCGCCCCTAGAGACGTGACGTCGCGCCCGCGGAAATCGACGGTGCCGGAGTCAGGCGCGAGGGCGCCCGACAGCACGTTCAACAGGGTTGTCTTGCCGGCGCCGTTTGGTCCCACGACGCCGACCGCCTCACCCTCCAGAAGCGAGAGGTTGACGCCGTCCAGGACGGCGAGTGCGCCGAAACGCTTGCGAATATCAACGGCGGCGAGAATCGCCGCGCCCATGCTCAGCCCTGGTATGGCTGCAGGGTCGACGCGATGGGCACGTTGGTGTCGGACGAGTTTTCGCAGATCACGAAGTCGACCGGCCACTTGGAGACGTTCTGCTTCCACTGCCCGCCGATGATCGGCGCGCTCACGATGCCGGACACCGGAGGTGTGCCGGGACCGAAGTTCGGATTTTTTGTCCAGTCCAGGTTGCCGACCGGCGTCTCCACCGTGAGCGTCTTCATCGCGTCGACGATCTTCTGCTTGTCCTTCGGATTCCCGCTCGCCTTTAGCACTGCCGCCGCGACGTCGAACAGGGACAGGCTCGCCCCGAGCTGCTGGTTCCACTGTTTGCTCGTCGAAGACTCGTAGCCGTCGCCGAGCTGCTTGCTCGTCAGTCCCGTCAGCGACGACTTGTACGGCCACGTCGGCGCCCAGTACACGCCGGAGGCGAGACCGTTGCCGATAGCGCCCAGGGAGGAAACCTGCGACGGAAACAGCCCGGTCTTGGCGATCTGGCCGATCTTCACGTGCTTCGTGTAGCCCTGCTGCGCCGCCTGGCGCCAGAAGGTGGCGAAGTCCGGCGGGATGGGGAACGTGTTGAAGATCTGGCAGTCCTCGCTGATGAACTTCTGGATCTGCGCCGTGTAGTCGTTGGTGCCGTCTTCGTAAGCGCCTGGGTCGACGATCGTGTAACCCGCACTCTTGAGCAGCGGCCCGAGGGCGCCGCGAATGGCGTTGCCGTCGGCGTCGTTCGGCCACATGACTCCGACCTTCTTGTTGGTGCTGACCTGCGGCCAGAGATGGGTGTAAGCAAGAAAGAACTGGAGCACTCCGAAGCAGTAGTGAAACGTCCATTTGAACGGCGTCGGCTGCCCGACCTTTCCGCCCCGCCCGAGGTACCAGGCCTCCCAGGGCACGACCGTGGAGATGCACGGAACGCCGGCCGCCTCGCAGGCATCCGAAACCGGGTTCACCGTCTCGGGAGTCGAGGTCGCCAGCATCAGATCGACCTTCTGGTTTTGAATCAGGTCCTGCGCAACCGACGCACCGACCGATGGCGTCGACTGCCCGTCGCGGGAAACGATCTCGACGGTGTAGTTCGTGCCGCCGACTGTGATGCCGTTCTTGAACGCGGTTTTGGCCAGGCCGATCACGTAGGGGTCCGGTTCGCCGAAGCCCGAGGCGGGGCCGGTGATCGGGCTGACGAAACCGATCTTGATGGAGCCGCTCGGAGTCGAGGTGGTCGACGTGAGGCAGGATTCGAGGAACCCCGGGACGGCGAGACCACCAAGGACGAGGCCGGTGCCCTTCAGCATGTCGCGCCGCGTGATGGAGCTGGATCGAAGGTTCCTCTTGCTCACGAGACTCCCTCCATCAAATGCGCCCGGCGCGCGCCCGGCGGTAACTGATCAGGAATTGCTCCGTGTACCGACGATCGTAGTTTGCGCGGGTTCATAATTCGCGTCAAGGGCCCTGAGCGACGTGGATTACGAACCGCCCTACCTCTATCCCGACTATCGGTCCACCGAGCTGCGCGCGCCCAAGCAGGAGCTGGTGAGACTGCCCGACGAGTGGTTTCACAAGGCACCGGGACCAGTCTTTGGACGCATCCCGGTTCGGGTGGAGGATGCCGACCTCACTCGCCAGCACCGAGGCGAGCCCCTTGGCGAGCGGATCATCATCCACGGACGCGTGCTCGACAGCGACGGGCACGCCGTCCGCAACACTCTCATCGAGGTGTGGCAGGCCAACGCGGCAGGCCGCTACGTGGATCCCGTCGACGACCACGACGCGCCGCTCGACCCCAACTTCACGGGCGCGGGCCGGGCCATCACGGACGACGGCGGCTTTTATAGATTCGTGACGGTGAAACCGGGCGCGTATCCGTGGCGAAACCACCTGAACGCATGGCGTCCTGCACATGTGCACTTCTCACTGTTCGGTCCCTCGCTCGCGAGCAGACTCGTCACACAGATGTACTTTCCGGGCGATCCGTTGATCCCGCTCGACCCGATCCTGCGCTCGATCCCGGACGCGCGAGGACGCGAGCTGCTCATCGCCAGGCTCGACCTCGACACCACGGTCCCGGAGTGGGCCCTCGGCTATCGCTGGGACATCGTGCTGCGCGGTCCGCGCGCGACGCCGGCAGAGGCATGACGGCGCCCACGCCGTCGCAGACTGTCGGGCCCTTTTTCGGCTTCGCTCTGCCTTTCGAGAATGACGCCGACGCGGTGGGCGAGGCCGGCGACGCCGTCAGGGTCGAAGGCAGGGTGCTGGACGGCGCCGGCGAGCCCGTACCCGATGCGCTCGTCGAGGCGTCCCAGGGCGAGCAGTTCGCGCGCTGCCGCACCGACGGCGAAGGCGCCTTTCACTTCACGCTCCGGAAACCGGCGGTGAACGACGGCGCGCCGTTTTTCGAGATCATGGTTTTTGCGCGCGGTCTCCTGCGGCATCTCTACACACGGATGTACTTTCCCGACGAGGAAGGCGCGAATCCCGCGGATGGCGTGCTGCGGCTCGTCGACGAAGCACGGCGGCAAACCCTCATAGCCCACGGCAACGGGGACATCCTTCAATTCGACATCCGCCTACAGGGCGAGGGCGAGACCGTCTTCTTCGCTCTCTGAAACAGGGAGATAGTGCAATGACAGATGAAAGACACAGAGGTATGGAGGTCCGTCGCGAGGTGCTCGGTGAGGCGCACGTGGATCGCGCGGAGGCCTCGCGGACGCCCCTGACCGACGAGTTCCAGGACCTCCTCACGCGCTACGCGTGGGGCGAGATCTGGACGCGGCCGGGCCTCGACCGGCGCACGCGCAGCTGCGTCACGGTCGCGATGCTGGTCGCCCTCAATCGCAACGACGAGCTGGCTCTGCACATCCGGGCTGCCCGGACAAATGGAGTCACCGTGGACGAGTTGAAAGAGATCCTGCTTCAGTCGGCGATCTACTGCGGGATACCGGCAGCCAACACGGCATTCGGGGTGGCGGCCAAAGTCCTGGCGGAGGAATGAGCTTGACAGCGCTGAACCTCTGGCGCGCCGAAGTGGTCGGCAGCCTGCTGCGACCAGCCGACCTGGTCCAGGCCCGAAAGGAAATGGAGTCCGGCGCAATTACGCAAGCCGAGCTCAAGAGGGTCGAGGACGCGGCGGTCCGTTCAGCCATCGAGCTGCAAGCAGAAGCCGGCATCGATGTCGTGACCGACGGCGAGCTCCGCCGCTACGCGTTCTACGGCCACCTCATCGACTCCTTCGAGGGATTCGACCGCGAGGGCGGGTGGGCGATTCCATTTCGGGATGAGAGTGGAGAGCAGCTGATCCTCAAGCGACCCGTCGTCGTCAACCCGCTGCGCTGGAAGCGAAGCATGTGCGGCGAGGAGTGGACGTTTCTCCGATCGGTGCGAGGAGGGCCTGGCAAGGTGACGATGCTCAGCGCGCAGCAGGCGGCCGCATACTACGACCCCGAAAAGTCGAAGGGCGCCTACAAGACACGTGACGCTTACCTCGCTGACATCGTCGACCTCTCGCGGCGGGAGGTGGACGAGCTGGTTCGCCTCGGCTGCACGTATATCCAGATCGACGGACCGCAGTACGGAGCGCTTCTCGATCCCGCGATGCGCGAGGGTTACCGGCAGAGGGGCAGCGACCCCGAAGAGCTGATCGACCGCTGCATCGAGCTCGACAACGCGATCATCGACGGCCACCCAGGAGTGACCTTTGCTCTCCACGTCTGTCGCGGCAACAACCAGAGCAAGTTCTACGCCGAAGGCGACTATGAGCCGATCTCGCGCATCTTCCAGAAGACGCTGTTCAACCGGTTCCTGCTCGAATACGACGACGCCCGCTCCGGCGGCTTCGCACCTCTCGCCCACCTACCCGAAGACCGGGTCGCCGTCCTCGGCCTCGTGACGACCAAGAAGCCGGAGCTCGAAACCGAGAGCGAGCTGAAGGCCAGGATCGAAGAGGCGACGCGCTACGTTCCCCTCGAGCGCCTGGCGCTCAGCCCTCAATGCGGGTTCGCTTCGACCATCGAGGGCAACCGGATCAGCCACGAGCAGCAGAAACGCAAGCTGGAGCTCGTCGGAAGCGTGGCAAGATCGGTTTGGGGGAAAGGTTAGACGAGGCGATGGGACCTCTTCACCAAACACGTGCGGGCGAACGCGTCGTCCTGTGGCTGGTGATGAGCCTCGGCGCTCTCTCAACTGCCGGCTGCAGCGTGCTGCCGCAGAGCGCCGTCGCGACGATCTGCGAGCCGGCCGCCAGGACCGAGCTGCTCAACGAGCAGCTCAATTCGTGGAAGCCATCGACTCCATTCACCCTGGCGCCTGCGTCCACGGCCTGGCTCGAGGTGACGATTCTGCCGGGCTCCGCCGAAGGCCTCTTTGGGACCATAGCGGGAGTCGCCGACGTGCATTCGATTCCCAACGGATCAAGTCCGACTATCGGCACGGGTCCTGATGGGATCCAGGACTCGAGGGATCCCACGACCGTCATCCAGAAAGCGGGGATCTGGCAGCAGCTCAGTCTCAAGGCAGGAGCCTGGCAGATCTATTCGGAGAGCGATCCCGGAATAGAGATCGTCAGCTGCCCACACACAATGAGTTAGTTCTCACCCTGAAGATGTGCGGGCCCCTGTGTTCGGCCGGGGGTCTGCCCACGGATGCGCAGGGCGACGTGGAGTCAACTTACGGGTACACAATTACCGTGGCGTACTCAGCCGTGGCCGTGCCGCCGATGGACGGCGTCTACGTCGATCAGCCGTGGCTGTTGATGCGCTGGGACTCTGTCCATCAGATCGTTCATTCAGAGTGGCGGGCCTTCGCCAACAGCGCCGAGCTGCGTGCCTGCCTGATGAGGGGCATCCAGGCGATCCGGGACCACCAGGCGGTTGGCTACGTGACCGATACGAGGAAAGTCAAGGTCATCGTCAACGACGACCAGGAATGGATCAAGCACACGTGGCTTCCGCTGGCGATCGAAGCCGGTCTCAAGCGGATTGCGGTGGTGACGGCGGCCAGCGGGTTGGGCAAGGCGACCGTGGAAGACGTTGTCGGGTTGACCGAAGATCGAGGGCTGCAATCGCGCACGTTTGACTCATTTGCCGGCGCTCGGAATTGGGCTTCGCCGGCCTCGGGCCGTCACTGAGCGTCGCCGGGCGCACTTACTTCGATCTTCCGGGCGTGGCGATTGTGAAGTGGGATGCCGCATCGCAAGCCGCGCACATGGAATGGCAGGGCTGGGCATCACCCGACGAGTTCAAGGGCGCGAATGACGCGCTGGTCCAGGCCATCGTCGACCACCACGGCTCGAAGGTGCTGGGTGACTCCCGTCAGATCAAGGTGATCCAGAAAGGCGACCAGGAATGGATCAACACGGACTGGTTCCCTCGCATCCTCGCGGCGGGACTGACTCGCATGGCGCTCGTTCTCCCGACCAGCGGTCTCGCCAAGATGAACATCGACGACATGGTCAGCAGGGTGGCCGACCGGTTGGACGTGGCGTACTTCGCGACGCTCGATGACGCCAGAAAGTGGCTGGCGAAACCCGCAAGGGAGAAAATCCGGGCCTAAGACCGCTCGTCTGGCGCCAACGTATAGATAGGTCACTTCCCCGCTCGCGGGGAAGGTGGCGCGCAGCGCCGGATGGGGAGATGGGGTTTCCAACCAAGACCAGCGCCGGATGGGGAGCTGGAGCTCCCGAAGCTGCCCGCGGGGCAATCAATAAGTCACTTCCCCGCTCGCGGGGAAGGTGGCGCGCAGCGCCGGATGGGGAGATGGGGTTTCCAACCAAGACCAGCGCCGGATGGGGAGATGGGGTTTCCAACCAAGACCAGCGCCGGATGGGGAGATGGGGTTTCCAACCAAGACCAGCGCCGGATGGGGGGAGATGGGGTTTTCCAACCAAGACCAGCGCAGGATGGGGAGCTGGAGCTCCCGAAGCTGCCCGCGGGCAATCAATAAGTCACTTCCCCGCTCGCGGGGAAGGTGGCGCGCAGCGCCGGATGGGGAGATGGGGTTTCCAACCAAGACCAGCGCCGGATGGGGAG
>Ga0185299_10001286_pt1 | contig 50663 bp, 41 predicted proteins | sample PaiPotPPA55metaG_FD_128002 | JGI IMG/M metagenome (GOLD analysis project Ga0185299, IMG submission 128002) | Iron sulfur acid spring bacterial and archeal communities from Banff, Canada, to study Microbial Dark Matter (Phase II) - Paint Pots PPA... ... | reverse complement strand
CCGGGCGTTTGCAAGCGGCGAACGATGTCCTTGAGCGTGGCACCGAGCCGTTCTTTGAATCGATGATTCCAAAAGTGCTGGCGAAAACTACTCGAGAGATGCGACCCGACCTGGTCGACGGTGCGCTGCGCATGATGCGCAAGATGTCACCCGAGGACGTCGCGCAAGTACAGCGCGGCATGGCCGCGCGCCCCGACTCCATCGAAACCTTGAAGACCATTAACGTTCCCACGCTGCTGGTGACCGGAGACGAAGACGCTATGACCGGCGTGAACGAAGCCGAGTTAATGCGTCAGCACATCCTGGGCAGCCAGATGCGAGTGATTCCGAAAGCCGGACACTACTCCCCGTGGGAGCAACCGGAAGAAGCAGCCAAGCTTCTCCGCCAGTTTCTGGACGGACTCTGCTGACGCGGCCCTGGAAGGGCCGCTCTTCCACGGTCGCGCCTTTAGACGGTTCTGGCCCGTGCTGCTTGAATCCCTCGGTTTGGATACAACACCTCTTAATCTCTTTTGATACCCGTCAACTAAAATATCTGCTTTCTATAAGTTGCGGGGATTGGATATGGCCGGGTATGGCCAAAATCTTGAGCCGCAAGGACTTGCTCGCAAAATCTTACGGAATAAGGGGTTACGTCTCGGGTTTCGTTTCTCGACTTCATTATCGCCAAGTCCCCGTCGGCTTTCAGGCGCGTTGTCGTTGTGGATATCGTCTTGAGGCATTCCGAACGGAGTGAAGAATCTGCTTCTTCCCGTCTCCACGTTGCTCGTTCTGAAATCCTCAGTCAAGGTTGTCCGCCACACACTCAACCTGAGGAAAACCCAAAGATTCTGTGGAAAACCGAGGAGGGAGACTCGAAGCCCGTGGAAGAGCGGCGCTTTCAGCGCCGCGTCAAGCGGACTTCCCTAAAACCAGCTTCTTCAGTGGCGCCAGAAACCTGTTCAGCTCTATGTCGGAGGAGGTTCCGGCCAGCCGAGAATTGGACAAACGTTGCTAGAATAACCTGAATGTCCGGCGCCAAGTCCATCCCCAAGGCGTCCACCAGACTCCTTGACTCGGAGACGTTCCAAACCACGCGCAAAAAATCGCTAGAGATGCGACAGTATTTGGACGACATTCTGTCGAAAGAGGTCGGGAAGTACGCCTCTCCCGACACCAGTCTTGTCGTCTTCGGCTCGCTCGCTCGCGGCGAATGGACAACCGGCAGCGACCTTGACTGGACCTATCTTATCGACGGAGGTGCAAAGTCAACTCATCTCCAGATCACACAGGACATTCAAAGAGTCTTCAAACAGAAAAATTTGGCCGAACCGGGACCTACCGGAACGTTTGGGAATATGGCGTTTAGCCACGACATTATTCATCAGATCGGCGGCCAGAACGACACCAACAAGAACACGACTCAGCGAATCTTGCTTCTCCTCGAATCAACACCAATTGGGGAACGAAAAGAAGCATACGAGCGCGTGATCCGCGCCGTCATAGATCGATACCTGGAAGAAGACACTCATCTGCTAACCCGCGATTCGAAGAACTACCGCGTGCCTCGATTCCTTTTGAACGACATCGTTCGATTTTGGAGAACTATGGCGGTTGATTTTGCCAACAAACAGCGAGACCGAGCCGGCAAAGGATGGGGACTGCGCAATGCCAAGCTTCGGATGTCCCGAAAACTGATTTTCGCTTCCGGATTATTGATCTGCTTCAGTTCAAGTCTGGACCCAGAGCTACGAAATAAGATTTCCACCGACACAAATGATGTAAGGTTCCAACTTGGAAATCACATAAGGGATTATGTGCGGCTGACACCATTGGAAGTTGTCGAAAGCTTGGTCAATCGTTACGATATTCCGGATTCGGTTGCCAAAGAGTTGTTCGATTCATACGCGAAGTTCCTGAGAATTCTTGATGACGAAACGTCGCGCAAAGCCCTGGATGCCCTTCGATCCGAGGACTCTGAGACAGACCCGACATTCAAGCAGATAAGAGAAATCAGCGACGCTTTCAAGAGAGCGCTGGATTACATCTTTTTCGAGAATCGACAGCTTGCGCGGCTCACAAGGGAGTATGGGGTTTTCTAAATGAAATTAATTGGCTTCTCCACCGGCGCACTAGCGAGAGGCGACTTCCACCGAGCGCTCCAAATGCTATCCCACAAGAAAGCTAATGCTGTCGAGTTGTCGGCTCTGCGGCAGGACGAACTGGCCCCGCTGGTGCAACAGTTGGGGGAATTGGATCTGGGCCGCTTCCAGTACATTGCTTTTCATGCCCCAAGCGCGATGGAGCAATCCTACGAGCCGGCTGCTCTAGACCTTCTCAAGCAAGTCGCCGCTCGCAACTGGCCAATCATCGTGCACCCCGATGCTATGCATAATCCGTCGGACTGGGCCTGCCTCGGAGATTGCCTGTGCATCGAAAACATGGACAAGCGCAAGCCGATTGGACAAACTGCAACAGACCTAGCCAAGTTCTTCGAGATATTGCCGAATGCCTCACTGTGCTTCGACATCGGCCACGCCCGGCAAGTCGATCCCACCATGAGCGAAGCGTGGGCAATACTGCAGAGATTTCGCGACCGGATCAAACAACTTCACGTCAGCGAAGTAAACACTCAAAGCAAGCACGACCCGATCAGCCTTGAATCAATTCTCGCCTTCCAGAAAGTCTCCCACCTCTTGCCTTCAGACGCTCCAATAATCCTGGAGAGCAGAGTCGAAGAATCAGAAATCAACGAGGAAATCGAGACTGCCCTCGACGCACTGAACCCGGCATCGCAACTCGCCATCGCCAGTGACTAGGTCGTCACGCTGGACAAACGGACACGAGGGTGCCCCATCCTTCGCGCACTTTGCGAAGGGCGGGATTCCGCGCTCATCCCTCTGAGAATCTTCCAGGAAGGGGGCTGGCTTCAGTCGTAATGCAGGACTGAGGGAAACGTACTCCCTCGGAACGCCCGCTAATTTCTGGGTTTATCCCAAGGCTTCGCCAAAAACAGGGGTGGACGGAGATTTTTACATCGGGCCCCATCTCCGAGATCGAGATAGATCTGCGACCGGAAGTGGCCCAAGCTACGCTCTCGAACTTCTCAAGCTTTAAGCCCACCACGCCAACCCGGTACAGGAGGGCAGCGATGCAACGGCGGAGCCCGCCCGTGTTATCTGGGTCTTTATCAACCCTCGTTACCGCGCTAAGCAGTTCCTCGTCCGGAAGTTGCTGCTCTAAGAGGCGTATCGCCAGCCCGACACATTCATCATTGCTAATCGAGCCCAAGGGGAATTGGGCAGGACGCCCCTTCAAGATGTCGATAAATGACATTAGGAACGGGTAATCCGCAGACCACTCGTCAGCGAGAGACCTAAGCCTCAGGCGCGAATATTCCCCCTCCGCTTCCTTGAGCATCTGGGGAGTGATCTGCGGATTCCCCTGAGCCTGCCGGATGCAGGCGTTGAAGAACAAGATAACGTCGCGGGGACGCAAGAGCGTTCTCGCCAGAATGTAATCCATCGTCGGCGTCTTGTTTATGAGCCTTGGTAAGACGTCAGCGTGCGTTACTTCCCTGGAAGTATATTGCTGCCTAACCATTCGCCCGATCCGGGTGTCAAGCAGCTTCGTTAGTTGATCCCTGTTCCATCTCAGGTCAACATACAGGGACTCGTATGTCTCTTCTTGGAACCCACCACCACGCGACACCCTTAGCACGCGGTCCAAGAGGTCGTACCTCAACGCTATAATAATCTTGGCATGCCGCACTCTCCGAAAATCCCGCACGGTTTCGATAAGGGCGCGAATTAAGAGGTACCGAAGGCCCTCCTCTACCCAGTTTTCATCAAGTCGGTCAATCACCACGTAGTACTTCTTTTGCGGATCATCAAGGATCGAATCTAATAGCTCCAGCACGTAGGTAAGCTCTTGAATTTGCACTTGGTTGACGACATACTTTGCGCGTTCGACGACGGCTCCCTTTTCTTCCTGAGACAGCGCTTGCGCTCCCCCTAGCGTCATTTTGGCGACGGGCAATACCGAACTGATGGATGCCTTCAAGTCACTCTCTAGCTTGGTCGTCAGCTCCTCAATCCGATAGTCGGTCTGCTCCCAAAACTTGCTACCCCATTGTTCCAAATAGGCTAGAGCCTTCTCGTGCTGCCGCTTCTTATCGCTAAATTGCGTTCTTATCCAGTCAACGAGGCCTTCCTTGGTTCCTGAGCTGTCGAGGTGAAAGTGAGCTTTAATAACTTCGACAGTAAAAACGTGCCTCCATAGCAGCTTGAAAAAAGTGTCCAGATTAACGCCTAGCTCGTTCACGAACTGCAGGATAGTTGAGTTCGAAATGTAGGCCAGGGCAAGACTCTCCGGCTTGATGTTGATAACTCTGCCGCTGGTACGCTCGGAGAGCCTTGTCAATAGTGCGGTCTTCCCCGCGCCGGTTCTGCCGAGAACGATGCGCCTGTGGTCGTCGCAGTCCAACAGAAAGTCGATTTCGCCGGTGTCGATGAAACATTCGCGCAGGAACGCTTGATCAGATTCAGCATCAGCTGCACCGATATGGTCGTGGCTTCGAAATCTAAACTTCATGGAACTCCCTCCGATCCGTTAATCAAAGAAAAAGAGCCACGGCGTGCCGTGACTCTTCACAGTACGTCTACAGAATTGCTACGACTTGTTAACCCCAGCGGCTATAAAGCCGTCGAAGCTTGGTTCCTGTTGGGCATGGCTGAAGCCATGCCCTTCCCGAGCAGTTCAATAGCAGATTCCTCGGTCGGAATGACAACACTTAAGACTTAGCTGCACCCGCTCGTACTCCCGCAACTCCCGCACCGATAGCACGAACCGTTTCTGGTCATGATGCTGCCGCAGAAGCTGCAACTGGGGGCGTCGCCCAGGTCGATCAGGCCGGCAAGGGCGTCGGCGGCGTGGATGGAGCCGGAACCAGTTCTCAGTTCTCGGTTCTCAGTTCTCGGTTTGTCCGCGGAACTGCTGGCGTCACCGAGTCCCTCGGGGCTCGGCGCGCCTCCTGCTGGCCGCAATCTCAGATTCTCGAACAGCATTTGCTGCTGGCCGGTCAGGAATCGCAGTTGGAGCCAGCGGAAGATGTAGTCCATGATCGACTTGGCGTAGCCCAGGTCGGGATTGCCGGACCATCCACTCGGCTCAAATCTGGTGTGGGCGAACTTTTCGCAGAATAGTTTCAGCGGGACGCCGTGTTGCAGGGCGATCGAGACGGCCAGGGCGAAGCTGTCCATGAGTCCGCTGACGGTGGATCCTTCTTTCGCCATGGTGATGAAGAGTTCGCCGGGGTCGCCGTTGGGGTAGAGGCCGACGGTGATGTAGCCCTCGTGGTCTCCGACTTTAAATTTGTGGGTAATGGAGGCGCGCTCTTCCTGCAGCTTGTGGCGGACGGCGCGCGGCGGCGCATTGAGATTTTCTTCCTCAACCTGTGGCGCGGGCACTCCTGCCCGCGAGTCCTCTTTACTGGAGTTCGCAGTCTTCGTCCCTGCAGCCGAAAGCGGTTGCGACTTCTTGCACCCGTCACGATAGACGGCCACCGCCTTCAGTCCAAGCTTCCATGCCTGAAGATAGGCTTCCATGATGTCTTCAACCGTTGCGTTCTCGGGAAGATTGACGGTCTTCGAGATGGCGCCGGAGATGAAGGGCTGAGCGGCAGCCATCATCCGCAGATGTCCCATGTAAGCGATCGAGCGGGTCCCTTTCGCCGGCTTGAACGAGCAATCAAACACCGCCAGATGCTCGTCCTTGATATGCGGCGCGCCTTCGATGGTGCCGGTGGCGTCGATGTAGCTGACGATGGCGTCGGCCTGATCGTGGTTGTAGCCGAGCTTGAACAGCGCGGTCGGCACGGTGTTATTAACGATCTTGATCATCCCGCCACCGACCAGCTTTTTATATTTGATCAGCGCGAGATCAGGCTCGATTCCTGTGGTATCGCAGTCCATCATGAAGCCGATGGTTCCTGTGGGGGCCAGGACGGTTACCTGGCTGTTGCGGTAGCCGTGTTTTTCGCCGTGGGCCAGGGCTTCGTCCCAGCATTGTTTGCTGGCTTCGTAGATGGTGGCGGGGACGTTGGTTTTGTTTATGCCGTTCACACTGGCGCGGTGCATGCGGATTACGTCCAGGAAAGGTTCGCGGTTGATGTACCAGCCGGGGCATGCGCCACCGGGCATGGTCTGTGCCGGGGCGCTCGCTTCGCTCGCTGGACGGACGAATGCGTCCGTCCCCACACGAGCATCTTTTCCTACGTGAGTTGTGGTGATACCTGCTCCTAGATTGGTTTCTGTGAGATTCTTTTTTGTGGCTTCCGTCGCGGGAACTAACGGCTGGCACTGTTCAGCTATGCGCGAGGATTGCAAATAGGCTTCGCCGCACATGATTGCCGTCACACAGGAGGCGTAGTCGCGGCCGGCGTCGCTGTCATAGGGGAGGCCGGCGGCCATCAGCAATGCTCCTAGATTTGCGTACCCCAGGCCTAGCGGACGGTAGTCATGCGAGTTGCGCATGATCATTTCTGTGGGATATCCCGCGTTGTCCACCAGAATTTCCTGGGCCGTGATCAGCACGTCTACTGCGTGACGGTAGGCGTCTACGTCGAATGTGCCGTTGGGGGCGAACTTAAGCAGATTCAGGCTCGCCAGGTTGCAGGCGGAATCGTCGAGGAACATGTATTCGCTGCAGGGGTTGCTGGCGTTGATTCTTGCCGTGTTCTTCGAGGTGTGCCAGCGATTGACGGTGGTGTCGTATTGCATGCCGGGATCGCCGCAGTGCCAGGTGGCTTCGGAAATTTTGTGGAGCAGGTCTTTGGCTTTGAAAGTCTTGGCTACGGAGCCGTCGGTGACCGTCTTGGTGGAGAAGTCGGTGTCGCGAACTACGGCGTACATGAAGTCATCGGTGACGCGGACGGAGTTGTTCGCGTTCTGGAAGAAGATGGACGAGTAGGCCTCCGCGTCGGGAGAAGAGCCGTCGTATCCCAGGGAGACCAGGGCGTGGGCCTTGGCTTCTTCTTTCTGCTTGCACTCGATGAATTCGATGATGTCGGGATGGTCGACGTTGAGGATGACCATCTTGGCGGCGCGGCGCGTTTTGCCGCCGGACTTGATGACGCCGGCGAAGGCGTCGAATCCTTTCATGAAGCTGAGCGGGCCGCTGGCGGTGCCGCCGCCGGAGAGGGTCTCCGTGGATCCGCGCAATGGAGAGAGATTTGTTCCGGTGCCGCTGCCCCACTTGAAGAGCATTCCTTCGGTCTTCGCCAGAGTCAGGATCGAGTCCAGCGAGTCTTTGACCGAGTTGATGAAGCAGGCGGAGCATTGGGGCTTGGAGTATCCGGTGACGCCGAATTCGACCTGCTGGGCTTGCGGGTTCCAGTGCCAACTGCGGCCGTCGGAGTTGGGCTCGATGCGGTCGCATCCTACGTTGAACCAGACGGGCGAGTTGAAGGCGGCGTACTGGCGCACGAGGATGTGGACGAGTTCGTCATGGAAGGTGTCGCCGTCTTCTGGAGTGCGGAAGTAGCCTTGGGCTTGTCCCCAGTCGCGGATGGTTTCGGCGACGCGGCCAACGAGTTGGCGGACTCCGGTTTCACGCTCGGGAGTGCCGATTTTGCCGTGCAAGTATTTCGAGGCCACGATGTTGGTGGCGGTCATGGACCAGTCTTTGGGGACTTCAACGTCCTTTTGCTCGAAGATCACGTTGCCTTGGGCGTCGGTGATCTGAGCAAGGCGGAGATCCCATTCGATTTCGCTGTAGGGAGAGACACCGGGTTTGGTGAAGAAGCGGCGGAAGGAGAGGCCGGAGGGCTTCTTCTTGGTCGGGGTCTGGGCTGCGGGAATCGTGAATTCGGTCTTCAATTCTGGCATAGGGCTCTCCATTTATTAGATTCTATTCGTGTTGCGCCGATTCAGGGCGTCCGGCCAGAGGGCGGGAATCGGGGGCTTCCAAAATGGGTATTCAGGATGTTTCAAAGATCGGGTCTTTCGCCCCTTCCGGGAGCTAAGTCCATTTCTGGATTCTTACCCACAGCTTGCGCTGTGGGCTGCATTCTTTCGCCGCTTGGCGGCTAACATCAGCGGCTAAAGCCGCGCTTCAATTTTGCGCTCTACGGCACGACTGAAGTCGTGCCCTGATACGAAACTTCTTCCTCCGCTAAAAACCGGAGGGGAGTGGGGACGGACAGTGAATGTTGGTGGCGGCTCCGGAGTCTAGCTGCGGGGCTGTCGGAGAGGATGTCGAGCCGGAAAAACCAACTTCGGCTCGCGCGCCGCTTGCTTCGCTTTGCGGGACGGACGAGGCGCCCGTCTCCACACGAGTATCGGTGGCACCGGCAAAAAGCGGTTGCTGGGCGTCATTGGCCTGAGCGATGTATTCGGTGGCTGGGGTTAGTTCCAGCGAGGTGGCGAAGTGGGAGCCAATGCCGGTGGCTTTTTCCGAGGCGGTGACCATCCATTGATTGAGGGCGTTGCAGATGGTTCGGCGCTGGGCTCGGTCTTCGATGACTACGAAGCGCACGAAATAGCGGCCGGAGATCATGCGGGCGCGCATGGGATTCTGCCGGGAGAGCATGCGGTCGAGTACGAAGGCCATGTCGTCATCTTCGAAGAATTGGGCTACGGCCAGCATGCGGCGGGTGGGAGCCGTTGTGGCGTCGGCGAAAGCCTGCCGAGCTTCGCTCGGCCCGACCGGGTTCCCTCGGCTTTGCTCGGGACAGGCACCGACCCGGTCCCACACGGACTCGGCATCGCTTCCCTCCGGCGGGCGGACGAATGCGTCCGCCGCTACGTGAGTATCGTCCAGGTGCATGATTTCTTCGGCTAGGGCGAAGACTCCGGGCTTGCTGGGGACGAACAGGAGGCTGTGGGGGGATTCGCATCGAAACCAGCGCGACCAGTGAAGGCGGCGATAGTCCAGGGGACGATCGAAGCCATGGCGCGCCATAGATTCTGAGACGAGTCGAGTTAGACCTTCCATTGAGGGCTCCTGCTTCTTGCTGCCAGACCGGCGAAAGGGCGTTCCCTTCTCTGTCGGCGGGCAGGCTCTACGTGATTGACGGCTACGGTTCAGTCGTCGTCTTCAGTTTGTCGCCCCCGGGGGAGGTCGGGAACGGCCACCGCACTTCTTTACTTTCGGGCTTCCGGCTTCCGGCGTTCCGGAGGCTGAAGGTTTTAGAGCCTTTGGTCTAAGGGGTTCGAGCGCCGGCTTACGGATCTGGAAGCCTAGGCGCCTGAGCCTTTGTTTTGCGCGAGGAGAGCCGAGTCACCTCTGGCTGGGCTGTCCCGCATGGTTGTGTTGACTGCACTGCTAATTCCGACTCAACCTCGTGAGGCGGAAATTTCGTCCTTGGGATTGCAAAGTTACTCCCGCCAATTGTATCTGTCAAGAGGCAAACACTACAGGTTGTATCCCTAACAATGGCAGGCTTGATGCCGGGTGGGCGGCCGAGTTTTCCACACTGAGAGCCTCCGCGCGGAGAGGGTTTCGAACGTGGCTGGTTGCTGGGGAGAGGATGCGAACTGTCCTTCGCGCAAATACCAATTTCGAGCTCACATCAGGCCCAGGCGCGAACCGGAGGAGCGGCGGTCGCGGCAGGGCTGGGGTAGTTTACGCTGGTGGCTGGCTTGATCGTCCAGAGGCTTAAAGCCTTGAAGAGTGATCGCAGGTCCGCCGGTGGCCTCTGTACGGATCGGCCTTTCAGCCGCAGCGAGTGCTTCGACTTTATCCCCGGCTTGCGGTTGGAGCATGGGGACGTAGATGTCTTCAAAGATGCGACGCGGGGCGATGCTGATTACGCCGTCGGAAGATTCGACCAGATAATCACCCTTGCAACCGCGATGCTGACGACCCAAATGATCGACGAAACTGAGAGTTGAGTTGAGTTGTTTGGCATTGACCAAAAAGCGCGTGCGATAGGACTTCCATTCTTCTGATTTCATGTGACAGCGCCCCGAGTGCTTGTCTGACCATTGCAAGGTTGAGTGCAATCCAGAACCGGCTTGTGCGGGCTGGAATGATTGAGAAATTTTTATGAGAGCGAAGTGACTGTACGGGTGAAATGCGCGGGGGTCAATTCAGTATTTTTGGTGCAGTTGAGGAAAAATGATGGACGCGGATTTCCCGAATTGGAACATCTGAAAAATAGCTTGGCGACGTGCCATTTTTACGATGGATGGCGGCAATTTCTTATCGACGAAGCGGCGAGGGAAAAATCTGGTAGAGTGGGCAGCCGGATTGTCCACAGCGTGTGCACAGGAAATGCAGAAAGCCGTGTCAGTTCTCAGTTCTCAGTTCTCAGTTCTCAGTTCTCAGTTCTCAGTTCTCAGTTCTCAGTTCTGGAGGATCACTTGGTTCGAAAGGTTGCTTGTGGCGTTGCCGCGCTTTTCTTTCTTGTGTTTGGTATGTGCCTCTTTGGACAGAGTGCGACAGGAAACAAGGTTGTGGCGCTGCGGTGTGGGAGTTTGTTTGATGGGCGCGGAGATTCAGTCCGTAGGAGTGTTGTGATCGTGATTGAGGGAGAGAAGATTCGCGAGATCTCCGGCAGTGCGCCCGTGGGAGCGGACGTGATTGACTTGTCTCACGATACTTGTTTGCCGGGGTTGATCGACACGCACACACATATTTTGCTGCAAGGAGACATTACGGCCGCGGATTATGACGAGCAATTGTTGAAGCAGTCGCCGGAGTATCGGACGATTCTGGCGACGGTGAATGCGCGTCGGGCGCTGGAGTATGGGTTCACGTCGATTCGCGATTTGGAAACCGAGGGCGCGGGTTATGCGGACGTGGACGTGAAGAAGGCGATCAACAACGGAGTGATTCCGGGGCCGCGGATGCAGGTGGCGACGCGGGCGCTGGATGTGACTGGAGCGTATCCGCTGCAGGGGTATGCACCGAATGTGCTGGTGCCGCACGGAGTGCAACTGGTGGATGGAGCGGACAATGCGCGGGCGGCGGTGCGGGAACAGATCAGTCACGGCGCGGATTGGATCAAGGTATATAGCGACCGGACTTATCGTGTGCGCGAGGATGGAGTGCTGGACGATATTCCGACGTTTACGCTCGACGAATTGCGGGCGATTGTGGATGAGGCGCATCGCGAGCGGCATAAAGTGGCGTCGCATGCGATGGCGCTGAACGGAGTGCACAATTCCGTCGAGGCGGGAGTGGATACGATCGAGCATGGGAACTATATTGCCGAGGAAGATTTGAAGACGATGGCGGCGCGCGGGATTTTTTATGTGCCGACAATTTTCGTGGGGGAATATGTGGCGCAGGGGCGTGCGGCGGCGGGGGCTCCGGTGTGGGTGCAGATGATCCAGATTCATGAACAGACATTTCGGCGGGCGATGAAGGCGGGAGTGAAGATTGCGTTTGGGACGGATGCGGGCGGGTTTGACTGGAAGATCAATCCGGCAAAGGAATTTTCGTCGATGGTGAAGTTTGGCATGACTCCGGCGCAGGCGATCCGGGCGGCGACGGTGACGGCGGCGGAATTGTTGGGGATGCAGGATTCGTTGGGGACGGTGGAGGCGGGGAAGTTGGCGGATATTGTGGCGGTGCCGGGCGATCCGCTGAGCGATGTGTCTGTGATGGAGAAGGTGGAGTTTGTGATGAAGGGTGGGGTGGTGGTGAAGAGGCCGTAAAACCAATTTGTAAATAATGGTACGAGACTAGCGAGGGCCGGTTACGATCTTTTGCCGGAGCCAGGCGGCGAATGGCGTTGCAAACAGGAGCGTCCAAAGGGTGAAACCCTCTGGAAGCCCCGGGACCAAGCCCGGATCTTGGGCCAGGCCAAAGCGCAGAACCGCAGCCAAGGTGCCGAAGAGCATCACAAGACCCAGGCTCGACACCCCATTTACTGTGCTAATGCGCCTGCGCCCAAGAAGGGCATCGATTCCTAAGCCCACGTACCGCCACGCCGGTACGGCGAAGATAGGAAGAGTCAGGCCGGTCCAAATCGCTGGTCCAACGGAAGACGGAAACCAGAACGGCTTCCGCGACACGATGTACGAGATGAGGAGATCAACGAAATGAGCTGGAGCGTTGAGAATCGTGATCGGTTTTATCGCCCCCATTGATGCCGACGTAAAAGCGAAGCGCAAGAAACTGTCTGACCGTATGACGAAGTGAGAAGGCGTGGTTCCAATGGAGGCACTGTCTGATCCGTGCGCTGCATGTTTAAGGGCATAGTAATGGAGGGCCGCGGTTCCGAGCAGCAGAGCGATCGAGAAGATAAACGCCAGAATGGGCAAGAGCGCGGCGAACGATCGGGAAAGTAGCTTCATATATCGGTAACGCCGACAGGATCATAGGGCAACGGTGCTGCGCGGGCAAGATGGCAGGATTGAGAAGCTTTTAGCAGCACGATACTGGGAACGAAAGTCAAAATCCCCACTCTAGTTTCTGCATAGAACGCAGAAACTAGGGTGGGGCACCCGGTTCATTTTTGGTCCCGGACGAATGCGCCCGGGGCTACGTGTTTTGACTACGGGAATTACCTGAGCGCAAATCTGGCGGGAGCGGAAGAGAATTTACGAGAAACGAAATTCATGTGCGGGAGTGAAACTTATGACCAAAGACCCGGTTTGCGGAATGAATGTGGACGAGAACAAGTCCCAATATCAATCACAGTATGGCGGGAAGAAATTTAACTTCTGCTCGGAGCAGTGCAAGAAGGAATTCGATAAGCAGCCCGAGCAGTATGCGCGGTCAGCGGCTTAGAGCAACTCGCTTACTGGAAATTTAGTCGCGCACCGGAAATAACGAAGGCCCTTGCTACGGCAAGGGCCTTTTTTGTTGCGCGTGTTTAGCGGTGTGCCAGTTCGGGTTCGTTTACCGTCTTTCCCGACTTGAAGGCGGCGTAGCGCTTGTTGATTTCGTCCCAGTTGAGGACGTTCCACCAGGCCGCCAGGTATTCAGGCCGGCGGTTATTGTATTTCAGGTAATAGGCGTGCTCCCAGACGTCGTTGCCGAAGATGGGATAGAGGCCTTGCGAGATTGGGTTGTCCTGATTCGGGGTGCTGATGATTTGCACTTCGCCGCCGGATTTGCCCGCGAGCCAGACCCAGCCGCTGCCGAATTGCTTGACGCCGGCATCGTTGAATTTGGTTTGAAAATCTTTGAAGTTGCCGAAAGTTTTTTTGATTGCGTCGGCAATCTCGCCCGTCGGATCGCCTCCGCCTTTGGGCTTCATAATCTTCCAGAACATGCTGTGATTGACGTGGCCTCCGCCATTGTTGCGGACGGCGCTCCGTATGTCTTCGGGGATGGCGTTCAGGTTGCGAATGAGATCCTCGGCAGACTTGCTGGCCAAGTCGGGATGCTTCTCGATGGCGGCGTTCAGATTCTTTACGTAGGCACCGTGGTGCATGTCGTGGTGCAGGGTCATCGTCTGCTTGTCGATGATGGGTTCTAGCGCGTCGTATGCATAGGGGAGTGCTGGTACTTCGTGAGCCATGATTGGTCCTCCAGGCTTTTGAGATGAAACCGAGCGGGGTTTCGATGCAAGGCTTATTTCATTATAGCGCTTCGGGTTGAAGGCGTTTGCGGCTTTCTGCGGGCAGGGATGCTTCGACTGCGCGGGGAGGATCGCTTCGCTCTCCTTCCCGCTTCGCTCTGCATGACAACGACTCTTGTTTTACGAAATTTATTTGCGACCCAGGAGGCGGATTCTTGAGGTGAAGGCGCGGCCTTCGCAAGCGGTAAAAGTCGCTTGGGGATGGGTTGAGTCCAGCACGTTGTCGACTACGAAAGGGTTGCAGCGGCCGGTGATGTTGTCGAAGCCGCCGCGCAGTGCGAGATAGTATCCGAAGAGGTGGAAGCGTTTTTCCAGTTGCAGGTTGAGGGAAAAATATTCGGGGAAACGCTGGGCGCCGGGTGGGCCGATGAGCTGTTGCTGGTCGGTAAGTAGGTTGTAGGGGAATCCGGTGCGGGCTTCGGCGGAGTAGGCGACTTCGAGTTGATGGACGACGGGCAGTTTGAAGAGCGGGAAATATCCCCAGGACAGGAAACGGTTGGGCGTGTCCCAGGGATAGGGCCCAGGTTGTTGAGGACTGAGGATGGGGCTGTCGACGTTGAAGTCGAGCGCTTGGTTGGTGTGGGCGCTGGAGTGAGTATAAGAACCCATTAGCATATAGCTTTCTTTGAAGTTGTGGCGGAGCGAGAGCTGCAAAGAGTGGTAGTGGTCGTCGCGGGTGTTTTCCAGGATGAAATTGCCGGGAGTGACTGATGATTGATCGTAGACGAATCCGTGGGAGCCGCGGCGGTCGAGGAACTCGGCTTTCAGGTAAATGGCGGCGGGAAGTTTTCTCTCGATCGCTGCGCTCCAGTTTACGAAGCGCGGGACTTCCAGTGTGCCGCGGTTCACGGTGAACGAAGTTGTGACCGGGCCGGTAGTTGTGACGCAGTTCGCGATGCAGTTGGGATCGGGGTTCGAGTAGAAGATGTCTTCGCGCGTGCCAGCATATGGCCGGGCGACCAGGTAGACGGGCGTCGCGTCGGTGACCAGGCCGATTCCGGCGGAGATTTTTGTGTTGCCAGAAGTGTCGAGGACGTACGTTCCTGCGAGGCGCGGAGAGATAACGGCGCGGCGGACGATTTCGTCCCAGTCGAGGCGGACGCCGGGCGCGATCAGCAGGCGATCGGTGAGCAGCCAGCGATCTTCGGCATAGGCGCTGACTTCGGCATTGTACTGCTGGTGCAACGGAGCGGCGGTGAACGTGGAGTAGCGAGTGCAGGGGAACTTTGAGTCCTGAGTCGCGGTCATGCAGAGGTCGGGCGAAGTCAGCGTGTTGGTTCCACTCAGGAATGAGATCGGCTCACGCATAAATTCCGCGTCGTAGAAGATGCGGTCGAGATCGACTCCGACTTTGAAGTCGTGGCGTCCGTGCCACTGACGCGGCGGCAAGAATAAGTTAGCAAGCACTTGCAGGCGGCGGGCATGGGTTTGATCGTTGAGATAGTAGCTGCCTCCGGTGGTCGTGGGATTCAGGGAGTAAGGCAGCGCGCGGTAGGGAGTCAGCTGCAGGTTGTATTGATCGAAGGCGAATCCGGTTTCGAGCAGTTGTCCTCCGGCGAAATAGTGCTGGTCTTTGACGCTGGCTACATAGGCGGATTCGACATCTTTCGGATTCGAGAGTTGCGGGCTCTGCGGCGAGAGAAACGCGTATTGATCGTGCAGATAGTTCAGCAGAAAACTGGTAGTGAGGATGTTGCGGCTGGCGAGGTTGGATTGAACCTTGGTGAGATTGCCCAGCCGCAGGACGTGATCGTTGTCGGCGTTGACGGGCAGTTCCGTGAAGACGACGTTGTCGTACTCGCCGTCGAACGCATTGTAGAACCATATCTTTCTTTTTTCGATGGGGCCGGAAAAGGTGAAGCGCGGCAGGAACTGGTCGAAGCGCCATCCATGCTTGTTTTGGATGGACGGAATGAAGTCGGTGGCGGCGAAACGGAAATGGTCGTCGCCGATGCCGGTGTTGAGGCTGAGCAGCCCGCCGGAACCTTTGCCGTCTTCGGCGGGCTCGCGCGAGGGTTCGACCTGAATGTTGCGGAAAGCGTCGGTACTGACGCGAATCAGCAGTTGTCCGTTGGCGGGTTGCGTGACGTTGAAGCCATCGAGCAGAGTAAGAGTCTGGTAGGTTTGGGCTCCGGCGACGTGAGGCTGGCCGAATTGATCCTGCACCACTCCCGGAATGAAATTCAGGACGTTACGGTAATCCTGCGTTCCGGGATAAACGATGTTGATCACGTCGAGCCCGCTGATAGTTTCCTGCGCCGCAATTTGCGCGGGATCGATCGCTGGCGGAGATTCGTGCACGTCGACGATCTCGCGAACTTCCCGCTGATGCGACAGCGCGACTTCAATGTTCGCGTTAGGAGTGATTCGAACGCTGGGCTGCATCAGTTCGTAGAACCCTTCTTTTTCGACGCGGAGTTGATATTGGCCCGGTGCGAGCGCGGGGAACCGGCAGCGTCCAGCGAAGTCGGTCTGGCAGCGCAGGATGGGAAGCGAGGGCATTTGGAGGAAGACTCGAGCGTCTGGGACGGCGACTCCGTTTTCGTCGACGACGGCAATGGTAGGGACGAGACTGGACTGGGCCGCGGCAGCGCAGGTAAGGGCGAGCGTGAGCGAAAGGCAGAGTGCACGCATGCGGTCAGGGACATTTTACTGTCCAATGCCGCAAGGTCTGGAGGTGGTCTGAAATGACCCAGCGGCGTCGTGTCCGGCAGCGTACCAAACTTCGTCCGGCTTCCTGAAGTTTCTAGGCGGAAAATGGGTATTTTAAAATCCCGCGTAGTGCGGTAAAATAACTCAACTCCGCTCGGAGGATTTTTTGGATGGCTTATCTGACTAGCCAGGAAGCGCTGCGTCTCGCCGCGGATTTCGCACTCAAAGCCGAGTATCTGCGGAACGACGATACAGCCGATCTCAAAACCAAGGCCGAACTTTACCAGACGGCAAGCCGGGTTGCGATCTTGCGAGCTGCCAGTTCGACCAGGGTCCGCAGCCAACAGAGCCCGAGCCCCAGGGGCTAAGCAGGCTCGTGCTAAGCGAGCTGGGGCTAAGCGAATTGGTGCCAAACCAGTTGCACCATTTCCGCTGCATGTGAATTAACCGGGTTCTCCACAGCTTTTCACAGCAATACTTGTTGCGTTTCATGCTCCGAGTTGCGGATAATGGCCGCGAGCGTTGTCGTGTATAGTCGAGCCGATTTACTAAGAATTCTTCACATCACTCCGCGCCAGTTGATCAACTGGGAGCGGGTCGGACTGGCCACGTTCGCCGAGGCCTATTCTTTTTCCGATCTGCTGGAAATCAAGAAGGTTCGCGACTTATGCGCCATGAGCGTGCGGCCGGCGGTGATTCGCCAGTCGCTCGATGCCATGCGCAAGCAGGCTTCGGGCGTGGAGAAGCCGCTGCTCGAAGCCGGCGCGTGGTCCACCGCCAAGCACCGCGTGGCGTTTCGCCACCAGGGCAGACTGCTGGAGCCGATCGCGGGACAGTTTCTCATGGATTTTTCCGAGCGCGAGAAGGTCCTGACCAGCACGCCGGTGCCGAAGTCCGAGCCCACGCCGCGCGAGAACGAGGCCGCAGTATGGTTTGCGCGGGGGATCGCGCTGGAAGAAGATCCCAACACCCAGTCCGACGCGATTTCCGCCTATCATCATGTGCTCGCAATTGAACCGGCGCACGCCGCGGCGCACATCAACCTGGGCACGCTCTACTACAACCGGCAGGAGTTCGGCTTCGCCGAAAAGCATTACCGCCAGGCCATTCAATCCGATCCACGCTACTCGCTGGCCTACTTCGATCTGGGCAACGTGCTGGACGAAACCGGACGGGTGCAGGAAGCCATTCAAACTTATAAGACCGCGTTACAACTCGCTCCCACCTACGCCGACGCCCATTACAATCTGGCTCTGGCCTACGAAAAAATCCGCGAACCGCGCAAGGCGCTGAAACACTGGCAAGCCTATACCCGGCTCGACACTGCCGGCCCATGGTCAGTTCACGCCCGCAGCCAGATCAAGCGCATCCTGCAAGCGGATACGCTGAAGCTGGTTCACTCCCGCCCGCGCTAATCGTTTCCCTTATCGAATGGTGTCATCCTGAACGGAGGCGTTCTTCAGCCGAAGTGAAGAGCCTGCCCTGAGCGAAGTCGAAGGGATCTCGCGCGCAGACAAACGGTACTGGACGACGTTCGCCAAATGTCGAAAGTGGTCCGCCCGCCCAATGACTAACTTGCGGCCCTTTCTCCACGTCCCAACGCTATCCGGTTCGCCTTGCATTCGCCCCTGAGTCTGTGCAAGAGTGAACGGAGCGTCGAGTTTCCCACAGGGCAGCGGGGAACCTCGGTGTAATCTAAAATCGGCGGCGACGATGGCTACGCAGCAGACCTCACTTTTCCCGGACGATGTGCGAGTTGTCCCTCTTCCAGTGTCGTCAACTTTCACTCCAAACATGGGGCTGCCGGTCCATCGCTGGTTCCGGTATAGCGCTGGCTTCTCTGCCTCGTGGGTTGAATCAATCATCAGAGCGACCCCTGGAAAAGTTGTGACGTTCGACCCGTTCGCCGGTTCAGCGACGACCTTGTTGGCGGCAGAGGCTACCGGAGCGGAAAGCTGGGGACTCGAAGCACACCCCTTCGTCTACCGTGTCGCTCGTGCCAAGCTCCACTATCGAACAGACGCGCAGTCATATCTTCGGAAAATCGAAATTCTTCTCCGAGCTGCCGAAGACCTCGAGCCTGATTTGAATGGCTATCCTTCTCTGATTAGAAAGTGTTATTCGGACGACGCGCTGTCACAGCTTGACAAGTTGCGGCGAGGGTTTGAGCAGGTCCGTGACGACTCGCCTGAGTCAGAACTCGCATGGCTGACCTTGATAGCGATACTTAGGAAAGTTTCGACTGCGGGTACTGCTCAGTGGCAGTACATCCTACCGAAGAAACAGAAGCGCACGCCAGCCAACGTCACGACAGCCTTCGCAGAGTTCTCCCGCATGATTTATCAGGACATACGGCAATCGGCGTCCATCTCTGGGCCTCAGGCGAATTTACTGCTAGGTGATGCTCGGACTTGTACGGGAGTACCGCAGTCCGTCGTCAACCTCGTCGTCACGTCTCCACCATATCCCAACAATTACGACTATGCAGACGCGACAAGGTTGGAGATGTCGTTCATGCGTGAGATTGACGGATGGGGCGACCTGCAGGAGAGTGTCAGAAAATTTCTAATTCGCTCGTGTTCGCAACACGTTCCTGAAAGTGCGATTGACCTCAAATCAGTTCTGGAGACGCCTGAACTCGCTCCCATACGCGGAGAGCTTGAGTCGGTATGTCACGAGCTTGCCAAAGTCAGGGAAACGAAGGGCGGCAGGAAGACCTACCACCTAATGGTCGCTTGCTACTTCCGCGACCTCGCATTGACGTGGCGCGCACTTCGGGCCGTCTGCTGCAGCCCGTGCCGCATTTGCTTCGTCATCGGCGATTCCGCGCCGTATGGGGTTTACGTTCCGGTTGTCCCTTGGCTCGGCACTCTCGCGGTTTCAGCAGGGTTCGCGTCGTACACGTTTGAGAAGACACGGGACCGAAACATTAAGTGGAAAAATCGTAAGCACCGCGTGCCGCTACAAGAAGGGCACCTGTGGGTTCAGGGATAACAATTTGGCGAAATCACCAACCCACAGGTTCGGGCAGATAATCGGCGATTTGCTCGAGGCGGCTCTTGAGCCCTCCCTCGCGAAGTTTGCCAAAGAGCACGATTTGTACCTAGACAAAAAAGGTGACCGACCTTGCAGGAAGAAAAGGAAGAAGTGCTCGTGGCTGGACCTAAACAAGAACAAACATGACTTGGACTTCGTCCTGGAGCGGGGTGGAACTGCTGATAAGCAAGGAATGCCAGCGGCATTTATCGAGACAGCCTGGCGAAGCTACACAAAGCACTCTCGTGCCAAAGCTCAAGAGATTCAGGGCGCTATTCTGCCACTGGTCGAAACGTACAAAGCTGTCGCGCCATTTACTGGGGTAGTCATCGCTGGTTGGTTCACCGAAGGCGCTAGAACGCAGTTGGAGTCGCTTGGCTTTGCAATTCTTCACTTCTCGCACAAGTCCGTTGTTGACGCCTTCGCCCAGTTCGGTATTGATGCAGCATTCGATGAGGACACACCGGACGCCGAGGTTCAAAAGAAGGTCGACGCCTACGCAGCTTTGAGCGTAGGGCAGCGTAGGGGTATTGCGCAGTACCTCTTCGCTTCAAACAAGGACGATGTGCTGCGCTTTATGACCGCATTGGAGAAAACCGTTCTTCGTCAGATCGAAAGAATTATCGTGCTGCCACTGCACGGTAACACCGCCGAACTCACAACTGTAGATGACGCCATAAAGTTCATCAAGAAATACAGCGAAACGGCTAGTGACCTCCAAATCGAGCGATACGAAATTCAGGTCAGATACAACAATGGCAACATCATTGAAGGCAAGTTCAAGGACAAGCCCAGCGCGATTGAGTTCTTGCTTGCATACCAGCCCGTTCCCGTTGCCGAGACTAAGAAGAAAATTTGAGGATGGCTTTCGCCCCGTCCGCGTCTGCGCGAAACGCTTCCCCTAAAGTTTCGTCGGATGAATCCCTGACTGTGGGCGGGGCGGCCACCCAGGCGAAAATCTGGGACTGACGGGACCCATCCAATCTTTCCGACACAACACCAACCTTAAAGATTTCCACAGTCGCCTTGTGTGACATCTGACCTTGCGCTCAGCTTTCGATTCGTTCATGATTGCCCAAGCAAGGGCAGTAAATCGAGCGGGAGCGACAAAAGGCGATCCCGGCGAAGAATCAGTCCGCTAACTCTTTTGTTTCGCGGATTTTAGTATGTAAGTTCTTTGACATCCGGATTTTACGGGGAATTTCGTGCTAACTCGAAGATTCCAAAGATTCGAGGGGGGAGGGGGATACCCCACGTTTCATCCAGCCGGGAGCTCGCCAGCCGAACCACCTGTTGCAGCAATGCTAAAATCAACAGTTTGCATCCCGACGAGTGAAGGCCCTCTCATGCCCGAAGCCATTCTGCAAGTTGCCCCGCCCGCTCCTCTGACCACGCTCACCGAAGACGAAATCCTTTTCCGCGACAACATCCGCCAATTCGCCGACGAGAAAATTCGTCCTCTGGTGAAAGAGATGGACGAGAAGGGTGTCTTCGACAAAGAGCTCATCCACGATTTCTTCCAGCTCGGCCTGATGGGCATCGAGATTCCCGAGCAGTACGGCGGAGGCGGAGCCAAGTTCTTCGAAGCGATTCTGGCGGTGGAGGAACTGTCGCGCGTGGACGCTTCGTCCGGCGTGATCGTCGACGTGCAGAACACGCTGGTCAACAATGCGCTGCTGCGCTGGGGCAATGAGGAGCAGAAGAAGCGCTATCTGCCTAAGATGGCTGCCGAAACGGTGGGCGCTTACGCTTTGAGCGAAGCGGGATCGGGTTCCGATGCATTCGCCTTGCAGACTCGCGCCGCGCTGAAGGGGAGCGAGTACGTGCTCAACGGCCGCAAGTTGTGGATCACGAATGGCAAAGAAGCGGGATTGTTCGTTCTCTTCGCCTCGATCGATCCTGCTGCGGGATACAAAGGCATCACCGCGTTCCTGATCGAGAAGGACTTTCCTGGATTCACTGTCGGCAAAAAGGAAGACAAGCTCGGCATCCGGGCGTCGTCCACCTGCGAGTTGCTTCTGGAAGATTGCCGCGTGCCGAAAGAGAACTTGCTCGGCGAGCCCGGCAAGGGATACAAGATCGCCATTGAAACGCTAAACGAAGGGCGTATTGGCATTGGCGCGCAGATGATCGGCCTGGCGCGCGGCGCCTGGGAATTCGCCTGCAAGTATGCCGTGGAGCGCAAGCAGTTCGGCAAGGCCATCTCCGAATTTCAGGGCATCCAGTTTCAAATCGCGCAAATGGCTACGGAGATAGAGGCGGCGCGCCTGATGGTCTACAACTGCGCGCGCATGAAGGACGCGGGTGTGAACTTCGTCAAAGAAGCCGCCATGACCAAGCTGTTCGCCTCCCAAGTGGCCGAGCGGGTGACTTCGTTGGCGATTGAAATCTACGGCGGGTACGGCTTCACGAAAGATTATCCGGTGGAGAAATACTGGCGCGATGCCAAGATCGGGAAGATCTACGAAGGCACGTCCAACATGCAGCTGGCGACCATCGCCAAGCTGGTGCTGGGGAAGTAAGCGGAACAGTACGACGGCTGCCACGCGCGGGATCGTGTTCTGCGAACCAGCGTGGCCTGCTCAAAATGTGCAGCGAATTGCACATCATCATTCCCAGCTTCCCGAATCGAGAGCGCATAAATCCCTTAATGTCATTGGTTTAACAGAAGTTGCCGCAGTGGCTTCCAGGATGCAATTGGCCCATGTGTCTGCGCGATTTGGACCGGGGTGACATTGTGACGACTCTATTCGGGAATCATGCGGTATCGACGGTGTCGGTGACAGACACTTCCGCCACTCCCAAAAAGCACGGCTGGTTGCCGTTGTTGACCGTACTGTTTTTGATCTCTTACAGTCTGATGACCGGGCTGATCGTGGAGCAAGGGCAGACCATCGAGTCACAACGCGTCCTGATTCGTGAACTATTCCGCGACAGCACGGAACTGTCCAACCTGAAGAGCAGACAGCAGCAGGGCCAATCGCCGGCCGCTCAGACCCAGGCCCCGGTGATGCAAACCCCATCAGCGCAGAAGCCGTCCGCGCGAGTCCCGTCATCCCAGTTTCCATCGACCCAATATCCATCGACCCAATATCCATCGACCCAGTACCCGTTAGCCCAGGCTCCAAACAGTCAGGCCCCGTCTTCCCAGGCAGGACCGCAACATCGCGCGCCGAATGCGGCAGCGACGCAGAAATGGCAGTTCCGGAAGCCGTCGAAACCGACGCCAGATTTGGTGGACGACTGCCGGACATTAATTACGATCTAGAAAGATGAAAAGCAGTGGAAGACCCTGAACATTGCGTCACTTTGGTTCTGTGAGTGAACGGTAGTAAGCGGAAAGTTGCAGGAAGTAATGAAGGTCCTGACCCTAGCCTTGTTGTTAAGTTTGCCGGTTGCTCCCTGGGCGCCGCAGAAACCCTTGCGCCAGCCTTCCAGCCAGATCACGAAACATTCCAAGGGCGGGCGCTGGTACTTCGCCGCCTCGGGCCATGCGGTATATTGCTACGGTCCTGTCATGACTCTTCCCCGCGCGAACGGAAATTTGCAGAGAGTTGCCACCCTCTGCCGCGACGGCAGCGCGGTCGTCCCGCTCAAGGACTAGCAGGCTATTCGGTCTGATCGAAGCGGTCGCGGTCTCTGCGTCCAGCACGCCGTCGAACGCATCCAATCTCCACGCAAACTGAAAGTGGTAAGAGATAAAATCTTCATACGCATTTCCTGTGGATACGTGCGGATAGGATCTTCATGCCCGAACTGCCCGAAGTTGAAACCATTGCGCGCGGTCTCGCTCAACGAGTTACGGGAGATGTCGTGGAATCCGTGTGGCTCGGGCAGAAGAAGGAGCCGCTGAAGTCCCCTGCGTCTGCAATTGCGGCGACCCTTGAGGCCAGCCGCATTGCGGCAGTGCGGCGCATGGGCAAGCACATTGTCTTCGATCTTGAACGGGATGGTATGGCGCGGGCGCTCCCGCGCGCGAAAAGCCGGAAACGAAAACCAGGGCCTTCGGGATCCAAAGTGAGGCCGACACAGTTTTCATCGTCGCCGCATGCCTTGGCGGACAAAGCCTGCCCTGAGCTTGTCGAAGGGAGTGTCCGCCCCACATGCCCCACAGCCCAGTTTATCGTTCATCTCGGGATGACGGGCCGGCTGCAGGTTTGTGATCCGCAGAGTGAAATCGCGAAACATACCCACGCCATTCTCAAGCTGGCGTCGGGCAGGGAACTGCGGTTCGTGGATCCCCGGCGCTTCGGGCGGCTGAGCGTGGCTCAGGCGGGGGATTTCTATGCGACTGGCATCGAGCCGCTGGAGGTGGATCTCGATCGCTTTCTGGCGTTGTTTCGCGGACGGAAGACTCCCATCAAGAGTGCGCTGCTCAATCAGAAGCTGCTGCGCGGCGTAGGCAACATTTATGCGGATGAATCTCTGTTTCGCGCCGGTATTCGTCCGCGGCGACGGGCTGCGAGCATTCCTCGCGACCAACTGGGCCGGCTCTTTCTGGCAGTGAAGGAAGTGCTGACCGAGGCAATCGCGCTCGGAGGTTCTTCCATCTCCGACTACGTAAACTCCGATGGTGAAGAAGGATTTTTCCAACTTCAGCATCGGGTCTACGGGCGCGAAGCGGAGGCATGCCTGGTCTGCAAGACTTCCATTAAGCGAGTTGTGATTGCGGGTCGTAGCAGCCACTACTGCCCCAGGTGCCAGAAATAGGGCAATTGTTGATTGTTGATTTTTGATTGTTGATTGAAACCCTAGGGCCTGAAACCTGCTCCTGCCGTTTTTCAATCAGCAATCAACAATCATCAATCAACAATGATTTTCTGCTACCCTTCTGCGCATGCCTGACTTTTCTATTGGAGTGGATCTCGGCGGCACCAATCTGCGCATCGCCGCTATCAGCACGGAAGGGCAGCTTCTGGAGAAGATTACTCTCGGAGTAAAGGTTGCGCTGGGCCGCGACCACGTGATCGGGGAAATGTGCGATGCGATTAAACGACTGTCCGATCAATATCGCGGCAGCGGCAGGTTTGTGGGAGCGGGCATCGGCGTGCCGGGAATCATCGACATGGAAACGGGAATGATGATGAAATCCGCCAATCTTCCCGGGTGGTCCGACTATCCGGTGCGCGATGAGATCGAGCGGCGGCTGGGGACACGCGTTTTTCTGGAGAACGATGCCAATGTCGCTGCGCTCGGCGAAAAATGGCTGGGCGCGGCTCGCGACGTCGACAATATGGCGATGGTGACGCTGGGCACCGGCATTGGCGGCGCGATCATTTTGAATGGCAAAATCTTTTACGGGATGAATGGCATGGCCGGCGAGTTCGGGCACGTCACCGTCGAACCTAACGGAGTCCCGTGCGGCTGCGGCAATCACGGCTGCGCCGAGCGCTATGCTTCCGCGACCGCGGTGGTGCGCATGGCTCGCGAGGTGATCGAGTCCGGACAGTCGCCCGAACTCGCCAGGGCCGCCAGTTCGGACGCAGAGTTCAGCGCGAAATCAATTTACAATCTCGCGCTCCAAGGGAATGAAGACGCGCAACGCATTTTTCGCCGCTTTGGTGTGGCTTTGGGAATGCTGTTGGCTGATTTGGTGAACGTGCTGAACCTCGACATGTTTGTGATTGGCGGGGGAGTGGTCAGTGCGTGGGAAGCATTCGCACCGCCGATGTTCGCGGAATTGCGCGAGCGCTCGCTGGTGTATGCGGCCACCGCGCCTGATCGTCGCGAAACAGATCATCTTGAAAAAGATCATTTCGAGAAAAGGGAAGGCGCGTCGGCTCAGATTGCCGCATATACGCGCAGAAAGACGATCATTACTCGTGCCCTGCTCGGGAGTGATGCGGGGTTGTACGGGGCAGCTAGAATTCCGGCGTCTTAACCTTGCCAGAGATTAACGAATTGCTGCGAGAGATGGGCTCGAACGCCTGAAAAAATGGCAACGGGCGGAACTAAAAAAGTACCGCCCGCTGCTTCTTACATTCATTTCTACGGACCACTACTTTTGACAGGAGTCGCCGACCATGTGGACGTCGGTGACCTTCAGATGGCCATGTTCGGTAGAAGTCTTCTTCATGCCGCTGTCTTTTGCTGCGTCTTTCGTGTCTTCCTTCATGTTGTGCATCTTGGCATGCGAAACCACGCCTTTGGCCTCAATGGTGTGGCCCACGTGACTCGCGAGATCGACTGCATTATTGGAGCGCACTTCCCAGGTGCTTCCATCATTCGCAGTCAACAGGAACTCGTCGGCACTATCGCCCTTGCTTAGGCATCCGGTGATGCTTCTCACCTCGCCCTTCGATTTTGTGTCTGTGTCTTGCGCGATGGCCCACGCCGAGGTCAGACCAGCGAGAACCACACACAACAGTAAGCGACTCCACTTGTTCATCATTCAGTTGCTCCTTTATGGGACCCCATGAGTCTGATCGAGGGGTATACGAGACGTTGTTTCGAAGATAGGTTGCGGTTTCCCCGGGGGGAGTTGCCGTTAACACCGAAAAACGGTCCGCGCAGCCATGGCATCGCCGCTCCCCAGGCCGCGGGCGGGGGCACCCGCGCCACAGTTAGGCGGGGGGATGGATCATGTGGATCAGGAGGAAGGTGCCAGCCGCGACTATAGCGGAGGCGGGAATGGTCAGCATCCAGGCCCAGACGATTCTTCCTGCTACGCCCCAGCGAACGGCGGACAAGCGGTGCAAGGAGCCTACGCCGACAATGGCGCCGGTGATGGTGTGAGTAGTGCTGACTGGAATTCCGGCCAGCGCGGTGCCGAACAGGGTGATGGCTCCGGCGCTTTCGGCGCAGAAACCGCCCAGGGGTTTGAGCTTGGTGATCCTCTGGCCCATGGTGTGAACGATGCGCCAGCCGCCGAAATAAGTTCCGGCGGCGATGGCGGCATGCGCGGCCAGGATGATGGGCCAGCGAAAACGTCCCCAATTCGCCAGCATGTCAGATTTGCTCATGAAGCCGGCGGTGTAGAGTGCGCCGGCGACAATGCCCATGGTTTTCTGCGCGTCGTTGCCGCCGTGGCCAAGACTATAGGCCGCGGCGGAAAGAAGTTGCAGCTTGCGAAACCATTTGTCTACGACTTGTGGAGGCTTGTGCTGAAGAATCCAGTGAGCGGCCACCATGAAACCCAGGCCGAGAACCATGCCCATGACGGGGGCAACCACAATAAAGATGAGAGTCTTATACCAGCCTTCGGGAATGATGACGGAAAACATGGTTGCCGCTCCGGTGTGAAGGGCGGCATGCATCATGGCAGCGCCCGCGTAGCCACCGATGAGTGCGTGGGAAGAGGACGTTGGAAGTCCCCACCACCAGGTCAGGACATCCCAGACGATGGCTCCGAACAGTGCCGCCAAGACGACGTATTGATCGACGTCCTCCAGCCGAATCATTCCTTTGCCGATAGTTTTGGCAACCGCCGTACCCAGGAAGAAGGCCGCTAGAAAGTTGAAGGTGGCGGCCCAAAGTACGGCGAGTCTTGGCGACAGCACGCGGGTAGAGACCACGGTTGCGATACTGTTGGCGGAGTCGTGAAAACCATTGAGGAAATCGAAGACTAAGGCGACAAGGATCGTGATCAGGACCAGCACCACATCTTTGTTCAACGGGAGTCTCTCCGGTCTGTTCGCGTCTTATTTTCTGAAACTCTGCTTGCAAAAATCCTGCCAGGTATTCTTGACGACAATCTAGGTGCTCTTCACGACAATGCCTTCGAGCACGTTAGCGGCGTCCTCCGCTTTGTCGGTGGCAGTTTCCAGCACTTCATAGAGCTCCTTCAATTTGATCAACTGAATCGGATCTTTTTCGTTTTCGAAGAGATCGGCGATAGCCCGGCGGCTGACATGGTCGGCCATGTCCTCGAGCCGGTTGACTTCCTCGCAGTGCTCCATGACATGGCCGTTTTTTTCCAGGAGCGAAACGCCCTTAGCCAGCTCCTCGCATTGCAGCACGATCAGTCCCGCTAGCTCTGTGGAGACGGGAGGAGGCGCGACGATCTTATACATGACGAGGCGCACGGCGGCGGAGTTTACGAAATCGAGCACGTCGTCGAGCGAAGAAGCCAGGTGGTGGATGTCCTCGCGATCGAAGGGAGTGATGAAGCTCTGGTTCAGCTTGGTGATGATGGCGTGCGTGGCCTTGTCGCCTTTGTGCTCGATGGCCTGCACTTGACTGACGCGCATGGCCAAGTCCCTAGGATCGGACAGGATGGTGCGGAGCAGTTTGGCGCCTTCGGTCAGATTGCCGGAGAGCTCAGCGAAGAGGTCGAAAAACTTGGTGTCGCGCGGGATCAGACGCATTTGGGCAGGTCGCTCTGGCTCTTGGGAACTAGACGGTGTGAGGACCAAGAGCAGAGTAATATCTCACGCGGAGCGGGCGGGAGGCAAACGGCTGGCCGGGTTAGCGGGATGTTTCGCGGTTGGTGAGGGCCGACGAGCGGCGCGAGGTCCGAATGCCAACGGCGAAGAGCAGGACCAAAACCGCAGCGGATCCCATTGCAACCGGCTGCAGAAAGCCCAGGAACAGTTGCCTGAATGCCATGGCAGCATTATGGGAGCGAGGGCTGGCGTGAGCCACATTACGCCCAGTGTAGACCTAACGTGCGGGCGGGACGGCAGGCATGGAAGATGGAATGCGTGATGTGGGTTTGAGCAAGGCGAGAAGCATCTTTCCCGGTTCAACCCAGGGTTCAACCCTCCCGGTTCAACCCACCCGGTTCAACCTCAGCCCCCGGTCCCGCCAAGCAATTGCGAGATGGGGAGAGGAAAACTTACTGAGTTGTTGTCCGAGCTTCTTGATCTTTGTTGGCGTTGTTTACTTCGTTTACTTCCAGAGTCGCGCTCACCACGGTGCCACCCCCGTTGGAGGTTATCTCTAGTGTGCCACCCAACTGCCGGAGGCGCTCGCGAATGCCGCCGAATCCAACGCCGCCGCGGCCGGACTCCATTAGCTCGTGCTGCTTGGGTTTTGGTATACCGCGGCCGTTGTCCTGGACCTCAACCAGCAAACGGGTGCCTTTCTGCCGGATACATATTGCAGCGGTGGAACTGCCGGAGTGACGGTGAATGTTGGTCAGACATTCCTGCACGATGCGAAAGATGGCGAGTTCGGTGTCGTTCGGCAAGCGAGGGAAATCGGCGGGAAGCTCCAGATCGACCTTGATGTTGCTGCGTTCCGAAAAGCCATCCACGTACCAGCGCAGAGCGGAAACCAGGCCGGCGATTTCAAGCAGCGGAGGATGAAGAAGATGGGATAGGGTGCGAATCTCCGTGGAGGCTTGCTGGAGCAACTGCGCATTCTCCTGCACAGCTCTGGCTCCCAGGGTGTCGAGTTTATAAGCCTGCGACTGCACCACAGCGAGGTTCATGCTGAGGGCAGCCATAATTTGGCCGACGCTGTCGTGCAGTTCACGAGCCAGGCGCCTGCGCTCGTCATCCTGTACTTTGAGCAGACGGGCAGAGAGAGCCCGCAGACTTTCATTCGCAGCCTGAAGTTCCGCGGTTCGTTCCTGCACTCCTATTTCCAAATGATCGCGGGCTTCGCTGAGCGAGCGCAGCAACTGGCGTTGCTCATCGATATTGGTGTTGGTGCCGAACCAGCGGGTGATTTTGCCTTGTGCATCTCGAAACGGACTGACGCGGGTTAAGAACCAGCGAAATATTCCATCAGCGCCGCGCAAAGGGAATTCCATCTCAAACGGAGTTCCGGTGCGAATTGACTCGGTCCATTTTTCGAACACGCGGGGATACACATTGGGGTCGTGCACCGCCTTCCAGCCCCATCCTTGCATCTGTTCCAGGGTGGTGCCCGTATATTCGTACCAGCCCTGGTTGTACCAAAAAATATGGCCATCGGGATTGGCCATCCAGGCCAGCTGGGGAATCGAATTGGCCAGAGTGCGAAGTTCTGCTTCACTGCGGCGCAGCTTCTCGTCGGCTTCTTTCCGGGCAGTGACGTCACGCGTGACCGCCAGTTGCACGGTCTGGCCGGTGGAAGGATCGCGCATGGGCACGGCGTGGGTTTCCATCCAACGCCGCGTGCCTTTGAGTCCGACGATTTGAAACTCGACGTGACCCTTGTTGCCGCGGCAGACATCCTCGTTAAATTCGATGAACTTCTGGCGGAATTCCGGCGCGATCAAATCGTAAACACTTTGTCCCACGACGTCACTGTCAGCGCCCGCCTCTACCATGACGCAGCCGGCCGCGTTCATGGCCAGCAGCTTGCCGTCGGGAGCAACCACTTTTACGCACTCCGGCGTGGCCTTCACGATGGCGCGGAAACGCTCTTCGCTTTCGCGGGAGGCTCGCTCGGCTCGTTTGCGCGAGGTGACGTCTTCAATCACGCCCAGAAAGAACTGCGGTTTTCCGGCGGCGTCTTTTAGCAAGGTGACCGTAGTCAGGGTCCACACAATCGCGCCATGCTTGGCCACGAAACGCTTTTCGTAGGAGAACTCGGAGGTTTCACCATTGAGGAGGGCACTGGTGTTGGAGCGGGTTTTCTCCAGGTCATCGGGATGAGTCACATCGAAAAACGTTAGTTGTTTTAGTTCGTCGATGGAATAACCCAGAATGTCGGAAACCTTCTGGTTGATCTCCACAAAACGTCCGTCGAGCAATGCGATGGAGATGCCGACTGCGGCCTGGTTGAACATGGCATGCAGCCGCTCCACGCTTTCCCGCACGGCCTCGCCGGCTTGCTTCTGGGTGGTGATATCGAGGAAATAAATCGAAAGACCATCTCGCCCGGGATAGGCGCGAACATGGAACCAGGAGTTCAGTGGTGGATAGAATATCTCGAATTCCACCTTCACCTTTTCGGCGGCCGCGCGGCGGAAGTTCTTCTCCAGAGGCGTGCCGACGAAATCCGGAAACCCTTCCCAAAAATTTGTGCCGAGAAGATCGGCGCTAGACCGGTGCAGCGGCCGCACGATGTGTTCCGCCTGGGGATTCACATAAGTAAAACGCCAATCGCGGTCGAGGACGACAAAGGCGTCGCTGATACTTTCGAGGATATTAGTGATGCGCTCATTGGAATCGAGAAGCGCCCGCTCGGCGCGCTCGCGAGCGAGCAGAACCGCCTGGGCATTTTGCAATGCCACAGAGCGCAGTAGTTTCTCCTCCTGTTCGTCGAGTTTCACGAGCGCTTCCCCAGAACTTCTTCGGCCAGCCGGGTGCCGATTACGCGGGCGCGAATTTTTGCGAATGCGGTTTCACGAGTCGTGGAAGTGTCGTCGCTGAAGGGCGCGAAGCCGCAGTCGTCGGTGGTGCCCAGTTGTGCGAGCGGAATATATTCCGCGGCTTCGAGCACGCGGTCTCGGACTTCCTCGGGCGTGTCCACATGAGGGTCGATGGGGGAAACCACGCCCACAAAGGCCCGCTGATCGGGCTTCAGGTATTGGCGAATCATCTTCATGACGCGGCCGCGATTCTTTTCTCCGGCGAGCGCGATACAGAAATTTCCGACACGCAGTTCGAACAAGCTGGGCAGTAAGTCCGCGTAATCGACGTCGGCGCTATGGGTGGAGTCGCGGTCACCGCCGGGGCATGTGTGCACTCCGATGCGTTGCCGCTCGTCGGCTGTGAAACGCGACAGAGCCAGGTTGTTCAGCCCAATGAAACTGTTCAGGAGATTGCCGGTAGGATCGAGTTTCACCGCCAATCTTCCCTCTGTGAAATCAATCTGAACCTTTTGCGCGCCTTTGGCAAAGCAGCGGCGAATCTCCGTTTCGTGCTCGCGCAGCAGATCGTCGATGAATTGCTGGCGCGAGTAGCCGGGGATATCCTCAGCGGGATACATGAGGCTAAGGGCGGAAGGCGAGATGACAGCCTGCTTCAGGGGCATGTGGGCAAAGCGGATGGCCACGTCAAGGTAGCGGTCGGCATAAACTCTGTAGCGAAAGGGACCGGCCGTGAGCCGAGGCATGCGCCGAACGTGCCCGGCAGAGAAGGGAATCTTGAAACCATCGGGCGCGGTGTTGGGCAAGCCATGCACGGAATATGTCCAGAAGTTGTGATACTTGCGCTGCTCGCCGTCGGTGATGATGGGGGAACCGGTGGCCTCGAACTCGCTGATCGTATCCTGTATGGCGTCCTCGTAAAGGGGATCCAACTTGGGATCGGCGTAGTCTCCGGCCTCCTCAATGGCGGCAATCAACTCCGGCGGCCGGGGAATGCTTCCAATCGGCTCGGTAGGGATTTTCATAATAATCGTTCTTCAAATTTTCTTAATCGTTCTGGGACGTAAAACGAAGTCAGCTTCTTCAAAAGCAGAAATCATCGCAGCCGGAATTTCCCAGCGAAATCAAGGTCTTTCATCGCTTTACATGATTCCATACGGTGTTTGCTTTAGGCCGTAGCCGCAGAGCGGATCGTCAGGACGTATTATCCGGAATCCCGATTCTCTCCGCGAGCCTCACCAACTCGGCTAACGAAGTGGCGCCCATCTTACGCATCAGCTGGCTGCGATGAACTTTTACCGTGGTCTCACTGGTTCCAATTTCCGCGGCGATCTGCTTATTCAGCAAACCGGAAACCACCAAAGGTAGCACTTCCCGCTCCCGCGGCGTTAGTGTTTCCAGGCGTTTGCGCAGCGTAGCGAGTTCCGCCTCTTGCTGGCGTCTGGTACGGTCCCGCTCCAACGCCACATGGATTGCATCCAGCAGGTCCTGATCGCGAAATGGCTTGGTCAAGAATTCGACTGCCCCTGCCTTCATAGCGCGGACGGTCATGGGAATATCGCCGTGAGCAGTGACAAAAATGATAGGAATGCTTATCTTGGCATGGGCCAACTGCCGCTGGAAATCGAGGCCACTGATTCCCGGCAGCCTGATGTCAAGCACAAGGCAGCTGGGCACCTCCGGTCGTTCCCCGCGCAGAAATTCCTGTGCCGATCCGAACAGCTCCACTTGCAATCCTACGGATCCGATAAGGCGCTGGATCGCGCGACGAACCGAAGGATCATCGTCGACTACGAAAACGATGGGCGCCGCTTCTGGCATGGAAGCTTCAATCCTCGGCAGGCAGTGTAAATTCGAAGAGCGCACCGCTGGATCCTGCTATGGCCCACAAACGTCCACCGTGGGACTCGACGATAGAGCGGCTGATCGAAAGCCCCATCCCGATGCCCTCGGGCTTGGTGGTAAAGAATGGTTCGAAAATGCGATCGAACAGCTCGGACGCGACTCCTGGGCCAGAGTCCTGGACCTGGACCAAAATGCCGTCTGCGTTCTCTGCCGACTTGATCGAAAGCGTCCGCGGCCGCTCTGCGGAACCTCGCATGGCTTCAACCGAATTCATGATCAGGTTAATCAACACCTGTTGCAACTGCACCGGATCTCCCCGTACTCGTGGCAGGTTTGCCCTAAGTTCGGTGCGCAGGGAAACGTGGTGGCGGGTCAGTTCGTTGCGCAGCAAAGCGATTACCTCTTGAATGATTTCGTTGATGTCGAGTTGTGCCGCTCGCGGCGTCTCTTTCATCAGCAAGCCTCGAATCCGGGAAATCACCGCGCTCGCGCGATTGCCGTCGTTCACGATTTCCGCGATCGCCGCGTGCAATTCGTCGAGATTGGTGGGACCTTTTAACTGGCGCAAAGAGAAGTTCGCGTTAGTGACGATTGCAGTCAGGGGCTGATTGACCTCATGGGCAATAGCCGCCGCCAGTTCCCCCATCGCCTGGGTCCGGGTGACGTGAGCGAGTTTGTCCTGCGCCTCCAATAGATCCTCTTCGGCGCGCTTCCGGTCCTCGATGTCAGTACTTGTTCCATACCATCCAATGACATGTCCCAGTTCGTCGCGCAGGGGAGCCGCGCGCAGCAGGAACCAGCGGTATACTCCGTCCGACCGCCTGAGGCGGGCTTCCTTTTCAAAGGGCTCGCCAGCTGCAAAGGCTGCCCGCCATTCTTCTTCGGCGCGGTCTTCGGGGTGGAATGCGTTCGTCATCCAGCCCCAACCCAATCCTTCTTCGACCGAGAGGCCCGTGTACTCGCGGAAACGGTGATTCAAGAAGTCAGCCGAGCCGTCGGGCAATTTGCTCCAGACCAGCGCCGGAAGAGTGTCGATCACCAAACGGAGGCGATCTTTACTTTCGCGGAGGTCTTCTTCCGCCCGCTCACGCTCGCGTATTTCGTTTCGCAGCGATTGGTTGGCGGCTCCCAGCTGTAAGGTTCGCTCGGCGACGCGTCGCTCCAACTCCCGGTTAATCCTCTGAATTTCTGCGCCCGCCCGCCGGTCCACCGACGAAGTCGTGATGGCGGCCAGAATCACCATAAAGGTCACTATGGCGATTCCATTGTTGGCCAGTGGCGAGATGCTCAGAGCGTGGGAGAGGTCCGGAGGCGGAGCGGGGAAAAAACTCGCGGCTGCCATTCCGGTGTAGTGCATGGCGGAGATAGCGGCTCCCATCACCAAGGCACTGCCAAGTCTGCGCGGGACACTCCATCTGGTCTCCTCTCGCAGACCGAAAGCCATCAGTAACGCGATCAGAGAAAATAAGACTGCGAGCAAAATGGAAAAGGTAACCAGAGCTGGGGAGAACCGGGTGATGGCGGGCAATCTCATGGCCGCCATGCATAAATAGTGGAGACCGGCGATGCCGCCCCCCATGGCGATGCAACCGGTAAAGGCCTCAACCGGGCCCATTTTCTGAAGGCCGGTCACGTAGAGAGCGACCGCCGAAGCGAAGACGGCGACCACGAGGGCTGCGAGAAGTGTCGGCCAGTGGTACTCGACGGCCACCGGCAAGCGGAACGCCAGCATTCCCTTCAGGTGCATCTCCCAGATGCCTATCCCCATCGCCGTAGAGCCACCGCCCCACCAGGCCAGGCGCACCCAGCCGCTGGCGACGGCTACGCGTCCCGCAAGGTCCAGCGCGGCATAGGACGCGGCGACGGCTATCAACACTGACCGGGCCACCTCGCTGTAGTCGTAGCTGCCGGGTATCGGCGTGCCTGCAGGAATCATCGCCAAGTCCTACCGCAGGTTGAGGGAGGTTTGAAGCTTCTCTGCGGGAATCAGGTGAAGGGCCCAAATACAGGAACTGAACGGAGTTTACACCCTCGGAGTGGCAGCCTGCGGTCCAAGCACACCCCAAACCCCGGCGGCGCGGTGAAATTCCGGCTCGTCAGTTTTCAGTCTTTGCTCTTAGCCAATCGCAGAGCGCATGGTGGAACTGCGCGTGTAGTTCGACGTGTCCGCACTCCTCACAAACGCCGACCGAGACCGCCCCTGAGTAAGCGGGGTGATCCGGAGCCTCTACGCGCGAAAAGTCTAACGCCACCACACCTCTGATCCGATTGGGGTGCAGGCAATTTTCCGGAGCCATTCCCGCCCTCTGGCCATCCGTCGATCTGACACGAGGCTCAGCTTTAGATTTTCCAGGTGAACCAAGAACCTCAGGTCAATCCGGAAAAGAAAGCGCACCCTAGTGAACGATGAGGCCAATATAGTCTCTAAACGCTGGCGCTGGAAGTAAATTAAGCAGTGTGCTAGTTAGGACGACCGAAAATTAAGCAGCGCACATCCATCGCTTCGCTTTCATCACGGGCAGGAACAAAGAGAAGAGGATTAGCTGAGTCCATAAGGACATCTGGGACAGGCATTCCGAATCGCCGCACTAAACCTTCGTAAAGCCGATCTATACCAACGCACAATAGATTCGAACCAGGTCCGGTGCTACTTTCGGAAATGAGCAGCGGAGGGCGAAATGTCTTCAAGAGTGGCCACCATGAAAATAGTCCTCCCGCAATCATCGAAAGGAACCCTGCATCTGGACGAAGAAATCCGCTCCGAACCGAATTTCGAAGAAATCGTTGGGGAGAGTGCCGCCCTCAAGCAAGTACTAAAACAAGCCAGAACCGTGGCTCCGACCAATGCTACCGTGCTCATCCTGGGAGAGACGGGCACGGGCAAGGAACTGATCGCGCGAGCCATTCACCGAATGAGTTCCCGCAGCCGAACCAGCTTCATCAAACTGAATTGCGCGGCGATTCCGGCCGAACTGTTGGAAAGCGAACTTTTCGGCTACGAGAAAGGGGCGTTTACCGGTTCCGTGGACCGAAAGATTGGGCGGCTGGAATTGGCCGATAAGGGAACGCTCTTTCTGGATGAACTTGGAGAGTTCCCCGTGGAAGTGCAACCGAAGCTTTTGCGCGTGCTACAGGACCAAGAGTTCGAGCGGCTGGGCGGCACCCGGACCGTTCAGGTCAATATGCGTCTGATCGCGGCCACGAACCGGGACCTGGCGAAAAGGGTAGCCGAGAAGCAGTTTCGAAGCGATCTGTACTATCGGCTCAACGTGTTCCCCATCCGCATGCCAGCCCTGCGGGAGCGGAAAGAGGACATTCCGCTGCTGGTGCGCAATCTGGCGCAGAAGTTTGCCCGCCGATTGAACAAGCAAATCGACATTATCCCTGCGGAAACTATGAATGCCATGGTCAGTTGGACGTGGCCGGGGAACGTGAGAGAACTGGAAAACGTTATCGAAAGATCGGTGATTCGCTCCCAGGGTCCGATTCTCGACGTTCCTCTGACTGAATTACGCTCTCCCCCAACTACTGACGCGAGCTAGTGAAAGAAGGAAAATGCGTAGCAGCCGGGACGTTGCCCGTCTTCCCGAAATTACGGAATGTCCCGCCTGTCTCCAAATTTGTCAAATTGTCTGTCCCCGATTTTGTCCCCTGCGAGTTTCAGCGAAATTGAGAGCGCAGGGTGTCGCGGGTGAGCAATACCCACAACCAAATGCTTGTCGGTGTCAAAATCGCAAGCAGTATCTTGCCAATCAGGTGAGAAACGTCCCGCACTGCGAATGGCGCGCCAAACACATCGTGCGAAAAATCGCCGTTACACTCATCATCGGGAGTTGCGTTCAGCCCCACTCGAAAATCGCAAAGACGCGACTTTAGAATGGGGCACCCACGCTGTTGAGCTTCGCTTGCACGGGCCTACCTTGATGTCTACTTAGCCGGGATCAGATCGAACTTGCCAGAGCTTTCCGTATAGAAGAGGGCGCCTTCTTTCTTGTCGCCTCCGCTCCAGTGTTTATGCCCGCCTGGAACGCGAAGGAAGTCGCCCGGGCCGACACGCTTCTCGCCAGCTTCGTCCTTATAGAGATAGGCACCTTTGATGCCTACGATCCATACATCGGCGGTGTGGGTGTGCCACCCAGCATCCCATCCGGGGACGAATTTGGTGTACGTGCCAGCCGCGCCCGCGTTTGGATCTCCCCAAAGCGTCGCGGAGGAAACACCTGCTCTGCCGCCACTCGGCAATTCAGTGAAGGTCGCGTGATTCGGATCCGAGAAGGTAACCTTGTCCCCTTGCGCCTGAAGGCGCCCGATGGACCATGCTGCGATGAGCCCCAAAGCGATTGCAACCATCCATACTGGTCTACGCATACGTCCTCCTTAGTGTTTTGTTGATTGTTGTGAGGCGGACGCATTGTACACCTCGGCGGGAGCGAAACATCGAGTTCCCGCTTATCGGATAGCGCGCGAGACGGATGCAGCCTTCCTATCCCTCCCGTCGCAGCGCAACACCGCGCGCGGGGCGGGCGGGCCCTGTCAGAACTAACCCCAACCCCGGCAGACTGTGTGGTGGACGGGGGGTGTCCGGATTTTCCCGGCTCAGTAGCTATCCCCGTGTCTAGTTTGACGGGGTGGTATATACAGACGGCAAAATGCTCCCTCCCCCCGCCCAACGAGCTGCCGGGGGTTGGGGTTGGGTTCTGGCCTGCCCCCCGCCCGCCCGCGCGCGAGGAGCCCCGCATTCGTGGGGCGTGGGACCGTGCGTGCGCGATTATTGAGGTGGCGCGGCGTCGCCCTTCGTCAGATGGGTCTTATGTAGCGGCACTCTCTCATTTCACAGGTCGGTTGAAGTCCGACGCGCGGTGTTCCAAATTATTTCCATACGAGGTCGAAAAGTACAGAGAAAGCCGGACCACCTGGAATAAATAGTCGATGCCCTGGCGGTCGTGAATCCATCACATCGATAACTAGGCCTGCAAAATTCCCTGGGTGTTTACAGATCTCGGCCTTTGGAATGAGCCAGATGTTCTGGGTTATATTGTTCGCTTGGGAATGCTGTAACGTTGCGCTGCTTTGAAACTGTCCACATGGTGTATTTCCATCAGGCGATTCGAGATAGACAGGGCATGGTGTCGCAGCACCGGGCCCTAGTCCATACCCTACATCCACACGTGGATCAAGAATGCCATTTGCATTTACATCGAAGCGGGCCATCGGATAGACCCCTACCGGCGAAGAGAGCGTAAGTCTTAGATTCGGCCCTGCATCCTCAACAATCGCTGTGATGATTTCGCCCTGACTGAGAGTTCTAGGACCATTCGCGAGAAGAACCGGAGGTGCAAAACTTGGAGGCCGCGGGGGCCATTTGATGAGAAGCCCGTTTGCCAGATTGATCGGAGTCAACAAGTTTATATTCTGCATTTGTGAGTCTCCCCCCCACTTGAGGGCGACCACGATTCCGTCGACGGTAAAGACAGGTGCCCCACTCTCCCCGTGATTCGAAGGCATTTGGGTAGTCCATCGGCCTCCTGGCCCGCCTTTCCCTCCGAGAGGCCCTTCTGTGGCTTGAAACTCGTATTGGTACCGGTCATTAGAGGGGAAACCAGCTGAGCAGAATTTGACCGTTCCATTCACTGCGTTCGGGTCACCAAGAAATACAGACCTCCATTGTCGATTGGTCTGTTTTACTTTCAATAACGCCACATCTTCTTTAGGATCTGTGTCTACGATCGTTACGCCAATTTGTTGTGCCTCAGCACTTCCCTGTGCCGCAGCAACCACGACGTCCCAACCTGGATCTGCGCCAACAACGTGATAATCAGTAAGGATATAACCATCCGGAGACACAAAAAATCCCGTACCAGTCGCTATCGTAACTACCTGATTTTTCGGGTTTGTTTTCTCCGCCTTTAAATACACAATTGAGTCTCGATTCATTTCGACAGCCAAAGAGCAATCTTGAGCAGGCATATACTTCGCAAATGCCGCAACATATACACAATATAAGAACACGCCAATTGCCCTTCTAACGAATAGGGCCACACCGTTATTGTCTAATGTCATTTGTTTTGTAACCTTGTTAGATCGGCGGTTGGCTGAGCCTTTTTGTCCTCTCGACCAGACTAACTTTGTAAAATAGTTGCTCTTTACTCCCAAAGCTGTTTGGTTCTACGAAAATCGAGATTGATTGTACCCTTCCGCGCGTTAGGTTTTAAGACGGGTGGCGGCCGTACAGTTTTATGACGGCATCAATATCGAGATCACTCAACTTCCCGTTATTTTTATAGGCAGCATCATTACAGTAATTCATTATGGACGTGGGATCATACGGGGTAAGATTTTTGACGCCAACGGTGAAATCTCCAGGTGTTGGGAGGCATTCACCAGGTCTATCGGGTCTGTCATTCTCGTGCGCAAACCCTATGGCGTGGCCAAACTCGTGTCCTGCGATCGCCTTGATACAGGACTCCAAAGTCGCTTGACATTGGCTTCCCCAGGATTTGAATGTAAAGTTCAGCACCATACCCCTTTTGATTCCGTCGAGCTGACGACCTAGGTAGAGTGTTCGAGGACCCGAATCCTCGATATAAATACGAATTCCTCTGTTGATCGTTGCACAAGGTTCCCAAGCACCAAATGTCAGTCTTGAATAGTGTTCCCACGTATCTTTTATCTCCTTTTCGACGAGGGCCATCGCATCTTGGAATTGAGGAGATGGGTTCTCCCAGCACACATTGAGTTGAGTCTTGGGCCACTTTGAGGCTAACAGGACATAAGCGTGTTCGCTTAAATGCGGATTCTCTGAAGTCAGATAGCGGTTGAGATCAGCCTTATAGTTGGACTCATCCCGAGCCTGCCCCCCCAATTGTCCCGCCAGAATCAAACATATCGGCAGAACCAGTGTGCGCGACATTCGAGAAACTCCTCCGAGGGCCTATGTTTGTGGTACTGTATTCTTGATAAAAGTAACAAGAGGGCCACTTTCATTTGGTGGCGGCGGTGGCGGCGGAGCATTATTAGCGCCCGTGGCGGGCGTAGCCTTTATGGTCTGTAACTGGCTGCTGATAAGTTGGAGTTCCACACTCGGCATTTGAGTGAGAGACTGAACCGCAGCGGACAGCCGATCGAAGCTCGCCAGGGTTAGCAATAGATTGGGGGGGCTGGCGGTTGTATTGGTGTCTACATCCGATATCCACTGGTTGTATTGTGCGCTTAAGGTATTCCACGACAAAAGAACATTCTCATCGCTAATGTTTCCTAGTTTCCCAGGGTCAATAGAAATCAACTTGGTAAGATTTTGTTTCGCCACGCCCCACTGAGGTTTGAAAGCACTCCAGTTAGAAGTTGCTAGCAACGCCCTTGATGCGGTAAGTGAACTGCCCGCTATTTGAGCATTGGTGGCGATTACATTGACAGTTGCTATCTCCTCAACAGCAGATTTGAGTGCAGTTAATTGAACTTGTGCGGCAGCCGCCTGAGTCGCCGCATCGGCATTTTGCTTGACGGCACTCGTTAGACTGTCCTTGGAAACCTTCGCTGTGTCGGTGGGTTTAACTGCACTGGCAGGTTTCCTGAAAATCGCTGCGACAACGTTTTCGACGGCTGAGACCGCTGGGAGAGCTGCAGTTATTGCCGCATTTATCGTTTGGCCGATGGCTGTTCCTTTTGAAGTTGATGCCGTGGTCGAAGTTGTACTTGTGGTCCCTTGGGCCGAACAAATCGAGCAAACAAACAAAATCAAGAAAGGCGAGAGTCTGATGATTTTCATGGCGAACCCACTTTCTTTCGACCGAAGATGTTCTCGTAGTTTCGGTTGAAGTGTATGCCTAACCGCTAGGTTTACAAACGCTTCGGCGAGCAGACACACTTGATCGAGCCCGCGACGGAGCGTAGCGTGACCAAAGTCCTAAAATGTCCCTGGAGTCGCAGCGTCCCTAAATGTTAGGCAGGTGCCTAATCATTTTCCCCCTAGGAGATCGCTGACGGCAACGAAGCTAACTCAGAAAGTGTGCTGTGTCAACGAGATTCTGCATTCTTGTACAGCTATGAGTTTTCACTTGCAGGGACCATTCAGTTGAATCAGGCTTCGTCTGCGTTCCTAGATTTCATGAGCCAACGCACAAATTCATCGTAGGAGTTGCGTTTAACAGGCAGATCGCGAACCAGTTTCCTAATGAAGTTCTTCCGATCAAATCCGCTCTCGCGAGCGCATTTGTTGATTCCGATACTGCTGATTCTTGCCTTTACCTCTGCACTCGCGACAACTTTACCCGTTCGCCCGTATTCGGTGGCCGCAAACTCCAAAACGCTGATGTCACCGCCTTCTTCCCATTTGCGATCTGTTTCCTTGCCGACGTAGCGAAGTTCTCCTGCGATTACGTGTGCACGCTTCAGCAAGCCCTTTGTGGCTGCCGTGCACGGAGTTCCGTCGGGCGCTAGGCTCTTGGCTTCCGGATGTCGCTGATACTGGACCACCAAATGTGCAAATTGGGACGGGAAGACTACGTTGTATGGAATATCCCCATTCGTCTTCTTGCAATTAAGCATCTTGTAATTCTTCCCATTGTGCACGTTTACGCATTCCAGGCTGAGCCATTCTTCTTGTTTCGAGGAAAATGGACATACTAGAAGAACTTTCTCGTACGATGGCCTATGGAATGCAACTCCAAAAAGGGGATCAACCATCGGTAGCAAAAGAAAGTTGTACGGACGTGCAATTTTCCATTCTCCAAGCATTTCTAAAACGTTGTACGTCGTGATTGTGAGCCGCATCATTTGCGGAATATCGAGCCAGGATGGTGGTTTTCTTGGCATGTTAAATGCGCCCCGCAAGATGTAATCCCAGAGCTGATAAGTCCAGAGCGGCACGTCTTTTTCCCAATTCTTTGGTGAATGTTGAGGTGGATACAAGAAGCCAATTCCATGCGCTTTGGGATCAATAATCGAGATATTTGATTTCCCTGTTTTCTCGTACAAGGCATAGCGTTTTGCCGCAATGCTGTAACCGTAGAGCTGGCGTTGTGGTTTTGTCGTATCGGAATCGACAAAATTTGCGTCCACGAGATTCAAAATTGAACCTTTTACCGCTTTAGGGTCATAAGGGTTCAAAGAAGAAAATCTGTTGGCGATTGTCGTTACGTCTTCCCATGTGAGAATTCTTAAACCCTCACTGCCAGGAATGTTCAGGGACCCACCACCATCTTTGGAGCTGACGATTGCCAGAGAATCGGTATCGCAGAAAAGATACGTTCCTTTCTTTTCGGTAACGCACGCCTCGGTCATTGCAAGCAATAACCGTCCGGCAGATGTGATGAGGGAAGCCAGAGGCGGAAAGAACCATTTCCCGGCTTTTTCGACTACGTCTGAAGAATCAGAGAATTTCTTGTCTCCGGAAAAGACCTCAAGCGGCACGTTTTCGTTCTGCAATTCGGGAATCAGCTCCACGAAGAATCCGTAGATCGAATTTGCGAGGATCTTCAGCCAGTAATAGAGTTTCTTGTCCGCTTTGTTGAGTTTTCGCTGTTCGATTACTTTGCGGAAAAGATCGTCTTTGTACGGATCGATTTCGACCATGCTTCCGCGCAAACGCACAGTTTTCATGCCGGCTTGTTTGCCGTGCGGCAAGACACGAACTGCACGAACGATGCGCGGGACTTTCCCTGTTCGGATTGCAGACGCGATCACGTCGCATCCTGCAAACCAAAGCGGAATTTTGGATGTTAGATAATTGTTGCCGATATTCTGGGTTACGCCGTCGTAAACCGTACGCACGGGTAGAATATCGTCGTCCGGCTCGACAAGCGCGAAGAACCTGAATTCTCTCCATATCTCGGGATCAAAACAGCGGTCCAGAGACATTGTCTCGATTAAATTTCGAACGCTCTTCGTATCGTCCGCGAACGTGACGCTTTCTGCCGTAAGAATCTCGAAAAGGTCCAACAATGCACAGCAAGTTGGATATTCGCTGGTGAAATCAACGGGAACGACAGGGACCTCGGTGCAACGTATGCGCGTCTCGGAGCGCCCCCCGTAATACGTCTGCATGGCGATCCCGTGATATTTCGGCGCAATCTTGAATTTCTCTGCGGGGCGAATGATGCCCATTGCATCGAAATAACTCTTTGCCACACTCGCCGGGGAATATGCGTTACAGGGCTTCAAGGGAATTGGATGTTTGTCGAATTCCTCTTTCAAGGCGTTGAGGGCATCTACCGTGCATCGTCCGTCCTGGCGTGCGTAGTCGATTTCCTCATGAGTGACTTCGCCAGTCGGTTCGTGGTCAATTTTCTGATTTTCAGTCTTGAGTTCTTCGCAAAGACGCTTCAGGGAATATGAACGATTGAACAGGGCCCAGGCCAACGTTCTGAGGTCTAAGAAGTTTGCCTTACGGTTATGCTTCCACTCTTCTGGTTTCCACGGATTTGCCAGTCTGATGAACGCTTTCTTGCTGTCAATCGGCGTAATCAGTATGCGCGGGTAATAACGGTTTTCGATGCCATTTGGAAATTGAGACATTATGAGGGACCATTCGTCGTGGTCACCGCGATTCCAAGCCAGCGCGAGACGCGTGAGATCGAACGGCAGATTCAACCCACAAATCAACGCTCCAGTTCGCTTGATTGCAGGCCAGAACACCTTTCTCATGAAATCAGTCCGTGAATAGAGCAGGAATTCAGGTGGAAACGATTTCACGTCCGATATTGCCGTCTGCGCATACTTCTCCAGAACCTCACGATCCTTTGCGGGGAGATCATCAGCAAAGAACAGGCCTTCTCTAAGAGCGCTGCATCTTGTTCCTTTCAGTTCGCAAAACCGGAAAACACCGAAAGTTAGCGACTGATCGGCAGTGATCCGCGTTTCTGTGTCGAAGATCAGAGCGTACGGAGGCCACTTGGGAGAATTGCTGCTCTGAGATTTGCGTTTTTGTTGTTTTTCTTTCTGGTTTTCTTTCTTCGTTGGAACTGCATACGCACGAACGAATACATCATGAATCTGGGTCATTTCGCCCTCCTAGTTTGTGTTTTGTGTTCGGGAACTGCTAACTGCTCATCAAGAAACCAAAGAAAGACGTACGCGGCCATCCGTGCCATTCGAGCGCGCTCTTCTGCGGCGCTGGTGTAATGCAGGTTTACTCCGGCGCGTGTAATCGCAACGTGGACAGCTTGGTGATGTGGTTCGCAGAGCGGGATGGTGAAAAATGGGGCGTGATGGAACCCGCCGAGGTGGTGCTCCCGGAGATCATTCGTCGATCCGCATATGGCACAGCAGCGGATTTGTGATCGCCGCAGTTTCACGCAGCACCACCCGAAAGTGAGCGGTAAAGCGAATATGGAAGTATTTCTTTGCGAGCTTGTTCGACCAGAGTCGTGGTGTCGGTTATCAGTTCAATTCCGGCGATCTTCTTCCCGTGCCAAGCGGCCATCGCATTGCGATCACCGCGAAGCAAGCGATTGATTGCAGCTTTGTAGTGTGCGAACTCACTCGCTGCTTTCGATCCTCGAACGGTTATGTCCCTTGGACCATCAGCGCCCGGAACCTGTAGGTAGCGAACGAGTCGGTCGCTTTTCGTCGCTCGAATGCGTCCGCCTGGACGATCTTGCACGAGGGCTGACCCTGCATATCTCTTGATGCTTCGACGCGTAACACCATTTTCACGGGCCGCCCTTGAGAGGCTGTCACCTCGTCGCATGGCTGAGAGCGCCTTGAGAGCCCGCTCGCGAGCGGCACTGCTTGGCTGTCGGGGTGCTTTGCGGGCCCCCTTTTCCGACTTGCTGCCCAGTCGCCGTTTGTTCTGAGTTTTCGAGCGCGCCATACTTGCTCTCCCTTTCGAGCGCAGTCTGGCACGGCGAATTTTGTGTTTTGGAAAGGGCCAAACATTTTGGTGCGATCAGCGGATGTTTTTCACGAAATCGGGTAGACTTTTGGTGCGATAGCGGTTACGCGTATGTCCGAATACTTGCCTTTTTAGGGGTGGCGCGGGACTTGACAGCTTTTTTGCCTGATGAGGAAAAACAAGAAAAACTCGAAGAAAAGCAAGAAGAGCGGGATAAAGCTCGGCAGACCGGAAGAACTCAAGATCGAAGATCTTCCCAAGAGATTCAGAGACATGAAGTCTTTCCTTCAGAACTATTGGGGGCGCGTTGGATTGGGATTGAAGAGGGCACGGAAACCGGAGGATGTAAGGGTCGTCTTGACCCAAGTTCCGGGAATCGAGTGGATGGCGCCCTTTAGAGGTCACGCAATCTGCTTAATTGCGCCAAACGCGTTAGAAGTGACTCCGAACGAGCTTCGCACCTCAAGGCGCAAGCACAAATCTGCCGAAGCCTTGGAACAGCGCTGTTGGACTGAATACCATGAGGCGACTCCGAAGGCTCAACAAGCGGCTACTGCGTTCCAGCAAGCGATATCGCAATTCGGAGGTGCCCTCGATAGGTTTGAATTTTTCTTTGTAGTTAGCCTTGTCGCGGACACGTTGAAGGTAAAAGAACTGACAACAATAGTTCCCAACTGTTGGAATGCCGTCGTGAAGGCACAAAGAGACAAGGGGACACTGAAAGACGCACTGAATGCTCAGGAGGCATGGTTCTCTCGAAACGAGGTGGCAAAGTTTGCTAGAAATCATCGCTATAGCAAGAGTTTGCTCAACTTCGCCAGAGCAATGGCGGGAGTCCCTGAATGGGGATGGTTTCATTCCCGTCGTACCTGCGAGACGATCCAAGACAACTCCAGTCCGACATCTCCTCACAAGGTCTTCGAACTACTGGAAACTGTGATTCGCAAAACGAAGCCCCTCAGCCTGTCAAGGGTGGAGAAAAGATTCCGAGAAGAGCTCTTAGGGCCGGGTGCCGATCCCATGCTAAAGGGCTATGTCGCTCCCCAATGGGACTACCTGGAGGAGGCAATCCGCTTCTGCAAAGGGAAAGAGTTCAAACGATCAGAGCTGCCATTCAAAATTATGGATCGATTTATCTATCACACCGAAAGAGGGAAAAGTACAATAGATATCGAGCTGGCAAAGCGAAATGAACTGCGATAGCTAGCGCAAAAGAAACGGGCCTGCCGACTGTTGGAAGCAGCCGACAAGCCCTAACCACCGTCGGAGGTATAGCTCCAATGGCAGCTTCAGGCACGCTACCGCAAGCAGTCTGTTCCCGCAAATCTGCAATTGGAAAGAGTGGCGTTCTCGCGCTCTCCGGTTTTGGAATCAAAGTTCGAATGCAATGTGGCCACCTCGAAATCGAGGATGGCATCGGCCCGGACCGGCGCAGAATCAGACTCGCTCGCGTGGGTCACGGTCTGAAAAGGCTCGTCATTATCGGATCAGATGGGTTTATTTCTCTGGCCGCTTTACAGTGGTTAGCAGATCAGGACGCCAGCTTCCTAATGCTCCAGACAGATGGAACTGTGCTGGCAAGCACTGGTCCGGTCCGACCGTCCGAGGCGAAGCTGCGACGTGCGCAGGCTCTCGCGCACACGTCCGGGGCAGCGTTAAGGATCACGCGAGAGCTGATCAGCCGAAAGCTTGATGGACAGGGTCACGTTGCGCGTGACAAGCTCTTGGACAAATCTACCGCTGACACAATTGCTCGATTTAAGTCGGAACTGCCACTAGCTGACAGCATCAGCTCAATCCGGCTAATCGAATCTCAGGCTGCACGCGCGTACTGGTCAGCATGGGGTACGCTGCCGATCAGTTTCCCAAAGAGTGATCTACCTCGAATCCCCGATCATTGGCGTAGCTTCGGAGCACGAGTGTCGCCTCTTACGGGATCGCCTCGACTAGCTGCAAATCCGCCAAATGCCGTCCTGAATTACCTCTACTCAATACTTGAGTCTGAAGCTAGGCTCGCTGCTGCTGCCTTAGGGCTTGACCCAGGCCTAGGTGTCTTGCACGTTGACACGTCCGCTCGCGACAGCTTGGCGTGCGATCTCATGGAGCCCGTTCGTTCGCATGTTGACACTTATCTGCTCGATTGGATTACCCGACAACCACTGAGGCGAGAGTGGTTTTCAGAGCAAGGCGACGGAAACTGTCGGCTGACAGCATCGTTCGCAGCTCGTCTCTGCGAAACTGCTCCGACTTGGCAACGGGCTGTGGCTCCGATTGCAGAATGGGTCGCCCACGCGTTTTGGTCAACCATACGAAAACCTGACACGCCCCTCGCTACGAGGCTGACCCAAAGCAACAAACGTGAAGCGAAAGGGAGGACGAACTCATCACCACGTCCCGCCGCTCAGCCGCAGAACATCTGCCTAGGATGCGGGAAGGACGTGGCGAGTGGCAGTAAGCATTGCGCCGTCTGTGCGGCTGAGGTCTCGCGAACGAAGATGGCGGAAATTGCGAATCAAGGTCGGATTGCTTCCAAAACTCCGGAATCCAGAGCACGGCTAGCGGCAACGCAGCGGCTTCAGGCAGCTGCGCGTCGCAACTGGAATCCTCGCAGCCAGCCGGACTGGCTTACAGATGACTTCTACAAAGACCAGATTCAACCTAAGCTAATGAAGGCCACGCTTTCTCAGATCGCATCCGCGATTGACGTGTCTATTCTGTATGCGTCCGACCTTCGGCGAGGAAGAAGAAGACCGCACCCGAGGCACTGGCGAGCACTGGCGAAGCTGCTAGATGTCGCACGTGCTCTGGAAGGCTGAGCCTGTTCCCGACTATGGGCGGGGTGATGGCATCCGATTTTCCTGGATCTTTTTGATGGTGTAGAGTAATCTTGCTCTTGCCCGATGCCTCCACAAAAGCAGGAACGCAAACAGTTAGCAATCGTCGGTCCGAAAGCGGCAGATCAAGTTTTCGTGACTGCTGACCCAGCGGAATTCGTGAAGCGGGATGCCGACTATGCTCTTTTCCACGGTCGCTGTGAAAATGTTCTCGGTGCCCTTCCTGAGAAACCCCTTTTTGATCTGATCGTTACCTCTCCACCCTACAACATCGGGAAACCCTACGAACAAAAGGTTGAATTGCAGCAATACAAGACTGGCCAGAAGAAGGTCATAACTGAGCTCGTAAAGCGAATGAAGCCGACTGGGAGCCTGTGCTGGCAGGTCGGCAACTACGTCGTGAGCAGCAAGAATAACCGGGGCAGCGTGTATCCGCTTGATATCCTCTTCCATCCGATCTTTGAAGACTTGGGATTAGTGTTGCGCAACCGTATTGTTTGGCGATTTGGGCACGGACTGCATTGCAAACATCGGTTCAGTGGCCGATATGAAGTGATCCTTTGGTATACGAAAGCAAATGAGTACCATTTCGATCTGGACGCCGTTCGTATCAAGTCCAAGTATCCCGGAAAGCGTCACTACAAAGGTCCCCGAGCAGGCAAGCTTTCGAGCAACCCGAATGGCAAGAATCCTGAAGATGTTTGGGAAGCATCCTGCGATGAGATGTACACAGGCTGGGAGAATTTGTGGGACGGATTCTGGGATATTCCCAACGTGAAGAGCAACCACGTCGAAAAGCATTCCCATCCGTGTCAGTTTCCCGTCGGCCTGGTGGAAAGGCTCGTGAAGGCTTTGACTCCTGCGAATGGCCTCGTGTTCGATCCCTATGCTGGTGCCGCATCAGCGGGTGTGGCTGCGGTCATAAACCGGAGGAAGTTTTGGGGAGCGGAAGTTGTAAGCGAGTATGTCCGAATTGGACAGCAGTGGCTCACTGACGCCCTTACCGGAAAGGCGAAATATCGCCCCCACGACAAGCCTATCTACGACCACACTAAGTCGCCGTTATCCAGGGTCCCGGAAGACTCTGGACCACTGCTCAAGTTTGGCCAAGATTGAACCCTACCACTTAACAATCCAGCCCCGTCTGGGCTAATCTTGTGGGGCATGCAAACTGCCCAGACTCATTCTCATCGGCGAGCCGAAGAGGAGTTATCCGACAAAGGGTTGCTGCAGGAAATTCTTCAACTTCCCGATGCTTCGCTGATTGGGGTTGCTCCCGGCTCTTCCCCAGACATCAAGACACACTTCGATTCACGAATGGCGGAGTTGGGATGGGCACACGAGCCGCGTGTTCACCCTGACTTCAATCCGACCATCAACGGGATGAAACAGCGGGTTGGTCTGACGGTCCAAACCGGAAATATCACGCGCGCGTTCTATGACCTGCTGAAATTTCAGGCAATGTACTTGCATGACCGCATTGACGTTGCCGTTCTTATCGTGCCCACTGCTGCGGCAGCTTCTACCTTGGGCAGCAATATTGCCAATTTCGCGAGGGTTACGGAGGAGTTGGACGAGTTGTTCTTTCACATCGTAACGGTGCCAGTGCTCATTGTTAGCTTCGAATAGGAGATGCCCGTGACGTTCCAAGTCAGAGTGACAGATCAGAAAGACCGTATCGCAACAATTACCGAGGAAATTAAGAGCCCAGATTCTCACGAGACTGTCGTGTTTCGTGATCAGCCCGTGCAGCTTCCGGTCGTTCGGCTACCGATCGAGATGCTCCTGTATCGCATGGAGAATGGTCGCACGGGAAAGGCTCAAGAAGAATACATTCGCAGGAACAAGCTCGACGAAAACTACTTTGTTTCCGGTGAAGAAGACGAGGGAGTTCAAAAAGTGCAGCACACGATATTGCTTGAAATCGCCAAGGACCCCCGAGCCGATATTTACGCGGAACTCAAGTACAAAACGGTGCAAAGTCAGAACTTGCTAATCACACACTCGGGCGTCGTTGTGAACGGAAACAGACGTTTGGTTGCTATGCGGGATTTGCTTGATAGCGAGGGCACGAAATTCAGTAAGTTCGGCTTCGTAAATGTGACAGTGTTGCCCAGTAACGCGACCTTTCCTGATTTGGAAGAGATTGAATCGGAACTCCAAGAAATACCTGAAACGAAGCTGGAATACGACTGGATATCGCGAAAGTTAAAGCTCCGCCGTCGCCGTGACCACCATAAGATTCCGCCGGATAAGCTGAGAAAGATGTACCGATTCAAGAGTCAGAAAGACATCAATCGGGAAATCGAGCAGCTTGAGTTGGCTGAAGACTATCTTGAGCGATATCTGAAACGGCCACACGAATACGAAGCGGTTGAAAAGAGCGAGCAGATGTTCAAGCAACTGCAGCAGGCTTTGGAGGATAAGTCTGGCGAACTTGAGGAGCTTAGTCGGTTGATCGCTTACCCGTTGGTTAAGGAAGCACGTGGGTTACAGGACCGCGCCTATCAGTTTCGCTTCGCGTTTGGTGAAGATGCAGAGGAAGTCTTGCGGCGTCTGGCAGAGGAGGAAAAGATTTCAGTTACGCCGACCGCGAGCACAGACGCGGATGCGTCGGATGACACCGACGATCCACTTAGTGGCGTAACAGAAGAAACCACTCAACAGTACTCGGCTCTGAAACCAATTATCCTCGATGTCCAGAAAAGCAAGGAGCGTGCGCAACAGATCGCCCGCATCACTGCGCAGATTCAACAGGAAAAACAAGAAGGCGGTCGCAAAATGCTGGCCCTCCGCAATGCGGAGTCTGCTAATTCTCTGCTCCACGATATCGAACTGAATGGTGCCGATCCATCCACGTTCCCAAAGATTCGGGCACAGCTCGAAAGTTGTGTAGCTCGGGCGCAAGAAATAATTTCCAAGATTCCTTCCGCAAAGGCTTAGTGACGGCCAACGCATGACCATAAAGCTGGAATATCTCGAACGAGAACAGAAGGGCAGGATCACGGCCAGTCCAGAACTGGATCAATCCGTCTGGGCTCGGATCACGGGCCTCGCGTCGCGAGTGCAGCCCGACATACCGATAAGTGGTCGTATTGTGGAACTTGATTGGAGTGCGCTGCTGTCCATGGTAGCCCGCCTCGCTGATATGCGAAAGCCGTTTGGATTTCGCATTGAGTATTCGGAAGCAGCGCGCGAGCAGCTACGAAGGTTTCGCGAAGAATATGTTGCTTTACGAGAGCGCCACCCTCTACCGAACCTCTCAGAACAAACTGTGCAAGAGCAACTCGCGTTACTCGGGTTTGGGAGAGAACTCAAGGATCACCAGCGCAGGGATGTCGTGCTCATGGCTGCCCAACGTAATGGTGCCAACTTCTCTGTGCCGGGTGCCGGAAAAACAACGGTGGCGCTCGCCGTCAATCTTCTAACGAACAAGGACGCGCATCTTCTGGTCGTCGCTCCGAAGAATGCCTTCGCTGCATGGGACGATGTGATCGCAGAAAGTTTGACTCGACCAGAAGCGGATACGACAACGTTTGTGCGGTTAGAAGAAGGAATTGATGGTGTACGGGATGCCCTCAGACGCGAGCCTCAACGTGCCATCATTTCCTACGATCAGCTCATCCGGGTGCCCGAGCCGATAGCTGATTTCATGCGCTCGCATCGAGTCCACCTAATTGTAGACGAGAGCCACAAGATGAAAGCGGGCGGTTATTCTCAGCGAGGTGCCGCCCTTCTCTCCATTGCCCATTTGCCAATTCGCCG
>Ga0185299_10001285_pt1 | contig 50671 bp, 38 predicted proteins | sample PaiPotPPA55metaG_FD_128002 | JGI IMG/M metagenome (GOLD analysis project Ga0185299, IMG submission 128002) | Iron sulfur acid spring bacterial and archeal communities from Banff, Canada, to study Microbial Dark Matter (Phase II) - Paint Pots PPA... ... | reverse complement strand
GCGTTTACGGCTGCGAGTAACGGGCATAGCACTGCCTCCTAAGGAGAAGAACTGGGTTAAGCCATTCTCCCTAAAGGCAGTCTGAAAAGGTTTTTTTGATTTATTAATCTAAAAACCTACATACCAGAGGACGCAGCTCGATTCGAATCGAGCTGCGTCCTCTTTCACCCCTCCTGCTTCGAGCACGACCCAGGACCTGAGCCAGGCGACGCTGCTGGGAAGTGAGACCTTGAGTGCCGCGGCCGATCTGGCCGTGGGCGATCACAGCGGCACCAGTCCGTCGTTGCAATTGCCCAACGGCGGCACGTACTATCTGCTGGCCAGGTTGACGGCAGGTTCCAGCTGGATGGAGTCCGACGCGGCCAAGGACAGCAATGACGTGGCCGTGGCGCCGCAGACCGTGCAGGTCTCCGGTCCGGTGATCGTGGACAACGGCACCGCCGGCTATTCCGAGACCGGCGCCTGGACCACGGAAAACGTGACTGCCTACAACGGCAGCGAGCGCTATGCTGCCGCCGGCGGCACCGGTCAGAACACCGCCACCTGGCAAGCCACCGGTCTGCCGGCCGGCCTCTACCAGGTGCAGGCCACCTGGCACGCCTACGGCAACCAATCGAGCAACGCCCCCTACGCCATCTATGACGGCGCCACGCTGCTGCAGACCGTGGCCGTCAATCAGACCTTGACGCCCAGCGGTTCGAGCTTCGGCGGCGTGCCCTTCCAGACCCTGGCCAGGGTGAACATCACCACCGGCACCCTGAAAGTCACCGTCGGCAATACGGGTAACGGCACCTATGTGGTCGCCGACGCGGTGCGTTTCGCGCCGCTGCCGGTGTCCAGCACCGACCTCAACTGGTCGGCCGGCGGTGACGGCATCAGCGGCCCGGCCAGTGTGAATCAGCAGACCGGGTTCACCATCAGCCGCACCTACACCATCAGCGGCGCGGCGGCGCCCTCCAGCTTCACCATCGCCTACTATGCTTCCATGTCCGCGGACCCCAAGCAGGACCTGAGCAAGGCGACCTTCCTGGGCAAGGAGACCATCAGCGCCGCGGCCGACCTGGCCGTGGGCAATCACTCGGGCACGAGTCCGGCGTTCCAGTTTGCCAACGGCGGCGGCTACACCCTGTTTGCCGTCCTCAACGCCGACAACAGCTTCACCGAGTCCGATGCCGCCAACGACACGAACAACCTGGCGCTATCGACGCAGCAAACGCTCGTGTCCGGCCCGGTAATCGTAGACAACGGCGACCCGACCTACGCGGAGACGGGCGCCTGGACCAGTCAGCTGGACAGGGGAGCTTACGGCGGCAGCGATCGCTACACGGCCGCCGGCGGGACGGGCTCGACCACGGCGACCTGGGTGGTGACGGGACTGGCCGCCGGCTCCTATGCGATCGAAGCGTCCTGGGGACCTTATTACAACCAATCGACCAACGCCCCGTATGCGATCTACGACGGCTCGACCCTGGTTCAGAACGTCACGGCCGATCAAACCGCAACGCCCAGCGGGGCCAGCGCCGGCGGCGTGCCGTTCCAGGTCCTGACCCACGTCACGATCACCAGCGGCACGCTGAAAGTGGTACTGAGCAATAGCGGCAACAATACTTACGTCATCGCGGACGCGCTGCGCGTGGAGTCATGAAAGCGTCTTCAATTCAGGGGGCAAAAAGGAACCTGCCTTCGCCGGTGGGCAGTGCCCCTGGATGAGCTTCGCCGAACTTCCTGGCTAAACCGGGTTAATTGCGCTGCGCGTCTGGTAAATGCGTTGCAGCCAGGTTGAACAAGAAACGCCAGCCCGAAGGCTGGCGTTCCATCCTGCCGTTCTCACCAGGGGTGGGATGTAGCCCCAAGCCAGGCTAAACGAGAACGAACTAGGATTACTCCGTTTCATTGGGCCACCATTGGCAGGATAGCCGGTCTCTCGTTCGCTGCCAACTGCTCACCCTTCCAGAAAATCGGCGTGATGCCAAGCGTCTTGCTCCTGAATCAGGCAGGTCAGATTGTGGCAGAGGAACTTGCAAAGAACTTCGTTGACCATCGTTGTGTCGGTTTTGCTGTGTAGAAAAATGCAGAAAAAGAGGTCGGGAGTCTTTCACACCATTGGCTATCCTCAAAGGCTCCAAAGCCCTTTTTTTGCCTGTCACTCCAGGTGATTCTGGCTGCAGAAACAGGACGGAACGGCCTTGCGGACAGAATCCAACCAGGCTTGGCGCTCGGCGGCCGGCCCTTCTGTCGATTCGGCTGCGGAGTTCCATTCTGCATACCAAAGTGCGGCCACCAGATTCATCTCCGCGGGAGGTACATCTTCGAGGAACTTCTCTCCCCTGTTCGACGCTCTCAATACCTCAGCGGCTGTTTCCAGCAACTGTTGCCGAAAGGGAATGCGCTCGGCGAAAGGGTGTTTCCAATACCGAAGCATTAGCTCCGTCAGCAGCTCCGCTTCGAACAGACCGGACATGGCGAGACATCTTGCTGGAATGGACTTCTTCGCCATGATCGCCCCGGCATGCTGCTCTAGGAACCGGCCAGTCTCTTGCCTTCAGCTGTACTCGGCGCGCTGGTCACGGGATCTTCCGGGCCGATAAGCGGATCGCCCTCGGCTACAGCAGCGAGGCGGGCTTGCGCCTGGTCGGCGTAGTTCTTGGATAGCTCGAAGCCAAGCCAGCGGCGCGCCAGCTTTTTGGCCACGACAAGGGTCGTGCCGCTGCCCGCGAATGGGTCCAGAACCAGGTCATGGGGATTCGAGGACACTTTGATGATTCGACCGAGGAGCTGCTCCGGCATCTGGCAGCCGTGCCAGCCAGCGCGTTCCTTGAACGTGCCGCAAACACGGGGGAAGTACCAGACGTCCTCCTCGGGCGTGAAGCTCCCCTTGAGGTCCTGGGGCCGGAGAAACCAGGTGTCATCGGGGACCTTGCCGCCTTCCTTGGCACGAGAATCGGCGTAGACCAGCTGTCGAGCGGAGGGCACCTTGATTGCATTTCCGTTGAACGTGAACGCCTTCGGGTCCTTGACGAAGTGAAATATGTGCGTATGGCTGCGGCTGAACTTCTTCGTACAGTGGACGCCAAACGTGTAGTACCAGACGACCCAGCTACGGCAGCGGAAGCCCAGGTCGCCGAAGGCCACCTTCAATTCGGCCGCGAAATCGTCGCCAATCGCCAACCAGAAGGTGCCGTTAGGCTTTAAAATGCGATGGATTTCCTGGCCCCATTTTCTGCACCATGCCAGGTAGTGGTCGGCATGCTTGCGGTCATCGTAAATATCGTAATCGTAGCCGATGTTGAAGGGTGGGTCGGCAAAGACCAGGTCAACGGAGCCCGGCTTGATCTTGGAGAACCCCTCGAGGCAATCGCCCTGAAACAGGGAATTCGCTTCCATGGCAAAGATCCTCTTTTCTCCACACTATACAAAAGGTCATGCCGATTTCAAGCAGAGTCTATGGCGTGAAGCCCGACGAGCTCGGGCATTTCTTGCTCGAACTGGGTCGAAAGCTCGGCACGCGCAGCGACCGGGACAAACCACCGGCAAGCTTTGAACGCCAGGTTCACGAGTTATTCCTGGCTTCCACGAGCCCGACAGCGAACGAATTCAACCGGTAGCCCTGTCGAAGGATGCCCGCATCGGCACGCTTTACGAGCCCAAGGCCCGCACGCGAATGGTGACCTGGGTGCCGGTCCGCTTCGCTACCAGCACAAAAGGCGGAGCGACGTCGGCATCAGCGCCCAACACAGCTTGAATCGTAGCCAGAGTGAATTGCGGGTCAGATATGGCCGGGACGAAGAAAGACCAACGCGACCAAGGGTTCTTTCTGAAGCAGGGCGAGCGTCCCGAAGTCGGCGTCATGGGTAACGACGACGCGGCCCTGCGATGTGGCCAGGCGCAGTAAATCCACGTCCGTGGCGCCGCGCAGTCCGCTCTCGACAACATCGAGCACGTCAAAGCCCAGTTGGCGTAACTGAGCGACCATATCGGGATCCAGGTTTTCATCGGTCAACAGCGGGAAATCGCGCAACTTCAATCGCCCACCTCGGCGGTGACGAGAACTTCGTTACGAACGGCTGAGGCCGCGTAGGCAAGGGCCTGCTCGACATCGGCAGCGGTTAAATGCGTGTGTTTCCGCAGAATGTCGTCGCGTGTCGCCCCGGACGCAATCCATTCCAGGATCAACTCGACGCTTATCCGGCTGCCGCGAATGATCGGCTTCCCGCCGAGAATTGCCGGGTTAGAAGTGATTCGATCAAACATAAAAGCTCCCTTGGAAGCAGTCGATCTGCCGAGATTCTACCCCTTGCCCCCATTCTCCAGCAACACCAGCACTGCGTTTAACTCAGCCCCAAGAATTCTCCACAACGGGAAATCCTGAGAAATTATGGGCTCTCCGCCATGAATTCCACGAATTATGGCGGAGTACTTTCCGGCAGCTTCGCAACCTGGGCCTCAACCAATTCGCGCAGCAAGGTTCGGTGACAATGCGATGCATCTTCGCAAGCCGAAGAGCAAAGCAAGGTGAGGATCTTCCCTTCCGCTACCAGGTCCGCCATGCCGGCAATGAGTTCTTGCTGTTCCGCCCCCTGCATTTCGGCCAGGTAGCGGCGGCGATATTCCTCCCAGGTGATGGGCAGCCCATGCTTGCCGTAGAAATCCGCGTGCAGCTCTCGACTCGGGCCCAGCTGGCTGTACCAGTTGTCCCAGGTTTCATCTTTCTTGGGCAAGGCCCGCGGCCGATAGCGACAGATCAGGACTCGCCAGCCGTCGTCGGGCTCCTTGCGGTCGTTCCAGCGCTTGGTTTTGATCGGCATAAGGTTGAGTATAACGCCGGGCAAGCCGGGCCACAATTTTCTCATAAACGCCTGAAGTCATACGTGTGTCGCAGCGCAAATGCAATCTATTGACCTTTCCCTCGCCCCCGTGGCCCTTGGCAAACTGGCAAACTTGCCTTTAACGAATTCCTAAGCTATTCGCAAGCAGTATCTTACAACGCAAGACATGTTTGCCACGCGTGGCCACGAACTTGGCAAACTGGCAAACTACTCGGGCTATCTGGAGCAAGGTCGGTCCGTAACTGCCTTCCCCGGCTCGTTGCTCCGTGCCATGCTTCCTGCTACAGTGGAGACTTCTAAGTTCGGTGCGGCGCTGGCCTGGCGAATCCGAGGCGATTACGAAGTCTTCGGCACTCTGCGTATTCGCGTATGACCAACGGCAACATGGACCACGATCTAGAAAGCCTGCTGCGCCGCGCCTGTGCCGAGCTCGATCGGGATTTGCGCGCCGGGCGTCGCTGTCGTGCCGAGGACCTTCTCGAGCAGAATTGCCTTCTCGCTGCCGATGCCGACGCGGCTGTCGAATTGATCTACACGGAATTCTCGACCCGCGAACAACTCGGTCAGCAGCCGACCGAGCAAGAATATCTCCAGCGCTTTCCGAAATGGCGCCAGCATCTCCAGGAGCAATTCCAGGTGCATGCCCTGGTCGGCGCCGCTGACAATCGTCAGGACGCCGCCGCGGAAACTTTCTTTCCCATCGCAAAACTGGACGACCAGCCGGGGCGGTTGTTCGGCTCCTATGAATTGCTCGAGGAGACAGCACGCGGCGCCATGGGCGTCGTCTACAAGGCCCGGCAGCGTACCCTCAATCGCATCGTGGCGCTCAAGATGATCCTGGCAGGGTCGCATGCCGGCCGCGATGCCCTGCTGCGCTTTCGTACCGAAGCCGAAGCCATCGCCCGCTTGCAGCACCCGAACATCGTGCAGATCTACGAGGTGGGCGATCAGGATGGCCAGCCCTATCTGTCTCTCGAATACGTGCCGGGCGGCAGCATGGCGCAGCGCCTGTGCGGTGTGCCGCAGCCGCCGTCCCTGGCCGCCCGTCACATTGAAACGCTGGCTCGTGCCATTCATTACGCGCATCAGCAAGGGATTCTGCACCGGGATTTGAAGCCGGCCAACGTGCTCCTGGGGGCTGATGGCACTCTCAAAATCACCGATTTCGGACTGGCCAAACTTGTGGACAGCAAGGCCGGTCAAACCGAGTCGGGAGCGCTGTGCGGCACGCCCTGTTACATGGCGCCTGAACAGGCGGCCGGTCGAACCACGCACCTGGGCCCTGCGGTTGACGTCTATGCTCTTGGCGCCATGCTTTACGAGCTACTTACCGGTAAGCCGCCCTTTCAGGCCGCTTCGCTGCTGCACATTCTCAACCAGGTGGTGGCTCAGGAACCGGTATCCCCCGAGCGCTTGCGGCCTGGCTTGCCGCGCGACCTGGCGACCATCTGCATGAAATGCCTGCAGAAAGAACCGCGGCAACGTTACGCCAGCGCGGGCGCGCTGGCCGACGATCTGCTGCGCTTTCAGAGCAAAGAACCCATTGCGGCGCGGCCGATCGCTCGCTGGGAGCGCGCCTGGAAGTGGGCCAGACGACGACCGGCGGTGGCCGCGCTCCTCTTTGTCCTGGCTGGCGCCACGGTAGCTATCATCCTTGGAAATATCCTGCATACCTCCCGCCTGCAGATCATGGCCGAAGAGGCCCAGTATGAGCGTAACCAGGCCGAGGTGGCTGCAGCCGACGCGGATCAGCAGCGCAACCAGGCACAAGCCGCGGCACACGACGCAGGCATTCAGCGCCGCCAGGCTCAGGCCGCCGCGGCGGAAGCTCTGCGGCAAAAAAACGAGGCCGATCGGCAGACCCAGCTGGTCAAAAAGCAGTACGACTACACGCGCCGGCTCCTCTTTACCATTCAGCTCGCTCAGGTCGAGGACACCTGGAAATCGGATCCCGCCCGCGCCCTGCGCTTGCTCAACGATGAGCAACGCTGCCCGCGCGACCTCCGCAATTTCGCCTGGGGGTTGTTTCATGACCTGTGCAAGCAAGATCAGGTCGTGCGCACCGGGCATGTCCACGGCACCGCCGCCCTGGTCTTTTCTCCCGACGGCAAGACGCTGGCTACCGCGGGAAGCGACGAAGCGACGGTCAAGCTCTGGGACAGCAATTCCCTGCGCATGCGCTGCACTCTGAAAAGCAACGCCGCACGTGTGAATGCACTCGCCTTTTCACCCGATGGCCGGCTTATTGCTACTGCAAGCGCCGATCACGCCATTCAGCTTTGGTTTACCGATTTTGGCAAGAAATACATCACCTTGCGCGGGCACACCGCCAGTGTGGCGTGTGTAGCCTTCGCGCCAGACGGAAAGTCGCTGGCATCGGGCAGTGCCGACCGCACCATCCGGCAATGGGAGGTAGCCAGCGGCAAGGAGATGCTGATTCTCAAGGGTCATGGCGGCGCCGTGCGAACGCTGGCGTTCACTCCCAACGGAGATTTGCTGGCCAGCGGAGCGGATGATAATACCGTGCGTTTTTGGGACTTGCTTACCTTGGCGGAAGACAAGGAGCGAAACTCTCTAAAGCTCGAAGACCATGGCGCCATTAGCTGCCTCGCCTTTTCAGCCGACGGCAAGAAGCTAGCCGTTGCAGGCGCCAGGCGCGCTACGGTTGACCTGTACGACGCGGACACGCTTGCCCTGAAAACATCGTTTCTCGGCCATGTGGACCGGATTCGCGCCTTTGCCTTTTCGCCCGATGGCAGGCTGCTCGCCAGCGGCGGCGATGATCGCACGGTGCGCTTGTGGGACGTGGAAGGCACGGCACAGCATCTGGCACTACAGGGACATGCCACTTCGATCCGGTCCCTGGCGTTTAACGCAGCTACGCAAACCCTTGTATCGGCAGGTGAGGACGACTACCTCCGCCTGTGGGCAGTAGGCCCGCGTTCAGAAATGCAACGTAGCAAACAAGATCTCGTTCGCGGCTGGTCCGGGCGAATTGTCTCGATGGCCTATTCCACGGATGGCGCTATGTTGGCGACGGGCGATCATGACGGCGTCCTGAAACTCTGGGAAGCGCGCACCCACAAGCAGCTTGCCGTCTTGCCTGGACATGCCGGGCCTATTTGGTCGATCGTCTTTTCACCTGACCACAGCAGCCTGGCGACCTGCGCGGAGGACGGCAAGGTAAAACTCTGGGACCTTCACAGCCGTCGGAAGCTCGTCACTTTGATCGGTCCGGGCGCCAAGGCCCACGCGATCGCTTTCAGCGCCAATGGCAAGTACCTGGCGAGCGGCGGAGAAGACTGCCAGGTGAGACTTTGGGATGTGACGCGCCGCCGGCAAACCGCGATCGCATCTAATCATGGCCAGGGCGTTTTCTCTCTGGGGTTCAGTTCCGACGGCAGCACGCTGGTGTCGGGCGGCCAGGACGGCAAAGTAAGGCTCTGGGATGCGGGAACGCTCAAAGAACGCGCCACCTTGACGAGCCATCAGAAAGCCGTGCTATTTACCCAATTCAGCCCGGACGGCACGACGCTGGTAACAGGCGGCCTGGATAATACCGTGCAGTTGCTTGATGTGAAGACCTTGCAGGTGCGGGCGACGCTGCTCGGCAATGCGGGGTACTTGTTCTCGGCTGCCTTCACGGCGGACGGCAAAACTCTGGCTACCGGCGGGGGCAGCCTGACCGGCAATCACTTGCCCGGCGAAGTGAAAATTTGGGATGTGCATACTGGCCACTGCCACGCCACGCTGCCGGGTCAAACCGGGCCTATCGCCTTCTCGCCTAGCGGCACGGATCTCGCCACCGTAAGCAATTACGTCAGCGTGAAGACCTGGCATGCCGAGCTGGATTGAAATGCCCGAGCCGGCTGCGCCGATCGCTTCCGTACTTTGAAACGTACTGCCACAAATCACGGCAAGGTCACCCGGCCGCCGCTGGCAACGATCGTGTCGCCGGTCATGAAGCTGGATTCATCACTCAGCAAGAAGCGAATCACGTTGGCAATCTCCTCCGGCTGACCAATGCGGCCCATGGGCGTGCCCTGGATGACCTCAGCGACCTTTTCTTCAGGCAAGACATGCGCCATTTCTGTTTCGATCAGTCCGGGCGCCACACAGTTGATGCGCACATTGTGAGGCGCAAACGCCTCGGCGCAGCAGCGCGTCAAGGCAATGACGCCCGCTTTCGCCGCGGCATAGTGTATCTGCATTTGCCGCGGCCGCAGGGCGGCGATCGACGACAGCGTGACAATACGGCCATAGCGCCGGGCGATCATCTCATCCTTGACGGCAAAGACGGCCAGGTAAGCGCCATTGAGATTTACCTCAATCGTCTCACGCCAGAGGTCATAAGTGAGCTGCTGATGGTCCTGAATATTGCTGATGGCGCCGCAGTGAACCAGGAAATCGATGGGGCCAAGCTGTTTACGGGTCTGGACAACCAGTTGCTGAACCTCCTCGGGACTGGCCACATTACAGCGGCAGTTGAATGCCCTGCGGCCAAGCCTTTCCACTGCTTGGACGACCTCCTGGGCTTCGTGCGCGCGCGTGACGTAACTGATCGCGACGTTGGCTCCCTCCCGCGCCAGACGCAGCGCCGTGGCCCGACCAATGCCGCGCGATCCGCCCGTGATGAGCGCCACGCGGTTCTCGAATTCCGCAGTCACCGTTGCACCTCTCTAACCGCGAAGCATGGAATCGATGGAGCTTTGAAAGATACCGAGCGAGCGGCAGGTTGCCACGAGTTGATCCCAGGTCGTATCGTCGAGGTCGATGCCATGCTCAACCCGATGTTCTCGGGTCCGCTCCTCCGGCTCGCCCGGCATGAGGATGTCGGTATCGGGTGCAACTTTCTCGGAAGTCTTCACATAGGCAATAAAGCGCGTAACTTCTGCCGCAAATGCCTCGTGACCCTGAAACATATCCGGATCCATGAGGATGGTGAACATGTTATTCGCAACGCGTTTGGTGCCGGGATTGCTGCACGAGCCGCCGGTCATGGCGCCCGCCAACATCTCCACGATGACACTCAGGCCATAGCCTTTATGTGCGCCAAAGGGCAAAATGGCGCCCGCGGGAGGGCCGTAAAAGGCCTTCGGCTCGTTGGTTGGTTTGCCGTGGCCGTCAAGCAGGCAATTGTCTGGAACCCGCACGCCTTTGTTAAGCGCCACGCGCACCTTGCCTTCAGCAATGGCGCAGGTGGAGATATCCAGGATAATGGGCGAGCCGTCTTTGACGGGTACGGCGGCGGCGATGGGGTTGGCGGACAGCCGGCGGCTGACGCCGCCGGAGGGCGCCGCCAGGATGCCGCCGCCGCTGGTATTGACGAAATGGAGCGAGACCTTGCCGGCGCGGGCCGCCATCAGCGCCCAGTCGCCGATCCGGCCCAGGTGGCCGGAGTTGCGCAGCGCAATAACCGCAACGCCCTGCCGCGCCGCTTTGGCGATGCCCAGGTTCATCGCCTCTTCGCCGATGACCTGGCCAAAGCCAAACTGCCCGTCCACGATGGCCAACACGTCGTTCTCAAAGACGACGGCGGCATGCTTGTTGGAGAAAACCTGGCCATCGAGCAACCAGGTGACATACGGTGGCACGCGGATAACACCATGCGAGTCGTGGCCGGCCAGGTTGGCTTCCACCAGGTAATGGCCGATGCGCTCGGCCTCCGGCTCGCAGCAGCCGGCGGTCGCAAAGATCGTGGCGATGAGCTTCTTTAGCCGATCGTGGCGGAGATTCATATCTTGGCGCAGTGCGTCTCTAAGTGGTTTATTCCAGATACTCGCGATAGCGGTCGTCGACCAGTTTCCGGATATCGGTTTCGCGCAGGCCTGAGAATCGTTGCCGCAGAACGGTTCTCTCCTGTTCCATGACCTCTTCGAGCGAGGTGGGCCATTTATCCAGCAGCGCCACAGCGTCTGCGAGGGCCGGCAATTCAGCGCTCGAGGGCGCCACCTGCGCCGAGCTTGCCGCGCTGTCGCTTACCGCATTGGAAGTCTGCGCAAGGCGTTGACGCAGCCGGTTTGCGGATTCCCTGGGCCCGTCATGCAAGCAGCGCGGGCAAAGATCGCCAAGATGCCGGTCCGCCTCAAAGAGTCCGGCGGCCAGATATTGTTGCTCGTGGAGGGTGCCGCAAAGAATGCAGCGCATTTGCCGAAGCGCGGCATGAACATAGACGCGATTTGTCAAACCACTCACGCGCTGAGCAACCTTGGGGACGAATGTTTTCTGATGCTTTTGCCGGCGCATGGTGGTAAATAGTTTACACATTAAGATTCCGTAAACAAGAAAAAAGTGCGCCGATTTGCCATTGCACAACTTGCGCCGAGCCTTGATGATGGAGCCGGACTACCCTCCTGCTGTTGCCTGCCTGGTGCTGCCATGATTAATCGACTCTACTTGTGGGTGCTTCTCAGCTTCCTGGCGGTGCTTTCCGAAACCGCCCGCGCCGATCATTTCACCATCGACCTGGAAGCCAGAAGCGGTACCGCTGCCAGGACCGCGAAGACGGAAACCGCCGCGCTGGCCGAGAAGCCAAAGACCCGCGCCGTCCTGGAGGCAAAGGTCGGCAAACCGATTACCGTGAAATGGACCGTGACCAGCACGGCCAAGGACGGCATGGTCAAGGATGCGCTCATCCACTTTTTTGTGGTCAAGGAGGAAAAAATAGGACAGGTTGCTTTGCCCAAGCTTGATAAGCAGGTGACCGTGGAAAGCGCCCTGACCATGGACTTCAAGCCCAAGGACAAGACCGAGGCGGAACTGAGCTTTACGATTGATACGCCAGGCAGCTATCTGCTGCGTCTGGAAACGAGAGACTCCGCCGTCACGGAGGGCCATGAACATTACGCGGCACTGGACCTGGTCGTGAAATAAGGCGCGTTCGAGCGAGGGATTTTGCCATGAGGATTCGAATTGTCTTCGTCTTGGCCGGCGTATTGTGCCTGCCGTTCCTAGCTCGGGCCGAACACGCCCGCATCGATCTGCAGATCTCCCAGTTCGATCCGGTGAAAGGTGAGGTCAAGCTCGCCAATGCCTCCGTCGATCAGGATCCCCCGGCGGGCGGACGTCAGGCTCGCCCCGTGGCCAAGGTCAAAGCCAAGGAACCGCTCGTGCTCCAGTTCATGTTCGACAACCTCTATCCGCACAAGGTCATCAAGGACGCTCGCGTGCATTACTTTGTGGTGCCCGTGGATAAAGTCGGCCAGAAGACGCTGCCCGACCTCACCCAGAATGTGATGACCGAGGGAAAATTCACGCTAAACTTCAAGCCGAACGGCCGCGTGGGCGCCCGCGTATCGTTCACAATTTCCAAGCCCGGCATTTATCTGCTCCGCGTCCAGTCCGAGAACACGGACAGCGATCACGAGCATTTCTCCGCCATTGATGTGCAGGTGGAATGAGTCACGGCCATCCATTTTTGCAGCTTGTCATGATCGCCTTTCACGGTTCGCGACGCGGCAAAGAGGACCAGCACCAAGCCGCAGCCGAGCCAGGGAATCAAGTACATGGCTCTATAGAGGCCGATGGCTTTCGCCTCGGCGTCCAATTCGCCAACCGCCTCCGGCATGCTGGCCGGAGGGGGCTGTCCCTGCGTATCGGCGCTTGCCGTCACAGCAGGCGTTGCTGTTAGTCGTTCAAGAGCAGCCTGTCTGGCGAAGTAATCGCTGGCCCAGCCTGTAGCAATGGGGCCCAGACTTGCACCTAGAAGATACATCGCGCAGAAATAAAGCGCCATGGCTGTTCCGCGCAGCCCAGGTTCGATGATGTCCTGAACTGCGGCGTACACCCCAGAGTAGTAGACATATGAGAGCATGCAAGCCGGCAAGAACCAGAGCGTAAACCCCCAGTAATCTCCACGGGGGCACTGCAGGGCAAGAAACATGCACGGCACAAAGATCAGGAAAGCAAGCGTGGCCACCTCTAGTCGGCCGCTGATTCGCACTCTCACCACTCGGTCGCAAAGCCATCCGCCAAGCAAAATGCCCAGCATTCCAAAGCCATAGAGCAACCCGAGGATCCAGCTCGCGCCTTGCAGGCCTATGCCATGGTACCGTATCAGGAACGGAGAAAGAAACTGACCGAGGGCATACATGTTGAAGTTATGAAGCGCGCCTGACAGGATGATCCACCACAAAGTCGGTATGGACAGCAACCTGACGAAAGGGACGCCTGAACGGTGCTGCGCGCCAATGGCATGGTCCTCGCAGGCGCCCCGGACGGGTTCCGGAATCGCCAGGGCAAGCAGGCCAAGCAGAAGCCCGGGCACGCCTGCGATCAAAAGCGCCCTGCGCCAGCCCCAATGCTCGGCAATGCTGCCGCTGACGATAAAGCTAAGTCCCAGGCCGAGAGGCAGCCCGAGCATAAAGATGGATAAGGCCCGTGCACGCCGCTGCGGCGGAAACATATCTCCCAGAAGTGAGTTTGCTGCGGGCGCGCAACTCGCTTCGCCGATGCCTACACCCAACCGCATGGCGAACAGCGACCAGAAGTTCCAGGCCAGGCCGGACGCTGCCGTAAATAGACTCCACAGCGCTGCACCGCCGGCTAGTATCCGGCTTCTTCTGCCGAGATCGGCCCATCGGCCTAGAGGAAGGCCAACGACCGCATAAAGCAAAATAAATGCCGTTCCAAGTGCGCCAAGCTCCTTGTCGCTCAGCTTCCAATCCTTCTTGAGCGGCTCGGCCACGGCGCCCAGCACTTGCCGGTCGAAGAAGTTCATGGTGTTGATGCCAAGCAGGACCAGCAGCGTGAACGCTAACCGTGGCTGTTTGATGGTCATGAGTGGAGAGGCCCCTCTGATAAGATCATTGACGCGCAGCCCGCTCGCTGCGGATGCCCGCGAGATAACGGGGATTGGCTACTTCCAGCTTCCGTTCTACAATCGTCCGCAGTTGCCGGCAAAGGCCCAGGAACCTTGACTGCTCATCAAAATCCCCTGCCAAAATGCCCTGGCGAAGCAGCCGGTTCTTCTCCAGCACGCCTTGCCTGAGTGCGGAGAGTTGCTCGGGCACTGTGTCGGCAAGATTGAGCAGCTTCGAAAGCTGCCGCCACTCTTCCACCAAATGAGCTTCCTCCGTTGCCAGATCGCGTTCCGCAATCGCAAGCACATTGGCCGCCACGAGCGTCTGAAAGCGCAAGCGTGCATCCGTCAGCGTGGGGATTAGTTCTTGCTCCAAATAGAGCCGTGCGGCGGCAATCAATTCGGCGGTGTTTGGTCGATCATTCATTTCAACAGCCAGAGCCAGTAGTCAGTAGCCAGTAGTCAGTAGCTTCGGAGCTACTGACTACTGGCTACTGACTACTGGACAAGTACTCGTTCGATCAAGTCCAACAGCTCCAGTTCCATCTCCGCCGTTCGGCGGCCGAGACTCACGAGCTCGACGCTTTGCACCTGGCCGGACAGATGGCGGTGTGCCTGAGCGATGCAGCCGACCGCCCAGCGAAAATTACCGGCAATCTCCCAGTAGTCAAGGACACGCGGCTCAATGGAGCGTCCGCCGGCTTTCACGTATGCATCCAGAAAATCCTCCCGGCGGCCGATGCCGCCGAGGCGAAGGGCGTCCTGGCCGAAGCGCCAGGAGCGAACGCAGGGCCAGGCCAGGTCCTCTGCGGGATCACCTATATGAGCGAACTCCCAATCGAACACGCCGTGCAAACCGTCGGGGCCGACCATTACATTGCCGATGCGAAAGTCGCCGTGCACCAGGACGGGACTCGGACAATTTGGCGCATTAGCCTGCAGCCAGCGGAGCGCCAACTCCAACGCGGGATGCGGTTCGCCGAAACGCTCCAGCTGGTCGGCGGCACGGCGCAAGCCAGTCTGTGCCGGCGAGGAATCCGGTTCCGGTGCGGGCAGGAAATCGAGGCCCGCCTTTAGCGGGTCGATCTTGTGAATACGGGCCGCCTGCTCGCCCATCTGGCGGGGCAGTAGCCGCCGCGCCTCGGCGAGACCCGGCTCGCGCACGATGCGCCTGCCGACCGACTCCCCTTCCAGGCGATCCATCAAGAAAAACGGCACCTCTAGCACCGCCGGAGCGGTGCACAGCCAGCGCGGTCTCGGCACCATGACGCCGGCCTGCCACGCGGCGGTGAGCATGCGGAATTCTTGCTCGCGGCTCAGGGCCTCTTGCTGGATCGTACCGCCCATATCGCGGCGAAGCACCAGCGCGTGTTTGCCGGCCTCCGGTCCACCCTCGGCCTCAACATCGATAGCCCAGCTCTCCCGGCTGGCGCCGCCGGTCAATTGCCGCGCAGCCAGGACGCGCGTGGTTCCGCCGGTGACGGCGGAGAGAAAATGCTCCAAGCGTTTTTGAAATTCCGTTAAGGTAGTCATGTCGTCGGCAAGGCGTACAACGATTCAAGTTCCAAAGCGGCGCAAACCGCTGGAGTGATCATAACCCATGTGAGGCTGATGGACCCAACAGAAAAACTGCAGCAGTGGAAGCGCCGGCGCATTTACCTGATGCGGCACGGCGATGTCAGCTATTTCGATGCCGCCGGACGACCTTTTCGGCCCGACACGGTACCGCTCAACGACGCGGGCCGATTGCAAGCGGAGGCCGCCGGCCGGCTGCTCGCCGATGTGCCTATCGATCGCGTCGTGGCGAGCGATTTGCTCCGCAGTATCGAAACTGCCTCGCTTGCAACTGGTGGCCGAAGCCTGAAGCTGGAAACGTGTGAGCAACTTCGCGAGATCCAGCCCGGCAGGCTGGCGGATATTCCTGCCGCCGACATCGAAACCGCCTTCACGAAGGCGTTTGCCAGCGATCTGACGCCGGACGCGCGTTTCCTGGGAGGGGAGACGCTCGGCTCGCTCATTGACCGCGTGCACAAGTGTTTTGCAAGCTTTCTGGCCGATAAGACCTGGAACCAACTACTTATCGTCGCGCATGGCGGTGTGAACCGTGTTATCCTTGCCGGCGCCTTGGGAGTCGGCTTACAAGCATTCGCCGCCTTCGAGCAAGATCCAGGCTGCTTGAATATCCTCGACGTTGACAGTGCCGGGCACATGCTTGTGCGGCTTGTTAATTACACGCCGGACAGCCCGATTAAGAAAGGATTGGAACTCACGACGATGGAAAGTCTTTATTTGCAGTATTGCAGCGGGCGCCCGAGCTAGCCTTTGTCCGCCGGGCCAAGACCGGCTTCTTTCAGGACCTGCCGGGCAATGACCATGCGATGGACTTCGGATGGGCCGTCGTAAATGCGGAAGGCACGCACGTCGCGGTAGAAGCGCTCCAGAATCAGATCGCGCGAGATGCCGAGGGCGCCACAGATCTGGATAGCGCGGTCGATGACACGTCCCACGGCCTCCGCGACAAACACCTTGCAAATCGACGTCTCTTGCCGGGCCTCTTCACCCTTTTCCAGCTTCCAGGCGGCTTCCAGCACCATGAGCCTTGAGGCGTGCATGTCGATGACAGAATCCGCCAGCATCCACTGCACGGCCTGGTGCTCACTGAGACGTTTGCCGAACGCCTGGCGCTGGCGAGCGTACTGGGTGGCGATCTCCGTGGCCCGTGCGGCAGCGCCCAACCAGCGCATGCAATGGGTCAAGCGGGCGGGGCCAAGGCGTACCTGCATCAGGCGGAAGCCGTTTCCCAGGCCGCCGAGAATCTGGCTTACGGGCACCGTGCAATTGACCAGCTTGACCTCGCAGTGCCCCCCCTGCCCTTCGCCGGTCATGGTCGGGATGGAGCGCACAACCTCATAGCCGGGCATATCGGCATCGACGAGAAAGAGCGTCACGCCATGCTTGGCCGGCACGCTCGGATCGGTCACGGCGGCGACGATGGCGAAGGCCGCGCCGCGCGCTCCGGTGGTGAACCACTTGCGGCCGTTGATGATCCAGTCGTCGCCGTGCTTTTCAGCGTGCGTTTGCATCAAGGTGGGATCGGAGCCGGCTCCAGGAGCAGGCTCCGTCATGGCGAAGCACGATCGCGTTTCACCGCGCGCCAGTGGCTCCAGATATTTGCGGCGCTGCTCGGGTGTGGCGGCCTGCAGCAGCAGGTGCATGTTGCCCTCGTCCGGCGCCGAGCAATGAAGCGCCAGAGGGCCTAGCGTGCTGCGACCGGCCTCCTCGAAGACGAGGCACATGGCCATGGTCTCCAGCCCCAGGCCCCCGTAATCCCGCGGCAACTGCGGTCCCCACAGGCCGGCGCGCTTCGCCTTCTGGTGTAGCTCGGCAACCAGGGGAGCCGGTAAGCCTTCCGTATCGCTTTCCTGAGGCTCCAGCGGGATCACCTCGTCCAGGATGAATTGCCGGACGCGGCGTTGCAGATCGCGTAATTTCTCTGGCACATCAAAATCCATGATCGGCTCCCCTCTTGCTAGGACCCATTCGCCCTGCACCGCCGATAGCCTGCAAACTCATTGGCCTCAGGACCCCTGCCGGCTTGCCCGGCAGGTGAAGCAGTTCGAAGGCTAGTAGCCTTGCTTTGCTTTTGCGCCGACCCCTGCCGGCTTGTCCGGCAGGTGAAGCAGTTCGGAGGCTAAACCCGAGTGAGCCGCCTGAACTGCTTCACCTGCCGGACGAGCCGGCAGGGGTCGGTTATCGAGCGCGATTCAACTGTATCCGTAGCCCGCAGCGCCAGCAAGGGCGGCCCTTGCTGGCGCTGCGGGCTGCGGTTGTACATCACCCGCTCATGACGGCGCGATGTTAGCGTTGAAAGATCGGCAAATAGTTGGCGGGCACGGAGAGGATAATCACCGCAATGGCCGTCTGGTAGGCGGGGCCGACGTTTTCATTGTGCCAGCTCGGCCAGGAGCCGTCGGCGGCCTGGTTGGCCAGGAGTTGTGTCTTGATCTTGTCGTACCACTCCTCCCAGTCCTTGCCACCGACCTGGTGCATGGCGTGGGCCGCATAGTAGTGGCCATACCAGAAGTGTTGATGGGCGTTGAAGTTGTCCTTCAAGAAGCCGATCGCCTTGGGAATTTCCTTCGCATCATATTCGCCGCTGAGCTGCAGCACGCAGACCCCAGCGGCCGAGCGCGCGAATCCGGGCGGATCGGTGTTGCGCTGATAGCCGAAGCCGCCGGAATTCCGGTGGTGAAGCCGCTTGATGTAGGCGATGGCTTTTTTCAGCGTTTGATCGGGCACAAAAAGGCCGCTGTTCTTGGCGGCGCGGAGCGCCATGACCTGCATGATGGTCACGGAGATGTCGGCGCCGCTCGGGACCGGCTCATAGCGCCAGCCACCCTCGTGATTCTGACAGCGGATGATGAGCTCGACGGCTTTCTTCAAAACCGGCTTGATCTCGTCATCACCGGTCATACCCCACAACTCGGCGAGCGCCAGAGTCGCCATGGCGTGGCAGTACATGTTGCCGCCATGCGCTCCTACGAGGTAGCCATCGGGGCGTGCGGACGCAATAAGGAATCGAGAGCCCTTGGCTACTTCGGGGCCGTACATGCCCTGGTTCGGCAGATGTCCCTGGGACATGAACGCGAGCAGCGCGAAGGCGGTGACGGCGGTGTTTTGCGGAAAGCGCGACGTGCTCCAGGAACCGTTGGTGTTCTGCTTGTGGGCCAGCCATTCGAGCGCCCGGGCGGTGGCTTGTTTGGTGGCGTCGTCCATCTTGACGTCAGCCGCCGCAATGGTCTGGGCGTTGGCCAACATAAAAGCAACGGCGGTGAGGCAGGCAAGAACAGGTCTTAACACCCGCAATTCCTCCAGATGCCAGTTCCCACAGAGAAATCAAGGTTTCTCGGAGGTTCCTGCTTTAGCAGCTGGTTTACCGCCCGCGATGTTGATGTAATATTGCTGGATCATGGCTGCGTACTCAGGCGGCAGTTTGGTGTTGAGCGCTTGAAGGATCATCTCGCGCTGCCGCGCAGGCAGTTGCAGGAAAGAGCCCTCTCCTTTCACTTCTTTGAGCTGCGAGGCGGCATTATTCGGGGAAGCACTGGCAATGCGATCGCCCGTACCCTTGGCTTGATTTTTCTCCTGGGCCTGGCCTTTGCCCGGCTTTTTGCCTGGCGACGGCTTTTGACCTTGGCCCGGTTTTTGACCGGATTGCGAGGCGCTGGCGAGCGCCTCGGCTGGTCGTGCCCCCGGTTGTGCTTGCGGTTGGCCCATGGCGGCCAGGGCATTGTTCAGCGCCTGCAGTGCCTTGCTGAGCTGGGCTCCCGCTTCCTGCTGGGATTGATGGGCCTGGGCCGGCGTTCCCTGATTCAGTTGCTGATTGGCCTGAGCCAGTTCCTTTCCTGCCTTCTGAAGCTGAGGCTGCACTGTGCTGGGAGCTTGCGCCTGCGCCTGCTCCAGGGCGGCAGTCGCCGCTTGATTGGCCTCCTGCGATTTGGCCAGGGCCTGCGTGGCATCGAGAAGAGCCTTCTGATCGCTGGCAAGCTCGCTTGCCTTCGATTCCTGGGATTTACCTTGAGCCTGTGCTTCTTTCTTCGCCTGCTCACGGAATTGCTCCAGGGCCTTCTTTTGCTGCTCAACGGCGGTGTCCAAATTGCCCTTTTCCAACTCCCTGGCGGCCATGTCGGCGGGCTTGCCTGCTTCCGGCAAATTGCTCTTGTTCGCCTGGTCGGCGATTTGCTGTTGCAGCTTTGCCAGGTCGGGCTGGTCGGCGGACTTGCCGGCGGGCTTTGGTTGTGAGCTCTCCGCGGCACGCTTGGTTTGTTCCAGGGCCTTGGCGATTTGCCTGGCCGCATTGGCCGGATCGATTTTGCCGGCTTCCATGGCCGCCTGATCAGCAATCTCCTTGCCGGTCTGTTCATCGAGCGCCTTGGCAAGAGCTTTTTGCGCTTCTTGCAAATCCTTGGTCGCCTCCGCGGCCTTCCTGGCTGCAGGGGACACTTGTTTGTCGTCCAGATTTTTTTTCGCCGTGTCCATCTTCTCGGCGCCCCTGGCCACATGCCTGGCCGCCTCCGGAGCCGCCTTGTCGATGCTCTTGCCGATGTCCTTGGCTTGCGGGGTCAGTTCACCCTGCTGCTTGGCCAGCTCCTCTGCTCCGGAAGCCTCTTGTTTTTGCGCCATGCGTTTGGCCTGCTCGCCCACCTTGGCTTCCTTTTGCGTTACCTCATCCAGTTTCTTCGCGGCTTCTTCGAGGGCGGCAATGTCGGTGCGGCGCTTTTCGACCTCGGCGATCTGTTCACCCAGTTGTTTTTGCGCTTCCTCAAGCGACTTCACTGCCTGATTCTGGCTGGGTTGAGCTTCCGCACCCTTCTTGTGCTGGAGCGACTTGCCGGCCTCTTCCATGGCCCGAGCTGCCTTATCCAGGGCCGCCTGCGTTTGTGGCTTGGCCGGCGTCGGCTGTTGGCTCAGGTCATCCGTACGCTTCGCCAGATCCTCCTGCTTGCCGGCGAGCGGAGGCAGTCGCTCGGGATGCTTGGTCTGCGTGGCTTCCTGAGTCTTGTTGCGAGCATCCTTTTGCTCCTTGATCAACCGGTCCACGGTCTCGGCTGCCTTTTGCAGGGCGGCCAGCGGGTCGGATTGCTGCTTTTCCGCCTGGGCGATCAGGCGATCGAGATCCTTGCGCACCTCGTCCAGTGTTTCTGCTGCCTGGCTTTGTGGCTTGACTGCTTCCTGCGGCGATTTTTTCCGTAGGGCATCTTCCGCTTGCCGCATGGCGGTTTCGGCCGGAGCGACCTTATTGGCCAGTTCATTGGCGTGCGGCCTGAGGAGGTTCTGCACATCGCGCGTCTCGTGGGCGAGGCGGGCTTGCTGATCGCCCATTTCTTGAGAACGTCGTACCTGTCCGTCTTTGCGCTGCTGTTTCTCTTGATCCTGAACCCGCGGATCCTGCTGAGCGTGCGCCCCAGCGCGCAATTGATCCTGTTTCTGCACGGCTCGGTCGATACGGTCACGCGCTTCGCGCAACGCGGCTAGTTTCTCGCTCGGCGTGCGCAGAGCCCGCGCGACATCTTGCAGGTCCGCGGCCGCCTTGCGCTGCGTCTCGGCGGCTGTTTTCCAGTTCTGCTCGCGCTGGTCCCTGGTTTGCAGTTGCTCGGCCGCTTTTGCTTGATTCTCCAGCAAGCGTTGCTCGCCGGCCATCTTCTCGGCCTGGGTCAGGCGCTGCTTTTCATCTGGCGGAAGAAGGTCCTTGAGGCCGCTCAATTGCTTGAGGGTCTGGTTCACGTCCTTCTGCAGGTCGCGCTGCTCGTCGGCCTCGTGTTGGACTTCCGTCATGACGGCCTGGCGCGAGCGCCTCTCGGCATTGCGCCGTTGCGGCTGGGCGGCATCACGGTACTCCTGAATATGCTGCGTCGTCTGCAGGTGCATTTCCAGCTGAGTTGTAGCCGCCTTGCCCAAGCGCTCGGCCGCCTGGTCGAGTGTCTTCACCGCTTCATAGCGGCTCAGCAATTCCTTGAGGCGGATTAGAATCTCGCGATGCTGATCGTAGGCTTGGTCGACTTCGGTCAGCACTTCCTTCTGATTGGATATCCTGGCAGCCTTCTCCAGGCGGGCGATGACGTCCGCCATCTGTTCCTTGCTAAGTCCGGCCAGCGTCCCGGCCACCTCGTCCAGCAGGCGTTTCTCGGCACTGCGGTCGAGCTTGTAATAATCGAGAACGCGCAGCATGGTGCCGGTGCGGCGCACGACGTGGTCGGTATCGGAACGCACGTCCTTCTGCCTGTCGCGTTGTTGGGTGAGTCCTTGCGGGATAGGGTCGGCATAAGCGACAGACAAGAAGCCGCCGACGACCAGAAAAAAGGCAAGAACAAATCCAATCCGACATGCATTGTGCGGCGCCCCGGTCATGGAAGAACCCTCGGATCGAGCGTCAGTCTTTACCATGGCACATCTCCATCATGACCATAAAAAGAAAGTATGCAACTCTTCATGCGTGCATACCCGTAACTTGCAAGGCTGGTTGTTTAACCCGGAGCCAGCGGCGACGGCCGGACGCTGCCAGCTCCGCCGTCGCCGCTGGCTCCGGGTTAAACGACTCAAGCGGTACACAAACGGGAATGCACCCACTTTCATCGCTCGTTAAGCTGTCGTTTAGCCCTACCTGAAGATCAATTATCAGGCGCTCATCATGGCGGCGCGGTCCGGATTTTGACTCCGGAGAGAGCCGTGTTCGTGCTGGCATCACGCAGCTCCAGGAAAAAGCCCCAATCATTGTCGATATTGTCCACCTTGACAAGAATCTCGTTCCAGCCCGGCTGAAGGGCGGCGCGGGTTTCGTCCTGGCCGGGTTGCGCTCTGCGGCTTACTTTGTGGGCGAAGGCGAGCTTACGGTTGATCCAGATCTTGATGCCGTCGTTACTGCCGATCTTCAGCCAGACCGACTTCTGTGTATCTGAGCGCACCCAGCACACGGCATAAGCAACGCCGGCCTGCCGATGAGCAAAGAACTTGGACAGGTCGATATAATCCGCGTCGCTGTGATGCAGTCGCCAATGGATTTTGTCTTTTGCTCCGTCGTACTCCTGCCGCGCTTTGAATTTGTCCTTCTCGGGGGGATATTCCTTGCCGTGGCCATCGGCGCCCTGGCTGGCGAAAGGCCCCAGAAGTTGCCAATCGTGTAGGAAGAGTTTGCTATCTGGCTTGGGTTCCACGGCGCCGCCGACCGGCGGGGCCATCTGGAAACGCACCTCGCGCAGCGGCTGTCCGTTAGCGGGATCGCGCAGCTCACAGTAGAAGCCCCATTCCGCGGAGATATTGTCGATCTTGAGCAGCAATTCGTTCCATCCCGCCGCCAGGTCGGTGTTCACGAGGTCCTGCCCGGGCGCCGCCTGACGGGCGATCGGATGGTCGAGGACCAGTTTGCGGTTGATCCAGATCTTGATGCCATCATCGCTGCCGACGCTCAGGACAACGGGTCTCTGCCGCTCCGTGTGGACCCAGCAAACCGCATAGGCGCTGGCAGGCTCCCGGTAGTTGAAGAACCTGGCCAGATCGATGAGATCCCTATCGGTATGGTGCAGCCGCCAGCGGATTTTGCCCTGCGCGCCGTCGTATTCCCTGGCCAGGTTCACTTTTTCTTTTTCGGGCGGATGAGCGGTCGCGTGTCCGCCGCCGGCGGAGTCGCGGAACGGACCGAGAAGCTGCCAGTCGTGGAGAAAGCGTGTGATCGCCGGCTTCGGCGCCTCGGTCTCGGGTGGAGTCGTACGAAACTCAATATCCCGAAGCGGCCGGCCGGAGTTGGCGCTGCGCAGCTCCAGGTAAAAGGCCCAGGTGCCGAAGTCGTTGTCCACCTTGACGAGGATTTCATTCCAACCCGCTGCCAGCTCGAGGCGGCGCTGGTCCTCGCCCGGGACCGCCTCGCGATGCACGTGCCGGTCCAGCGCAAGCTTGCGGTTCAGCCAGACCTTGATGCCGTCGTCGCTGCCGGTCGCGAGCACGGCGGCGCGTTTGTCGGGCGCGCGCACCCAGCAGACGGCGTAGGCCACGCCCGCCTCGCCGTGCGCAAAGAATCTTTCCAGGTCGATCTTGTCGGTGTCGCTGTGATGAAAGCGCCAACGAATCTTGCCGCGGATGCCGTCATACTCCTGGCCGAAATTCACCGGCTCGGATTCTGGGAGATAAAGCTCGTCATGGCCGCGGTCGCCTTCATTGGGGAACGGTCCCAGGAGTTGCCAGTCGCGCACGAACGTGGATCCAATCGGGCCTGGCGCAGGAGGATTGGCCGCTGCCAAATCAGGCGTATTGCCGGCCCGCGGTGACATGGCAGTGTCATCGTCATTGAAGCCGGCCTGAGCGAAGACGCCGCGCTGGTTGCCTTCGAGCTTGCGAATCCGGCTCTCCTCCTGAAGGGTCTGCCGCACCCACGATTCCAGCTCAGCGGGAGTCACAACCGCTTTTACGCGCGACTCCGAACGGCCCGGCGGGTGCTCGGGATCGGGATTGCGATCGAAAACTTCGACATAAAACTCGATCTTGTCGCCGACCTGCACATCAGGAATGCTGCGCGTCTGGAAATCGAAGCGGCCGCCGCCCTCGTTGCGACCCGGAGACTGTTCCAAGTCCGTGGCTGGCAGCGCATGAAATTCGATCTGCTCCGCCGGGCTGCTCTTTTCGAACGCGCCTTGCCGGGGATCGAAAGGACCGGTTTGCGCGGAGGCCGTAACTTCCGCCAGCGGCAACGGCCGCCATGGTCCTTCGTTGACGCGAAAACGAAGCTGCGCGCGGCTCAAACCGGCGGCAGCGCTGCAGCCGTAGGCAATGCGAATGGCACCGCCCAGGGGAACGGGCAGGCCTTCCACCTCAAAATCCTCCGCGGGACCGCTGTCCCCGGAGACCGCAAAACGCTCGGGAAGCAAGGCTACTTGCGGCGTCTCTTCCGGCACAATGCGGATGGTACGCCTTGGCGGAGTGGCATTCTCAAAACCGTACTGATCCTGTACGAAAATGCGATACGCCGTTTCGTTCGACTGTGGGTCGAACGTGCACACGGCACTCGCGCCGCCTTCCTCGAGGCGCATCGTCAAGCGCCGCCGTACAGCATCAGTGGAAGCTGACGGCGCAGAACCGTCCGGCTGGCCCAGGATCTCCACAACGGCTTGGGTGACCGGTTTCTGCAACTTGACCGCGATGCGCGCAGACGCATGCGGAACAGCCACGATGTCGCCGCGCGGTTGCTCCACTTCATAGGGTTGGTTGTTGGGCCGAAGCCCATAATAACGAGGCAGCAACACCCAGGCCCGCTGCTCGACGAGCGCCGGCCGGGGCTCGAAATGAACCCGGCTCGGATGGCGGGTGCGTCCATCCTTGAGCCAGGCCAGGTACGTGAAGTCGCTCAGCGCCGCCGGGACGCGCGCCACAAAGCTTGCTTCCGCAGAACTGCTCAGGGTCTCAGCAGTAAGCGGATAGCGTTCGCTCGCTTGCCCATCCGGGTCAATGCGGACTTCGCCGCAAAGCTGATCCGTAAGCGAAGCGCCGGTGGCGCGAAACCGGAGCAGCACTTCTTCTCCGCTGGGCCAGATCAATTCACGGCTAACGCTCTCCAGGTAAACTGAGCGCGGAATGTCGCGCTCCGCCAGGAACTGGCGTGCCAGGAGCGCCTGCACCGTCGTTGGCCAGCAGACGAGGATGATGGCGATTGCCAGGGCAAGCGGCGCGGCCAGCAAGGCGCTCCACTTGAGCCGTCGATGGTCTGCGATATGCCGGAAGTCCAGTGAGCCCGTTTCCCGTTCCGCTTCGCGCGTGACGGCGGCGATCAGCTCCGGCGACATTCCCGCGGTGGCCGCACCGGGCCGGTTAAGCTGCACCGCGGAGATCAGGCGATGGTTCAGCCCGGGCGCCTTGTCTTCAACCCATAGTGACAGCCGGCTGTCACTCATGCGACGCGACAGCGGACGGAACAAGTATGCGACCAGGAGGAATCCCCAAAGAGCGATCTGACCCAGAAGCATTCCCCAGCGGAGAGTGATTGACGTGTCCCGGCGCCGGTCAATCAACCAATCGACCAGGCAGGCAACGGCCATGACGAGAATGCCTATGGCCAGCCCGCGCGTGACGCCCCAGGCCAGCGCGAGCAGGCGTTCCCGGCGGCGCAGTCGAGCCAGTTGTCGAAGAATCGTCCGCGGCACCATGCCCGTCAACTCAAGTTTGAAAACTTGCGTAACACCCATTCCGCCGACACCAAACCTACAAACACGAGAAAGGCCAGCGGATTCCAGAGCAGCACCTCTTGCCGCTGGGTGAACGCCGCCTTGCGGGACTCGATTTGCTCCGCCAGGCCATGCAGGTCTTCCTCGCGATAGAACTTGCCGCCGCTCAAGCGCGCCGCCTCGCGGAGAAGGTCCTCCGCCATGCCGCTGGTCTCCAGCTCATGCTGCGGCGGCAGGTTGACGCGATAGGCAAGCGAGGCGGTCTCTGGACTCTCCAGGTTCAGTTCAAACCGCCCCGGCACATCGTGCGCCAGGAGCGCGCGATATTCGCCCGGCTGGCCGGGAATCGCCTCAAGCATGATGGTCTGGGAATGCTCGTCACCGGGCTTCGCATCGAGGTGTTCAAGCTGAGCACGCACCCGCTCTTCCTTGAGCGGCCGATACTCCGCATCGAAAAGGCGCGCGTAGACGGAGCTTGGCCGGCCAAGGACCGGTTCGGAATGCTCGAGCCCAAGCTGGGCGCGCGTCGAGCTGCCAAGCAAATGCGCCAGGCCGGTCTGATAGACGATCTGTCCCCAGAAACGCGTAAAGTAGCGCTCGCCGACGTCGTAGCGCCAGCGCCAGGTCTCATCGGTCGCGAGGAAGAGCACCTGGCCCTTGCCATAATAGTGCGATGCCAGCAGCGGCATCGGCTTGTCGCCTAGCTTGGCCCTGGGATGATCGATGAGCGCGACGGCGCCGGGCCGCAGCTTGGTCACCGGGTAATGCCAGTACAAGCCGGGCAGCTCTTTCCAGATCTTCAGGCTCTCCTTCGCCGTATCGGCCAGGGCCAGCGTGTCGCTGCGCTTGCCGACGTCCGAGAGCACGGGCGAAAATGCCTGCGGCCGGGCGTCCGCGTCGAATTTCGCGGGCAGGAACTCGACCGGCAGGATCTCGTAGAGCGGCGTGAGCGCGTAGCTGCCGGGCGCGTGCTGCCGGCCGGCGATGCACACCAGGCCTCCGCCTTCTTTCACAAAATCGCGGATCCAGCTCATGTGCTCGGAGCCTAGAAAATCAGCCGGAACATCCCCGAGGATGAGCAGATCGAAGCCGAAGAATTTGTCGCGCGACGGGAATTCCTGCAAGAACGGCGGGCCGGACTGGAGCACCTTGGCATCGCCGTTCACGAGCAGGAAATTCGCCTCTACGCGCCGATCGCGTAAAAGAGCGGTTTGGAGGAACTTGTATTCCCAGCGCGGCGAGTTTTCGATGTAGAGCACGCGCACCCGCCGATCGACCAGCCGCACGGGATGCTTGAGATTGTCCTTGAAGGCATCGTTGCCCGTGAGCCGGATGGAGGCGATAAGATCGAGCTTCTCCTCGCGCTGGCCATTTTTGTGCGGGACGAAAGTAAGTTCCTCACGCACATCGTCGCCGTCGCGGACGGGGACCTCTCGTTGGGCAACAACTTGGCCACCAAGAGCGAGCGTGATTTCCACGCTGCCCTGTTTGAAACCCTGGGAGCGCCAGCGAACGGGCACGGAGACGGTGTCCTCGTAGAAGAGCGTATCCGGCAGCCCGATATCTTTGAGTTGCAGAATGCCGCCTTCCGACGTACCGACGCCGTAGATGTGCAGCGGCACCTTCAGGCGCGCGCATTCCTGCGCGACTTCATCCAAAGAAAGTTTGCTGGCGTTGTCGCGCCCGTCCGTCATGAGGACGATGGCAGTGGGCAGGTCTCCTTCTCGGTGGAGCAGCAAATCATTGGTCGCGTCGGCCAGCGCGGTTTTCGGCTCGTCTGCCGTGAGAGACGCGAGGATCACCTCCTGAGTGTTGGACTGGGTATTGCCTTGCCCTGGCGGCAGGTTCACGGTGCGCAGCCGTTGGCCAAAGAGAAACGTGCGCAAGGGACCTTTCGCACCAAGATCCTGGCTCAGGTGTAACCGCGGGTTCGAGAGCACGGCGCGAACGAGATGGCCGCGGTCCGGATTATGCGTTGTCTCGTTGGGAATGCTGCCGAGCGAGACGGAGGCAGTGACTGTGGTATCTGGAGCAACCAGGTTCTCGGCGATGGCCACGCGCAGGCGATCCTGAGGCGAAAGCCGGCGATCCTGTTGCTTCATGCTCTGGCTGTTATCGATGAGTAGCGCCACGCCACGCGGCCGCTCGCCCTGATATTCCGCCACCAGGACGGGACGCAGCAACAGGAGCAAGAGCACTGCAATGGCCAGGGTTCGCAGCAGAATCAGCAGCGCCCGGCAGACCATGCCGAAGCGAGCGCTCTCGCGCACATACAGGAACCCGACCCCGGCACCGATAGCAAGCACAATCAGAACCGCAGCCCACCAGGGGACAATCCCACGCAGACTCAGGCTCGCCGACCGCAGCACGGCGTTATCGGGCGCATCGGCAGAGATCAACTTCTGGAGCCAGTTCATGTTGCCTTGGTAGTGTTCTTGAGCCCCGTTCACGGGGCTTTTCGCGCCAGCGTCTTAGGCCCGCCGTTCACGGCGGGTCATCCGCGTGACACGTTACACCGCAGCCCCGTTCACGGGGCTTCTCGCTGTAGGGCTTGAGCCAGGAGCGAGGCAAGCTGGCTCAAGCCCTACAGCGAGAAACCCCGTGAACGGGGTTTGCCTCTAGGATCGCCAGCTCGCAACCCGCCGTCAACGGCGGGTCTAAGACGCTGCCGCGAAAAGCCCCGTGAACGGGGCTGCCGAAGAAGCGTTTGCTCCACTTTGTGCATATCAGAGCCTTTCACCACGGCCGGCCGCACAGCCAGGCCAACGCGGTCTCGCCCAAGGCGACCGCTAACGCCGCTAGCAAAAGCCATAAGGTCCATTCGCGATTGAGGCGCTCGGCGCCGGAAAAAACGCTCATGTCTTCACCAGTGGTCAAATGGATGGGCGTGAAACCGAGGCGCTCGTCTAATTGCTGATCGGTGAAGGAATCGAGGTTCTCCGTCTCCCGCGCGTCCGGCACGACGGCGAAAGGTACGGGCTCCTCGTTCGGCGGAGAAGCACGAACTCCTGCCGCCGCCGGTTCCCTGGGCGCGAAAGCCTTCCTTTCATCCGCAGGCACAAGTTGATAGACGCCCGCGCGGTCGGTGTTGCTTGCGGTAACCACCGCTCGTCCGTCGATGGAATCGGACGGGGCAAGGCGCTCGACCTTGCCGTCCGGGTGAGCCAGCGCGAAGGACTGGCTGGACTGCTTCTCCGGGACAAACCAGCGGATCGGTTCGCCCGCCGTCAGATTGTGATTTTGGGTCTGTCCCTGCAGCAGCAGATTCAAGGACATGTCGAGAAACGGCACATACATGCCCTTCACCAGCGGCCAGTCATTCCAGCTCAGGTCCGCGGAAGTCGTGACGAGCAGCACGTTGCCGGCGCCCAGCTTGTGCGACACCAGCGCCGGCCGGCCGTTGCTATAGCGTAGCATGACGCGCGAGACGCCCTTATCTGCAGCCAGGGCCGCGCTTTCCTTGGTCCTTTGCGGCTCCTCGACTCCCAGGCAGCGGCGAATGCAGACGGTGGTGAGGCTCTTGTAATAATCGTCCGTGCGAAAGACGGCGAAGAACGGGGAATCGGCGCTGTCGCGGTCGAGATGCAGAGGATTGTCAGCGGAGTGGACTACGTCGGCCGAAAGTTTGAACGGCAAGAGCGCGTGCTGGTCGCGGAAAACGCGATTGTACGGCTCCACCGCAGTATGGTCGCCGGCAAAGATAATCAGCCCGTGCCCCTCACGGACAAAGACGGCCAGCTCGTCGACGAACTCCTGCGACAAGCCGTCCACCTTGCCGTCGTCTTCGGCCGGCACACCTGCATTGACCAGAACGCAGACGTCCTTGCCGGCAAGCAGCGAAGGAGCGGCTTGCCGCGCCGTGACGAGGCGTGGCTGAATGTGGTAGGCCGCTTTATCGGCATCCTTCACCGGCAGCAGCCCATGCATCAGGTAGAAGCTGGCTGCTTTTTCCGGCTCGCGCTCGTTGGGCGAGCCATCGACGACGAGAAGGTGCACCTGGTCGCGCACGTGGATGACCTGGTCGAAGCGGTTGTCGGCTTCCAGTTCGTCGGGCCTGATCGTGGCGGTCAGCACGCGCAGACCTGAACGGTCAAGCCGGGCGGTGAGCGGGATCGCCTTGGTCTCGCCGGGAGCAAGCAGAGGGAGCGGTTGCGACTCGGCCCCCTGCCCGTCCACGGTCAGCGCGATGGTAAGATCCCGCGACGCTTCAGCGCCACTATTGCGCACCAGGATGGAAAACCCGGCCCGCTCGCCGGTATGCGGAACGCCCGATTGCGGTACAATGCCGACCACGGCCACGTTCCGCGGGCTGCGCGTGCCGCAGCGGACCAGGTAAATCGCAGCCTGTCGATGAACGGTTTGGAGCTGCTCGCGCATGGCATTGGCCTGCTGCTCCCAACCCAGTTTTTGCATATCGGAAAAGAGATACAGTTCCTTGTTGGCGAAGCCCGTGCGCTCCAGGAGCGTGGCGGCTTCTTTGACGCCGGGCCACAGGTCCGTTGCCAGATGACTGATCTCCAGACCATTGATCAGCTCACGGGCCTGTTCCAGGTCCGAAGGTGCACGCGGTCCCAGCAGATTTGCCCGATCCGCGCAGGCGAAAACCTGCACGGTAGAGTGCGGCGGCAGATGATCGAGCACCGCTGTGGCAGCTTCCTTGGCGCGCCGCAGCCGCGTCACCGTCCCGTCGCGCGCATCCATGCTCAGGGAGTTATCCACGACGAAAACCGCATCGACCGCTTCCCCCTGCGAACCGCCGCCTTTCGTGGATGACGGCCTGGACAGCGCGAGGGCCAGCAGAACCAACAGGGCGACGCGCGCGGCCAGGAGCAGCAATTCCTGGAAGCGCAGCCGGCGACTGGTTTGCTCGATGCTGGCCAGCAAAAACTTCATCGCCGCCCACGGCACGCGCCGATACCGGCTGCGAAAGAAAAAGTGCAGCGCAATCGGCACACTCGCGGCAAGAGTGCCCCAGAGCATGTACGGTGCGAGGAAGGACATTCTGGTTCTCGAAGCCAGGGTCATTGGTCATTCGTCATTCGCATTCTGCGAATGACGAATGACCAATGACTAATGACTAATTCGGACTCTCTGCCGCCGGGCGAGGTATTCGGCCAGTGCCTCTCCCAGAGGGCGCGACGTATCCAGCAAAACATAATCACAGCGATTCGTCTCGCAGCCGGCGCGGAGTTCTTTCAGATACGCTTGCAGGGTGCGCAAATAGGCGGGGCGAATCAGGTGCGGCCGGGTGCGCAGGTCGGTGCGTTCCTCCATGCCCTCGAAGCGAATCATGCCGTCGAACGGAAAGCCCAGCTCATCGGGATGCAGCGTGTGGAAGACGGTTACCTCATGTCCCTGAAAACGCAGGTGGCGTAGACCAGCCAGCAGGCCTTCCACCTCATCAAAGCAGTCGGAAATCAGAAACACCAGGCCACGGCGGCGAACCTGCTGGGCCAGATCGTGCAGCAGCGGGCTGATGGCGGTCTTCTCTTGCGGTTGCGTGCTTTCCAGGGCGCGGAGAATGGTTTGCACGTGTCCCGGTTGCCCGCTCGGCGGAAGCTGGAGCTGCCAGCCCGCATCGAAGATGCCGAGGCCGGCGCTATCGCGCTGGTGGATGATGACGTAAGCCAGCGAGGCCGCCAGCAGCTTGGCGTATTCCAGTTTGTTCGTGTCGCCCTCGCCGTAGAGCATCGAGCGGCTGGCGTCGAGCAGAATATGCGCGATGAAGTTGGTCTCTTGCTCGTACTGCTTGATGGTGTAGCGTTCCGACCGGCCGTAGCCTTTCCAGTCGATGTGCCGGATATCGTCCCCCGGCACATACTCGCGATGCTGGACAAACTCGACGGAGAACCCGCGATACGGACTGCGATGATCGCCGACGCGCAAGCCTTCCACAATCGCTCGCGCCTTGAGACCGAGGGCGGCGGCTTTCGTCAGGACATCAGGTTGGAGGTAAGTTGAAGCCATGAGTCCATAGTCCATAGTCCATAGTCAGTAGCTTTTTGCCATTGACTATGGACTATGGACTTCTATGCGGCTTGATTCTTCGGAACGCTCTGCAAAATCCGTTGCACGACATCGTCGGTGGAAATTCCTTCGCTCTGGGCGGTGAAGTTGGGGATCAGGCGATGGCGCAGGACCGGGGCGGCGACGGCCGCCACGTCGTCGGCTGATACATGGTGGTTGCCGTGGAGGACCGCGTGGGCCTTGGCTGCCAGAATGAGGTTCAAGCTGGCGCGTGGGCCGGCGCCCCAGGTCAGCCACTTGTTCACGAAGTCAACCGCCTCCGGTGTATTGGGCCGGGTCATGCGCGTGATGCGCTTGGCGTAGGCGAAAAGGTGATCGGCGACGGGTACGCGGCGGACGATGTGCTGCAGACGCAGGATGTCTTCCCCGTGCAGAATCTTGTTCACGACCGGCTGCAGGTCCGCGCTTCCCAGGCGCATGATCTGCTCTTCTTCCGCATCGCTCGGATAATCCACCTTCACCAGGAAGAGAAAGCGATCGAGCTGAGCCTCCGGCAACGGATAGGTGCCTTCCTGCTCGATGGGATTCTGCGTGGCCAGGACAAAGAACGGATCCTTCATCGGATGATCGACGCCGCCGATGGAGACCTTGCGCTCCTGCATCGCCTCAAGCAGAGCGGCTTGCGTCTTGGGCGGCGTGCGGTTGATCTCGTCGGCGAGCACGATGTGGGCGAACACCGGGCCGGGCAAGAATTTGAACATGCGCTGTTTGGTCGCCGGGTCGTCCTGGATCACCTCCGTGCCGGTGATGTCGCTGGGCATGAGGTCCGGGGTAAACTGAATCCGTTTGAACGTCAGATCGAGCGCCTGGGCCAGCGTGCTGACCATCAAGGTCTTCGCCAGCCCCGGCACGCCCATCAGGAGGGCATGGCCGCGGCAAAAGATGGCCATCAGCAGTTGGTCGAGCACGCGCTCCTGGCCGACGATGACCTTGGCCAGTTCCTCGCGAAGCCGTTTGTGGGCGCCACGAAGTTGTTCCACCATTTGCAAGTCGGAAGGCGAGGGAGCTTGGGTCATGGCTGTGTTCCTGAGGCGGGTGTTCCGAACCAAGAGAGGACGCAGGATGCGCGCCGGACTGACCGGCAGGAAGGGAGAGTGGCCTGCGCCTCTTCTATCTATTAAATGCCCTGGCAAGGCAAAAGCGCACGAGTCTTGCGGAAGATGCCCATTTGGCCCGAAGATGCTCATTTCACCAGAGGCAGATGGGCATCTTCGGAGCGACGATGTAAGTGCTTGTCATGTAAAGAAAAGCGGCGTAAGAATCGCCTTTTTTTGCCGAAGGTGCTCATTTGAACCCGGTGCGGCCAAATTGCCGTCCGCCCCGCCACTTCCCGCTAAACCCATTCATCGATTCCCTGGCTCCTGAGACGTTGCCGAATGCGGCTGAGCTTGGCGCGGAGAGCAGGCGCCTGTGAATTCAATTTTCTCGCGATTTCCACGGTGCTGTACCCTTGCAACCTCAGCTCGATGAGCTGTTGCTCCTCTGGGCTAAGGGTCTTCAGGAGCTTGTGCAACAGGTCCTTTGCCTGGGCGACCTCGACCGGATCATCCGCTGCCTGGCCGTTCTCCCGATGCTGAGTTCGCGGTATCTGCTCGCGCTGGACGCGCCGCCAGCTGCGGGCGACCTTGCGGCGAATGATCGTCAAGGCGAGCGCCAGCACCTGCTCGGGCGAGGAAATGTCGAACTTTCCCTCGCGCAATCCGGGCAGTAGCACGCGATGCACCGACTGCACCAGATCGACCGAATCCATGCTCGGCCGCAACAGCGGACCAAGCAAGACATGCGCGGCAATACGCAAACGCGGTTCATAATGCTGCAGCAGCTCCGTGAGGGCCGGCTCATCTCCCGCGCGAACGCGATCAAGGAGCGTAGCCAGATGCGCCGAGGATTTTGCGGCTGTCATGCCCATACCATCCGCGGATGCTTGGCGTCCACTATCTGTCTTGGACGGTCTACCAGGACGGAAAGTTTCACCGGCCGTGGCGGCAAGTTTCCAACTTGCCGCCACAATTATAGATAGCTGCGGAACCTTCGTCATTCTACAATGCCCATCATCCATCCCACGCGTTTACGTGAAAGGACCCGTCCATGCGCGTCAAGCTATGGCTTTGCTTTTTGCCCCTGCTTCTCCTGGCTTGTGTCCCAGCAAGGGCGGCCGACGGCAAGCGGCAGATGATTGTGGAAGATCTGTTCAAGTTCAAACGGGTTGCCGACCCACAGATCAGTCCCGACGGCAAGCTGGTGGCCTACACGCTCACCAAGGTGGATCTTGCCGGCAACAAGACGACCACGAACATCTGGCTGGCCTCCACCGATGGCGGCACACCCCGGCATCTGACGAGCAGCCCCAAGCACGACAAGCACCCGCGCTGGAGCCCGGACGGCAAACGCATTCTCTTCGAGTCGGATCGCTCCGGTGAGATGCAGCTCTGGCTGATCGACATGGATGGCGGCGAAGCCCGGCAGCTGACCACCATCGCCACCGAGGCGAGCAACGGCATCTGGTCGCCGGACGGGAAATGGATCGCCTTCGTGTCCGCTGTCTTGCCGGAGTTTTCTGACAAGCCTTATTCGGAGAGCAACGCGCTCAACAAGAAACGCATCGACGAAAACGCGAAGAATCCAGTCAAGGCCAAGGTATTTACCAGGCTTTTTTTCCGGCACTGGAACGAGTGGGTCGAGGACAAACGGCAGCATCTGTTTGTCTTCGCGGCGCCCAGCTCAACGACAGCCGAAGCCGGTGACGGACCGCGCGATGTGACGCCGGGAAACCGCGATGCCTTCCCGACGTCGGACACTTTTTCTACGGGAGACAACTTCACCTTCAGCCCGGACAGCACCTATCTCGTCTTTACCGCCGTACCCGCTCATCAGGAAGCCTGGAGCACGAACTACGACATCTGTCGCGTGCCGATCAAAGGCGGTACGAAGGATTGGGAATGCCTGACCAAGAACAATCCGGCTGCCGACAGCGGCCCCCAGTTCTCGCCCGACGGCAAACGGCTTGCCTACCGGGCCCAGAAGCGCGCGGGCTTCGAGGCGGACCGCTGGGAGTTGATGGTCGTGGATGTCGAGGCCGATGGGACGTTCCATTCGCAGCCGCGGAGTCTGACAGCCGGGTTCGACCATTGGGTTGACGACTTTGTGTGGCATCCGGGCTCCGTGGAAAAGATTGAGGGCGGCACGCGCAGCTTTGCCGAGGAGATCTTTTTCACCGCCGAGAAGGCCGCCCAGAAACCTTATTTCATTGTCGGCGTGAGCGACGGCAGTATACGCCAGGGCATCAGTGTCGCCCCCAAGGGCTCGGTCGGCACCATCAGCTCTCTTTCCATGAGCCGGGACGGATCGATGCTTGCCTACTCCTCTGCCAGCCTGCACGCGCCGGCCGAGATCAGGTCGTTCCAGTACAAGGCGCCGCCACGGCAGCCGAATAACACTCTAAACGTGAGTCAAGCAAACACCCGCTTGCTTGAGGAATTGGCCCTGCCCGCACCAGAGAACGTCACGGTCGCCGGCGCAGACGGCACGCCGATGCAGATGTGGATCCTCAGGCCCCCCGGCTTCGATCCCAACAAAAAATGGCCGCTCGCCTTCCTCGTCCACGGCGGCCCGCAAGGCGCCTGGGAAGACGGCTGGAGTTATCGCTGGTGCCCGGAGCTTTGGGCGGCGCAGGGCTATGTCGTCGCCCTGCCCAATCCGCGCGGCAGCACCGGCTTCGGCCAGAAGTATGTCGATGAAATCAGCGGCGACTGGGGCGGCAAGTGCTACGACGATTTGATGGCCGGCCTCGCGTACCTCGAGAAGCAGCCGTACATCGACAGCGAGCGAATGGCCGCGGCGGGGGCGTCGTTCGGCGGCTACATGATGAACTGGTTCCAGGGGCACACGACCAAATTCAAGACGCTCATCACGCATTGCGGCGTCTACAACTTCGACAGCATGTATGCCCTGACGGACGAACTCTGGTTCGACGAATGGGAGCACGGCGGCCCGCCCTGGGGCGCGAAACGCGATTCCTATGAGAAGCACTCGCCGCACCGTTTTGCCAAGAACTTCAAGACGCCAATGCTCATCATCCACAATGACAATGATTTTCGCGTGCCCGTGGCGGAGGGGCTGCAGCTTTTCACCACGCTGCAGCGCCTGGGCATTCCGTCCAAGATGATCAATTTCCCCGACGAAAGCCACTGGGTGCTGAAGCCGGCGAACAGCGCCTACTGGCACCGAGAAGTGTTTGTCTGGTTGAAGAAATATGCGCCGCCGGGAGGACGATGATGGTCTGGTCATTCGTCATTGGTCATTCGTCATTCGCCAGGCGAATGACGAATGACCAATGACGAATGACTGTTAAACGGCCGATTCCTGGTACCAGCGCAAGGTGCGCTTCAAACCTTCTTCAAATGAGATATCCGGCTCATAGCCGAGTTCGCGGCGGGCGCGGCTGATGTCGGCGCGGGAATAACGGACGTCGCCGGGGCGAAGCGGGCTCAGTTGCGGCGTCAGATTGGTGCCGAGCAGCTTGTTCAGGCCGGCAACCAGATCCAGCACGGTGATGCTCGAGCCGGTGCCGATGTTATAGACTCTGCCGGACACGCCCGGCGTCAGGCCCGCTTTCAGCAGAGCCTGCACGGCATTGGCGACGTAAGTGAAATCGCGCGATTGCAGGCCGTCGCCAAAAATGGTCGGGGCGCGGCCTGCCCCCATGGCAGCGATGAAGAGCGCGATGACGCCCGAATAGGGGCTGTCGGCGCGTTGCCGGGGACCGAAGATGTTGAAAAACCGGCAGCGCACGGTTTCCAGGCCATAAGATTCGGAGAACGCCTGGGCGTACAATTCACCCGACAGCTTGGCCGCCGCATAAGGCGACAACGGCTGGAGAGGAATATCTTCGTTTTGCCCATCCTGGCTCGACCAGCCGCCGTAAGCGCTGCTGCTGGCGGCGTAGACCACCCGGCGGACGCCGTTCTTGCGTGCCGCGTTGAGAACGTTCAGCGTGCCGGTTGCACAGGCCAGATGCGTGACCTCCGGCGCCTCGACGCTGCGCTGCACGGAGGCCAATGCCGCCAGATGATAGGCTGTGCGGACGCCTGCCAGGGCCGTTTCCAGAGCCGCGGCGTCCGCCAGGTCCCCTGCAACGATCTCCGGCGCCGGCCGCACGCCTGCGAGATTGTCACGCAGTCCGGTGCTGAAATTGTCAAACACGCGCACACGGCTGCCGCGCGCCGTCAACGCCTCCACCAGGTGCGAGCCGATGAAACCTGCGCCGCCTGTTACCAGACATAATTCGCTCATGATCAATAGTCCATAGTCCGTAGTCCATAGTCCATAGTCCATAGTCGGCAGCCATCAGGTATTTGGCTATGGACTATGGACTACGGACTATGGACTACGGACTGATTAATCTGAGAAGAGAGCCTCGACATACGCTTCCGGATCGAACGGCTCCAGGTCTTCGAGTTTTTCACCGACGCCGATGAATTTCACGGGCAAGCCGAGCTTTTGCTTGATGGCGAAGATGGCGCCGCCCTTGGCGGTGCCGTCGAGCTTGGCCAGGATGATGCCCGTGCACTGCACGTCTTTCTTGAACGACTCCGCCTGGATGATGGCGTTCTGGCCCGTGGTGGCGTCGAGGACCAGCAGCACTTCGTGCGGGGCGCCTTCGATCCTGCCGCCCAGGATGCGGTGAATCTTTTTCAGCTCATTCATGAGATGGGCCTGGGTGTGCAGGCGGCCGGCGGTGTCCACGATCAGAATATCGTAGTTGCGCGCCTTGGCTTTTTCACTGGCGTCATAGGCGACGCTGGCGGGATCGCTGCCCTGCTGATTCTTGACGATGTCGCAGCCGATGCGCTGGCTCCAGATGGTAAGCTGCTCGACCGCGGCGGCGCGAAAGGTGTCGCAGGCGGCGACCATCACTTTTTTGCCGTCCGCCTGGAAGCGGTAGGCAAGCTTGGCGATGGAGGTGGTCTTCCCGGAGCCGTTGACGCCGCTGACCATGATCACCGTCGGGCCGGATAGGTTGATCCGGAGCGCGGCTTCCGCGCTGAGCATGTCTCTGAGCTGCTGCTTGACAAAGGCCTCGACGTCGCCGGTGATCTCCTTGTCGAGAAATGCCTGACGTACCTTGTCCACGATCTCAACCGTGGCCGTGGTGCCGACGTCGGCTAGATACAGGCGCTTTTCCAGCTCGGTGAGAAAATCCTTGTCGACGCGCCCCTTGAGCCGGAACAGCTGGGCCACGCCCGTGAACACGCCCCGCGTTTTCGCCAGGCCTTGCTTGATCTTGCTGAGAAGGGCACGAAAAACCATGAGGACCTCGCTCACCGCGGGCCGCAGAAGCGCAGAAGAAATACTGAATATTGAATACTGAATACTGAATACTGAATGTAGAAGGAACCGCGCGTGGCCCCCTTCTACATTCAGTATTCAATATTCAGTATTCAGTATTTGGAACATTAACTCTTTAAGCTCGTTAGCGCTAATTGCCGCAGTTTCTCCAATTCGTTGACACTGATACTGCAAGCACCCACGGCGCGGCGGGGTTGTTCGGGGCCGTGGCAATCGCTGCCGCCGGTGACCGCCAATCCGAACGCGGCTGCGAGCGTTCGCAGCTCCTGGATGCGGCCGGCGCTGTGTCCCGGGTAGGCTGTTTCCAGCGCCCCCAGACCGAGCCGGCACAGCTCGCGCAGGTTGTCCCCATTGCAATCATAGGAAGGGTGCGCCCAGGCCGCAACGCCCCCCGCGGCGCGGACCAGAGCGATCGCTTCTTCGACCGGCAGCCTGGACTTCGGCACTGCAGCGCGGCCGTTGTCGCGCAAATAGCGTCCAAACGCCTCGCCCACGGACCGCGCCCGGCCTGCCTTGACCATCATCTCCGCCAGGTGCCGCCGGCCCAGCGATTCGGCATCAGCGTGCGGGCGCAAGTCCTCCTTATCAAGGGACACGCCACACTGTTTTAATCGCTCGACCATTTCCCAGAAACGGTCGGCGCGGTGCAGGGCAAGCCGCTCCAGGGCCGCCCGAAGAGCTCCGTCATCAAGACGAAAGAAGTACCCCAGCAAATGCAATTCCCGGCCGTTAAACTCCGCGCTGATCTCGACGCCTGGAATGATTTCCAGGCTCGATCCGGCGACGGCCTGCGCGGCGGCGATGCCGCTCAGCGTGTCGTGGTCGGTGATGGCAATGGCCGCCAGGCCGCTGCGTTTGGCGAGGTCAACGACTTGCGCCGGGGTGTAAGCGCCGTCGCTGTGCACAGTGTGCAGGTGCAGATCGGCTCGGCCAGCGGCAGGCTTCCGGGCCGCGGCCTGGCATAGCGCGGTGAACGGTTGTCGTGCGGGCATGGCTCACGCAGGCGGGGCCGTGGCGAGCCGGAGCTTGTCCAGCACGCCGTTGACAAAGGAAGGCGAATCGGCTGAACCGTAGCGCCGCGCCAGCTCGATGGCCTCGTCCAGGGCCACGGCCGGCGGCGTCTCGGGGACAAAGAGCAGCTCATAGGCGCCGATGCGCAGGACGTTGCGGTCCACGGTCGCCATGCGCGGCAACCGCCAGTTCTCGGCCGCGGCCGCCAGGCGCTCGTCGATCTCGGCGAGATGCGCGATCACGCCGTCGTACAGGGAGAAACCAAATGGCACCAGGCTGGCATCGCGCAGGCGCGTATTTACGAACCGCTCGATCACCGGCCGGTCCACGGTCGTGTTATGGTCATGCTGAAAAAGCAACTGCAGGGCCACTTCTCGGGCACGCGAGCGTTTCGTCATTGCGGTCCGTCCGGCAACTTCATGGTCCTCCTTGCATGCTAGCAAATGGTGCACAGACTGCCCATAGGCTGATGGAGCTGCGATTTGGCGGATTAAGAAATTCTCGCAGAGCACGCAGAGAGCGCAGAGGCAATCAGAGAACCTAGTTTGCTCTGCGCTCTCTGCGTGCTCTGCGAGAAACGGTTTTAACGATTCAACATGGAAACATCGCGGACATTTTGCTCGGCGACTTCGCGCGTGATCTTGGCGGCGCGCAGGAGTTGGCGGACCGATTCGTCGAAGCTGAGCATGCCGTCGTCGCGGCTGGTGAGGAGGTAATTGTCGATGCTTTCGACCTTGCCGGTGCGGATGGCACTGGCGATGGGGAACGTGTTCCAGAGCACCTCCAGCGCTAGGTGCCGCTTGGCGCCGCGGTCGGTCCCGGGGAGCAGCCGTTGACTGACGATGGCGCGCAAGCTCATGGCCAGTTGGGCGCGGATGTCACGCTGCGCGTCCTGGGGAAAGAGATCGCCGTAGCGCGAGATGGCGCCCTTGGCGTCGCGGGTGTGCAGCGTCGTGAAGACAAGATGGCCGGTCTCCGCGGCACTGAGCGCCATCTGCGCCGTTTCCTGGTCGCGGATCTCGCCGACCAGGATGACGTCGGGATCTTGCCGCAAGCCGTATTTGAGGCCGTCGGCAAAAGTGTGCACATCCGTGCCGACTTCGCGCTGTGTCACGACCGAGTTGGCAGCGCGCGGATAGCAATACTCCACCGGCTCCTCCACAGTAATGATGCGGTAGCCGCCCGTCTGGTTGAGCAGATTGACGATCATCGCCAGGGTTGTGGTTTTCCCGGAACCGGTCGCCCCGGTGACGATGATCAGGCCGTCGCGCTCGAAGGCCAACCGTTTGGCAAGAGCGGCGGGAAAGCCGGCCCAGTCAAAGTCAGGGATACGGTTCGGCACCACGCGCAGGCAAGCGGCCAGCTGCTGCCCCGCATGAAACAGGTTGGCCCGAAAGCGGCTGACTTCATCCTGCACGGGCAAGTCGAACGAAAAATCGATGTTCTTCTGGCTTTGCAAACGCGCCAGCGCCTCCGGCGGGCAAAGCTCCCGGAGCAAGCGGTCCGTTTGTTCTGCCTCCAGGGCCGGCTCCGGGAGTTCAATCAGGTCGCCGTGCAGACGCAGGACGGGAGGATAGCCGGCGATGAGGTGTAAGTCGGAGGCCCCGACGATGACCGCCTGGTTGAGCCAGTCGCGAAGGGCGGATGGTATGCGTGGGGTGTCGGGGCTTGCTGTCATGAGCATCCTCTTCTGGCAGCTTCGGCAAGTTGCAAACTTGCCGCCACAGGGGCATACCTCTTGCTAACCCCGCGGGTTGAACGGCGTAGCGACACGGCGCCCTGGTAAAGGAGGGAAGTTCTACCTTTCTTAAGTGAGCTGCGGCCACGGAGGCTGCACAGTGTCGGCTCGAAACGCGGGAAAGGCTTGGAAGGGTTTGCAGAACTTGTTCAGATAGCATTGCAGCAACGCGGTGAACCGAGCAGGACGAGGGGAGGAACTTCGATGGAACCCATGAATCAACCGCCGCGGCCCGAGCCAAGTGACACCCTTCGCGCGGGTCGCGGGATCGAAGCGGAGCAATCCTTTGAATCGGCCGTTGTCTGGCAAAGCTTGCGGCCGGAGATTTTGGATAGGGTCCTGGATCCGGAAACCACGTAGCAGCGCCGTCTTCCGGGTGGCATGCTTTCGCGGCCCGAGCATAGCTTGCCCACTCTGTGACGCGTAGCCGGGGCCGCGAAAGCATGGCACACTGGCTAGCCGTTTATCGAACTTCAGATGCGGCCAGCAACAGCTCCACGGCGTCGCGGCCGCTCATGCCGATCTTGATGCCGAGCTGCTTGGCCTGCGGCGTGGCCTCGACGATCTTGGCGTCAAATAAGTCCTCCGGATCGACCAGCGGATGCTGCGGCGTGCCGCGCGCGATGGCCACGGCCTGGCCGAACTCCGCCGCGGTCTTGACATCATAGATGCCGCAGCCCACCAGCCCGGCTTCGGTCAAGATCGTGCAATACTGTCCCTTGTGCCAGCGGTTGCTGATGCCGATGGCACAGCCGTTCTTGAACTGGATTGGCCGGGAAATCGTGCGCGGCAGCGGGTCACTCATTTGGATGCTCCTGAGAATACGCGTTGTTACCAAACCCGCGGCACCAGTTTCAGTTCGACACCCATTGGCGGCGGCTGCCTTTTTTCCGGCTTCGGAAAGGGCAACTTCAAAAGCTGGCGGCTGTAGAACGTGACCGCCAGCAGCACCAGGCAGGCAAAAATCGTCACCAGGGCACTGGTGCCCGGGCGATAGCGCATGAGCAGGCCGACCGCCGTGATCACCGTCAAGATCACCAGGATCTTGAAGACGATCAGTCCTTGCCAGCCGTAATGCTCGAGCAAATGGCGGGCCAGTGGATTTCCTTCATAGATTCTGCCCGCGTGCCCGTCGATCAGCACCCAGGTCTGGACCAGGTCAATGAGGCTCAGCGTGGTGAAGATAATCAGCCCGATGACGGTAAGGTTTTTCGCCTTCATGGCATCATTTCCGAAACATGGTGTGATTGCGGTCGCCGCGCGACAGCAGATACCCGACCAAATCGAGGATCTCATCCTCCTTCAAGCTATCGAGTAGCCCGGTGGGCATCATCGAGATTTTTGACTTCTCGACCGCCTCGACGCGGCGCTGGTTGACGTTCACGAGCCCGTTGGGATCGAGCATGTTGGTCATGACGATCATGTTGTCGCCGTTGTAGTTCACGATGCGGCCGGTGACCACCTTGCCGTCCGTCGTCGTGATGATCATGGCAGCGTACTGGTCGCTGATCTCCTTGCTCGGCTCGACGACGGATTCGAGGAGATCGCGGACGCTGAAGCGGCCGGCGGCGCCGGTCAGGTCGGGGCCCTGGGCGCCCCCTTCGTTGTCGAAGCGGTGGCAGGCGAAACACTGCGCCTCACCAAAGAGCCGCCGGCCGCGATCGAAGTCACGCCGGTTCAGGCCGCGCTCCACCACCGGCACCAGCTCGTCCAGCTTCCACTGTTTGACCAGCGCCCGCGGCGCGCCGGTGACCGGCGCCGGCGCGGCCGCCTTGGCTTCGAGGAGCGGCTGCAGCTCGGCCTTCTCCTTTTCCGTCAAGGTCGCCACCGCGTCTGTCTTCATGAGCCGCAGGAAGCCCTGGAAACTGGCCCCGCCCTTGAAATGGGCCGCTCTCAAATACCAGGCGAAGTATTCGTGGCGCATGGCAGGAGTCCAACCCGTCTCCAGGCAACGCAGGGTTTTGGCATATTCCATCTGCTCCTCTTGCGTCGGCGCTTCCGCCATGAGGCGCAGCGTCTTGGCCGCAACTCCCGGCGCTTCCAGGTAGACCAGAAGCTGGCACAGGTCCGCGTTCAGCTCCCGGCTCCTGGCCGGGTAATGGACGTCGAAACGCTTGATGAGCCGGGCCCGTGCTTCCCGGTCTGGCCAGCCCATACGGTTAAACAGCACGGCGTAAACGCGCAGCAGATCCAGGCGGCGCGTGTCGGAGAGCCTGTCCCAGTCGAGGCGCTCGAGCGACTCCAGAATCCGCCCCTTCAGCTCCGCGCCGGGGATCGGATCTCCCGGCTTGCGCGGATAATGAAACGGATCCTTGCCGGTGCCGCGTACCAGGGCGAGCAAGGCTTCCAATGCTCGGGTTGGCTCGGTTTCCGTGAGGGCGCGCTCCCGCCAGGTCGTGGGATTCTGATGCTCGACGGCAATGCGGGCGGCCGAGCGGATGAAACGATCCTCATGCCCGAGATACGGCCAGGCGAAATCGACGGCTTTCGGATCCGCATGGCCGTGGAAGGATTCCAGTTGGCGGCGCAGGCCGTGCAGTGGGCCGGGTGTCGGTCCGCCCAGCGAAACCGAAGTGGATTCCTTGCCGCAGTAGCTCACGCGGTACAGCCCCGACTGTGTCTTCCGCCCGCCGATCGTGAAGTAAAGGGCGCCGTCCTTGGGGTTGACGACCACGTCGGTGAGCGGCAAGGGAGAGCCGTTGATGAACTCCTCCGCCTCGGCCTTGTAGCTGCTGCCGTCCGGCGTGAGATGCAGAGCGTAGAGCTTGCCGTAGCTCCAGTCGCACATGAAGAGCGCCTCCTGGTATTTGGCGGGGAAGCGCGCGCCGTAGCCAAAGCAGATGCCGGTCGGCGAGCCGGGGCCGACGTTGTAGACGGCGGGCAGGCTGTCGGGATAGTAAGGCGGCCACTTGCCTGCGCCGTTGCGCCAGCCGAATTCGCTGCCGCTCGCCGCCAGGCAGACGCGCGTGGGACGATACCAGGGAGTATTCATGTCCCATTCCATGTCGGCGTCATAGGTGAACAGGTCGCCGTGGCGGTTGAAAGCGGCGTCGAATTCATTGCGGTAGCCGGTGCTATAGAGCTCCCAGCTCTTGCCGTCGGGATCGACCTTGTAGATGCAACCCCCCGGCCCGAGGACGCCGGCCATGAAGCCGTTGCCGTCGCGCATGCGCGGCAAGAGATGATCCTCGCCCCACAGCCTGGGCACGCGCGAACCGGCCAGCGGGCTGATCATTTTGGTTGCGTCGCCGCAGACGACGTAGAGGGATTTCCCATCAGGGCCGAGCAGCACCGCATGCGCGCCGTGCTCGCCGCCCCCCTGAATGTCATGCAAAAACTCGGGCTTCTCGAAGGTATCGCCGCCGTCATGGGAGCGTACGCGATGCAGGCCGCGTTTATATTTCTGGCCCTCGTTGACAACGACATAGAGGCTGTTGAACGCCCATAAAAGACCGTGCGCCTCGCCCAGAGGCAGATCGAGCTTTTCTACTCTCGTGTCGACGGCCGAGGCGCCGGCTGCCGGCGGCGTGACGCGGTAAAGCGGGCCATACTGATCGGACACGATGAGCCGGCCCTTGGGATCCACGCACATGTTGACCCACGAGCCTTCCAGGTTCTTGGGCACCGAGTAGAGCAGCTCAGCCTTGAAATCCTTCATGACCTTGAGCGCCTCGGCGGGGGTGGCGGTGACCACCTTGCCGCGCGGCGCCGTGGCGAACAGGGCCTCGGTGATCGAGCCCCACGGCTTGTCGCCGAGCTTGGCGACCACGACCGCCGGCTTCCAATCCTTGGGCGCGAAGTCGTTTTCCAGCCACTTGCTTGCCTCCTTGTCCGTGGCTTGCCAGGATGCATCCGACACGACGGTAACCGTCTTCTTGTCGTAGCCATCGATGATGAGACGAACCAGAAGTCCGGCCGTGCCGCGTTTGTTATGAGCCTTGACAGCCATGACATGCTTACCCTGGCCGGTCCTGTTCTTGGCCGTGACGAAGTACTCAGTCACTTCGCCGACCGCGGGCACCTGCCACTTTCCGTGCTCCAGCACCTTTTTGCCGTCGATATAGAGCGTCAGCACATCGTCGCAGGCCGCCTGAAGAGTGACCGCGGCAACGGGACCGGCGACGTCGAATTGCTTGCGGAAGTAAACGGTCTGGTTGTCCCGGGGCTTCTTGTCCAACCAGATCCAGGACGGGGAGGGCATGGCGGCCGTGGGAGCCGGCTTCTTGGCCGCGGGAACGGGTTTCGTCGCAGTGGCTTCGTCGGCGGCGCAGGGGAAGGCAATGAGCAGCATCAGGGCTGCGGAATGAATGCGTACGAGCACAGTGAAACTCCTGTCAGGCGGGGATGGTCATTGTCTGAAATTGTATCGCATCCCGCGGCGGACGGAAGCTAGTGCGGTTCCATCTCGTTTAACAAAATACTCATGCACGTGATGCCGCCCTCTGCCTTGGCGAATTCTGAGACGTCGATCGTTTCGACCGCGTAGCCGCGCTCGTGCAGCAGAGCGGCCGTCTGCACATGTGCGGCGGCCAGGCAGACGCGGCCGCCGATGGACAGAATGTTTGCTGCCCAGGGTTCATCGTCCGGGATAGGGATCACATGAAAGTCCCGGAGGGAATGCAGCTTGATCCAGGCCGGATTGACCAGGAGCCGGCCGTCCGGCAAGGCGGTGCAAGCCGTCTTCAGATGCAGACAATCATTCAGGGAGATGGGCATAACCGTATAGCCGTGCCGGCGCACGATTGCTTCCAGGGCGCTGACGCCCGCCGTGTTCGTCCGAGCCGATACACCGACCAGCAGTTTACGGCCCACCTGCAGCACGTCGCCGCCTTCAATATGCGCGGGCGGTTCAACGCGCTCCACAGTCCGGTATTTCTTTAGCTCCTCTGCAATGGCTGGCAGCTCGGGGCGGCGGGCTTCGGTCCCCATCGAGGCAACAATGGCCATTTCATCGAGCACAATGGCCGTGTCTTCGATGAAGACGCTGTCCGCCAGCTCGCGGTTGACCGTAAGCGTGCGCACCTCAGTGCCGCAGCGGCGCAACATGCTGCAGTACTCCTCATGTTGCCGGGCGGCGCGGCCGTGATCGATCGGAATGCGGGGCACATGCGTCCGCTGCCCATCGTCAATTTTTGGCGACAGCGTATGGGTGAGCGCCAGCATGGATGTCTTCTCAGTGGGGCAGGTTTCTAACCTGCCGGGAGGAAAGGCAGGTTACAAACCTGCCCTACGGATGGGGGTTCAGCGTGCCGCGCAGCAGTTTCGTGCGCAGCCCGCTGCCGACGAAAACTTCCTCGGGAAACTTGCGATAGCCAACCATCTCATCGAAGATCTGCTTGCTGTGATCGACGTTCAGCCACAGACCCGCCAGGTATTGCAGGCGCAGATTTCGGTCACGGTTGATCTCGGCTTTCTCCAGCCACGATGCCAAATCAACGGCCCGCCCGGCATAAGTCTTGAACAACCCCAGCGCGGACTTGAAACCGACCTCTTTGAGGGACTGGGCGACGGCTTCGTGGTCCGGGCGATTGAGACGCTCCTGGATCTCGTCCACTTCGATGGTCGTCTCCTCATTCTGACCGAGGAGCAAGACGTCGTAGCCCTGGCCGTTCTTATCGTTACTCCAGATGGTGCCGTGCGGAAAGACGTGAAAGAAGGTCGCGATCTCGCTCTTGACCACATCCACATTGCTCTCGTAAAGCGGCACCCACTGCGTGACCACGCCGCCCGGGTTGAGGCGGCGTTTGCACAGCTCGAAATACTCCTTCGTATAGAGCGTCGCGGAGCCCTTGACCCACGGATGAATGGGATCGGAGGTGATGATGTCGAACTTCTCCTGCGTGCTGAGGATAAAGTGCCGGGCGTCATCGTAGACGATCCGAACGCGCGGATCGTTGACGACATGGTGGTTTTCCTTGGCGAAGAAGGTTGCCACGACCTGCGGCACCAGCGGTTCGATCTCGCAGATCACGATCCGCTCGATATCGGGATGGACGACGAAGGTGCCGGAAGTCACGCCCGCGCCGCAGCCGACGATGAGCGCGGAGCGCGGCCGCGCGTGAATCAACGCCGGGATATGGCCGAGCATGCGCTGCAGGCGCATGTCTTCCGGCTCGGAGGAGGCCTCGATCTTGCCGCTGACATGGAAGTTGCGCACGCCGTTTTCCAGTTCCGTGACGGCCACGGATGAATTCATGCCCTCGCCGACGTACAGCTTTTTCCAGGGATCGGTGTAGCTGGCGATAGTCCGTCCGTAGGCCACCAACTCCCAGGGCACGCCGGACACGCTCCACGCCAGGCCGACGGGCAGCGCCATGATCGCGGCCAGGAGCAACGCCGCGGCCAGGCGAGGCACGGGACGATCAAACCGGCGACCGGATAGGGCGTTCCGGCGCAACGGCCAGAAGTAGGGCAGCAGCATGAACAGCGCCGCCAGCGCAGACAGGGCGATGAGCAGGCGCTGGCCCTGCTGCGTGCCCAGCCAGCTAATCAGCAGCAGACTGGCCCCAAGGGCGCCTGCAATCGCGCCCACAGTGTTGGCGGCGTAGACGCTGCCCACGAGCCGTCCGGGGTCTTTGCCCGGCGTCACCACGGCTGCCAGCGCCAGAGGGAAACTCGCTCCCCAGAGGCAAGTGGCGGGCAGGATGGCCCAACAGCAGCGCGCCAGATCAAGCTGGAAGCTGTACCAGGGACTGCGGGACAGGTACGGATTGATCGGCCAGTAGGGCAGCGAATTGGCGAGCATGTAAGCGGTCCAGGCAATGGCCGCAGCCAGCAGCAACTGACACCAACCCAGCACCACGCCCGGCCGGACCGAGCTGCGCGACACCACGGAGCCCACGCCGCTGCCCATCCCCAATCCCACCAGGAATACAGCAAGGATGATCGAGAACGTGTAGACGGTCGCGCCAAGCAACAATGACAGCAACCGTGTCCAGATGACCTCGGCGGCCAGCGCGGTTGCCCCGGAAAGAGCAATCGTGACATACACCGGCCACAAACCGCGCCCCGCGGACCCCGCTTGTGGCTTCGCGCTCACCGCCGTCTCCGCTTGCGGCTTGGCGCCCACAGCCTTCCGCGGAGACAGCGCCGCCAGCCCCAGGCTCACCAGCGCCACCGCCGCATTGATCATGACGGCGACATAAATGGCGGTGGCCATGTCGTGCACGCGTAACAGGTAAAAACCCGCGAGCAAACACCCGAATACAGCCCCGGCAATGTTGCCGCCGTAGAAAAATCCCAGCCAGGAAATTCCCTGCGGCGTCGTCTCCACCCAGCGGGCCATGGCCGGCAGTGTCGCTCCCATGAGCATGGTGGGCGGCAACAGGCACAACGTACAAACCGCCCCGCGCAGCAGCAACGCCGGCATGCCATAGCCGACCACCGCCGTGTAGAGCCGGTCCACGAGCGGCATGCCAAACAGGATGGCGATGCCGGCGACGCCAATCCCTACTTCCAGCAAGGCATAAACAAACAGCGGATGCTGGCGCGCCGACAAGAGCCGCGGCAAGGCCAGGCTGCCCAGGCACATCCCGCCCATGAACGTCCCCAGCAACACGCCCAGCGAGACCGCCGACGAGCCGATAACCAGCTGCAACAACTGGAACCAGACGATCTCATAGATCAAGGCAGCACAGCCGCTGCCGGCAAACAGCACCACCAGCAGCGGCAAGAACGGCCGCTCCACCGGCAGCAGCAGTGCTTGGGGTTGCTCTTCTGTGCTCATAACCACCAACTTGGCGTTCACCCACAGCACACTAGCCCGAAGCGCTAGCGAGGCCCTCGCTGGCGCTTTTTGAAGTTGCGCTTTCTCTAGGCTTTGTCTCGCCAGACCCCTGCCGGCTCGTCCGGCAGGTGAAGGAGTTCGTCGGCTGGCTGCGGTCTGGCTAGCACCCCATTTAGGACGGATTGGCAATCCGTCCTACGGCTCCTTTTCCGCCGCCAGGTACTTATCGAACCATGCCAGCATGCGTTTCATGATGTCGCGCTGGTGTTCGGGCTTGCCGATGCCGTGACCCTCCTTGGGATAAACGACGAATTCAGTCGGCACCCCCAACGTCTTCAGCGCATGCCAGAATTCGTAGGACTGCGGCACCGGGCACTCCACATCGTATTCGCCCACCAGCACCAGCGTCGGCGTCTTGACCTGCTTGATGAAGTTGATCGGCGAGCTTTTCGCGTAGACGGCCGGATCATCGTAAACCGAGGCGCCGAAGTAAGGAATCATCCACTGATCGATGCCGTTCTGGCCGTAATAGCTCTGCCAGTTGGCGATGCCGGCGCCGGCCACGGCGGCGCGAAAGCGCTGGGTCTGCGTCACGGCCCACATGGTCATGTAGCCGCCGTAGCTCCAGCCGGTGATGCCAAGGCGGTCCCTATCAACCGGATGCGTCTTCAGTACCTCATCGACCCCGGACAGGATGTCGCGCAGATCGCCGTGGCCGAAGTCCTTGACATTGGCGCGCGTGAACTTCTCCCCCTGGCCGTAGCTGCCGCGCGGGTTGGGAAAGAAAACAAAATAGCCCCTGCGCGACAACTCCGAGACATCGAAGAACCGGGACGGAAAGCTCGGCTGCAGTTGCGAGGCCGGCCCGCCGTGCACCACGACCGCCATGGGATAATGCCTGTCTTTTTGAAAGTCAAAAGGATAAAGGAGCCATCCTTGCACGGTAAATTCATCGCTCTTCCAGTGCACGCTTTCAACCTTGCCCCAGCGCGGCTCCGCCTGATCGTTGTCATGCGTCAACGGTTGCCAGGCGCCGATGGGACCGGTCCAGATCTCGGGCGGCTGGTGGAAAGACTGGCGCACGAGCGCGCCGATCTTGCCGTCGCGCGTCAGCGAGACGCGGTTGCGCCCCTCTGCGGCAATGGATTCGCCGCCGCTCCAGAGCGTGGCGACTTCGTTCGTTGCCGGGTCAAGCGTGGCGATGCCGCTGCCTCCGTCAATGTGCTCGGTAAACAGGATACGGCCCGACGGCAGCCAGGTGAGCCAGCACGGCGACGCCTTGATATCGGGCGTCAAATTCCTGGGTATGCCGCCGGAGGATGGGATCGAGAAAATGTCGCCGCCGATCACGCCTTCGTCGCTCATCAGGCCGCCGATGAAGGCGATCTCCCGGCCGTCCGGCGACCAGCACGGCACTGCTATCTGCATGGAGGTTTTCAAGATGGACTTCATCTGTCCCGAGGCGACGGCGAGCGTATAGAGCTGCGCGATGTACCAGTTATTGTCCCCCGAGCCGTGCGCGGCAATAGCCGCGATGCTGCTGCTGTCGGGGGACCAGGCGTATTCGTACACGTAGAGGTCGGCGGGGGTGAGCGTGCGTGTCTGGCCGTCGTCGGCGTCCACCATGCCGAGGCGCTGCTCGAATATTTTCTCACCGATCACACCGGTGTCCGGCGGCACTGCGGCCGTTGGTCCCGCGACTCGCGGCGCGTTTTCGATGAAGAGAAAGCCGATGTGCTTGCCGTCCGGCGCCCAGCGCAGATCGCTGACAGCCCCGCTGAGATTCGTCAACTTCCGTGCCGAGCCGCCCGAAGCAGGCACGACGTAGACCTGAGGCTGACCCTTCTTTGCCGCATCCGAAAGAAATGCGATCTGGCCTCCATCCGGCGACCAGGCCACACCGTGTTCCGCAGGATTGGTCTTGCCGTCGCCCGCTGTTAAGCGCCGAGGTGTCTTCGCGGCAGCATGGAGATCGTTTACATGAATGCCCCTGCGGGAAGGCTTCGTGCCATCTCCTAAAGAGTCGCCCAGCCAGGCCAGGTAGCGGCCGTCCGGCGAAATCGCCACATCGCGAAAACTATGGACCGCCTGCCGGACGTCGCGCGCAAGGTGCTGCGCCTTTGCCGGCGGCGGCGGCTGGGCCGGCAAAGATACCGGAGCCCAGGCCAGGAGGACGAGCCATGCAATCACGTGCCTTACCTCAGTCATGGGAGCCGTTGGGGGTTCGAGTGGGCGGGTTCCGAAAAGATTCTAACACAACACCGGGCGAAATGGTCGTACATTGTCACATTCGTTTCGCCGTCGTTTAGCCGCGACCCGCAGGGGGAGCGCGGTCTTGCCGCACGACGACCGCGCTCCCCTTGCGGGTCGCGGCTAGTGTGAACCGCAGGTGTTGTTGGCTAAGTCCTGAAACGGTGCAGTCTCTTTCACAAAGGAGAAGTTAATCCTACCTGGGCGGGTCCGTGCCCGTCCAGAACTCCTTGCTCGAAC
>Ga0185299_10001284_pt1 | contig 50730 bp, 62 predicted proteins | sample PaiPotPPA55metaG_FD_128002 | JGI IMG/M metagenome (GOLD analysis project Ga0185299, IMG submission 128002) | Iron sulfur acid spring bacterial and archeal communities from Banff, Canada, to study Microbial Dark Matter (Phase II) - Paint Pots PPA... ... | reverse complement strand
CGGTTCGCACCAACAGTATTTTCCCCTCGCTAACACCCAGGTCCCAGCGGAATCGCCACTATCTTCGTTATAGGCTCCGCCATTCGAAAGAACCCGCTTCCGCCACGGGCTGTTAGGCCGCGACTTATCTTCGTTCCAGATGTACCGCTCCAGTTCTCGCGCCAACTTGTTCAGCGGATGCTCCGGCAGGTCCGCGAGCATTGCGGCGGCCTTCTCGACGGGTGTGGCGTTTCGTGCGCGTTCGATTGCTCGCTCCCGACCGTCTCGTGCGGGAGGTAAACCCGAAAGAATGCTTTCTTGCCAAGGGGTACCTTTTGCGCGTGTGGCAGAGTCGGTCGTGGGCTTGGGTTCCCTAAAAGAAGGTTCCTTCGGGTCGGCGGCGAGTTCGTCCAGGCGGGTTTCAATCTCCGTCCGCCGCGCCTTCGCTGTCCGACTGAGCTTGAGTTCGCGGCGAAGTTCGCGGTACTCGTCTCGTGCCGTCCGGTCAGTTGGCTCGGTCCAGCGACCCTTGTTACTCATGGTTCCCCTGTTCGGCCTTCAGGACCGTTCGGACAATTCGATAGAGGCTCGACAAAGGCATCTGCGCAGCGAGTGCGTTTTGCCGCAATGACCATCCTTCCGCGTGGCGGCTCCGGATTACCGAGGTCACTTCGTCGGGGTACTTCGGAGGGCGGCCAGGCTGCTTGCGCGGTGAGATTACCGGGAGTGTTTCGGAGTTCGTTTGCATTTGTGTTCCCTAACTCCCTGAAGACTGTTACGCCTATTTCTGGGTGGTGGTACAGTTTGGAAAGAAAGATAGCTGAGGCCGGATGAGTGATTGGCGCATTGATAACGCAAAGTGGACGCAAGGGGCTGTCTTGCGATTCAAGAAGTACACGCGCTATAGCGAGACATGGGAGCACGACCACTGTGCCGGTTGCTGGACGAAGTTTATGGAATTCAGCGGTCCAGATGTACTCACCGAAGGCTACGTCACCGAGGACAATTATCGTTGGATATGTCCGGAGTGTTTCCGCGACTTGAAAGATGCTATGGGATGGAAAGTCCTTTGAATTTCAAACTGTACCACTACCTATTTCTGGCTCCGTTTTCCGCACAAAGCCGCGCGATGTCTGTGGCCATGATTCCCGCACAAATTCCGCGCAATGCCGCACGAGAGAATTTTTGTCAGGTAAGACTGCGGGATGGGACTCCAAGCCGAGGGGTTAGGCCGGGTAGGGGTCGGCCTTTTTCAGAAAAGCATTCTTACTTATTTCCCGAGGGGTACCTTAATCGAGAGCGCAGCTAAGTGGACATGTCCAGGGAAGCGGACGCGGAGCGCGCAAGACCTTATTCTTCAACAGGTAAGGCAAAGCAGGTCAACGCGAGAGTTTGCGATTGCCACGCGCGCGCCGCTGGTTCCAAAACTGAAATATTGGAACGCAGCGAAGCGAACTTTTGCACACCAAAGAATCAATAACTTGCGGCCATCGGTTTTGGAGGGTCTTGGAACGCGATGCGCTGTGTGCAAAAGTGCGCGCGCACAGGAAAAACGCGAGTTCTGCACACAAAACAGTTTTTTCAAAGAGACAGAATCTAGTCAGGTGAGCATCATTCCGCGCGCGCGGACTTTAGGTGGCAGTTCTGCACACGCGTTCTAGAGGTCTCTGGGGCATCTATCCGGTCATCCGGATACACGACTTTTACACACGCTGCTATCTGTCCTTTCCGTTCGCTCAGCCCTCATCGTCGTTACCCTTTCGGGCTATTGATTCTAGCGGCATTTCGCCATATGCTGTCCGCCATGTGAAAGGGTGTCTTGCTCGGCTTTGGATTTGCTGGATAGCTTCGCGCATGAACTTGCCCATCTCTCGCCACAATTGCTCAACTTTTTGGGCGTCGCGAGCTTCACTAGCCTCGCTCATCTGATTACAGAGTGATTCCCAGCGCGTTTTTAGCTCGCCTTCCATTTCGAATTCCCCTGGGGTTGTGCACTCACCAGTTTCAGGGTCGAAGGTCAATCCGGTTATCTCTTCAAAGCGAGCGCACGCTGCCTGCTTAAACTGCGCGATACGCTGCATCTCTTGTTCGGCGGTTTCAATCGGGGTGTTGGGCTGGTCATCCATAAAGCCTCCGCGTCGCACTTATATCACACGTGCGGGACTCTGGACATGGGACTGTCGTATCCGTTTTCCGAACTCGGGCTTACGTTCTTGCCGGGCGTCGGCCTGGCTTTCCTTAACAGGACGGCTCCTTTCCTTCTAAATCTTCTGCACGTTCTCCAAGTCTATCGCTACGACCTCGCCCTCGTCGGGTAGGGTGCTTAGATGCAGTTCGCACCAACGTTCGGTGTCCTGCTTCGCCTGTGGCCGGGTTGCTTGGCTCCTATCCGCTTTTCCGAAGAACCTGCGTGTCGTCTCGCCGTCTCTACCCACGATTTGACAATAGCGAAATTTGGCGTCCAACTCGTTGTCCCACTGCTTGTCGTAGTCGGCTGAGTATTTCAGTTTTGGATTCGATAGCGTCATGTTGCCTCGCTTCTACCGTTCTTCGTTACCTACGGATTCCGTGCTCTCGACTTACACCGGGCCTTCGGCTTTCACCGACTTTATAAGCTCATGAGTAAGGGCATTTATCTCGTCTGCCCTCGTCCCGTACGCCTCCAATTCCGCAAGGCTGATGGGGTGCGCCGTCGCTTCTTCAGGTGACATAGCTCGAATCAAAGGTTCTTGCTCTTTGTTCAGTTCTTGCAATCTACGAAGAATGTGTTTCTGTCTCTCGGTCAGCGGCGTGGAATTCATGCGGCAATTCTATCACCGGGCCTGTCCGCTTTCCGGACACAAGCTGTTCTACACACGCGGCTATGGCTCTCTTTTGCCTACCTGACGTTCTGCTCTTCCGTTTATTCCTGCCGGAAGGTTCATTCGCTCTCTCTCTGCTATCGTTCGGTACGTTCCTTCCGGTCGTCGGCCTGACTTTCGTTGACCTGGCTTTCCTTAGTCTCGATTTCGCACACAGGGCACGTCCATATAATTGTGAGCTTTCCTGGAGCGTAAATCAGCACAGGCGTGATGCTGATTCTATGCTCTGTGCACTTTGCTCTGGGCGTGCCTACGTAGTCCAGCTTAATCATTGTCCGCTCCTTTCTTTGCGGACTATTCCACTATAGCTCGCAGTGCTTTTCACCCCCTTCCTAGATTCGCATTGTGTCCGTTTTCCGGACGTTACTCGAATGGTGGCACTGTTTGTCCGCTTGACGGAAATTGTTTGACGCAATCCGTCGCTTTTCCGTATGCCCGCCCTGTCCTCTCGACGTAACTCGAATGATTGCACTATCTCGAATGATGGCACCTAGAATGCTCTTACCCACTGCGTAAGGCAACCATGCGAGAAAGGAAAAAGACGATGAAATGGAATGAACGGAGCAGAGAAGAGCGGACGGCAATCGAAATTGCAATCCTCGCGACAGTCCGGGAAGCGGATGTCAAAGTCCAGACGGTCGGATACACGGTCAATGGCGAGGTGCAATCGTGAACTGCGACCAATGCCACATGCTCTCTATCAATGGAACAGCATGCCATGAACACGGCTGTCCTAACTCCAAAAAGACTTGGGACGCAGAGCGCGGCGAATGGCTTCGCTTAGTGGAATGCCGTAACTGTGGATACGAGTTTTTCGAGCACGACACTCACGACTGCGAAACGTTTGATGAAATGGAGGCAAAGTAACATGCGAGCCACACGCGAACAGTTGGAAGCAAGCGCACGCCAGGCGAGCGCAGAAAACACGCTCCTCATTCAATATGTCTCGGATGTCGAGAATGGCGTAAAGCCTACTGCATTCGAGCACGAAGGCAAGGGCGAGGAACGCGTAGAGGGCAAGCTCTACCGTCCGTTTGCTGGACATGGCGGAATTGCCGTGATTCGCTTTCGGGCAGGCGACAAGTGGGACGTACACGTACGCGGCTTAGAGGAATACGTCCAGCAGATGCGCGCGGACTACTCCGAGCACACGGTCAATCTGCGCATCGTTCTGGACCGTCTTGTTATCGCACGCAATCGCGCCTACGAAAGCAAGGTGGCCTAACGTGAATCGCCTAACTGCAGTACGGACGTTTGCGGCTCCGGGTTTCTCTCCGGCGAAGCGTACCAAAATATTCGCGGACCGCTATTACATTGTCCGCATGCAAAACACAGAGCGCGATATGGGTGACGGTTACTATCTCGCGGAGGGCGAGTACACAGAGCTTTTGCCGGGCAATGCCGCGCGCGAACGGCGCGACGCTCGCCTAAACCATTGCAACGCTATCGCAGAGTACAGCGGTCCTGTCTTCGCGGTCCTAACGTCCTCATACGGACATTGGGACACTTCGCGCAAACCGTCTTACTTCCCTACCGAAGCGGATGCTCTGGAGTTTGTCCGGACGGAGCGCGCGAAGCATATGCAATGGGCTGCAGGACTGCGAAAAACAACAGGCTAGCTATCAGGCGAAGTACGACGCGAAGCCAGAGGAGTGGCTTGCAGGCGGGATACGGGACTGCAAGCGCGTCATTGCGGAGAATCAGAACACGTTCCGATTCGAGACTTTGCATGTCCGAGGAGGCAAATCGTGATTACTTCTTCCGGGCTCTACATCGTGGCCGTGAACGAGAACAATAACCCGACTTACCTCCGCGGCGGGCTCTACGACGTCGTCGTGAGCAAGTATCGTCGCGGAGGCGAAGTTTGCTTCCGCTCAGTCGTAAGTGGCGCGGGAACGTTCGAGCGCAAGGTCATGCTCGACATCTTCGAGAGGCAAGGCCGGGTAGTTTGCACTCCGGTCTCCCGCGAAGAATCTATCCGGTTTGCGGAATCGCATGGGCTCAATGCCGAGGGGGTGTGCCAGTGAACGTCTATGAAATCATCACCGACCGGATTATCAAGCAATTGGAGTCTGGTGTAGCACCGTGGCGCAAGCCGTGGTCGGCAAAACTGCCGGTCAATCTGATGTCTCAGAAACCGTACCGCGGCCTGAATGTCCTAACCTTGGCCTCTCAAGGTTATCCTTCACGTTTCTGGCTCACGTTCAATCAGGCGAACAAGCTCGGCGGAAAGATTCGCAAGGGAGAAAAGTCTTCGCCGGTCATTTACTGGAACATTGGCGAGGAACGAGAATACACAACGCGAGACGGGCAGACGCGAGTCTCCAAGCCATTCTTGCTCCGATATTCAAACCTCTTCAATCTTTCGCAGACGGAAGGCATTAACTTGACCGCATCGGCCTTGCAGGAAGCCCGCACCAACAATCCGATTGAGGATTGCGAGCAAATCGTTGCTGGAATGCCGAATCGGCCAGGCCTGGAGCAATCCGACAAGGCGTGGTACGCGCCCGGCAGAGATGTTGTAGGCATGCCGTCAATCGGCTTGTTTAATTCGAGCGAAGAATACTACTCCACGTTCTTCCACGAACTGGCGCATTCGACCGGGCACGCGAGCAGAATTGGCCGCGACGGATTCGAGTCTGTCCAGTCCTTCGGCTCCGAATCCTACAGCCGGGAGGAATTAGTTGCGGAAATGGGTGCCGCGATGCTCTGCGGCGTTACTGGCATTGAGAATCGGACCATCGAAAATTCTGCAGCGTATCTTCGTACGTGGATTGAAAGACTCAAGAGCGACTCGCGCTTAATCGTAACTGCCGCATCCGCCGCGCAAAAAGCAGCGGACTATATCCTCGGCAAGAGTCAGCGAAAGTGAGGCGGAATAAACATGCGCTGTCTCGGGGTGTCCGTTTTGCGAACGGGCACTCCGCGCCGCACGTTTCGCCTACTGACCATGAGATACAATCCATCAATGCCAGACACACATCACCTTGCCAAGCCCGAACTCCGGAAGCGTATCCGCGAAATGCTTGCTGCTGGCATGGCTCAAGCCGCAATAGCCCGCCAACTGCACAAGAGCGCGAGCACGATTGCCTTCCACGTCCGCAACCTCGGTATCGAGCCGAAGGAGTACACGACGCCGGAACCGATTGTCCGAGGCAAGAGAAAGTGTGTGGAGTGTGGTCGAAGCAAAACGATAGGCGCGTTTCCGACCCCGAGAGTAGCGGTTTGCAGTGTTTGCCGCCGGTCACAGCGCAAGCAATCCACTAGTTAGCCGCTCTGTCTCGCCGCACATTTCGCTCATTGCTGAATTGCACGCCCTGTTAATAGAATGAGCGCCGGGAGGAGTGGCATGGACTGGGCCTTAATCGGTGCAATCGCCATCTTCCCGGCCATCATCTGCTATGTGGCATTGTCCTACCTGGTCAGCAACAAAATACTAAAGCCTCCCCTCTTTAAGCCAGCGCAAGTCATCGTAAACACTGTCTCCATTGGATTCCGTCTACTCATACTCGGCGCTATCGGCTATGCATTGTTCGACTGGTACGTGACCGAATCCGGCTGGATGCCGCGCACCAGAGAAATTGAGGTATACGTCCACGCCTCGAACTGGGTCGCTGGCGAACTAAAGATTTGCCATTCCTTCTCTACGGGAAGGAAGGACGAACTCAAGTCTCTCTTCTGCGCTAACGACAGGAACGAAAGCCATACGCTGATGGTGAAGTTTTGGGGGCCTATCACTACTGACCGCGATAGGATTTGGAAGTGCGAGCGAGAGCAATCATCCCTTACCTGCAAGCTGCAATGAGAGCCAAGCCGCTCAAGTCAAGATACGTAGTTGACTCGGGCAAAGTCTTTGGGCGACCCAGCAGGGGGCCGCCCTTCTTGTTTTACGTTCACTTTCCGGACTGCCCTTGTCTTTCGCTTCTATCCTTCCGGCCTGTCATTCGCTCTTGGCCTCTCGTTCCGCTACCACAGAATGCCGTAACCGTAGGCATGGTTCTGGCAGAGATAAACGTAACGAACCTTCCCATCCTTCCAATCGCGTCGAATTGACTCCCACTCGTCGCGACCAGCGTCACATTTCATCCGCAGGCTCCCAAGACTCTCGCTTCTGCATTCGTCGCTCAACAATGGTCGGTAGACCACTTTGTCCGCCCAGGGAGCGTCCGGTCCGCATACTATCGAATCGAACAACGCCTGCCATTCCGGGTCCGGTGGGTCCCCAGGGTCAATCATGCCCGCGTGCCTCTGCTCTGCTCAGAACTTCCGTTTCCAGAGGTCGTATACCTGCTTCGATTCTGTTTCCCAAAAGTGCCGCCTGTCTTCAGGCGCTTCACTGCCGTTATACTTCTTTAGCGCTGTTGCCAATTTGAAGAACCCCTTGCCGGGCTCCCCGTTCACTGTCACCGCAACCGCACTTAGCATCGGTCGGTTCCGTGCATACTGGTCCTCGGAGATTGCTCCGAGACAATGGCCGAGTTCGCTTGCCATGTGGTCGCCGGTAATGGGCAAGCCGATAAGGTCGGCCAACTCCTGATACGTTACGGTGCCTCGTGAGCGCGCTGCGTTCACGAGTTCGTTGAAGACCAAAAAGTATTCTCCAGTGCCCCGATATTTGTTGGTGACGTTGTTCATGTCGTGCGCTCCCAACGGTCTAGCTGGATTGCTGCTCCCGCGCTCGGAATTCCTTTGCAGGTGCCACCTCGGTAGGGATTCTAAGCCCGCCGGATGTGTCCGGCAACCGGAGCCTTTCAATCCTGCGGGCCAACCGCTCTCGGACTAAAGAGGATGCTATCCTCCTCTTTTTGCCAAGGCAGCGTCTCTTGCCATACCCAGAACTTGTCCTCAACGATGCAGTGAATCTTGCCCACAACCTGTAAGCCGAACGCACGAGTGGGCTTCGGTAGTGCATCTTTCTCATGCCGGGTAGCAACGCAAATCAGGGTTGTTTTCGGGTCGAAGGGATTTGGCACGTAATCGCTAAGCTCGTGTGTCCAGTATCCTGACTGTTCATCAAAAGTGAACGTCAGTCTCCGCGGCTGCCGGTTTCTGTACGCGCGCCACTGTAGGCCGCCCCACACAAGAAGCCCGCTGCCTATGCACAGTTCTAACCGGTCAATCCGAATGTCCCGAACGAACACAAAATAATACGCTGCGACCGTCGCCACTCCGCCGATTAACAAACCGCGCGCTGCGTAAGGCAAGGCTGACTTGAGTCCCTGGAATCTGTCCTTCCATCGCTGCCACTCGACTAGATACATAAGGCATCTCCAAGCCGCCTTTTCTGTTCGGCGTCAATCCCCTCATGCGGTCCATAGCAACATCGCGTTTGACTCCTGTTCGTTTACCGGATTCGTAGCACATCGTCGGACATGCTAACATTCGGTTTCCGGAAATGGACATACCTGCAGCAGTACTGCTCGGCCTCGCCTTCATCTGGTTCGTGCTTCAGGAGTTCACAGGTCCAGGCGCGCGCCCGGTTCCTCGCGGCGTTCCGGTCATCTCTGCGCTGATTCTAGCGGCCATCGTTGCGATTGATTGGTTTGCGGGCCGCCGGGCAATTCTCGGCCATCCTGGGAGCTTCTTTCACACGCTCTTCAAGCTCGTTTTGTTAATCGTAATTGTCGTGTTGCTGGGCAGCGGTCTGACAGCTATCCGCTTCTCTATGAACATCAAGGCTGCGATTCTAAACTTGCTCCTGGATGTCGCCCTTCTGGTGCTGTTTCTCCGTCTTCTGGGAGCCTGGTCGTTCAGCAATTAAACGCGTTAGTTTGGCAATCCGGGCGTCAGCGGCGCTGCGATGGGCGTCGGTCTTTTGCTCATACCGTACCCTTCGGGCCGGTCCGCTTTGCGGATGTAACAACCGAGGCTCTATCCAGAGTGTGAGCCTAAGCGACGACCGCAAAAGTCCGCTCGACCGACTCCTTTACCGGAGCCAGGGCCAGCAGGACTACACCGATGATTTCCGTAATATCGCTCCGCGCGGAGAACTGGGTGGCGCGGGTGCGCTCGTTTAGTCAAGGAATAGGTCATCAACGTCCAGGATGCTGCGTACCTACTGCCTGCATCCTTCAGGCATCTCTCCGGCATGTAAACGTCTAAGACAGTTCGCCGACTCTTCGTACTTGCTGGCATATCGCTGGCCACCCACAATCCCAATGTTGGGGCCGCGAGGCAAAAGTTCAATTGCCTTATCGTGGTTGCACATATTTGCGTAAGCGAGTCCCGAAAAAATATATGGCGTTAGCCACCCGGGCGTTTTCTGTATTTCCGAATCCGCCAGGTCGGTTCCTTCCAATCTCCGGCTCCGAATAAAGAAACCATTTTGGAAAACGCAACCGTGTTCTCATCGTCCACGGCAGTTTTGTTTGGAGATTGAGTTGTTATGTGCCTTATTCCCGTGTACTCGAACGTGACAACGGGAGCATACGGATTTGGCTCTGGATTGACCGTAACAGTCGCGGGGCTGTTGTCTCCGAAAGTTGCGACATTTGGACTGTTGTTACCGTGGCTCTCTTGGACAACCGTAGGCGGCGTACGCTTAGGAGCGACCACTTCTGTACGCTTAAATTTATTCACTTTGCCCGGCGCAATGATGCCTATATCCGCACCCTCGACTGATTGAGGGCTGGCGATTGCGTTTGCGGCTTCAATGTCGTCCCATGAACAACCTGATTGTCCGGCTGTGCGGGTGTGGAATTACTCGTGGCAACACTGGCCAGGCGTGGTTTGAAGAGCGGCTGCGCCAACTGCCAGATTGTTATTACTGAGGCGACGAATCCAATTATTAAGACGAGACCTCGTCCCCACGGAGCAATTGCCTTCCACGATTGTCTGAAGCCCCGTGCGTGCTGCCAGCACGCCGTTGCGCCCGGTTTAAGCGCCCGGCTGCACTGCTTACCGTCTTTGGTATTGCAGCGGCACAAAGTCGGTGTGGTTGGGTCGTTCATTGAATGACATTCTAGCTCTTCTAGCTTCTCGATGTACCGCTCGCCACGCAATGGACGACATTCGTTTGGAGAAGAGACGGCGCGGATTTATTTCTGGCAGATTGTTGAGAAGTTGCCTAGACCGTAACGCACAGCGTCCTGTGCTACCATCCCAAATTCTCGTCTGTCGGTCCATCATGCTGCCTATCGACATTGTCATCGCTGAAGCAATTCGCTTGGGGTTGCGTGTTGAGCCACCATCCGAGACGCACCCTTTCGGTCCCAAGTCCGGAAAATGGATTCTGATTCAGGGCAGACGCTGCCAAGTCATTCCAGCTACGGTCTTCAATTCTTGCTCCGACTACCCCGAGACCCGAACTGCTCCGCTTTACGTTCCTCGACTGGATTGGGCGGATTTTATGGTCTACGTCGCCGTGCCTAAAAGTCCAGACGATTCAAAAACCTTCTATGTCGTTCCGCGGGGCGCTCTGTCGGCGGATACTTCTCGCGCGCTCGATTCGGTATTTCTGCAGAAATACATGAACGCATGGGAACTGTTGCGGACGCCCCACCCGTCCCAAGCGTTGGTCCGGCGCAAAAAAGTGCTTTCGCCTGCACTCAAGGCTCTGGTTATGGAGGCGAAGAGGCGAAATCTTCAAGTCCAACTCTTGCGGAAGGAAAAGGGAAGTCGCAATCCACTGATGTTTCAACATCAAGCATACATCGAGGGGATTCCCTGCGCTGTGATGTCCGCGACGCCTATTAGGGGTCGGCAGGTTGTCGTGCTAAAGCGTCCAGTAAACGAATTGGGTGCCTTTGTCGTCTATGTCGTCAGCGGTGCGCAATCGAATTTCACTGCGTTTTTCGTCATTCCCACAGGTGAAGTCAAAAAGACTACCACTCGCAGTCTGACATCGCCGTGGCTGGAACCTTATCGCGAGGCTTGGCATTTACTGGCAGCGCCAGTCGCTTAGTTATCTGCCTTGGAATCTTTTGTCCGCTGCTGCGCCTTTGCCGAACCTGTCTCTATCCCGACTTACGCCACTCGAAACTCAGCCGGTCTTCGATGAATGGTCTGCCGCCACCAGAGTACGGGCGGAGAACTCTGAGTGTTTCTATGCGTCGCCTTACCTTTTGAAAGTTTTCCATTGCTCCGGCCGGATGTTCCAACTCTCTCCGCAACGCTATCGACAAAACTTCGCTTGTGAGCGACGGGAAGAAACACACAAAATCAGATGCATCCGTTACATCCTCTTCCCTCACTGTTGAGCCAAACTTTCCCTTCAAAGCGCGGTCAAACACTGCTCCGTCGTCCGTGAAGACATTAAATACTTGCGCACCGGCAGCCTCCAAGTCCTCTCGCACGAATCCTGATTCATAGTCCGGCGTAAGGCGCTGCCTGGTATCGTCCAGGTCAGTCAGAACGACCTGGAACTCGTTAGCCTTGACGCTCTGAAGCAATCTCCCAAACGCCGGAACCTCACTCAAAACGAGCTGGCCCATCGCGAATTTTGGAAGTCGAAGGTCTATGAAAACATCCGCATCAGAAAGGATGAAGTCAATTTGGTCGCGGATGAGTTCGCGATAGCGTCGGATTCGATAATGCTGAAGCTCAATCAGCCGCGGCCGTACATACGAACCGTGGCCAGCGAGGTACATCGCTGCTTTCTTGGTCCCCGGACCTCTTTGCATTAGTTCCCTGGCTTCATCGGGCTCAGCAATCATGTTTACCCCTTGGCCCCAGTTCTAGCTCATCCAGTCTCGCAAAAGAGCGGAGACGGACAGTTTGGTGTCCGCCTTCCGGACGCATTATGCAGCCTGTGCGAGCACCGGTTCCTTCTTTTTCGCGCGCCATCTCGCCTGGCGTAAGCTGGCCGGTCACTTCACTTACCAGCGGGCCGCGTTGAGTTTTCCCGCCTGCTTCAACCGGCCAAGCGACTCGTGGACATCTGGTGCGCCTACTTTGAGTGCATTCGCCGCTTTCTCAATCCACTCCGGAGGAAAGAACATGGCTCCCGGACGACTGCCCTGTGCTTCAAGCTCGGCGTACACTTCTCTCACGAGCTTCAATACTTCGTCGTCCAGCCGCTCCAGTCGCCGAGCGTCAGCCGCTTGCTGGTTCTCACGTTGCAGTTTCACCAACTCTTGTCGGGCGGTTTGGAGTTCGACTTCTCGCTTCTCACGCTCCGCAGCGCTGTTCTTTTGGAGTTCCGACAAGAGCTTGCCGCGCTCGTTCGCCCATACTCGATATACCGCAACGAGAAGCGCTAGGACGGCTAAGACCGCGAAAAGGGCTTGTGCAGACGCATTTCGTACGTAGAGTGCAAGAAAAGTGAACGGCACCGAAAGGCTACCGCTGACCCCGGACGTCCAGTCGGAGCAAAGAACGCGGAGGAATTCTTTCAGGGTGGGATGGTTCATGCGCCTACTGGGCCAAGCTCAGGTCGTGAATTCCGCACGAGGATGACGCAGCCTGCGAATGAATAAATCCCATGTTGAACTTGTTGAACTTCCTCGTGGAGTGCGCCTTCACAACCTCATAGATGGTGCGCGTGTTGCTGTCTATCTCCGTTCCGCTGTTCGCGAAATGGCGGCACTTTATTTCAAGGTCTTTGACGTCGTAGTCACTGTCGTTCTTGACGGTGAAGTTGGCTTCCATGACGCTCCCGAAGCCTTCCTTGTTCCATTTGAAGTCCAACTTGACGTTCGACAACGCTTTGCTCTTCGGGTCAACGGTTGTGGTCCCGCTGGCTCCATTTTCCGTCTTGTGCAATAAAGCCGAGCTTACGCTTCCGAGAATGAACAGGCCCAAAATCGCAAGCAGGCAACCACTCGCCGTGCTTGTTCCGACCCTCTTGCCGCAGTGTGGACAGACCTTGGCATCCGTGCTGATTTGCTGCTTGCATTCCTTGCATGGGCGTAGGGCCACTTTGCGGTTTCCTCCCTTTGGGCATTTACTCGGCGGCGACTATACCTCAAATGACAAAGGCAAGGCTATTCTTAGCACGGCTAAATTGTTTCGGGTCGTGTTCTATACCGGGTGAATTTACCGGCCATCCGCTTTCTGGACACGTTGCTATCGGGCGCTCCTGACTCTCTACCCCTGTCTTTCCCCACCTGCAGCCGTTTCGTCTGACATGTCGCACTGGAAATGCCAGCGTTGGCGGTCCTGCTTCGGGTCTAGGCTGCGCGCAAGAGACTCGATGACTCGCCATACCGGACGAATTCAAGCCACTCTAAGAACACCGATAGTTCACAGGTGCCCTTAGCACGATTGCAAAACTCACACGACAGAGCGAGATTTGCTATTTCGTGGTCTCCGCCGAAAGCTCTGGGGACAATATGGTCAATGTGGAAGGAACTATCGGGGTTTAGCTTTACACGGCAATACCAACAAACCCATCCCCACCTTTCTGCGAGGCGAAATGCGACCCTCCGACGTTCAAGGTCGCTTTTGCGCCACGGACAGGGACCCGAGTGCAGCTTGTTTTGGCGTTTGTCCATTCCTTACGCGGCTCTTGCGAGCGGCTTGAACGCCCTGCGAAGCGACTCGCGACGCTTTTCTGTCTCTTCTGGACTGTAAACGGTCGGCACTCGATACCTCCATTTCCCCGCGGCCTTGTCCAGTAGCTCGTGCGCTTCTGCCCTTGCTTCCTCGAAACCGACGCTCGGGTTCTTCTCAACAATGCGCGCGATCAACGCGCCGACCGGTGAGCCCGCCGCGGGCGTGTCTGGCCTTGTGAAGTATTCCTGTAGGTCACTCATGCGGCCACCGCTCTTTCCGCGTACCATTCGACGAAGTCCGGCTCCGGGTTCGCTTCGTCCCAAGCCTTACCTCGCTTCGCAAGCGCGTTTAGTTTGTTGCGGGCTTCGCAGAATTCGTCCAAGGACGTGAATGGCTCTTTGTCCGTATCGCGGCGACTCAATGCGACGATGGCGCGTTCCTCGGCGTTTAAGGTTGCCTGGAATCGTTCCGAAAATCCGAAAGGATACCGGTCTCTCCAGTTGATGTTGCCAATATGGAGTTCCTGCCGCTCGTCTTGATATTTGTTGAGCAAGCCGTCGCGTCCGCTTTCCGGAGTGCTTTCCCATCTGGCTCGGAATTTCGGGTCCTGCAGCATCCGTTCGACCTTCTTGGCGCGTTCTTCTCTTGCCTTTGCATCTCGCTCCAATCGTTCCCGGGCATCGCGTAGGTACTTCTCGAAGCCATCGACAAAACCGCTCATCGTGTAGATGGTGTCTGCGTTCTGACCTGGTGGCGGGTTATTGGCGTAGTACGTGATTGCTGCGTCTAGCAACGCTGGGTCATGGCCGATTATCATTTCGGCTAGGTCTTGCTTTTCCCCTTTCTTAAACTTCGGGACATAGCCGCTGGTTTTAGAGAACACACCACACAACGCCTTTACGCTTTGCGCTTTCGGCGGCGCGGTCCGAACGGTTGTTGTTGTCGGTTGTAACGGTTGTAACGGTTGTGTCGCACCCATGCGTGCGACTTCGAGACGTGAATTTGCGACTTCGAGAGTCGAGTTTGAGACTTCGAGAACCTGAGTTTGCGACTTCGAGAGTCGAGTTTGAGACTTCGAGCTTGAGTTCGCGACTTCGAGAACGGGCTCAGTCTGCGACTTTGATTCATCGCTCGGTCGTTCAAAGACGGAGAAATCAATCTTCCGGAGGCGCGTGCCGTGCTGGCCGCTCCGTGCACGTCCTTCATCGTCGCGGTCATCCGAAAGCACGCCACATTTAGTTAGGTCGTCGAGCCAACGAAAAATAGTTGCTCGATGTGTGCCAAGTTCTTGTGAGAGCCGGTCCACGCCAACAGAAATACCAGAACCGTCCGGATTCGCGTACGATGCCAACTGCAGTGCGAGCATGCGACGTTTTACGCATTGCTGCACCCATTCACGCGTGTCATTTTCCAGGCGATAAAAGTGAGGCGGGTATTTTCGTCCATCAATGACTGCTTTGATGACGGACTCTTCTTTGAGTGCAGTTTTCACAGCGGGCCGCCTTGTTCCGCAAGTTCGGCTTTGCACTCGCTGGCCCACTGGGAATATGAGCGACGCAGCGGAGCGGTCGGCTCGTCGTACCAGTCCATCTCTGAAATGTTGACGTCGTCAGGCAAACACAAATTGACGCCAATCATTTGTGGCGGTAAGGGTCTTGAGTTTTTAGGGAATTGTTTCTTACTACGGGAGAGAGTCTTTTTCACGGTTCACCCGAGGAGGGTGAGGGGCTACGGGTTGCGTAGCCCCCAGTGAACAATGGACCAAAGGGCTTCCGAAGGGGAGACTAGTCCCTTCGTTACTACGTTGGACTGTGACAAGTTCACAGCCAATCTTTTTGATTTCGCTCTTTGGAGCATTATTCCATTCACCCTGCCGACGAGTGCCTTGGGCTCAAGTCGGTTACTGCTTGCTCGCTGGCGATGGTCTAAGTCGCAAGCGTTTGGCGTCGTTTTCTCAGGAGTCCGCAAAGCGGAGTGCCGGAAGGTCGCCGGAAAAGCGAACGGGCCGCCCAGTTAAGAGCGGCCCGAGTAGGACATAAGCCCATTCCTTGAGAATGGGAAAGCCGTTTGTGAAGCCTACTCGTGTTCGCTGCCTCTTTGGGAGGCATTGGTGCTGTTGCTGTGACAGGTTCGTTTCAGTCCTATGGACAAAAAGTGTCAGTCTCGAAGTCGAGGACCGTTCGAGCCTGTTTCGGCCTGGAAATATCCGCAAACCGGACGTTCAATAAGGGTTTTTGGGACTAGAAACCCTTCATAAACTCAAACTGCTTTCCTGCAAGTCCCGTATTCGGTGTGTGTTGCAGACGTTTTTCAGTTTTGAGTGAAACGCATACACCTCGCGAAGCCCAAAACTTTTTGCAAGAATAAGGGAAATTTTCTTACCGGCCGAAACTGTTGCGGAAAAGCCCCCGAAAACGCCCGCTTCTCACAATGAGATGCTATATATCACGTCGTTATGGCACCTGTGGGACTCGTGGGGCGCTTTTGCCGCAAGGACACGATTACTGAGTAAATCAAGAAAAAAGTCCGCTGGTGGCTTTCCTGGTTCCAAATCCGGAAAATGTGCCGAATATTACTACTTAATCGCGCTGTCGCTGAACCCATATAACTGAAACTAAATAACTTAGCGAACCGTCCCCTCCGTTGTCTTTGAAAACAATAGACATGGATATTTATAGTTTATCAAGTGGATAATATAGTCTCGACTTACGCCGCCTTTGCACTCCGGACACAAATACGCCCTCAACGCACGCTGGCTTGTCGTGTCCTGTTGCCAATGCGACGTGACGCCGCGGCGTAGGCGTCTGCCTCTGACGCGTGCCGGTTTTTTTCTAAACACGACTCTTTAGCTGCTGTGTTCACTGCGCTTCTTTCTCCGCCGCTTCCACTCCGCGCGCGCCTCTTCCAATTGCCGCTGAAACGGATTCTCGGCAAGTTTACGCACATCTTTCCCGAACTTAATCAACTCTTCGTCCGTCATCCGGCGTAACCGTGCCCGCAATTTATGGAGAATTGCTTCATCAGACTCGAACCCAATCATTGTCGCTCCGGGCGGAGCAACGGGAATCTGAATTTTACTTCGATATTCTGGTTTTGTCCTGCCGATATTGCACCGGCACGAGGTTATTCGACGGCGGGATTTGTAAGGAGCGTAGGAATCTCAATAGGCTCTAAACGCGTGGACAGCCCTTGGGGCTTTCAAGGGTTCATTGGTTGGAAAGCTGCAAAACGCCTTCGGCCCAATCCGAAATATAGTAGCCACCTGTCCACGAATCGCGGTTCTGAGGCACCGCCACTTCATACGTCGCGATACCGTTTGTCTCATATATCCGCCGGATAGTGCCGTCCTCTTTCGGGAAGAATTGCCAGAATTGCCAGTCGAGTTGGGCCGCTTCGCCGCATTCATCGAAATTACTGTGCCCCTCGGTCACAGGTCACAGTCCAGTGATTTGCCGGTTTACGAAATCCACCTGAACGGTCCTGGCCTCTTCAAATTCTTTCTCAATGCCCAAGACTTCGCATCGAAGCACGACGCGGACCTCCGCATCAAAATGTCCCGGAAGATGCCTTGTCGAGGTGTAAACATTGGAAGGTGGCGACCCGGCGAGTTGCCATAACCTGTATGCAACATCTTCCTTGGCGTCGAACTGAATGGGAATAGTCCTCTGGGCAGGAACGGACCAACGAACGTTGTCCGGCGTAAACGCGGGCTTGCTCACCTTCTGGCTGTCGCTAAATTTTGCTGTTTGGTCCTTACTCCACAGGAAAATACATTTGACCTCTACATCGAACTTAGAGTGGTTCTCGACCTGAATTGTGTAGTTCCGCTGGTGTCCGTTCTCTGTTTTGATTGAAAGTATAACGGAGTCGGCCATTTTGCGGCGCTCCTCATCACCTTGATAGAGTGGCTCGGTCCACGACGGCAGTTCTTCGCGCAACCGCGCAATCACTTCTTCGCCGGTCGTGAAAGGGTAGGCATTCAACTGGAGTTGCTGGCGGATACCTTCGATTGCGGTCCCGCGTTGAATGAATAATGCGACGTGAAGAGGCCGACCAAGAATTTGTTCCATCAGCGTAGCGATGGCGACTTCTTGCTCTATCCAGACAGACGCGCGGGTGATGTCCCGGCCTTCAATCTTGCCGCGGCGGTGCATTATCACTATCAGACCGACAGATTCGTACAGACGGCGTAGGATGTTTTCTGACAGAGCTTTCAGCGTTGTCTGATTCTCAGCGAAGTACCCGTCAAAAGGCGTATATTTCGCCACCATCTCGCAGACTTGTTGGCCTAGCTCTCGTTCTTCGAGAGAATACTGGCCGCAAGAAATAAAAACTGTTTTTCGGCGCTCAGGCATCGAGGCTCTTCGGGGCTCCGGCTTCTGTTTTGTCGGCTAGGAGACTATCGCAGTATACTGACAGTTACGTATCTGTTATCAATAAACTTTGCCGAAGCGCGTATCACTTGCGACTGCTCTACTGAATCGGATAATCGACTTCTATCTGAATTCATCGGACTTCAATGGAATCAGAGCAAACGTCATATTCGGGGACTCGGGACCGGATGCGCCGGAGACCCTCAAGAAGTTGGTTGGGCGAAAGCCTGTTAGAGGAATGGTTGACGAAATACATTCGCATCAATGGTGAGAACGGTCCTGCCATAGTCATCGCGCCTCTCAAAGAGGTGCGAAATCTGCGCCAGAGCCCCGCGCACAAATTCGTTGACGACGAATTCTCGATTAAGTATCAGGACAAGAAAGAGGAGCTTATCGCAGAAGTGTATCGGTCGCTCTCAAATATCAGAATGTTTTTCCAAACGCACCCCAAGGCACAGGGCTATCAGTTTCCCGACCATCTCAAGCTGGAACATCTGGTCATATTCTGACATGGCGACTTACACATCGCAGGCAGCTACTTTGAAATTTCGACCACGGAGCAGAGATGGCCTCTAATTCATCGAGGCCCTCCGAAGAAATTGTCTTCCATAGGTACTTCCAAAAACTTAGGCCGGACCTTCGTCGCCGTTTCCGAGGCAAACAAGACTTAGAAGACCCGAAAATGGAACCGGGGCTGGGTAGCTTGCTCGCAAATATCCAAGACGTCTTCAACAAAGACCTGCGACAGCAAAATCCGAACTTCTACTTCGACTACATCGAGTCATCCGAGGCTAACGCCCTTGCTTTCGCCGACGAAGGTTATATTTTCGTTGCGATAACTATGCCTCTGATTCGGAAGTTATGGCACATCAGCGAACGGCTTAGTTACGAGCAAGCTGTCCGAGAGATTCTGAAGGTCGAGCCGGGGATACCCGAACCTTGGGCAATTCAGGCTTTCTTGTTTGCGACTCAATTGTCCTTTGTGATTGCGCACGAATTTGCGCACCACAAGCGAGGACACATCCCATCGCCGCTCGAATTGCACGTCGAACTTTCGGACCGAACCGGCTCAATTAAACTACAAGCACAAGAAGTTGATGCTGATGGCTTGGCAACATACATGGTCTTAAGCCATCTAATCACGGGCTTCCGGCGTGACCACAGCCGCGCTTTACTCACGTTGGATTTCACAGAGAGCGAATTGGACGAGATACTCTTATGCTCGTTCGTAATCTCTGTCGCGAGCGTATTTGCTATATTTCCTGCGGTTGTCTTTGACCAATATACTCTGTTCCGGTTGCCGTATCCGCCGCAGGCAATTCGACTGGACCGGATAATGCTTAATGCGATGACTTGGTGTAACCAAAATCGACCGGCATTGGGCTCAGTCATAAAGCCGGAATGGTTCAGACGAATATTGTTTGCGTCGTTACAAAACGCCGCTGACGATTGGTCCGGTCAAGTGCTTCGTCCGCCTTTAAACGAGGTGTACTTCTCACAGCTTAACGCTGAACTTGTTCAGCTTATCGAACGCAATTGAATGCGGACTAAAGACAAAAGGGCCAAACCTCTCGGCTTGGCCCGCACTGGTTTATTTGAAGACTAGCAATCGCTCGTTTTGTTCTCAACCATTTCGACCTCCAAATCACAGTTGAAGAATTGGTAGACCCCGCGCTTGCTTGACGCCAGAGTGCGTATGGTTCGCGGACAATGAGCGGACAACACTCGCCTCATCTCGTTCTTGCGCGTGTTCCTTCCTTCGTCGTCTCTAGCCAATCGCAAACCTCTTTCCAATTGAATCGCAGATACCGGCCAATTTTGTAATGGGGAATCGGGTTCCGCTGCCGCTTGCGGGTCATCTCGAAGACCCATCTATGTGAAGTCTTCAGTCGCTCAGCCAGTTCGGCAGGCGTGAGAATATCAGCCTGGGTCTATCACGTTGCCTCTCCCTTAGTTTTGTCCGCCAATCGGACTTAGCCCAGGGCCTTGCGGCGCGCGCCCACTCGACTGTTAGCTTGATTTAGCGGATTCGCTTTTCCACATCACACAAAGTTTTGCACAGCATGCGAGCTTGTCCCCGCGCGAAAGCGCATGCTACCAAATCATCCCTCACAGGAAGTTGGCTAGACGAGGATAACAAGCCCAAGGCTTCCACTCTTTCTAGCCCGGCTAGCGGGCCAAGCCCAAGTAGCCGACTCCTCTCCGAACGCCAATCTCCCTGAGAGCCGGAGAAAGAAAACCGTTGCCTTGGCTGCGGAATCTGTCGGAGCCGTTTGCCCCGCGCGCGGATTTTCGTCCGAACTCAATTTTGAAAGGGAGAAAGTTATGGGTAGATACCAAGTAACTTGCATCGTAAAAAAAGGCGACCACTACGACCCGCACGAGCGTATCCAGTACATAGGACAGCAAGGCAATTGGATGCTCTCCGAAGATTCGGCCATCAAGAGAATAGAGTCCGGACAAGACAGTTTCTTCGTCAGCGTTAACGGGAAAGAGGTAGACGTTATCGTGGCATCTCACAAAGGCCGGAAATATCTTAAAACGACCGCGGATGGCTACGCACCGAACAACTTGCTGAACTTATCCGAATGCAAGGGATGCAAAGTGATTGAGTAGGTCGAGCTTCCCAGCATCTGGTTTGCTTAGGCTGCGAACGGCTTGCTTGGCTCCGTTCGCACCTAAGTCCGAGCCACCCGGTGTGCCCCACGGAAAACTACCCCGGCGATTGCTGGCGAAGCTATACTCGGTCGGCCCGTGTCTGCACGGCTAAAGGAGCACAATGCCTGGGGCACGCTCACGACCCTTCCGCTTGGGTGACCGTTCCGAACAGCTTGTCGAGTTCCTGCTTTCTGCGTTTGCCTTTACGACTCCCGTGCCGCGACCGGAGGATATAGGCTTCGATTTTTTCTGCAGCCTTATATCTAGGGAGGACCAGCTCCTTAGGGCGGGACCATTCTTCACAGTCCAAGCAAAGAGCAATGCTGACGAAGTTGTTTATAAGAAGGACCATGAGGTTGCCTGGATTAACAGGCCAGGAAAACCCACTGCTCCTGTGCGTCGGCAATCGTGACGCCCTGTCAATGGACGTCTACTCTACCTGGAACCTACTGTGCGGGCCGCTCTACAGAAAGCCGACTGGAATTATACTTGTGCCCGGTTCCACCAAAAAGTGGCCGGGAGTCGAATTCAACGACGACGGAACACAGGAAATTCATCTCGGCGACCCAATCGTCCGTATCTGTGCCTCTGAGAGTTTCGATGATGCCAAACTGGATACCATTTCGTCCGTCATCAATGAGTGGGTCGCGCTAGACCGTCTCAACATTGTGAACAATAGGGCCGGGATGCATTGGGTAATCGGGCCGCTCTCCTACAAGACTGACCATCCGCCATACGAGGAAGGAACCGGAAGTGTTTCCTTTTACTGGCACCCAAACAACTTAGGCACATGCTCAGCTAACCTTGGCCGTGTTGCCACCGCCCTTCAGCTTATATATCGCCACTTGTCGGAAACCGATAAGGCCAAGGAGCCTTGGCCTGACCGTACCGCGGCCCTCCGCGATGTGTTGCGGTCGCATTGGGAGCTATTTGACGAACCTGTGAAACAGTTCCTTGTCCAGATGGATTTGAATCTCTGAATGACGTCATTGGGCTGTAGCGTCCGTTTATCACGACGCGCGCGCACATCACGCGGCCTGTTCAATCGGCACAGCGGCTGCTTCTTTCCGCTTCGCGCGCCATCTGGACTTTCGCCCGTTCGCCATGTCTCGTCCCCATTCCTCAGACACAGGCGGTCTGCCGCGTTTCCTGGTCGCATTTGCCTCAGGACCTATCCCAGGGCTAGCGAGGAATAAACCGTGGACATTTTTGGCTGGCTGCCCCGATTTTGACCCATCCTGAGAAGCGTCCCCGACCCACCAAGGATTTGATTTTGGCATCCCGCGGCCTTCGGACCATCCAGGCGGTCGCGTCGCTCCGATAATCCATCTGCGGCGCGCGGTCCGAATTGCTTCCATGCGGTCGCAATTCTGCTCGACCATGATGCCCGTGATGATTTGTTCCTCGTCGGGTGTCCAGCCTTTTCCGGTTTCCGGATTCAAGTACGGTTCCATTTCTCATTCCTCCTTGTCATCTTCCCAATCTCTCCAATGTGCCGGTGCATGTATCACAGGCGCATATTTCTTCGCGGCAGCGCGTTTCTCCAAGCGTCGAATCGCCTCGCCGCGATTGCATACTTCTTCGTGCATCACGCGTTCAATGTCGCGTTCTTCCTCCGGCAAACGGAATTTAAGTTGTGGTGTCATTCTGAAATCTTCATTTTCCGGATTGGTTTTGAACTGGGGGAATTGAACTGGGGGATTAATAGAGAGAGTTTTTTTAATCCATACTCTCTTATTACCCCTCCCCCATCCCCCACTTCGTTACGGCCCTTAGAATCAATAACTTAATCTTTCTAACTGGGGGAGACCTATTTCCCCCCAGTTCACAGTTTCAGCGGTTTTCCCCCAGCTTCTCCCCCAGTTCAATCGCTATCACGCGACCACAGTACGGTATTCGAGCGCGTCATCCCCGTCCTGATGATTGCGTCGGCATGGGTAAGATTTCGCCACGCCTGACTAAAAGGGCCGAAACCACCTGGGCAGTTTTCCGGTTTGATTGATTTCTTACACTGACGCTCGGGGCTGTTCGGGTGCTTATCGTAGAAGCGTAGGATTTTATTCTCGAACGCTTGGACAAATGTCGCCGCGTCGTCTGGCATCAGCTTCTTGTACAAGGCAAGCTGATAGTCCGCGAACTGCAAACCCAGCTTCATCGTTGCGTCGGTTATTGTCGATTCGCCACAGGTCGCGGCGACAATCAGGGCAAACCGTTTTGCCATATCCAGCACGCGGCTATGCTTGCCGCGGTCAACGCCCGAACTCCACCAGAAGATAGCTTCCTGAGCCTCTTCCGATAGAATGACGTCCTGGATTTCTTCCAGACTGAGAACCGCCGCAAGCTCCGCCCGGGCCTGTTCCATCTTCATTTCGTCATTCCCGCTCTTGATGTCCGAGAGCGATTTGTCGGAAAACGACAAAATGAATCGGCTTTGGAGACCACTAGCCGCACCTGACGTCCCGGCCCAGATTCTTTCAAACCTGTCTGTAGTGGCCGAAGCGCATATTGCAAAGTGCGCGTTCTCAACCGACTTGCATCCGCCATTTCTCTCGATAACGGCTCGACCGGTCTCTCCTGATTCGTACAAACGGAGGAACTCACCAAACAATGAGTTGCGGCTACCCGTAGTTTGTTTAGCCTTCTCGAAGGCGTCCGCAAGCTCGTCCGGTCGATAAAGCGTTCGGGGTTTCTCGCCCAGAATCTCGACGAGCGCGGGGCCACTGTCCAGCGATAGCTCCGCGTTCACGTCCGGCATAAGAGGTAAAATCGCCCGAGCGATTTCTTTGTCCGCTGCGCTTTTGCCTGTTCCGGCGAGTCCGACGCTGCAAGCGTAGAACCTGGGTTGAAGAAACGGCTCGCTTTTGATTCGGACGCGGCCTGAGAGCGCAACTCCAACGTAAGCCAGTGCCGCAATTGCTTTATGGTCGTAGGCAAGGTCCGGCGTAATTGCGTCAACCAGCTTTCCGAGCGGTCCCGGCAATCGTGGGAACTCCGGTAACGATTCGTTTTCTGACGACGCGGCTTCCACTTCTGGCACTTCGGGAAGTCCCTGTCGTTCGAGTTGGAAGTCTTCCAACAGTGCGATGTCTTTAGCGCGCATTGGAGGCTCCCCACTTTTCAAAAAGTGCAACTGGAGTCGCAGCGGTTTCGAGCCACTGACTTGCCTTCGCGAACGAGAGCACATCGAGCATCGCCGCCAGTCTGGCTTCCTTGTGATAGAAGCGTGCTAGAGCGGCCCATGCCGCTCCGGATTCTGGAAAACGGATGAGCACATCCTTCGCAATTTCTGCCATGCGGCCAAGGCTGCGATAACGCGAACTCACTTCGCGATGCCGAGAATCGACCCACTGACCGAAGCGCACGGCTTTTGTACGTGCCGCTCGCTTTTCTACTGACTCAGGCTCAACGGTTTTTCCGAGACCCTTCGACAGCATTACCGTATTCGCGGTCCACGCGCACCTATGGCAGTAAGCAACTTCGTTTGTAAAGGAGACGGTGGAGCGCGACCCGCCTTTACAGTTGCGGCAATCCGCGCGATTTCCGTGCACGCGGTGTCCGGATTCTTGGAGTAGGGCGCGCATACTCATGCCGACACACCGCTCAAGACTCCGCGCAACCCGACTGCTAGCCGAGGCTCCGCGTCTGGGCGTAACTCGAACCATTCCATATCGCCTAGATTGACGTCGGGGGGCAGATAGAGTTCGACCCGCTTCATGTCGCGGGGAACTGGATTGAATTTTGGGGGATGCGACTGTTTAAGTCGCTTCGAGGAAGGAATTGTCATCACGCACCTTGTGAAGGTGGGGACCGCATCTCAGCGGCCCCCCTAGTGTGTGCATGACCCAGCGTGGCGAGCGCCGTTATACTAACGTCTTCTGTTACGAGAAAAATTCGCACGGTTGCCTCCAAGTCGGGTTTTGCACACGTCCCGGCGCAGCCTATGGCACGCTCGGGGAACTACACGTCCGCGGCGGCCAAGCCGTGAACGATTGGCGATGTCTTATCAGGAGTCCGCGAAGCGGAGTGCTGGAAGGATTGCCGAAGAAACGAGGGAAAATGCCCCTCTATAAATACTGCAAGAGTGTGAAGGGGGTGCATGACGCTTTTTGTCACGCTGCCAGTGTTAAGGGTCTGTCAGAGCTTCCTGACACTTCGCCTTCCCACGCTTCAAAGCTCACAAATTTGCGCTTGTTTATTTCCCTGAAACTGCAAATTTCCTTCCCATACAAACTCGTCCCGATTTGGTTTAGCTTTAAGAGAATCTGGCGAATGAGTTCAGGACTTAACCCGAACTCCGCGGCGATGTCCACGCTGTTCAGAGATGGAAACTGCCGGTAGCGGCGATAGATGATGCCTGCCAAGATGAGAGCCACACCGTTACGAATGGACCTAATCTCAACGCCAAGGGAGCAAATCGCTCTCTCCAAATCCGCCGCGCGCTGTTTTAGGTCAGGGTGATAGCCGGGAATTTCAATCACGCCGTTCTCCGACAACGCAGCGACAGCCTGAGACTCGGCAACGAGGCTCTTCAAGCGTCTTTCCAATTCGGGAATCTGTGCCCACAGCCGGTCTTCGGCGCGTCGAATGCGCTTGGGGATTGAGTCATCCGATTTTCGGACACATGCGCGTCTTTCTAGGAAGGTCGCTACAACGTGCGCGAGTTTTTTATCGCTCATAGCCCACACTGGAGCGGGCGACTTCTGTCCGCGTTTCATATCACCTTGCTCCATCTCCCGGTTTTCATGCCGCCTTCCCGCGCATGTCAGCATGCACTCTTTGGAGTATGGATTCGGGGATTCTAAGGACGCAGTAGCCGCGCTTGAATCGCCGTTCAGGGGAGGAGAGTTTGAGAACGCCGGGGTGGTCTCGGAATATCCGGCGGACCGAATCCTCAGAGAGTTGCCACAGCGAAGCGACTTCGGCGGGAGTGTAATGTTTTTCGAGGGCTGCCATTGGGCACACATCTCCTAGGCTCATCTTTGCTATGTGTAATACCCGCTCCAGGACAAGAAGCGGATTGCTGTGACCTTCGACTCTGGGATACAGTTTAACAAACTATTGACAGTTGGTCAACTTATAAAGTGGTATTGACAATTAATCTAGGTTTCGAGGGTTATAATTCACACTTTCCGGACACGCTGTTCCCCCATATTGAGCACCTTTCGGCCTCGTGTCTGTGCCGGTTTGCCTGCTTCCAGGGCTTTGCGACCGTCGGCAATGGTCGATGCTTCCAATTCCGCTACCCAAGGCAAGTAAGCCTTCGCCGTAATCGTCGGGTTGGAGTGCCCGAGCATCTTGCTCACGGAATGCAGCGGTACGCCGTGCCTCAGGTTCCAGACAGCGAACGTGTCGCGGAGCATATGCGGGTGCGGCGCGCGCGATTTTCCCAACTCGTTCGTGGCCTCTTCGATGCCTGCCTGCGTGAACAATTTCATTAAGCGCTTGCGCCATGTCACCGTGTCGCTGTGGGCCGTGTAGTCCGCCATCCGGAATGGATGGCTTGCACCAACGCTGTCGCGCTCAAGCGGAACGCTTCTGAGCAGCGCAAGCAGAGGCTCCGGTAATGGGACCGTCGCAAGCACACCGGTCTTGTGGCGGCGGTAACGCAACACGCCCTCGGCGTCCACCGATTCGGGCCGGTACTGAACTGCATCTACTAGCGCCATCCCGGACCATCGTAACAATTCAACGAAGGTCGTGATTCGCTGTTGCCAGTGCTCGCGCGTGGCCGCCGGTATATTTTCCGGTGCGCTGTTCGCCACAGCTTCGAGAATCGCGGCGTACTGCTTGTCTGTAAATATCGCGGTGCGGCTACCTTTTTCGTAGTCGATTCTTCGGAGCTTGCGCGCCGGGCTGTCCCGAATCCAACCTTGTCTTTCGCAAAAGTTGAAGAACGACCGGACCATGCCCCAACGCTGTGCGGCGGTATAGTCCGAAAACTTCCACGACGCGCGCCACCTGGTCAAAAATTCTGGCGTCAAGTCCGTAACGTACGCCGGTCGTGTGCCCGCGGGAATCTTGTCCAGCCAATTAAACAAGTGACCGTTACTGGTGACGTCTTTAGTTTCCGGGTCAACGTGGCCGAGCAGCGAGCGCGCCATTGCGACGGTGCCATTCTCGCCAAGCCGTGCGGCCATATCTGAAGTGTAGAGCGCAACGGCTTCCGCGATGCGAACCTGCTTGGATTCTTTGTCGGATTCGAGCTTCTTGAGTCTCTGCAAGCGCGGGTCCCACGAGTCGCGCAATTCCTGCGCAGCGTCTTCGGCGCGCTCCCAGGAGCGAGTCTTGGCGCTGACGCGGCGATTCTTTCCCCGGTCTGCCTCGTAGACGAGCAAAGTTTTCGAGCAGCGACACTTGCGCCACTCGGCTCCCTTGCTCTTGTCTTTGCACTCTGAGGAATGGCGCACAATGACTTTCACGGTGCGCGTGATGGCTGGGTTCATGTATTGGCGGCCTCAAACCCAGCTTATTCTTTATGCCAAATTTATGCCAATTCTTTCTGCTCTGGACTTAGTTCCTTTGTTCTCAATCAGATAACGGCCACTAAATCAATAAATGTCGTACTGCTCCCAGTGCAAGGTGGCGTCGGACTGAATGATGATGTGCTTGTGCGCGTTCTGCTCCAGCTCGTCGATGAGCATGGACTCGCGAGTTTTCAGCGCTTTGGCGATTTCCGGATGCACACGCAACGTCAGGTTTGGATTGTCGGGAGTTGCAGCGGCCATTTTGCGCGCTTCGTTCTGGATTTCGTAGCACAACGTCGGAATAGATTTAACCATCCCGGAGCCGGTGCACGACGGGCAGGGCTGGCACAGTACACGTTCCAGCGCTTGCTTGGTGCGCTTGCGCGTGATGCATACCAGGCCGAATTCGTTGAAAGAAAGCGCTTTCGACGGCGCTTTGTCCTGATCGAGCGCTTGTTGCAATGCGGACAGAACGCGTTCGCGATTGCGGCGCTCTTCCATGTCGATGAAGTCAACGACGATGATGCCGCCAAGATCACGCAAGCGAATCTGCCGCACGATTTCTTTCACGGCCTCGAGGTTGGTCTTGACGATGGTGTCTTCCAAACGCGTCGAGCCTTTGCCGACAAACTTGCCGGTGTTGACGTCAATCGCCACCAGCGCCTCGGTATGGTTGATGACGATGTAGCCGCCGGATTTGAGCCAAACCTTGGCACGCAAGGCCTTGTCGAGTTCGTGCTGAATGCCGAACTCTTCGAAGATGGGCTGTTCCTTCGCATAGAGTTTTACGCGACTGACCAGCTTCGGCTGGAAGCGGCTGACGAATTCCGTGACCTTCGCGAATTCTTCCTCATTGTCGATCCAGATCGCGGTGAAATCGTCGCTAACGTAATCGCGCAGAATACGTTCCACAAGATTCAGATCGCGGTGCAAAATTGCCGGAGCTTTGCGGTCATCATGCTTCTGCTTGATTTCCAGCCAGGTCTTGCCCAGAAAATCGATATCGGTGCGAATTTCGTCATCGGTCGCTTCGCCTGCGGCGGTGCGGACGATAAATCCTCCCGGATAGCTGCCGCGCGCTTCGCCCACCAGACGCCGCAAACGAGAACGATTTTCCGCGCTGGCGATTTTGCGCGATACGCCAATGTGATCGATGGTCGGCATATACACCAGGAAGCGTCCGGGCAGTGCCACGTGACTGGTGATGCGCGCGCCCTTTTTGCCGAGCGGTTCCTTGGCGATTTGCACCACGACTTCCTGGCCGGCCTTCAGCATTTCGGAAATCAGTTGTGGCCGCCGCGAGTGTCCGTGTCCACTGGAATGGCCGTATCCAGGACGTCCGCCGCCACTGCGATGCTGTCCGCCGCCGCTACCGCCGCCGGGCCGGCGTTCAAATCTTCCGCGCCCGCGGTCACCACCCCTGCCGCGATCGCCGCCGCTTCCGCCCCGGTCACCGCTCCGGTCTGGGCGTCCGCCTCTGCCGCCGCGATCTCTTCCGCCACTATCCCGGCCGCCACTGCGAAATGGCCGCTGAAAACGGGAGCGGGGATTGCCGCCGACGCGCGCGGATTGTCTTGGGAATTCGCCCAGCGGTTCTGGCGCCTGCCCGGGAACGCGCGAACGTGTTTCACCCGGAAGTAAAATTACATCATCGTTAACATGAGCAGGAGCGTTGTCCTGCTGCACATGCTGTTCGCCCTCGCCATGCGTTTCATGTGATTCATGCGACGCGTGCGAAGAATCGGTCTCAATATGATCGCCAAGGGCGGCAACGTGCAGCGCATTTTCGTGCGCGGCGTCGGCTTCCGCTTCAGCCACCGCTTGCGGCGAACTTACAATTTCCTGAACGTCGTGCCGGTGCTCGGGGTCATGTTCATGATCGTGCTCATCGTCTTCGTGCTCCTCGCCAGATCCCTGCGCCCGTTCGTTCTCTTCGTGTAGCTGGTCTTCGTCGTCTTCATCCTGTTCGACTTCCGCCGCCGAACGCTCGTCAACGGATTGTTCCTCTTCGTCGTCCTCTTCAGCCTCGTCTTCTTCAAAAATCGCTCCACCGGAAGTGGAAGCCGCGGAAACTTCCTGGCGAACCAAATCCTGCTTGGCTTCGATTACGCTGGTGGAGAGTAGCTTGGCTTCTTCTTCGCTGATGTCCACGTCCGGAGCGGCTTCCGCTTCCGAGGCCGCGACGCTTAGCGTTTCTTCATCGTCGCCGGTTTCGGCGGATACGTTGCCGCGGACTTCATTCGAAAGATCCTCCGCTATTGATTGGTTCGGCTCCGCCGATTCGATTCCTTCTGTGGAAGCGCCAGCCAGAAGCCAGCTGGGCAAACCGCCACGCGAACGGCGCGGAGCGTTGGCGGGAGCGGGCTGCCCGGAAACGCGCGGTTGCGGCTCATCCGGCTCAACGTGTGGTTCGAAGCGTTCGGGCTCTGCGACGGGAGCCGCCGCAATGAGTTCCGTCACGGGACGTCCACGATATTTAGCGAGCGACTCGCCCGGCAACACGAACGGTTCTTCCGTTGAGTCCGGTGGAGCGGATGGTGCAGAAGTGCGCGGAGCATCGCCGCGATTGTCGAAGTCACGACGGGGGCCGCGATTATCGTAACCACCGCGATTCGAATGACCGCCACGACCACCGCGGTCAGCGCCACGATCCGGGCCACGGTCGCCACGAGATTCGCCGCCTTGCGGGGAAGCGTATTTGGACGGAGGAAGATCACGGCCACCGCTGGGACGGAATCCGCCGCCACTGCTGCGACCGCCACGTCCCCGGCTACCACCACCACCGCCGCCGCGTCCAAAACGTCCTCTGCCGCCGCTGCGGCCAAAGTTTTGCCGATCGCCGCCTCGGTCGCTGTCACCACGGTCACTGCCGCCGCGATCACCGGCAGCTCGCGGACTGAAGCTGGGCGATGGACGATACTGGGTGGGGTTGTAGCGCGGAGCAAAATTTTGCGGAGCCGATTCGTTCGAATCGGGCTGACGCTCTTCTTCAGTATGCACCTGTTCGACGCCCGGGGCGCCCGCTTCTGATTCTTCCACGTGCGTGTGCACATCGTGCTGCTGGGATTCGCCCTGGGACTCTTCGCTTACGGATTCTGTGGCAGGCGCTTCGTGCGCGTGTGCCAGCATTTCTCCGGGAAGCTCGATGTGCTCGGAACTCGCGGGCGGCTCGCCATGAGTGACTGCCGGCGTCGGTTCATGCCCGTGGCCGTGATCGTAATCTTCTAGATTTTCAAAAACATCACTGACGTACAGGAAGGCGTCGCCGTCCAGGCCGATATCCACGAACGCAGACTGCATGCCGGGTAGAACGCGGGTGACTCTGCCTTTGTAGATGCTGCCGACGAGGGCGAATTCTTTTTCGCGCTCGATATAAATTTCGACTAGCTGACCTTCTTCCAAAATCGCGACTCTCCGCTCATGGGAAGTCGCGCTGATGACCAATTCTTTTGACATGAAAACTCCTCTTTCGCAGTCCCGACAAAGTCGGGAACAGGACGCATCGCCGCAGGCTCATGGCTGACGGTTGTCCAAACAAACGGAACCACCTCCGCAAGAACCGGAGCACTCTTATGCCACAGCAAACTGATCTCAGGGTCTGTAAGTACAACTTTTTTATCGCAGGGTTTGTAAGACAAACCCTGCAACCCTGACACCCGTACTGAAGCGGCTTGGGGGTCGTAGCCGAAGGAGAGATTAGACTCTGCACAGCTAACGAGGATGGTCCGTCGCCTGGTAAACCCGTGGCGAACGGCGGACGATGCTGTCCTCACTTAAAATTACCTATTCAGCTTCAGGGCCTGTAAAACGAACTCTTTTGTTGACGGCTCTCTGAAAAAAAGCCCGAAACCCTGAATGCCTAACTTTCTAAATAACTTCTACTCGAGCGTCCCGGGAAAATCCGGAACCGCCGATTACTGGTTCACGGCCTAATTGACGAAGCGGCGCAGCCGGACATTCATCACCAAGCCGATCGCCATGAACACAAACAATGTAGCCGAGCCACCGTAGCTCATTAAGGGCAACGGTATGCCGGTCACCGGCATTGCGCCAATGACCATGGCCACATTCACTAAAACGTGGAAACCCAGCGCTGCTGCAACTCCCATGACCAGAAACATTCCTGCGCGATCTTTCGCGCGCTGTGCATTCTGAACGAGTCGTAGCAGAAGCGCCATGTACAGCCCTAAGGCAAGCAGCACGCCTTTGAATCCCTGTTCTTCCGCCCACGCCGACATGATGAAATCGGAATACCGGACGGGAATATAACCCAGTTGATTCTGACTGCCGTTGCCAAAACCTTTACCCCAGAAGCCGCCGGAACCCACGGCAATTTTGGATTGCAGAAGCTGATAGCCTGAGCCTTTGGCGTCGTCTTCCGGGTGCAAGAAAGAAGTGATCCTTTCCCGCTGATACGCTTTGAGGAGGTGCTTGCTGACGGGAGGATAAAACACCGCTCCAACAAGCAGAACCCCAGCTAAAGTAAAAATTCCGGCGTGTTGCCACTTTAAGCCCGCCAAAAATGCGCCCACGGCAAGCATGGGGACGAGTACAAGAGCGGTGCCCAAATCGGGTTGCTTAAGAATGAGTGCCAGTGGCACGCCGACGAGCATACCTGCCTTCAGCAAATCACGCAAATCGAGCTCGTCCGACCGCACTTCCGCGAAGAAGCGGGCCAGTACAATGATTATAATCAACTTTGCGAGTTCTGACACTTGAAAGTCTTGTCCGAGGAAGTGAATCCAGCGTTTAGCGCCGAAGCGAGTCCCGCCCAGTACTAGGACTGCCGCGAGAGCCGTCAAGCAGACAACGTAAAGAATCAGGGCCTGATCGAGGATTAAATGGTAGTCCACCCGGGAAAGGCCGAACATGATTGCAAAGCCAAAAAGCAGCCACTTAATCTGTTTGATGTGCATGCCGGCAAGATTGCTGGCATGCGTGGCGGAATAGATTTCGAGCACGCCAAGCGCGCAGATCGCGGCCAGAATGGCGATCAGCCACCAATCGTAGTCACGAGTGCCGGGAGCGTCTTTCATTGAGGTTCCGGTTTCCCGTCGCCGGAGTGAGCGGGCGCGGCGGGAGCTTCTCCGGGCTCAACGGCCACCAGCGGCGCGACCACCGCGGCACCGCTTGCTGGATTTGCACCGTGCTGGTCGGCGGCAGTCACGGTGCCCTGAATCTTGCGATTCTTTTTGTCGTAATACGCTTTCACGATATCGCGCGCGACCGGACCAGAGGCGGTGCCGCCGTGCTGGCCGCTTTCCTGGACTAGAACCGCAACGACAATTTCTGGATTGCGCTTGGGGGCGTAGCCGACAAACCACGCGTTATCCTCAAATTTCTTTTGTTTGCCGAGGCGTTCGCGAGTGGCATAGCCGATGACTTGCGCAGTGCCGGACTTGCCGCTCATTTCAATGCCGGTCAATTTAAGTTGCGTGCCGGTGCCGCCGGGTTCGTTTACGACGCCGTACATAGCGTCAGTAATTTTTTGTTCGGTTGATTCGGAGATCGGGAAACGCTCTTCGCCTATATTTTGCGCATCTTTCAACATGTGCGGCTGTTTGAAAACACCGCCACTGGCGATGCCGCCGATGGTACGGGCGAGTTGCAGAGGTGTGGTGATGACGGCGCCTTGTCCAGTGGCTACGGAAATCACTTCGCCTTCATACCATTTTCTGTGAAATACGCGTTCGACCCATTCGCGGGAAGGCATGAGCCCGGCTTTTTCCGAAGGCAGGTCAATTCCGGTTTTGTGGCCGAGTCCAAATTTTGTGGCGTAAAACGATAGCCGGTCGATGCCCAGTTTCAATCCGACGTTATAGAAAAACACATCGCAGGAGGCGAGGATGGCTTTGTGCAGGTCAACTACACCGTGCGAACTCTTGCCGTACACCCAGCACTTGAACTGGCGGCCAAAGAACGTGCCATAGCCGGGGCAAAATGCGGTGTAGCTTTCTGGCGGAACTTTATCTTCCAGCATGGCGGTGGCGGTGATGATTTTGAAGACCGATCCGGGAGCTAGCTGAGCCTGGATGGCGCGATTGAGCAGCGGGTGCAGCGGGTCTTCGTTTAGTTTGCGCCACTCTTCTTTCGGGATGCGCACTGCGAAATCGTTGGGATCGGGAGTTGGGCGGCTGACCATTGCCAAAACTTCACCGGTGCGAGGATCGAGAGCAACTACCGCGCCGGGCCGCTGTCCGAGAGATTGCTCCGCGACGGTCTGCAAATCGTAGTCAATGGTCAGCGTGATTTGTTTTCCGGGAATGGGATCCTGCTGCGAAAGATGATCGACTTCTTTGCCAACGCTGTTGACAATCACGCGGCGCATGCCGTCGGTACCCATCAAGATATCGTTGTACTGGCGCTCGAGGCCGTCCATGCCGACTACGTCTCCGGGACGCAACTTGGTGTTGCTAGCTTCGATTTGCTGCTCACTGGCTTCGCCGACGTACCCGGTAGCGTGCGCGAGAAAGCCGTTCGGCATATAGCGGCGCCGCGAAACGGAAAGCATTTCAAGAACTGGAATATCGGAGCGATGCGATTCGATGAAATCGAGATCGGCGCTGGAGGCTTCTGGCTTGATGACGATGGGTTGGAATTTAGGAAGATTGCGGGTGTTTTGCAGTTGTTCATGCAAGTCGTCGACGGAGATGGCGAGGCCGTCGGAAATTGCTGGCAAATATTGTTCGACGAGCTTGGGATCGTCGCGCAAGAGAAGGACGCTGAAAGAAGGACGATTGTCCACCATCACGCGGCCGTCGCGATCGAGCATACGTCCTCGCGGAGCGATGATGGGAATGGAGCGAACGCGATTTTGTTCGGCCATCTGGCCGTATTTGTCGCTGTCGATTACCTGCAATTTCCAGAAGCCCAACAGCAATAGGCCAATCATGCCCACGATGATGTAGGAGACGACTGCCAGCCGCGTCTGCGGCAACCTGTTGTCACTGTGAAAGGAGTACGACACGAATTCTTCTTCTTTTTTATCTCAGGGTTTGTAAGTACAAACCCTGAAACCCTAGCTCAGGGCTTGAAAGTACAAACCCTGAAAGCCATTTTTTAGGAGCTGGAAAGGTTGCGATACAACGCTAAGCCCGCCGCGCCCGCGACTTTTTTAACGTAGCACCTGTTGATGGGAGTCGCAACTTGTCCGCGAGTACAGGTTTCCGAGAGGGCAACGGGTGCAGTATTGCGAGGCTGGATACGAGTGCGTATAGTCACCGCGAAGAGTATTCAACGGAGACCTCTGTGAAGTTCACACTCATTGTGCTTTTTCTTGCCTCTGCAGCGCTGGCGGTGGCGCAGGAGCCGGCCGCTCCGCCAAAGGAAGTGATCATCCATCCCCCGGCGGGGATGCGAATTAGATTAGGAGGCACGATTACCGCAGCGCACCTCATTGCGAGGGTTAGTCCGGTGTACCCGCCATTGGCGCGGCAAACCAGGATTTCGGGCACGGTGAGGCTGCACGTCATTATCGGCAAGGAGGGCTCTGTGCAGCAGTTGGAGGTAGTGTCTGGGCATGCGCTGCTGGTGCAGTCCGCGTTGGACGCGGTCCGCCATTGGAAATACCAGCCCACCCTTTTGAACGGGGAACCGGTGGAAGTGGATACGACGGTGGATGTGATTTACAGCTTGAATGGCGATGCTGCGCAGGATTCGCCAAAACTGATGGGCCTGGTGCGGAATTCCATCGATCCGATACTGCGGAAGGATGTTCTGGCGCTGCTGGATCAAAACGCCACTTCGAAAACAACCGCGGCGGCAATGAGAAAAATGTTCGACGGGATGCGGCCGATGATGCTGAAGGCATTTGCCGGAGTGGAGAGCCGCGAAAAAATTCTGGATTCCTACGAGGACAAACTGGTCGATCTGGTGAAGACCGACGATTACCGCGAGGCAGTCGTGGCGGCGTATGCGAAATACTTCGATGACGGAGACGTGAAGGCGCTGGTCGCGTTTTACGGGACACCAACGGGAAAGAAATTCAACGAAGCTATGCCGCAATTCTCAGGCGACTTGATCGAATTGGGGCAGCGACTGGTGCAAGCGAAGCTGCCAGACATTCTCAAGCAGCTATGCAAGGAATATCCGGAGCTGGGAGGAAAGATGCCGGAGTGTCCCGGGTCGGACGCAAACAAGAAGAGCGAGCTGGTCATGCCGGGCGCGGTTCGGTCCTCCCTGGGGAATTAAATCGCAATAAACTCCGATTTCAGAAAAGGGCGGTGGGGCGTCTGGTGCAGGCTTTGCCTTTTTCTTTGGCGACTTTCTCCAGGTCGGCGACGTGTGTGCCAGCTTGCGTGAGTACGTGCCAATGCTGATCAAGGAAAAACCTTTGTCCAGAAATTCACCGACGCGCGATGTGCCGAAGAGGAAAAGTCCGAGAATGACATTATTTTTGCGGGCGGCTTCGACCAGGCTTTGCGTGGCGGCATTAGCCGCTGTGCGCGAGTTGTTCGGCTCCCTGATGCGAGTGTTATGGCTGCGATGTTTCGTTTTAAGCCTAACTACACTACACGGGCTGGTGGGATTTCTCCAATTCCAGTCCGATAATAGAAATCTCGGTTGCGCATAAATCGAAGAGGAAGAGAGATCCTCGTCGCTGCGCTCCTCGCCATGACGGCCGGGAGATGGTACCTAGTCCGCGAGGCGAGCCTTTGTACATTGCTGCAAGACGATCGAGCGTAAAGTGAGACAGTGCGACGAGGCACCTATCGCTATTTCTAATGCGGGTTCCTGGAAATCGCCGATTATAATTATGGATACTTCGCGCGCATCGCCGCGCATTTTCATGACGACCCTTACAACGAACACTGTGAGCACTCCTGCGAAGCCGTTGCGGCTGGCGCTGATTGGCATGTCTGGCGCCGGAAAAACTTTTTGGACACGATGCCTCGCGGAGTCCGGCGTGTGCGCGATTTCCTGCGACGATCGAATCGAGGAGAAGCTTGCGGAGCGGCTGGCTGCGGGCGGGTATGCGGGAATCAATGGAGTGGCGGCGTGGATGGGATGGCCGGTTTCGGCGACGTATGCGGAAAGGGAAGCGCAGTATCTTTCCGAGGAAATCTCCACTCTGGATGAAATTCTGGCGGAGTTCGAAGGCAATCCGCAGAAATCACTGGTTCTGGATACGACTGGCAGCGTGATTTATGCCGGGAATCATTTGTTGCACCGGTTGCGGAAACTGATGACCGTGGTGTATCTGGCGGCGTCGGATGCGGAGCAGCAATTGTTGATTGAGCGATATTTGAGCGATCCCAAACCGGTGTTATGGCGCGGCGCCTTTCAGGCGAAGTCGGGAGAAAGTTCGCAGGACACTGTGGCGCGTTGTTATCCACATCTGATTGCTTCGCGGCGGCAGAGTTATGCGGCGCTGGCGCACGCGACGCTGCCGGTGGCTGCGCTTCGAGAATTGCCGCATACGGCTGCGGCGTTTCTTGGGCTGTTGCTGGAGGAGTTTCGGCTGCACAAAGTTGGCGGTTCGCGATGAGATACCGCAGCACGGCGGGAAAGGCGGCGTTGACGTCGTTGCGCGGCGCGGTGCTGCGCGGGCTTGCGCCTGATGGCGGTTTGTATATGCCGGCGGAATTGGCGCGGCGTTCGCCGGAGGAGTTGGAAGAATTTCGCGCGCTCCCGTTCACTGAAGTTTGCTTTCGTGTGGTGAAGCCGTTTGCTACGCCGGACGTTCCCGAGGAGGTGCTGTGGCAAACGGTGAGTGAAGCCATCAATTTCCCGGTGAAGATGGTTTCGCTTTCGCCCGGGCTGCACATTCTGGAACTTTTTCACGGACCGACGCTGGCGTTCAAGGATTTTGGCGCTCGCTTCATGGCGCGGTTGATGGGCTATTTTGTGCGCGACGAAGATCGCGAGTTGACGGTGCTGGTAGCGACTTCGGGGGACACGGGAAGCGCGGTGGCGCACGGATTTTTGGGCGTGCCGGGAATTCGTGTGGTGATTCTTTATCCTTCGAAGCGCATCAGTGAAGCGCAGGAGAAGCAGTTCACCACGCTGGGCGAAAATATTACCGCGCTGGAAGTGAGTGGGACTTTTGACGATTGCCAGCATTTGGCGAAGCAAGCTTTTACCGATGAGTCGCTGAACAAACGCGCGTTTTTGACTTCGGCGAATTCCATCAACATCGGGCGATTGCTGCCGCAAATGTTTTATCACCTGGCGGCTTACCGGCAGTTGCCGGTGGCTTCAACGCCGCTGGTGGTGGCGGTGCCGAGCGGAAATTTCGGCAATCTGACGGCGGGACTTTTTGCCAAGCGTATCGGATTGCCGGTGGCGAAATTCATCGCGGCGACAAATGCCAACGATGTGGTGCCGCAATATTTGTTGAGCGGGAAGTACGAGCCGCGTCCGGCGCAGGCTACTTGTTCGAACGCGATGGATGTTGGCAATCCGAATAATTTTCCACGGCTACTAGATTTGTGCCGGGGACGATTGGAATATCTGCGGCGGGAAATCTGGGGACACGGCGCGAGCGACGACGAGACGCTGGCGCACATGAAAATGGTTTGGGAAAAATACCGCTACATTGCTGATCCGCATACGGCAGTGGGGATTCTTGGGTGGGAGGCTTACAAGAAGGAACATAGCGAGCCGGCGCAGGGATTGGTGCTGGCTACGGCGCATCCGGCAAAGTTTGCAGACGTGGTGACGAAAGCGATTGGGACCGCGCCTCCGCTGCCGGACCGCCTGGCGGCATATCTGAAGCGGCCGAAGTTGTCGGTGGCGATGTCGAGCAGGTACGAGGATTTCAAACAGTTTTTGCTGGCGCACTGATCCCGCAGTTTTGGCAAGGCCGTCTATAAGTGATTTTGAAAGGGATCCTCAAGATTTCGATGTCTCCCGGAAAATCGCGGTGGACGTACTTCCGGAAGTATTTCTCGGGTGTTCTGACAGCCTGTGAAACTGTACAGACAAGCGAGACGAACTTCGAAAGTCGCCCGCTTAAGCGGATCCGGAGTGTCTGAGGTAGTGAGGATGTGTAAGACGTTTTCAGGCGCGTTGCTCGCAACCGTTTCGACGTAGGGCGCGAGCTCGGCATAAGAAATGGCATTTTTGTCGCGAACCGCCTCCCAGCCAGCATGACTGTACTGTGCTACATCGATGCCAATGCCCTGATACATATTGTGATTTCGGGTGTCGTCCAGCCAGAGAAAATAGCCGATCTTAACTACTTTTCCGTTTTGAATCAGAGCTGTGACTCCAAATCGGTGGAAACGGTGGCCGATGGTGGACAGCAATCGATCGATAGGTTGGCCATGGCCAATTGTCACCAGCTTAATCAGGAATCCGTTTTCAACGTCGCCATCCACCGACGAACAGCGCCTTAGCTCGGTATCGCGAGCTTGCTGTTCCAGCGGTTCCAGGCTTAGCGATGGGATCCGCTGCAGCAATTCGCGGTCCGATGTCTCGTCTAGCTTGATTCCAGCAACCTTTTTGAGTGTGGAGTGAAACCGCCAGTGGAATATTGCCGACTCAATGCGAAAACAGATCGCGCTGAAAGCGAACAAGAATAGGGCGGCAATCAGGGCACCGCGAGTGCTACGAAGCAAGAACCGCCCGGACGCGTAGGTCCACGGGAAGAGGTCGCGGAAGGACATGGGTTAGTAGACACCGATGGTAGGCGAAATGTGCCGAAAAGCAGATTCCTCGCTGCGCTCGGAAAGACAAATTGAAGAGTCACGCCGCTGCTGGAAGCCTCAGTAGATCGCTGCGCTTTCGCGGTTTTACGACTTGCGGAGGCGATCGAGGAAGTGATAGAGGAAGACGCCGAGGATGGAGTTCGCGACGCAGGCGATGAGGAGACGCATGGTGAACCAGGGTTGGGGCTGCGCCAGGAGTAATTTTTGTACGAGCACGACGATGCCTTGATGCAGGGCGAAAAACGCGGCAGTTAGCGCGAAGCGTGCGAGGGGATGCTCGGTGTCAAGACGCGCGCCGATGGAAGAGGCTAGATAGCCAATTACGGTTTTGGCGATTCCAAAAAGGCCGAGCGGCGTTTTGCTTAAACTGTCCTGCAACAGACCAATGAAGGTGCCCAGGAGCAAGCCAGTCGAGGGGTTTCTACGGCTCAGGCCGAAATAAATCGTGACGAGCAAAGGCAAATCCAGAATGCTGGCCTTATTGATGTATACCGGCAAAAACGCCTGCAGAACCAGGGCAAGAATCACGCAAAGCAGAATCGTTCCACCATGGAACTTGTGGACTTCAATATGCGATTCGCTGATGCGCAGATCGAATGTGTCGTTCATGGATGCTTTTCCGCTGGCTTGGTGTTGGTTAGCCCGGAGATCGGTTGCGCGGAGGAAGGCGGCGTGACTGCGGCGTTTCCGGGGGGTGGCACGTCCTGTTTAATCGTCAGCGGATCGGTAGTCAGCAGCACGATTACCTCCTCCAGCCTTTCGATATTGGCCGATGGCCGCACGCGAATTTGTTTGAAGGGTGAGCCTGGTTTTACCTGGCTGATGATTCCTACCGGCAAGTCTTTGGGAAAGATGCGGTCCATACCGCTGGTGACCACGCGTTCGCCGACTTTTACGTCATCGTCGTTGCCGACATACTTCATGGAGAGTAACGGTTCGCCCAGTCCGCCGACGGGGCTTTGAATGCGAGAATTGGCAATCATTGCGCCGACGCCGCTGTCGCGATCGGTCAAAAGCAGAACCTGGCTAGTGTCGCCATAAGATTCGATCACTTTTCCGACTACGCCTTCGGGCGTGATCACTCCCATATTCTTGCGAATGCCTTCATGCAGGCCTTGATCGAGATAAACCACAGCGCTGTTGGCATCGGCGCTGGAGCCGATCACGCGCGCCAAGACCATGGGAACCTTGGCTTGCTTCTGCTTGAAATTAAGAAGACTGGCAAGGCGGTCGGCTTCCGCCGACTTGCTTTGCAGCTGCATGATTTCCAATTTGAGCTGGCCATTTTCGCGAATAAGGTCTTCGTTTTGCCGTGCGGTATCGCTCAACGCAAAATAATGCCGCCAGACGTCGCGGACTTTTCCAATGCCCCAGGCGCCGCTACGTTCGACGGGAGAAACGGCGGAGACGGTCCACACGCGGATCAGGCGGCCCTGCGAATCGCGCTTGATCTGCACTGCGAGCATCAAGACTTGCAGCAACACTACTCCCGCTAGTAGAAACAGCGAGCGATGTCGAGAGGGTAGGCCTGCCATTGGTGTTCCGAAACGCGAAAATTGGACTCGAATCTTTCTGGAGCGACTAGTGGCTGGGAGCTAGCGGCTCGATCTTATGAAATTCGAAAAAACAAAAACCGAAACTTGAAACTGAAAACCCACTAATCGATGCAAACCTGGCGCAAGAGTTTGAAATCGCTAAGCATCTTGCCGGTGCCGAGCACCACGGAGGCCAGAGGATCATCGGCAATCGAGACCGGCAAGCCGGTTTCTTCGCGGATGCGCTTATCGAGATTTTTGAGCAACGCGCCGCCACCGGTGAGAACGATGCCGCGGTCACTGATGTCCGCGGAAAGTTCCGGAGGAGTGCGTTCGAGTGCCACGCGTACAGCGTTGACGATGGTGGCGACACATTCCGCGAGCGATTCGCGAATTTCGCTGTCGTCAATGGTAACGGTGCGCGGAACGCCTTCAATCAAGTTGCGGCCTTTGACTTCCATGGTCAGCGGCTTTTCCAAGGGATATGCCGAGCCAATTTCCATTTTGATTTGTTCCGCAGTGCGTTCGCCAACCAGCAAGTTGTACTTGCGTTTCAGATATTGCATCACCGCTTCGTCCATTTCGTTTCCGGCGACGCGCACGGAACGCGAGTAGACGATGCCACTCATGGAGATGACCGCAATATCGGTGGTGCCGCCGCCGATGTCCACGACCATGTTGCCGCTGGGTTCTTCAATGGGCAGGCCGGCGCCGATGGCCGCGGCCATGGCTTGTTCAACGAGATACACTTCGCTGGCGCGCGCTCGATATGCCGAGTCCTGCACCGCACGCTTTTCCACCGGAGTAATTTCGCTGGGGACGCCGATGACGATACGCGGATGCACCAGCACGCGGCGGTTGTGGGCCTTTTGAATAAAATACGTCAACATTTTTTCCGTGACTTTGAAGTCCGCGATCACGCCGTCTTTCATGGGCTTGATGGCCACTACGTTTCCCGGAGTGCGGCCGAGCATTTCTTTGGCTTCGCGGCCCACGGCCACCACTTCTCCAGTCACTTTATTAATCGCGACGATGGAGGGTTCGTTGACCACGATGCCTTTGCCATGCGAAAAAACCAGGGTGTTGGCGGTCCCCAAATCAATAGCCAGGTCGGACGAAAACAAACTGAACACCGACCTCATGTTGTAACCGTTCTTGTTCATTCCCCCAGTCCTTTCGAATCAGAAACGCAAAATCGGCGCCAAACATTCTCGCGTCAGGGTTTGTAAGTACAAACCCTGAAACCCTGTTCTGTCAGGGTTTGTAAGACAAACCCTTAAACCCTGAACCCGCTATCACGTCAGGCTTTGCAAGCACAAACCCTGAAACCCTGCCCCTGCGGAGGGCTAAGCAAAATTTAACGAGTTGCGCATGATGCTCTATTCTCGCCGAAGATCGAACTCAGCGCAAAACCGGCACGGTTCGGCGAAAAGTAATTCGCAACAATTATTTTGGCACGACGATGGTCACCTGCTGCTTTGCGGTGCCGCCGCGGCGATTTTGTCCCACGATCACGATCGAATGCTCGCCCGGTTCCAGCGGTTCAGTGAAGTAGCGGAAGCCACCGTCACCGCCGATGCTGGGCACTGGCTGGCCATTGATAATCAACGCCGCGCCCGGTTCCGTCTTGCCAAAAACTTCCACCACGCGTCCGTGCAGTTGGGTGCCGCCGATCTCCAGCATCATCTCCTGGGTGCGGCCCTGCGCGACCAGAGTGAATTTAAAGGTTTCGCTGACTTCGCTGGTCTTTTTGTTGATGTCGGTCGCGATGACGTTCCAGAAATAATCTCCCGCATCCAGCCCGGCGATATCTGTAGAAGGATTTGTGGCTCTTACTTGTTTCACCATCTTGGTGAACATGGCGGTGGCGCTGATGCGCAAGGTGTAGGAAACGGCGTCCTTCACCGGCTTCCATTCGAAATGGATGGTGGTGGCCTTGGGAACTTCAACGATGATGGGCGCAAGGTTCAAAGGCTCGGAAAGGTCGGGAGGGGCCAGCACGTTGGACTTGCTGATCGGTCCGACCGAAGAAATATTGGCCTTCTGCCATTGGCCCAATTCGACTTTTTCGGTTCCACGACGGACTTCCGCACCGCCGCTGGCCACGGTAATTTCGGTTTCTTTGGATTGTGGGTCAGACTTCACGGATGCGCGGCTATTCGGGCGCATTTGCGCGACGGTATCTTGCATGGTCACCGCCGCGTGGGAATTCGGAGAACTCCAGTTGGGCGTGGAAAGGTCGACAGCGCCGGTATTGATGCGCACAGCGGTGGTTGCCTGGTCCAGGGTAACGTTGTTTTCTTCGACGGTAACCAGGGTGTCGGCCTTAATCGTGTACGAGGTGGTGTCGCCAAAAGTAATGCGCGCCGCTCCATCCCCGGCCGTCTGAATGAGGTCGCCCTTGTCGAGCGTGGTGCGAAAGTCGGCGTCCACCCACTGCACGGAGTTGACCTTTTTCACCTGGACTCGTCCATCCAGGTTTACGAATTTGATTTGCGTCACTGCCAACGGCACCACGTCGCCGTCCGAGCCGCTGACCGCGCTGGAAACTTTTTTCAGCACCGCCGCGTAAAATCCTGGAGTGACGAAATAAAGGGAAGCGAAAATCAGCGCCACCAGAATCATGGAGTACATCACCAGGCTCTTATAAGACACCGCGTGCCAATACACCTCGACGCGCTTGACCCGCTCCGGGCTGGCCTGATGTTGCGGATTGTTTGGCAATTGACTATTCACAGTTGAAGGCGCGCAGCTGCGCCATTTTTGAAATCTAGCACACGGTTTGTAGGTCCGAGGGTCGGCGCGGGCCTTGGTAGTCAAATTGCAAATAGCGATCCGGTTACAACGACGCTAACTGGAATGCCTGCAGCGTTTTGCGACCTGTCCACACGGCCAGTGCCGCGACGAGGTAATTTGCTGGCCTCAGACGTTGAAGAACAATTGGTACGGAATCGAGAACGTCTCGCGTGCCAACACAACTGAAAATCCATGAAGCGCCGGCGAAAGTTGCAAAGCGAAGAAAAACCCTGCTTGCAGAACTTCACAAGCAGGGTTCTGTTGTGCCTTCAGAGAAAATCGTTCGTCAAAAGCGAATATAAGGGCCAAACGACGCACGGAAATTATGGTGCGTGCCGCTATTAAAATAGATTTCGTCTCCTACGTCGAGACGCAGACCGATGGGTCCGATGTGCCCTTCGAGTCCTCCGCCAGGATACACCGAACCCATGACGTTTTTATCGCGGAGATTCTGCACGTTGCTGACAAACGTTCCGAGTGTGGCCGGCGCGGCATCGAACATAGTATCCACGAATCCACCTTTGATGGTCACAAAGGGATGGAAATTGGTGTGGCCCAGGGCCAATTTGGGTCCAAAAAGCCCATGTAGCAACCGATAATTCGAGCGGTTCACGGTAATGGTCCCGCCGTTGTCAAAGCTTTCGGTAAACACCTGGTTGAAGTCGTAGCCCATTTCTGCTTCCAGCATTAGGTGGTGACCCAAACCGACGCCGAGCCGGCCGCCGAGTCCAGCGAAATTGGTGTCCGTTTGTGATAGCCGAAAATAGTCGGCATACGCTCCAACTGCAACATGATCCTGGGCAACTACCGCAGGCGTGGCCACAGTCCCGCACAATATTAGGAACAGCACAATACGGCTCATTCGGGTCTCCTGAAATAATTTTATGCTGCACGGAAGAGAGCCGAGGGCAATGGGTAGGCTGAGGACGACTCCTCTGTACTAGTTAGACGCCCGGGTTGAATGCAGCGTTGTGTTGAGTTGTGCGTGGTTTGCTGTAAAAGAGCGGGAGAAGTGCTGGAGTTCCAGAAACTGAATTTAAAAGTGATTTACAAACAAAGTTTGCCGTTGACGACGCGAAGGCAACGTATTAGGGTACTAGCCGCTGGGTGAGAGGTTCTGGTACTACTTCTCTATTGTCAGCACCAAAGGCAATTGAGAACATGGTCGCACAGCGGGACAATTGCCCGCCGCGGCCGGTAGCAAGAACGCGGTAAGTTTCCGCAACTGCTTCTACGGCTGGCCCTCCGTTGGAAGCGTCCTCAAGTTTCAAGCCAGCAGGAGTATCTGGCGCACGTTATGTCCCTATTGCACTTTCGCTGTAAAGAACGCCGGCGTACGCAACGAGTCTCTTTGACCGTGCCCTTGGGTTTGCATGGACATAATGAGGATGGCGGAAAATTCTGCATTCATGTGAAGTCCAACGCCGTCAGTCAGCACGGCGTGCAACTTGAAACGGAACATCCACTGGTTGTGGGGCAGGTGCTGATTATTGTGAACGAAAGCAGCGCGCGCAAAGTGGAAGCGCGGGTGGCCTCCATTCAGCGCAAGCGCGACGGCAAAACTTACGTGGGCATGGAATTCCTTTCGACCGAAATTAATTTTTGGAGCATGACATTTCCGATCCCCGGGGCTAAGCCGCTGCGCCGGTCCATTCCCAAAGTAGCTCCCAACAAAGTAACTGCTTAATTTTTGTTTTTGTGGTGCGCCGATTTTCTGTTTTTCTTTTTAGGACGTGGCTTACTGCTGCGTCCGGTTCTGTTGCCTGAGCCTTCACCCTTCAATTCTTCCTGCGTTCGCATCGGCAATTTGGCAAATACCAGTTGATACGATGTGCGAAGCAGTTCCGATAATTCGCCGCGTGTGATGGCGTCGGGAGATTCCAGGGCCACCCATTTCGCGCGCGCGAGGTAAGGCGCGGGAATAATTTTGGGCCGCTCGGTCAGTTCCGCGAACGATTCCTCCGAACACTTGAAGCTCAGGCATACGGGAGCAGGCTCAAGGGGCGCGACGGCAAACATTTTTCCACCCACTTTGACGACCAGGTCGTAGCCCCATTGAATTTGCTCGGTCACGCCGGGTAGCGGAAGGCAGATCGTGCGCAGCCATTCGACGTCGATCATGGGCCCTCTCTTCGAAGTAAGATTGCGCGGCGCGATCTATGCCTGACAAATTACCGCCGCAAAGTCTCCTTCCTTTGAGCCTCTGCGTAGCGCTGGAAGAAGGAGTCGGGCTTCCACTGCGGGCGGTCTGTTGCATTGGCCGTATCCAGCAGCAAACGTCTGACGATTTCTTCGTACAACGCTGCGGCATGCAGGTCCACCGGCTGATTAACATCATCGCTGGGGGCGTGATAGCGCTGCGTGAGCCAGTCCTTGAATATTTTTGCCTCGGGCGAATTGGGTTCGTAGAAAACGTCCATGATCACGGAAGGAATGCCGTGGCGAATAAAATTGTACTGGTCGCTGCGCACAAAAAGATTGCGCAGAGGTTCGGGGTCGGGAACCGCTTGCACTGCAAAGGATTGCGCGATGGCGGAAGCGCGATCGCCCAAAGTCGAATCGTTGATGCCCTGAACGCGCAGGATTTTCAGGGGCACGATAGGCAGAAACATATCGATGTTGATGTCCGCGACGATCGCTTTTATGTCCACCGTAGGGTGCGCGGCAAAATATTTTGAACCTAGCAGTCCTTTTTCCTCGGCGGTCACCAGAACAAACAAAATTGAGCGGCGCAATTTTTCCGGATGGCGCTTTAGCGATGCCGCGATATCCAGCACCGCGGCTGTTCCGCTGCCGTCGTCCATCGCTCCGTTGTAAATCTTGTCGCTGTTGACTGGTTCGCCGATTCCCACGTGATCGATGTGCGCGGAGAGGACGACAAATTCCTTTTTCAGCACGGGATCCGTTCCCGTTAATTTGGCCACGATATTCGCCGATTCCAAATCCACTTTCTGGATGATTTCGCGGGCCTTGAGCGCAACTTTCAGATCGAAATGCGGCAGCAGGGTGCGCTGCTTGCCGAGAGCGGCGATTTCCTCGAACGTGTGCCCGGAACCTGCGAACAGCCGTTCTGCCGACTCCGGATTGAAAACCATCGCCACTTTCAGACCGCCAACCTCGTTAAATTCGGCGTCCGCCAAGTCCATCGAAGGGTGCGCCCGATTCAGCGACATGCGGGACCACGGAATATCCATGGAAGCCGGATTTGGAATCGTGATCATTCCAATGGCCCCGCGATCGGCATAACGTTTCCAGCGCTGGCCAATCCCGCCGTAGTGCGCCGCCAGCGAGCCGGGCACGGTAGATGGCGATCCGGCGAGATACACGACGATTTTTCCTTTCAGATCCAGGCCCGCCAGCTCGTCGATGTCGTTTTCCGGGACTTGCAGACCGTTGCCTGCAAACACCAACGGAGCATTCAGTTCCTGGTCGCTGCCCTCGATGCGGGTTGTAAAATAAGCGTCCGTGCCGAGCGAAACAGGACTCGGCTGACCTTGCGATGTCAGGAATGCGAACGAATTTTTCTCGTCGATGGCGCGCTGCACGAATTTTACGTTTTGATAGAAACCCTTAGTGCCAGCCGGTTCGAGGCCGGCGTCCTTCAGTTGCTCGACTGCGTAGGCCTCTGCTTTGCGCAGTCCCAGGCTGCCGGTTTCCCGGCCTTCCATGTTGTCGTCCGCGACCACTTTCACGTGCTCCCACCAGCTTTTGCCGTCAAACAAAAGTTTTTCTGGCGTCTGTGCGGTTGTGACAGACGCGAGCAAAAGCGTCAGAAAAAAAATGCCAGCACCGCGGGAACTGAGCGTCTTGTTCATGAAATGACTCTCACTTTGCCTTTTGTTTTGCCGTTGTTGCGGGATTTTCTTGCAGTCTTGAACGAATTATTTCGCTCGGCTGAATTCCACAAACTCGCGTCCGGTATACAGGCGGAATTTCCCGGCGTCGGGAGCTGTCACCTGTAGCGGTACCGGGCGCTTCATCTCAGTGTCTCTCTGCGAAGCCGTTCGAAACAGATCACTGGCCGCCAAATCCAGCACCACAAATTTTCCGCCTTCGATGAATCCAACGCCATACGCTCCGGGCTTTAGAGTTTGCGTGCCAAACTGCAGCGTGACTTCGGTGATCAGGTAGGCCTGATATTTTTCGCGAATGCCGGTCGAGTAACCGGAATTGTCCACCAATCCCGCGAGTACGTACAGGTCGTCAGAGAAATGGACGCCGCCAGTATTGCGCATCTGTGCGGGAGCGGTTTGCCCGCGAAAGAAGACCGATTCGGGAAAGAGCTTGGGCTTGATGTCTGATGCCTTCAGCACTGTATCTTTGTCCGGCTTCGGCAGCGCCGATTGGCCGCCCAACAGAGTGGAGGTTCCGGCGACCAGACCGGTAAAAGCAATCGCTATGCCAACAAATCCCATTTCACGTCGATTGAGTTTCATCTTTCCTCCGAACAAACATTGGTTGTAGAGAGTACATCAAGTTGAACGCGAAAGCAGGCTTTGCGGTAAGTTGCGCGCAAAACTTAACTCTGATTTTTTTTACGCCAGTCAGCTGGCTTTTTGAATTGGATAACCTTTTTCTGCCCAGTCGGTGTTGAAGCTGGTCGGCAGGATCAACACGCGGAGCCGCGCAAATCCGACATCTTTTAGTGCTGTGAATGCTGGACGCAGATTTGGGCACTTTTCCAGCGGGCAGCATCCGCAATACAGAACCACGTCGGAATTCTTTGGCAAGGTGGCGGCGTATTTTTTCAGATCGCGGATGCCTTGTTCGGCCGACCCTGGCCCGTAATACACCGCGCCTGGAATATGTCCGCCGTTAAACAGCGTTCGCACTCCGACATAAATAACCAGGACATCCGGATCTTTCATTTCTTGAAGTTCAGTAACTAGTTGCGCGGGCTGCACCGTTTGCGCCGCGGTCCACGGATCCTCGGACATCGCGACGGCAAGATTCCGCGTGAGCGCGTTAATCAGCAAAATGACACAAAAATGCGCGAGAAAAAGTCTCCTGGCGGGAACAGGGCCAATCACTCTCATTCATGAAATCATAGCGAGTGCTGGGCGCGCCGGCAAGAGCGCCATTCTTCTGCCAGAATTATTTCTTTGCTTCGTTGCGCTGGCGCATGAGTTTGACGGCAGTCGCACGCAAGGTTTCGGGAATGTTTTTATTCATGCCAAGTTTTTTGAGGTCGGGCGGATTGAGCATGGGAAGAAGGCCCAAAGAGCAATCGAGGGGAGCTTTGCCGTTGTTCAGCAGGTTGCGAACGACATTGTAATTCTTGCGAAAATTGCGGTTTTTCCCGATCAGGCGCAGAATTTCATCGGTCAGGTTGGTCATGGAAGCGAACGCTTCTACTTCCTGCTCAGTCAGGCGCGGCGATTGCAGCACCGCGCGTTGCACCACTTTGTTGTTGTCGCGAATCAGCGTGCGGCGCGCTTCAGAGCCGCCCTTCATGGCAAACTTTACGCGCTGTGAAACGGTCATGGTGGATATCTGTTGCAGCAGCGTTTTGCGGCGTTCGTTGTCCGGCTCGGCATCCGCCAGGGCATCCGCGAGCGCTTCCATATCCGGCATGGCGTCACTGAGTAACTCGCCCAACTGATTTTTTTGGTCCAGTGTGATGGAAGTGGATTTTTCCAGCGCCTCCGCGAGCTCGCGCGAATCGCTTACGCGGTCCAATTCATCCATCAGTGCTTGCACGCCCAGCGCAGAAAGGTGCTGGACCAGGGGAACGAGGTGTTCTGCCGGACAATTCTTATTTTTGATCAGCGCGTCGGCGATGCCTGGTTTGGCTGCCAGGTTTTTCGAGGCAAATTCGAACAGCGGCTCGAGTGCCTGCTGACGGTGCAACGCCTCCACGAAATTTTCGATGGGCAACGCCAGAATGGATTCCTGCGCGCGCGTGGAGATCAGTTCATCGGAATCGAACGCCAGTACGCTGAGAATTTCAGCGAGATCGGGGGGCGGCAATTTGACGCCGCCGGTGCACACCGCCAGCTTTTCTTCGCGGGTCGCGTTGCCGCGACGCATTTCCTGCAGAACTTCAGTGCTCAGTAGGTCCACCGGCTGCCTGCCTTAAATCTTTCGACGTCAATGCAATTGTACTGGAGGAGCCGGGTGTGCGGGCGGGCATAACGTTCTGGCCGTTCAACTCCAGCAACAGTGCGGAAGCGTCGATGGCAGTCACTTCAAATTTGTCGTTGGCGGAGAAATGCAGGTTTTGTCCGGCGGCCAGTTCCGTGTCGTACACCAGCATGCCGTCAGCTGCGACTTTTAGGCGTGTGGCCACGGTCGCCGCTGCGGAGAGCTCCAGCGGGAACGATTTTTCGTTGGCACTGGCTGGCGCCGATGACGAGCTATTCGCGAAAAGATTTTGTGTCGCCACGTTTGAAGAAGGAATACTGACCACCGAGGAAGCTTTCTTTGCGGCGCGATGCGCGGCATACCACCGCCAGGCGTAACGTCCGCCAAACGCCAAACCGACAACCGCTGCAATCAGCAGTACCACAGCAATGGCAGGAATCCATTTAGGAGGCGAAGGAATTCGTTCTTCAGGTTTTTGCGAGGCAGGAGTAGAGGCTTCTCCGCGCGCCTGATCATAGTCCGAGAGTAAATTTTCTTCGCTTAGTCCAAGGTAGCGAGCAACGCTGCGCACGAAGCCCCGTCCAAAAACGCCGCCGGGAAGTTTTTCCCACTCTTCGTTTTCCAGGGCCTGCAGGAACTTCGCAGCAATGCGCGTGGCGGAAGCGATTTCCTTGATCGTGACTTCGCGCAACTCCCGTTCGCGCTTCAGGCGCTCACCAAACGTACCCTTGGCCATTTCGTCGAACCGTTCCTCGATTTTGCGGTCGCGATTTTGGCGGCCGCAGCGGTTCCTGCGGAACGGACAGAGGGCCGGCAGGAATGGGCTAAGGTATCACCCTGACGCACTATAGGTGCGCCGCCAAGTCGCTGTCAAACGCTTGAAAAAGAAACGGATGGAGGGAATTGGGCCACGGCTTTACGCGCAGCGGAGACACCCGACGGCAGGTGCTGGATGGCGAGATAGCAACGCCTGTAGCACGGATAGGTTGCGCACTTTTTTGCCGCATGACTATACTGGCGTTGAATCGCAGAAAGAAGAAAGCTGCGAGCCCCGTCGTGTATCCGTTCGTTGCGCGGCTGCCGACGCATACAGAAGGGACTGGACCACCGAGCGTGGAGGATCCCAAGCAGTTTCCGGCCGTTGATCGGCGCAGAAATCCTGGGTTACCCGGGGAGAGACGCGAAGCAGGCGAAGTCGCGGTCTTCCAGGAGCTTGGGAAAGCGCTGACGTCATCGCTGCAACTGGACCAAGTGTTGCGGACGATCATGGAGAAGATCGACGAATTCCTGCGTCCGGACAACTGGTCACTGTTGCTGCTGGACGAGGCCAAGCAGGAATTGTATTTCGAACTGGCGGTGGGCACAGCTTCGACGGCGCTGAAAGATGTACGCGTGAAGATGGGTCAGGGAATTGCCGGATGGGTCGCGGCGCACGGCGAGACTGTGGTGGTGCCGGACACTTCGAAGGACACGCGATTCTTTTCGCAAGTCGATGAGAAAACGAAAACGGAAACGCAATCCATCGTAGCGGTGCCGGTAAAGTTTCGCGATACGTGTTTGGGCGTCATTGAATTGATCAATTGCATCGGTCCGGACGGATTCGATGCGCGCGATTTGAAGCTGCTGGAAGCGCTTTCCGACTTTGCGGCCATCGCGCTGGAAAACGCGCGCCATGTGAAGCGCATTCATGAACTAACGATTACCGACGATTGCACGACGCTGTATAACGCGCGGCACATGGGCTTTATTCTGGAAACGGAAATTTACCGTTCGCAGCGCTACAACTACGAATTTTCGCTGATTTTTATCGACCTCGATCATTTCAAGCAGGTGAACGATACGCAAGGCCATCTGGTTGGGTCGCGCCTGTTGTGGGAAATTGGCAATGCGTTGAA